>ERZ1370068.5402-contig-4424_pt1 | contig 53392 bp, 86 predicted proteins | sample MGYA00561227_ERZ1370068 | MGnify/ENA primary metagenome ERZ1370068 (study PRJEB38410, sample SAMEA6850437) | metagenome | study: Metagenomic assessment of the ecological functions of the soil: analysis of the soil microbiota associated with the... | reverse complement strand
CGAGCCGAGGAAGAATGTCGCTCACTGTGACGCTTCGAGCGGCGTCGCGCCGCGAATGATCCGCGTGAATGCAATCGCAACTGGAACAGACGCAACGGCGATGCATACGAGGATGAGCGGCAGCGAAGGCGTCGTCGTGTACCCCGAGCAACCGCAGGTGGCGACGCGACCCGTGCCACCGGCGGAATCGTCATCGCCAACAGCCAACCAACCGCAGCGGTGGCGCGTGACGCAAAGACCGCGGTCGACCAGGCGATGACGGACATGCCCACAAACGCGAGCGCACGTTCCAGCCGCGCCTGAAACGAAATGATCTGCCGTGACTCGCCGCAAGCTCCGAGCGAACTCTCACGTACAGCCAGCTGACCGACCCCGGCATGGTCGGACACGAGACAATGCGCGAGCGCAATCTGCCACCGGAGGAGTGCCCGGACGCGAGAGAGCAGGTCGTAGTGCCCGCGCCGTGCGGCATGTTGGAATCCTGACGAGGCGACGAAGAGCTGCAGGAGCACCACGGGCGTCAGCGCCTCTACGGCGGTGGCCGGAGCCGCGGTCAGAGCCGCGCGGCCGCGGCGGCGACCGTGATCGACGAAGCCCGGCGATGAACACCGGCGGCACGACCAGCGAGACGATCGAAGTAGCGAAACGCGATAGAGGAAGGTCATGACTCCTGCCGCCTTTCGTGAACGCTGGTCGCGGGCTTGCACGGCATCGCGGTCCGCTCGCCGGGCGCACCCACGCCGGCAACTGCCTGCCGGCGTCGCCGTCGCGCCGCGAGTAACGGAGATACGCCTCGAGCGTGTGATAGCTGATGTCGAGATGCCGGCAGGCACGCCGCTTGTTGCGCCCGCAGCGCTCGATATGAGCCGCGCGTAGCGGCTGCCCCACGCGCGCATCGAATCGCTCGGCGGCGATCGCCGGTCCGAGGACCAGCGCATAATCGCCGCGGAATTGCGGCGGAAGGTCGTCGAGCTCGATATAGTCGCGAATCGGTCAGGGCGACGGCCCGCTCGATGAAGCGCTCGCAGCTCGCGCACGTTGCCAGGCCAGCTCGTAGGTGCGCAGCGCGTCGGCGGCCGCGTCCGACAGCGCCAGGTCGCGCGCGCTGGCTGTGACGGGACAGGAAGTACCGGGCGAGCTCGGAAATGTCCTCGCGACGCGCCCGCAGCGGCGGCACATGAATCTCGACGCCGCCGAGCCGGTAATAGAGGTCGGTGCGAAACAGTCCGCGCGCCACCATGTCGGACAGCGATCGGTTCGTGGCGGCAACGATCCGGGTGTTGACGCGGCGCGAGCCGTGGCCGCCGACGCGCTCGACCGCCACATCCTGAATCGCCCGCAGCAGCTTGGCCTGCGCCGAGAGTGACAGGTCCGAAATCTCGTCGAGGAACAGCGTGCCGCCTTCGGCGTGCTCGAACTTGCCTTGCCGGCCGCGCACGCCTGTCGCCGTGCGCTCTTCGATGCCGAACAGCTCGGCCTCGAGCAGCGTTTCGACCAGCGCGGCGCAGTTCACCGCGACGAAGTGGACCGGTGCGCCGCCGGCTGACCTCGTGAATCTGGCGCGCGACGAGTTCCTTGCCGGTGCCGCTTTCGCCTTCGACGAGCACCGTGAAATCGGTGACCGCCACGCGTTCGACACGCCCGCGCAGCATCTGCATGACGCTGCTCGACCCGATGAGTGGTGCCACCCCGTCGATGCGGCCGCGCCATGCTGGACACGCGGGCTCGACACGATTCGAGAACGAGCGCCGCCAAGCTGCGCGGCGGCGGCGAGCGACGTCGAGCTGCCGATCGCCGGGCGGCGACGCCGGGGTCGAACGCCGCCTCGAGAATGGCCTGCACGCGCGAGGTCGGCGCTCGGCACGCCCAGCACGATCGACTGCGACGTGCGGGTCGGCGTGACGAGCCGCGCGTGATATCGCGACGGAACTTCGCGGAGCCGCACCGACCGCGCACATCCGCCACGCGCTGCACTTCGCGTTCGAAGACTGCCTGCAGGTCGCGCTCAACAGGATCCCCGACCAGCGCATCACCCAGCGCGCCGCAGCACCTGTGCAATCGCTTCGTCCACTGCGTCCATCCGTTCCTCCAACCTCGCCGTTACCAATCGGGATGCCACGACACGCTCGATGCGTCACTTCATCAAGCGGAGACGCGATCCAGCGAACTCGATATCGCCTGGAACCGCGGGATGCGGGTAACTGTTGCCCTGGCGCGATTTCGGCGCGAGAACGGGTCGCGGGCATCGAAATACCCGTCGGCGCGGACGTCGATCGGGCAGGTTCGAATGCGAGCGCCGCGCGGTAATGCACGGCGTCCGCTTCAAGCCTCGACACGAACCCGCGCGACGCGCGCGCGCACCAGCACCCGCCCCTGCACGACACGACGTGCACGTCCAAGTGACTGTCCGGAAGCAGCCGTTCCGTCGTTTCGGTCGAGGGCGCCCCACGTGGACGCCTCGACGACCGAAGCTGCCCGCCGGTTCTCAACTTCGCGCGGGACAGCGCCTCATCTGACGCTCACGACACGACGAGGTGCCCTTCTCCGGTCCATGAATCAGCAGCACCTCTATCCATGCGCGGGTCGCGGGCGACGTAACGCGAGGACGCGCGTCCGTCCCGGTCGCGCCCAGCACGCGAACCGCGTACTGCGATCCGTCGGCGGCCGCGCACATACAGCGTGCGGGATGACGAGGTGCCGATCGGCGAGAACGACATCAACGCGCTCGCTTGCAGGCGCAGCGGTATCGGCAGGATCGCTGAGCGACAGGATCAACGCCCGGAAACACGTCTCCGAAGCGGACGTGCGCGCGCGATGAGCGGATCAATGCCCGCGAACTGATGTCGCGCGTGCGCACGCCGCTGCCGTTGCCGTCGGCGTACAGCGCCGACCGTGAAGGTGCTGCCGTCGTTGGAAAGCCACAGCGCGACATTGGCGGAGCGTGCCACCGCCTGCGACCGTGCGAACGCCGAGCCGGCCCGCCAGGTAGCGGGCCGCGCGGCTTGGCCGGGCGCGCCCGACTCGGTGCCTGCGAACAGTGCCGCGGCGAGCACGCCTGCGGATCGCAGCGACCGTCGCGTCGATGAGCGTGATCCGCGCGTGCCGGCGACACAGCCAGGCCGCGGGTCGACCACGCCCCGTGACCCGGCCGCGTTACTGCCCCGGCTTCGCTGCCGTGACCGGTGATGAGCGGCTTCATCTTGAGGAAGCTCTTTCTCGCCCACCCCGCTCACGTTCATCAGGTCCTCGATTTTCTTGAAGCCGCCGTTCTTCTGCCGGTAGTCGATGATGCGCTCCGCCATCTTTGGCCCCACGCCTGGAATCGTGCGCGAGCTGTTCGGCGGTTGCGGTGTTCAGGTTGACGGCGCTGCGGCGGCTGTCGCCGCCGGCTTTCGCCGCCGGCGCTTTCGTCTGCGCGCTCAGCGCGGTCGCGCTCAATGCGATCGCGGCGATCGCCGCCATCATCATGCGGATCATCATCTGCTCCTCCTCGTGACATCGTTGTGAACATAAGGGGTCCGGCGGATTGAGAGACGCGCGGAGAGGTCGAGTGCACGGTGCCGCGGCCCGCCGGAGCTGCACGCGCGGAGCAAGCGGATTGCTCCGCTGTCGCTACCGACTGCATGCTCACGGATGTCGCGGCGAGAACGCGCCGGTTAGCGTCCGTGAGGAAAGCGCGTCATCTTTCTGCGCGCACGGAACCGACAACCGGCGTTGCGCAGGTTGTCGACTGCGGCGGTAACCGACGGCTACCAGCGGCGGCGCGCCGATGCAGAGGGCGGGTTGAGCGTGTCCGCAGGGCATCGCTGCGGCCTGGTAGATTGCAGTGGCGCTGTCTGCCGTCCACCTGCAATGTGTCGACATTGCTGATGGCGGTTCATGATTGCCGGGCAACCGCGATCGCCACGCGATCGTCGGGATGACCAAGGCGTCGATGAAATGACCGAGCTCGTGGAGGGCGACGCGCCGAAGGTCATTTACCGTGACGCCATCAGCCCCCGTCGCACGCGTCTCCGCATGAATTCCAAGTCATCTTTCGATTGAAGATCACGTCGGATTCGACCAGCACGTTGTCGGGTATCGTACATCGACAAGGCATGGCGAGCACATTGTCGCCGAACGGGTCGCCATACATCGTCGCCCCACATCATACGCCGTTGGTGTCGCTAGGGCATGCCCCCGGCGGCCAGCGGGTCGCATCGCCTGAATGACACACCCCCCAGCGCGCACGTTCCAAAGTAGTCAACGCGTCCTCAGGGTCACGCGCTGTCCCGGTCGGGGCTTCCATCGAGAAGCATGTCCGGGGACGAGCCCCGCTGAGGTGCACCACGACGGATTCTGGAGCCCATCGGAATTCCCTCCGTCCAGAACGCGTGCGTCGACGTCCCAAGCAGCAGCGCCGCGCACGCCACGACCGCGGCCCAGCGCGCCGGTTCACGGCTTGTGCTCCTCAGCCAGCGGCGCGGGCGACTCGATCCCGACAATTCTGGAAAGGCGCATCGATCATGTTCGTGTCGAGCGACATCCGCGGCGACGATCCGATGCTTTCGGTTCGCGTCATGGGGCGCCCCTTCCAGCGCCGCAGCAGACAGCGATCGATGCCGTTCGTGTCGCGTCTGACCCTGGAGGACAGTCCCCGCGTAAAGCCAGACGATCGGATTGATGCTCGAGCCCCGGTGCAGCAAACACGACGCGGCGATCTCCAACGCCCGAAACGTCGGCATCCCCGCGACTGCCGTTCCGATGCCGTCGGCTTCGCCGCCCAGGAAATCGAACACTTCGACAATGCTGGTTGTTCCGTATAGCGGATCCGCGACCCGGAAACGTCACGCGCGCGTCTTGACGAGCGTGCTGCGACGCGTCCGCAGGGCAAACGCGTGCGCGTCCACAGCGTCCCCGCCAGACACAACAATCACGTCGGCCATGTTTGACCCAGATCGTCAGAAGGTGACGGGCGGATATGATGGTCGTGATCACCGGAACCGCAGGAGCCGCCACCGGGATCGCGATCGCACACGAGAACCAAAGGCGCATCGTGTCAGGTATCGGCGCATGGGGACGAACGGGCAGTATCGGCGCCGGTCGCGCGCTAGGGTGAACGGTAGCGCCGAGTTACGCGATTGTCATCTGCGAGGCCGCGGTACCACGCCACGGTCTTGGCGAGACCGTCCTCGAAGCTGACAGTGGGCTGCATAGCCGAGAATGCGGCGCGCCTTCGAGATGTCGGCCTGCGAGTCGCTGCACGTCGCCGGCGCGCGGCTCCGCGTAGATCGGCTCGACGTTCGCGCCGACGAGATCGCGCATCGTCTCGAACAGCGTGGTTGAGCGAGATGCGGCCGCCGGTGGCGACGTTGATCACTTCCCCGCTCGCCTTCGGCGCGTCGCACGCGCGCAGCACGCCGTCGACGACGTTGGCGACGTAGGTGAAGTCGCGCGTCTGCTCGCCGTCGCCGTAGATCGTCGGCTGCCGGCCCTCGCAGAGCGCGCTGATGAAGAGCGAGATGACGCCCGAGTACGGCGACGACGGGATCCTGCCGCGGGCCGAAGACGTTGAAGTAGCGGATCGTCACCGTCTCGAGCCCGTAGAGCTGCGTGAACATCTGGCAGTACTGCTCGCCGACGAGCTTCTGCAGCGCGTATGGCGACAGCGGCGCCGTCGGCATCGTCTCGACCTTCGGGCAGCGTCGGCGTGTTGCCGTAGGCCGACGACGACCCGGCGTAGACGACGCGCTTGACACCCGGCGTCGCGCGCCGCGACCAGCACGTTGAGCGAGCGCGTCGATGTTGGCGCGGTTCGACGTGATCGGATCCTCGCACCGACCGCGGCACCGACGGGATCGCCGCCTGGTGCAGCACGTAGTCGATGCCGCTGCACGGCGCGCTGCGCGACGTCGGCGTCGGCGAGGTCGCCTTCGAGGAACTCCACCGCCGGGAGTGTGCGCGAGGTTCTGACGCTTGCCGGTGATCAGGCTGTCGACGACGCGGACGGTGCTCGCCGCGGCGGACGAGCTCTTCCGGCGAGATGGGACCCGATGAAGCCGGCGCCCGCCGGTAACGAGATAGTTCGCCATATCGCGTGTGAGCTCAGCAACGAGCAGGTCGACCTGACAGGTCGGCCTCTACGATTTGCAGAGCGGCCGATCAGCCGGACCTAAAGCGTCGCAGCCAGCCGATAAGCCGAATTCTGTCGAGAACGATCATTCCTCTGGGCCCGCGATTGCTCGCGGGCTCGAGCGACCTACCCGGTGGCTTCGGACGGGCCGTCCTCCATAACGCCATCCCTATTTGGTCTTGCTCCGTGCGGGGTTTTGCCTGCCACCGACGTTGCCGCCGGCGCGGTGCGCTCTTACCGCACCTTTTCACCCTTACCGCCTCGCGCCTTGCGGCGCTCGGCGAGGCGGTATATTTTCTGTGCCACTGTTCCGTCAGGTTGCCCTGCCCGGGCGTTACCCGGCGCACTGCCCTACGGAGTTCGGACTTTCCTCCCGCCTTCGCCTTGTCACGCCGAAGCATGAAGCACGCAAGACAGGCGATCGTCTGGCTGACTGCGACAGCCTGATTATCGCATCGCATCAGCCGTCGACTTCCTGCTTGATCCCGTACTGTTCGAGCTTCTTGTAGAGATTGCTGCGCGGCGTGTCGATGCACTTCGGCGGTCTTCGAGATGTTCCAGTTGTTCTCGCGCAGCTTCTCGACGAGAAACGCGCGCTCGGCGGCGTCCTTGAACTCGCGCAGCGTGCCGTGCGGCGGCGTCTGCACGGTCGGGGCCTCCGGCGCGGCTGCTGGCGCCGCCGGCGACCGGCTCGGCGCGGCGCGGACGCGACGCTCCATCGCCGCGCACATCCGCCGGCAGATCCTCGACGCGGACGACGTCGCCGGGCGTCATGATCATCAGCCGCTCGACGGTGTTGCGCAGCTCGCGGATGTTGCCGCGCCAGCGGTAGCGCTGCAGCGCCTCCATCGCGCGCGGCGTCGAACCGCTTCGGCTTGAGGTTGTGCTCGTCGCTCGATCAGCTTCGGCGAAGTGCTGCACGAGCAGCGGGATGTCCTCGCGGCGCTCGCGCAGCGGCGGCACGACGATCGGGATGACGTTGAGGCGGAAGTACAGGTCCTCGCGGAACTCGCCGCGCTCGATCGCCTCCTCGAGGTTCTTGTTGGTCGCGGCGATGACGCGGACGTCGACCTTGATCGTCCGCGCCGAGCCGAGCCGCTCGACCTCCTGCTCCTGCAGGACGCGCAGCACCTTGGCCTGCGTCTTCGGCGCTCATGTCGCCGACTTCGTCGAGGAAGATCGTGCCGCGGTCGGCCTGCTCGAACTTGCCGATCTGCTTCTCGGTCGCGCCGGTGAACGACCCCTTCTCGTGGCCGAACAGCTCCGACTCGATCAGCTCCTCGGGAATCGCCGCGCAGTTCACCTGCACGAACCGCTGCCCGGCGCGCGGGCTGTTGCGGTGAATCGTGCGCGCGACCAGCTCCTTGCCGACGCCGCTCTCGCCGAGCAGCAGCACCGTGGCGTTGGTCGGCGCGGCGCGCTTGCACCGCCTCGAGCACCTGCCGCAGCGCCGGACTGCTCGCCGACGATCTCGCATTTCGACTTCCATCGCGAGCTTCAGCTCGCGGTTCTCGTGCCGCAGCTCGCGACTGCTCGAGCGCCTTCTGCGACCGTGACGAGCACGCGCTCGCTCGTGAACGGCTTCTCGATGAAGTCGAACGCGCCGAGGCGCGTCGCCTGCATCGGCGTCGGTGATCGTCCCGTGGCCCGGAGATCATCGACGACGGGCAGCGATTCGTCGATCTTGCGTGATCTCGGCGCAGCGTCTCGAGGCCGTCCATCCCCGGCATCTTGATGTCGAGCACGCACCAGGTCGGGCGGATCGCGCCTGACCTGCGCGATGCCGTCCGGACCCGACGGCGGCGCCGACTGAACTCGTAGTCCTCGTACTCGAGGATCATCCGCAGCGAGTCGCGGATCGCGGCCTCGTCGTCGATGACCAGAATGCGCGGTTTCACGTCACTCGATCTTGACCGTATGCAGCGCCCGCGAGTCGCTCGGGCCTGTAGATGTAGAGCGTCAGGATGTCGCCCGGTATGCGACGTTCGCGGTCAGCCGGCGATAGTCGTCGACTGATCGCACCGGGCTGCCGGTTGATCTCGAGCAGCACGTGACCGCGCTCGACTTCGGCGTCGAAGGCGGGGCTCATCGGCTCGACGCGCGAGACGACGACGCCCTGCATCCCGTCTGGCAGCTTGAACCGCTGCGGCGAAATCGCGATCGAGATCGCGCACCGACAAGCCGAGCGCCGGACCGCGCTGGCTCGACGGCTGCGGCTGCTCGATCGTCGTCGCCGGCGGCGCGCTTGCTCGCGCTGCGGGCGCTCGGCCAGCTTCACCGGGATGTTCATCGGGCGGCTGTCGCGGACGATCTGCAGCGAGGCGACGGTGCCCGGCTGCCGCGCGGCGATCAGCTGAATCAGCTGATCGTTGCCGCTGACCGCTTGCCCGTCGACCGCGACGATCAGGTCATAGGTGCGGATGCCCGCGCGTGCGCCCGGCGAGCCGGCGCGTCACGTCCTGCACGAGCGCGCCATCCGTGCTGTTGAGCGCCGAGCGACCGCTGCAGATCCGGGTCGACGTCTCGCAGCGATCACGCCGATGTAGCCGCGCGACACGTGACCCGTGTCGCGCAGCTGCGGAAGAATCGCCGCGCGCCTGGTTGATCGGGCACCGCGAACCCGATGTTGGCGGCGCGCGAGCTGATCGCGGCGTTGATGCCGATCACCTCGCCGCGCGCGTTGATCAGCGGCCCGCCGCTGTTGCCGAAATTGATCGCGGCGTCGGTCTGGATGTAGCGGTCGAGCGAGCGTGTCGAACAGCTTCCGTCCGATGAAGCTGACGACGCCGACGGTCACCGTGTGCTCGTAGGCCAGCGGATTGCCGATGGCGACGCACCCATTCGCCGACGCGCAGCGCAGTCGGAATCGCCGAGCGCGGCGGACGGCAGCGGCCGCGTCGAGTCTCGACCTTGATGAGCGCGATGTCGGTATCGGGATCCGAGCCGACGCGCGTCGCGTGCAGGTTCCGTCCGTCGGTCAGCCGCACCATGATGCGGTCGGCGCCGTCGACGACGTGATGATTCGTGAGGATCAAGCCGTCGGCGTCGATGATGAAGCCGGTGCCGGCGCCGCGGCGTGGGCCCTGCGGATCGCGCTCGCCGGGACGATCGAACAGCTCGGGACCGTCGGGCACCGGCAGGCCGCCGAAGCGCGGCGGCGCTCGGACGACCGGCCGCGCGAGGTCGCGTCGATGTTGACCACGGCCGGGTTCGAGCCGCTCGGCGACGTCCGCAAACGAGACGAGCGCGCGGCGACAGGGCCGTGCGCGGCCGCACGGGTCCGCGCCGGGACCACGCGGCGCGCTGGGCGCCGAGATCGCCGGCTGCGGCGTCATCGATCCCGGCGACGATCAGCCCGATGAGAAACGCGATGGTCGCCGTGAGGCCGACCGTGACCGACCACGAACCGCCGGGTCATGGTTCCCATTATCGCGCTAGCTTAATGCAGACGTCCAGGAAGCTCGGCCTCGTCCAGCAGCGGAATTCCGAGCGTCTCGCGCCTTCTCGGCCTTGCTGCCCGGCTCGCGCCCCGACAATGACACGCCGTCGTCTTCTTGCTGACCGAGCTGGCGACCTTTGCGCCGAGGCGTTCGAGCGCCGCCGCGGCCGCTTCGCGCGACATCGACGTCCAGGGTGCCGGTAATGACGTAGGTCTTGCCCGGCAAGCGGTCCGGGCACTCCGCCGCCGACGCGTCTGCTCGAGCGGGACCTCCATGGTCACGCCAGCCGCCCGCAGGCGGTCGATGCAGCTGCCGGTTGCGCGGCTCGTCGAGCCAGCTGCGCACCGATTCCGCCAGCACCGGACCGATTTCAGAGGTCTCCTGCAGTTGCTCGGTCGTCGCGGCGCAGAGCGCGTCCATCGATCCGAACGCGCGCGCCAGCACCTGCGACGCGCGCTCTCCCACGTGCCGAATCCCGAGGCCGTAAATGAGCCGCCACAGCTCGTTGGTCCGGCTCTTGTCGATCTGCAGCAGCACCTTCGCGGCCGACTTCTCTGCCCATGCGCTCGAGTTGCTCGAGCTTCTCGGCGGTCAGCGCATAGACGTCGGCGTAGTCGCTGCACGAGGCCAGCGCTCGATCACCTGCGCGATGAGCGACTCGCCCAGCCCCTCGATGTTCATCGCGCCGCGCGACGCGAAGTGCTCGAGGCCGCGCTGCAGCTTCGCCGGGCATGACGTGTTCTCGCAGCGCCAGACCGCTTCGTCTTCCGCGCGGTGCAGCGTGCTGCCGCAGCGAGGACAGACCGTGGGCATCATCCACGGCTTCGAGTCGGGCGATCGCTTGCTGAGGATCGGCCCGACCACGCGCGGAATGACGTCGCCGGCTTTCTCGACGATCACCCAGTCGCCTTCGCGGATGTCCTTGCGCGCGATGTCGTCGGCGTTGTGGAGCGTGGCCATTGAAACGGTGGACCCCGACGACGAAGACCGGATCGAGCATCGCGAACGGCGTCACCGCGCCGGTTCGGCCGACGTTCACCTCGATGCTCTTGCAGGAGCGTCGTCTTCTGCTCCGCCGGGAACTTGAATGCGATCGCCCAGCGCGGAAACTTGCTCGTCGTGCCGAGACGCGCCCGCAGGTCGATCCGATCGAGCTTGACCACGACGCCGTCGGTGTCGAAGTCGAGGGTGCGGCGCTTCTCCTCCCACTCGCGGCAGAACGCGACGAGCGCTTCGACGCCGCTGGCAGCGGCGCCAGTGCGGTTCCACCGGCAGGCCCCACGTCTTGCAGCGCTTCGAGCGTCTCTGCATGTGCCGCAAGGCCGACCTGAAGGTCGGCCTCTACGTCCGGTCGCAGAGCGCTCGTAGCGTCCGGTCGTAGAGGCGGACCTTTAGGTCCGCCCACCAGCTGATACATCCACGCGCTCAGCCCTCGCTTCGCGACGAGCGCGGGATCGAGGTTGCGCATCGTTCCCGCGGCGGCGTTGCGCGGGTTGGCGAACAGCGGCTCGCCGGCGTCGCGCCTTCTCCTTGTTGATGCGCTCGAAGACCTTGCGCGGAAGATAGACTTCGCCACGAACCTCGATTCGCGGCCGGACCCTTCGGGTCCGCGGTCTTGAGCTTCAGCGGAATGGCACGAATGGTCCGGACGTTCGACGTGACTTCTTCGCCGCGGACCCCGTCGCCGCGCGTGGCGCCGCGGACGAGCGTGCCGTTCTCATAGGTGAGCGCGAGGCTCAAGCCGTCGATCTTCAGCTCGGCGACATAATCGACCTCCTCGGCCGGCTCCCCTGCCGCGAGCAGGCCACGCGCACGCGCGCGTCGAATTCGCGCAGTTCCTCCTCCGAGTATGCGTTGTCGAGGCTGAGCATCGGCTCCGCATGTTCGACCGTGTCGAATCCTGCGGCCGGGCGTCCGCCGACGCGCTGCGTTGGAGAGTCGATGGTGACGAGATCGGGGTTGTCCGCCTCGAGGCGCTCGAGCTCCTGCATGAGCGCGTCGAATTCGGCGTCGGCTATCTCGGGATCGTTGAGGACGTAATACCGCTCTTCGTGATAGCGAATGAGACGACGGAGTTCCGCGATGCGGTCGGCGGGATTCACCGATCCCGCGACAGCACGTAATCGGGCAGGAACATGAGCGCGTCGCGCTCGGCGCTGGCCGGAAGATCTCGAGCGCCATCTTCGCGCGCTCGACGAAGTCGGTCGCGACGCGGCGCGCGTAGTTCAATCGACCGATGCTGCGCGAGCAGGTTCCGCAGCTCGCGCCATTCGTCGATCGAGGCGCTCCGCTCGTCGACGACCTTGCGAATCAGCATCTCGGCGCGCGGCTCGCCGCTCGCCAGCAGATGAATCACCGGGCAGCGTCATCTTCCCTTCGCGCAGGTCGCCGCCCACCGGCTTGCCGAGCGCATCCTCTTCGCCGGTGAAGTCGAGCAGATCGTCCACGAGCTGAAACGCCATGCCGATGTTCAGGCCGTAGTCCCAGAGCGCGTCCTCCTGCTCGGTGTTCGTGCCGGGACCCAGCATGCCGCCAATGCGCGCGCTGCCCGCGAAGAGATAGGCCGTCTTGCGCCGGATGATCTCGAAGTGCTCGTCCTCCGAGAGATCGACGATCGCCGTTCTTCGTCAGCTGGTACAGCTCGCCTTCGATCATGCGCAGCGTGACTTCGCACAGCAGGCGGATGAAATCCAGGCTGTCGCGCGTCAGCGCCATCGACATCGACTTGATGTAGAGGAAGTCGCCGAGAAGCACCGTGACGTCGTTGCCCCAGCGCGAATGGACGGCCTGCCGCCCGCGGCGCATGTCCGACTCGTCGATGATGTCGTCGTGCACGAGCGTCGCGGTGTGAATGAACTCGATCACCGACGCGAAGAGCGGCGCGTGCTCGCCCGTGTAGCCGCTCATGCGCGCCGCCATCAGCAGCACCGCCGGGCGAATGCGCTTGCCGCCGCCCTGCTGAATGTAATGGCCGATGGTCGGAATCAGCGCGACCTGCGATTCGAGGTGACGCACGAATTCGCGTTCGACCTTCTCGAGGTCCTCACGAATCGGCTCGAACATCTGCGCGAGAACGGCGGACGACGGTTTCTGCGCGATGGGATTCAAGCCCGACAATCACACCATATCGCGCCGCGAGGGCGTCAACGAAGCCGAGCTCGCGTTACGGAGTTGAACAGGCGCTCGAAGTTGCGGCGCGCCGCCTCGCCGATCGACTCGGGCTCGTCTGCCGCGCAGCGCGGCGATCGCTTCGGCCACGCGCACGACGTTGGCCGGCTCGTTCCGGTTGCCACGATGCGGCACCGGCGCGAGAAACGGGCTGTCGGTTTCGATCAGCAGCCGATCGAGCGGCACCATCTTCGCGACTTCCTTGCAGCTCCAGCGCGCGCGGAAACGTGACGATGCCGGCCAGCGAGATGTGAAACCCGATGTCGAGCGACGCGCTGCGCCATGGCGCGATCGCCGGTGAAACAGTGAAACACGCCGCCGATGTCAGCCGCCGTCTCCTCGTCCAGAATGCGAAACGTATCGTCCTCCGCTTCGCGGGTGTGGATCACGATCGGCAGGCCGTCGGCGCTTCGCCAGGCGAATCTGCTCGCGAAAGACCTGCTGCTGGACCTCGCGCGGCGCGAAGTCGTAGTGGTAGTCGAGACCGATTTCGCCGAGGCCGCGCGTGAGCGGCTGCCCGGCGATGACGCGCGTCGACGGCTGTCGCCGCATCGCGCGGGATTCGTCGGCGAACTTTCCGGCGGCGTGCGGGTGCACGCCGATGGAGAACCTGACCGCGTCCCAGGCTTGAGCCACCCTCTGCCCCTGCGCAATTTCCGGCATCGTCGTCCGCGGCGAGGATGACGAGCGCGTGTGCCAGCCTCGCATGCCTCGCACGCTCGATGACCGCGGCGAGATCCTCGGACGAACTCGGGCCCGGCGATGTGGCAGTGGGAGTCGATCATGACATCTCAAAACTCCAAGATCGAAATCCAAGCATGCTAAATCCACGATCGTTGCGGTTTGGCATTTTGGATCTTGGGATTTGCGAGTCTACCGCACCCGTGCCCCGGAGGCACCGGTCTCGTCGAACGCCACCAGGATCGGCTTGCCGCCGTCGACGCTGGCCGCGAGCACCATCCCGTTTGACTCGATGCCCATCAGCTTCGCGGGCTTGAGGTTGAAGACGATCGGCGATCGTCCGGCCGACGAGCTGCTCGGGTTGATACGCCTCCGCGATGCCGGCCACGATCGTTCGCTGCTCGGTGCCGACATCGACCTTCAGCTTCACCAGCTTCTTCGATTTCGGGACGGCCTCGGCCTCGAGGACCTTCGCGACGCGGAGCTCCACCTTCATGAACTCGTCGATCGAGATGCGGTGTGTCCTCGGCCGGCGTCGTTCCAGCGCCAACCGCCTGCGTGGCGCACCGGGCGCGCGGGCGCCGCCGTGGGTTCGGCCTCGGCAATCGGTTTCTCATCCATCGATCGAAGCTCCTCGACAGTCTTTCTCAATGCGCGTGGAAACAACGGCTCAATCGTTCCGAGACGCGTTCCGGCTCGAAGCGTATCCGCTTTCAGTCCGGTCCACTGTTCCTGCGACAGGCCGAGCATCCGTCGAATGCGTTCAGCCGCATCAGGCATGACCGGGTCGATCAACGCGGCCGTGACCCGAAGGGCGTCCGCCGCGTGATACAGCGTGGCATCGAGCTTCGGCCGCTGCCTCGGGCTTCTTCGCCAGCGTCCACGGCTCGCGCTGACGATGATACTGGTTCACCGAACGGATCAGGTCCCACGTCGCCTGCAGCGCCAGCGTGATTTGAAGACGCACCGAAGTTCGTCTTGACGGCTCATCGATGGCCGCGTCGATGCTCTTCTCGAGCGAGCGATCCAGATCGTCGCGCGACGTCCCGCGGCGATGCCGGCACGACGCCCTCGCAATAGCGCTGAATCATCGTCGTCGTGCGGCTGACCACGATTGCCGAGATCGTTGGCGAGGTCCGCGTTGAACCGCGCCAGGATCGCCTTCGTCCGAGAAGTTGGCGTCCTGGCCGAGCGGCATCTCGCGCATCACGAAGTAGCGCAGCGCATCGACGCCGAAGACCGCTGACGTAGTCCTGGTAGCGCGCGACGTTGCCGATCGACTTCGACATCTTCGCGCCGCCCATCAGCCACCAGCCGTGCGCGATGATCCGCCGCGGCGGCGTCATGCCCGCCGACATCAGAAACGCCGGCCAGTAGAGCGCGTGCTGCCGGATGATTTCCTTGCCGACGAGGTGCGTGACCACCGGCCAGTAACGCTCGACCCGCGGACCTGTAATCGGCCGCGCGTCTGGTCCCGGCATCCGAATCCGAGCGCCGTCAGGTAGTTCGTCAAGGCGTCGAACCACACGTCATCACGTGCTTCGGATCGTCCGGAACCGGAATGCCCCACTGGAACGACGTGCGGCTGACGCTGAGGTCCTGGAGGCCCGCTTCGATGAACGTGCGGATCTCGTTCAGGCGGAAGGCCGGCTGCAGAAAGTCCGGATTCGTCGCGTAGAAATCGAGCAACGGCTGCTGGTATTTCGACAGCCGGAAGTAGTAGCTCTCCTCTTTCAGGCGCTCGACCTTGTTGCCGCACGTCGGACACTTCCCATCGACCAGCTGCGTCTCCGGAACGAAGATCTCATCGACCGTGCAGTACCACCCCTCGTAATCGCCCTTGTAGATGTCGCCGTTGGCCGCGACGCGGCGCCAGAGCTCCTGCGAGGCACGATGGTGGCGCGGCTCGGTCGTCCGGATGAAATCGTCGTTGGAGATGTTCAGGTCGCCGCACATCTGGCGGAACGTGCCCGCCATCTGCTCGGCAAATACCTCTGTCTTCAGTCCGGCCTTCTGTGCGGCCCGTTCGACCTTCTGTCCGTGCTCGTCGGTTCCGGTCAGAAAGAACACGTCATCGCCGAGCAGCCGCCGCGACCGCGCAATCGCATCGGCCACCATCGTCGTATACGCGTGACCGATGTGCGGCTGCGCGTTGATGTAGTAGATGGGGGTGGTGATGTAGAACGGATTCATGACCGCCGTGTGTCGAGCCACGCCTTGGTCGCCGCCGCCTGAATCTCCTTCACGCTCAGCCCTGACGCCTCGGCCAGCCGGACACAATCGTCGAACTCCGGCGAGGCGTTGAGAATCTCGCCATTGCGGCGCGCGACCTTGAACCGAACCTGGCCGAACGGCGTCGTCACGGTCTGCGTCTCGCGATCGAGACACTCGCGCGTCATCTCGCGGTACCGCACGCCGATTGTCGTGGTTTCGCGGAAGATGATCGCCGTCAACTTCTCGCGCGCGGCAGGCGCCGCGATCACGGACAGGAGCGTGCCCGGCCGGTTCTTCTTCATTTGAATCGCCGTGTAGAAGACATCCAGCGCGCCGGCCGCCAGCAGTTTGTCCATGACGACACCGAACAGCTGCGGGTTCATATCGTCGATCTCGGCTTCGATCGACGACGACCGCGTGCGACGGCGCAGCCGCATCGGCCTCGCCGATCAGCACGCGAAGCACGTTCGGCGTGTCTTCGAAATTGCGCGCGCCGGCGCCGTAGCCGATCGTCGCGATCCTCATCGCAGGAATGCCGCCGAACTCCGTCGCGTACGCGGTGACGAGCAGCGCGCCAGTGGGGGTCACCATCTCCGCTCGCTGCGTGCCCGAGTAGACCGGCACGCCTTCCAGCAGCCGAACGGTCGCCGGCGCCGGAACCGGATACAGGCCATGCGCCGAGCGGATCGTGCCGCTGCCGACGTTCAACGGCGAGGCAACGATGCGATCGGCGCCGAGCAGCTCGAGCGCATGCACCGTGCTGACGATGTCGACGATGGAATCGAGAGAGCCGACCTCGTGGAGATGGACTTTGTCGATCGGGGTGCCGTGAATGGTCCCTTCGACCTCGCCAAGCCGCGCAAAGAGCGCCTTCGCGCGATCCTTGCCCGTCGCACTCAGACGCGACCCGTCAATCAGCGTGTAGATCTCGGGCAGGGTTCTGTGGGCGTGCGCTTCGGTCGCCACACCGCCGGCGTGCGCGTGATGGTGAGGCGCGTGACTGCCCATCCTCGCCGCGGACCTGGAACTTCGTCGCCCCGATGCCTGCCCGCTGCACCCGTTCGGTCCAGACGGCGTCCTCATCGATTGACAGGCTGCCGAGCGCCCCGCGAATCTCGTCGAGCGGTACGCCTGCGTCGATCAGCGCGCCGACGATCATGTCGCCCGACGCGCCCGAGAAGCAGTCGAAGTACAGGACCTTCACAACCTGACAATCTTACTCGACACGACCGGCGAGCTTTCCGGCCTCGACGAGCGAGTAGTACCGCTGGTCCGACAGTATGAGGTGATCGATGACGTCGATCCCCATGATGTCGCCCGCCCGCAGCATCCTCCTGGTCAAGCACGAGATCGTCGCTGCTCGGCGTCGGATCGCCGGACGGGTGATTGTGGAACAACACGATGGCCGCGGCCGACGCTGCCGTCGCCTCCTTGAACACTTCGCGCGGGTGCACGACGGTGGCATCGAGAGAGCCGATTGACAGCAGCTTGATGCGGATGACGTGGTGCTTCGTGTCGAGCATCACGATGCCGAACTGTTCGACCGTCGCGGCGCCGTACTGCGGCAACAGGTAGCAGGCCAGCTGTTGCGGCGTCTGGTAGCGCGGACGCTCGTTCGCCCTCGCACCAGCGTCCGACGCCCCAGCTCGACCGCCGCCGCAATCTGCGCCGCGCGCGCGACGCCGATGCCCGCACGCATAGTTGATCCGGCGCGGTGCGCGTGAGGCCGTGCAGTCCGCCCGCGCGTTCGAGCAGCCGGTTGGCCAGTTCGAGCGCGTCGCTCTGGCGCGAGCCGCTGCCGAGGACGATCGCGACCAGCTCGTTGTCGCCGAGCGCGGCGACGCCGAGCCGCTGCAGCTTCTCGCGCGGCCGATCGTGCTTGGCGACTTCTTTCATAGCGATATACTCAAATCCTCATGATCCTGCGGCTCTTCGCGTGCATTCTTGCCGCGCTCCGTCATCACCGGCTGCGGCGACCCACCAAACAAAGAGATGGACCAGGCGCAGGGGGCGATCGACGCCGCGCGCGCGGCGGGCGCCGACCGCTACGCCGCGACCGAGTACACGGCCGCGACCGACGCGCTGAAGCGCGCGCAGGACGCCGTCGCGCAGCGCGACTACCGGCAGGCGCTCAACGAGGCGCTCGACAGCCGCGAGCACGCCGCAGAACGCCGCGCGCGAAGCCGCCGACAGCAAGGCGCAGCTGCGCGGCGAGGTCGAGCGCGACATGGCCCAGATCGCCGCGCTGATCGCCGAGGCCAACACCCGGCTGGCCGCGGCCACGAGGCGGCGCGCCTCGCGCCGCGTGCTCGATGGTCCCCGCAACGAGCTTGCGGCCGTCGACGACCGCGTGCAAAAGGCGGGCGAGGCGATGAAAGCCGGCGACTATCTGTCGGCCGCAGTGCGGCATTACAAGGAGTAAGAGAGAGAATCCAGCAGGCGATGCGCGCGCTCGAGACCGCCCGCGTCGCAATCTTCGCGACGCCGCGCGCTAGGCTAGGTAGCGCAGTTCCTTCCAGTACGACTTCGGCCCAGCCGGTTAAATGAGATCCCGTCATCGCGCCACTCGACGCGCTGGGTGCCGCCAGGAGCAATGACATCGACCTCTCGCGCGGCGCCGCCGTGGGCCGCCGCGGCCACGGCCGACGCCGATGATCCGGTTCCTGACGAGGTCGTCGGCCCGACTCCACGCTCCCAGATCAGGATGCGGACGCGGTCTTGCGCCTCCACGTGCGCAAACTCCACGTTGGTGCCGGCCGGGAAGATCGCGTGCGCCGAGAGCGCAGGCCCTAACCGGTTGAAGCGGTCTGCGTCCGGCAGCGGACCCAGCACGACGCATTGAGGATTGCCCACCGACAGGACCGAGGCGGTGACCGTTTCGCCGAGCACGGGAATGTCGACCTTGCGGATGTCAGCAGGCGGGCCGAGCGCAGCTCGAAATGTATACCGGTGTCCGGCGATGGCCTGGAGCTCGAGCGTCTTCGTGCCCGCCACGGTCTCCACGGTCACGACATCACCAACCCGCAGATGCTGTTTGCTCGCGACAAGAGCGGCCAGGCATCGCAATCCGTTGCCCGAGAGCTCCGACGGGCTGCCGTCCGCATTGAGCACGCGCATCGTCGCTCCACGATCGCGCAAGTCGAACAGAATCAGTCCATCGGCCCCCGACGCCGGTGTGACGCGAGCAGAGCGTTCTCGCGAGCTGCGACTTGCATCGCCCCGGGCGTCGCGCACGTCGACAAACAGAAAGTCGTTGCCGTAGGCATGAGCCTTGGCGACGCGCAGCTCGGTTGTCACGGGATCTGGAAGGCCGTGAAGACGTAGGTGAAGCCGGCGGTGACGCCGATGCCGGGATCGCTGTTGGTCGCGCCAACGAGCACCGCGCCGTCGGCTCGCCAGCCGCCGCGTGTGTAGCGAAGGCCCATCCGCGCGATACTCCGCGACTCGGTGCACCGGGAGCGGGCCGGCGGACCGCGTGTTCGCGCGACCGTTGATCTCGCCAACGACCTCCGCCTCGTTTGTGATGGCGCGCGCAAACGACACGCCGTAGGTCACCACGTCATTCTGACGATTGCCGTTGGTCGGATCGCCGAGGATCCCCAGACCCAGGTTGCCGACGATCCGAACCGACTCGGTGGTCTTCGCCGCGAGAACCGAGGCAAAGAAATCCGTCGTGTCGAGGCCGAGACCGCTCTCGTTTCCCGCATTTGGAAGCTTGGTGGCAAACCGGAAGCCGAACGCGGGCCGCGTCGTCCCCTCGGGCGCGATTCGAATCTTTGCGCCAATCAACAGGTCGTCGGCATCGGTCGTCGACGAACCGGTCGCGGTCACCAGGTCCGACAACGGCGCCCGCCGCCGGCCCGTGATGCTCAAGTGGTGAGAAGGATGCCTGGTCGATCTGAATCTCCGCGATCGAGCTGACGCCGATGCTCAGGCCGACCATCGGCAGCCGCACCAGGTTGCCCCTGCAGGCCCGAGACGGGATAGCATCGCGTCGTGCGCGTATTCGATGCCGCCCTCGACGAGCACGCGCCCGGCGCCGATCGTCTCGGGATCCTCGGTGACGAGCGGGCGCTGCTGCGCGAACGCGGTGCCCGCGGCCAGGGACATGATGGCGGTGATGAGAAATGTTCGCATTGTTCGATTTGCCGTTCGCCGTCTCTCTTAGAACTGTCGTTTGCTGTCGATCAAGATGGTCACCGGGCCGTCGTTGACCAGCTCGACGCGCATCATGGCCTGGAATTCGCCCGTGGCGACGGGCAGTTGAGCTGCGCGCAATTCTCTCACGACGCTTTCATACAGCGCGCGAGCTTCTTCGGGCGGCGCGGCCGCATCGAAGGATGGCCGCCTGCCCTTCCGCACGTCGCCGTACAGTGTGAATTGCGAGATGACGAGCACGCTTCCGCCGACATCGGCGACTGACCGGTCCATGTGGCGTCCGGCATCGCCCTCGAAGATCCGAATGTCGCGGAGTCTTGGCGGCGACATACGCGGCGTCCTCGGGCGCATCGTCACGAGCGATGCCGAGGAGGACGACGAGGCCACGCCCGATCTCACCGGCCACGCGGCCTGCCCCGAGCGGCGTCGAGGGTCGTCGATGCGAACGCGCGCTTCGGTGACGCGCTGAACCACCGCGCGCACGCTATTGCCGGATTTGAAGCAGTTGAGGAGCGGCCTCCTCTTCGAGGCGAAGCGCCACGCTGTCGCGCAGCTCGCCGCTCGGATTCAGCCGCGTATCGAGCAGATGCCGCGGCATCACGTTGCTCGAGCGCCTTGAGCATCGACTGCTTGACGCCGGCGATGCTCCTGCTCGAGGTCGAGAATCAGGCGCTTGACGCGCTGGCGCTGCAGGCTGAGATCTCCGCACGCCGGGCAGCAGCAGCCGATGATCGGCAGCTCGCGCTCCTTCGCGTACAGCCGCGCCTCCGCCTCCTCGACATAGACGAGCGGGCGGATGACGACATGCTCGCCGTTGTCGGAAACGAGCCGCGCCGGCATCGCCTTCGAGCGCGCCGGCGAAAAACAGGTTGAGCAGCAGGGTCTCGATGAAGTCGTCCAGGTGGTGGCCGAGCGCAATCTTCGTGGCGCCGACCTCCGTCGCAATGCGGTAGAGAACGCCGCGGCGCAGCCGCGCGCACAGCGAGCAGGGCGTCGCGTTCGGCCTCGAGCAGATCGTCCATGACGTCGCCGATCGCCGTGTGCTCGATGCGGTATTCCCAGCCGCGCTCCTGGCAGGTCTTCGCGATGACGTCGTGCTTGAACTCCTTGTAGCCCGAGTCGACGTTGACGGCGATCAGCGAGAAATCAATCGGCGCGCGCATCCGCAGCTCGTCGAGGATCTGCAGGAGCGCCCAGCTGTCCTTGCCGCCCGACAGGCCGACCATGACGCGGTCGCCGTCTTCAATCGAGATTGAAGTCTTTGATCGCCTTGGTCGTCTTCTTGGCGATGCGCGCTTCGAGGGGACTGCGATAACGCCATGACGCTGCGAGTGTAACCGTCCGACGCTCGCGGATCTCGGCGATCTCGTAGAGCTGCGGCACCGGCGTATGTCGGATCCACCGCCTCGCGCATCAGCCGGCGGAGCTGCGCGAGGTCGGCGATCGACGCGAAACGTTCGAGACAGGTTGTAGCTCGAGTGTCCGTGCTGCCGCGGACGATGGTTGACCTCGACCTCCGCGACACGTCCACCGAGCTGGCTCGCAATCGCCGGAAAGTACCGGTGCATGCCGGGTCGCAGCTTGAGCGGCTTGACAACTCTCGCGCGATACACCTTCAACGAGCAGCCGTTGTCGTGAAGGCGGACGCCGCTGACGAGGCCGAGCAGCCAGTTCGCGACCGCCGACGGAAGGTAGCGCGTCAGGAAGTCGTCCTTCCGGTTCTTCCGCCAGCCCGAGACGATGTCCTTCCGGCCGCGCGAGCGTCAGCATCTGCGGGATGTCGTGCGGATCGTTCTGCAGGTCTCCGTCGAGCGTGACGATGTAGCTGCCCGCGTGCCTCCGCAAAGCCGGCAGCGAACGCCGCGGTTTGCCCGAAGTTCCGCGTGAAGCGAATGACCTTCACCGTCGGGTCGCGCGCCTGGATTCTCGCCAGCTCGTTGAAGCGTGCCGTCCGATGCTGCCGTCGTCAACGAGGATCACCTCGTACGGGACTCCGATCTGATCGAGGACGTCGGCCAGCTCGTCGTGCAGCGGCACGACGTTCTCCTCCTCGTCGCGAAGAGGAATGACGATGGAGATCTCAGGATCGAGCACGGGTCAATCGCCTGAAGCAACCACCAGCCGAACGCAGCGGCGACGATGATCACCGCGACCCAGATCGCCACATCTCGGCCGCGGGTTCGCATCAGCTCGAGCGCCGCATCGCCGTACTCGACCGCGAGCGCCCCAAGCACGAGGTAGCGGAGCCCGCGCGCGGCCGCGATCGACGCTACGAACGGCAGCGGACGGACCTCGGCGACGCCGGCCATCAGCACGAACAGCTTGAACGGTGCCGGCGGCGGCAGAATCGCGGGGACCATCAGCGCCAGCACCCCGCGGCGGCGATAGAGCGCCAGCGCGCGTTCCGTGTGCCCGGCCTTCAGGCCGCTTCGCAAGGAAGGCCTCTCCGCCGCGCTCAGCGATCAGATACAGGACGTAGCAGCCGGCGACCGATCCCGCGGTCGCCATCGCCGCGTAATACGGCATCAGCGCCTTGTTGCGCACCACCATCAGGACGACGAGCAGGTCGTTGATCTGCGGAAGCGAGATGAACGAGGAGTCGAGGAAGGCGACGACGAAAAGTCCGGGGCCGCCCAGTGAGAGCGCGAGCCCGTAGACCCATTTGATGAAGGACTGCACCTATTCGCGTTATTCTGAGCGACGGACACGTGATTATATCGCGCGGCACGGCGCGCTCCTCACCGCTTCCCAGGCTTCTCGCTGCCGCCGCCGCATTCGTCGGCACCGCCGCGTGGATGGTCTTCTTTCGCAATGGCCTGGTTCTGAGCCATTACGACGCCAAAGCGCATCTTGTCGTGGCGCGCCGCGTCTTCGACAACCTGACGCCAGGATGGCAGCAGATCGGCGCCGTATGGCTGCCGTTGCCGCACCTGATTGAGCTCGTGCCGACGCAGGTCGATTTTCTGTATCGCACCGGGCATCTTCGCGTCATTCGTCTCGATCGCCTGTCTCGCCATCACCAGCTACGCGGCGGCGCGGCTGATTCTTCGCGTGACGGGCTCGAGTATCGGCGCGTGCGTCTGCACCGCGCTGCTGGTCCTCAACCCGAATCTTCTTTATCTCCATACGACACCGATGACCGAGCCGCTGCTGCTGGCGACCACGGCGCTCGCGGTGCTGTGGCTGCTCGAGTGGGTCGAGACGGATAGCGACATCGTGCCGCCGAAGCTTGCCGCGGTCCTGTTCGCGGCGATGTGGACGCGGTACGAAGCATGGGCTGTGATCGGAGCCGCGATGGTCGCGGCCGGTTACGCCACCTGGCGGCGAGGCGCAGCAATCGACACACTCGTTCGACGCGGGTGGCGACTGGCGATCTGGCCGATCCTTGCCGTCGTCGTCTTTCTGATCAACAGCCGGATCACCGTCGGCGCGTGGTTTGTCAGCGACGGGTTCTACGTTCCCGATCCCTCCTATGCCGGTCAGCCGCTGCGAACGCTCATCGGAATCTGGTGGGGGACGCATCAACTGAGCGGCTATGTGATCGAAATCGATTGCGCTGATGGCAGCGATCACGTATTGCGTGGCGGGCCATCAGGAACCGCGAGGATTCAGCGCTCTTGATCACGCTGGCGCTCTTCGCGGCGGCTGCCCTGCCGATGGTCGCGTTCTATCAAGGGCATCCGTATCGGATCCGCTACATGATTCCCGTCGTCGCGGCCTGCGCGGTGTTCGGCGGGCTTGCCGTCGGACTGCTTCGCCGGGTCCGAAGGACCCGGCCTACCGATCGCGGCCTGCCTACGGGCGACTATCAGCGTAGGCCGGGTCCTTGGACCTGGCCGCGACATTCCTCATCGCGCTCGCTGTTCATCGAATCGCCGCCATGGAACATGCAGGCGCCGATGCTGCTCGAAGCGCAATGGGACCGCGGCGCGAGCATCGGCAGGCGCGACGTCACCGCCTGCCTCGAACGTGAGTACAGCGGCGACAAGGTGCTGGCGAGCATGGGCTCGCTTGCCCACTACATGCAGGAGCTCTCGAACAACGGCTTCGGCATCGCCGACTTCATCAATGAAGGCAATGGTGAGATTTGGAACCTTGCGCTCCAGACGGGCCCGGCGCCGCACGCCGGCTGGATGCTGGTGGAAGAAGTTGCCGAAGGAGGCGACGTGCTGGCGGAGCACGTGCGCCACGACCCGGCATTCACCCGCGGCATGACGCGCATCTGCGAAGGCGGCGGCGTCGCCCTCTACAAGCGCGCGTCTACCGACCGAAACGCATTCCTACGGTGAAGAGATAGGACCAGCCGCCCAGATCGATCTTCGTCCCTGCAAACGGCGGCGGCAAATCCGCTTCAGCCGCCTGATAGCGAATCTCGAAGCCCGAAGCGAGCGTGTCGCCGGCGAACCGGATCCCACCCATCGCGACCGGCCCGGTCTCGGTTCCCGACGCGGCGTATGAGTTGTTGAAGATGCTGCGGTCGCGCGTGTCGACGAACTGGCCCGACTCGCTGTATCGCCAGTTGATGACGCCAAGTCCTCCGCCCAGGTACGGCTGGAACCCGACGATCCTGGCCCAGTGGCAGCACGCGGAACGTGAACGCCACCGGCACCATCCGCAACCGGAGGTCCTGGTCAATCTCCGAGTTGTTCGCGTTCACGAAGTTCGTGTAGACCGTCGTGCACCGTGCGCCGCGTGAACGCGAGGCCTGCGCCGGCCTCGATGTAGCGGCCGACCGGGATGAGCCACTCGCCGCCGATTGAGGCACTGTTGAAATCCTTGATATCGAAGGTCAGGAAGTTCCGATTGGCGTTGAGTACATCGCCGGTGACACGGGCATCCTGACCACGAACGGTGAAATATCCGAGAGAGACGTTGAATGTCTGCTGTGCCAGTGCCGGCCGCGCGTCAAGCGCCACCGAGCTGCACACCAGTGCGAGAACCAGCCAGAGCTGCCGCGACATTGTGTTGACCTCCGTACGGTCGACCATACAGCAACGGCGGTGCCACTCAGCTCGTCTGTTTTTGCGCGCGTTCTCTGCGGAAAGCATCAATCGTATCGACCACTTCCCGGTGCACATGACCGTTCGACGCGATCGAGGTGCGCGGCTGCCGCGTCGAACGGCGCACCGTCCATTCCGGTCACGAGCCCGCCGGCCTCCTCGACGATCAGCGCCCCGGCCGCCACGTCCCACGGCTTCAGGTGCTGTTCCCAGAACGCTTCGAAGCGTCCCGCCGCGACATACCACGAGGTCGAGCGCAGCCGAGCCGAGCCGGCGCACCGCCCGCGCCCGTCCGAGGAAGCGGCCGAAGAGTGCCACAAGATCCCCGCTCTCTTCGTGCACGTTATAGGGAAAGCCGGTGACCAGAAGCGAGTCGATCAGCGTTGTAGTCTGTCGAAACCCGAAGCGCCCGGCCGTTCAGATACGCGCCTTCGCCCCGCTCCGCGGTGAACAGCTCCTTGCGCGTCGGATCGTAGATGGCCGCGACTTCGGCGCGTCCGTCGATTTCGAGCGCGAGCGACGAGCAATAGATGGGGAGGCCGTGCGCGTAGTTCGTGGTGCCGTCGAGCGGATCGAACACCCATCGGAATCGCGAAGCCGCGCGGCCCGCCGGCGATCCGCCAAGCTCCTCGGCCAGGATATCGTGGTCCGGAAACCGCTCGGCGAGCGTCTCGCGGCACATCCGCTCGCACGCGAGATCGACCTCCGTGACGAGGTCGATGCTCCCCTTCTTGTCGACGCGGAAGCCCGACTCCTGGCCGGCGCGCTGGATGATCGCCGGCGCGCAACACGATTTCGACGCGCTGTCGCGAGATAGAGCGGATCAGGCAACGGTGGACTGGGGAACCCGCTTGACCATTCGGACTTCCATGCCGCCCTGCGCCGCGCGCCGGAACGTCATTTCGTCCATGAAGCTGCGCATGAGGAAGATGCCGCGGCCGTTGGCCTTGAGAAGATTTTCCTGCGCGAGCGGATCGGCCAGCGTGGAAGGATCGAAGCCGCATCCTTCGTCTCGGACGCGGACGGCGATGCCAGGGCCGCCGCCGTCCTGGAGCGACGTGAACTCGACGTGCACGCGCTTGTGCACGTCGTTGCAGTTGCCATGCTTGATCGCGTTGATGACCGACTCGCGAACCGCGACGCTGACCCAGTGAATGGAATCGTCATCGAGCCCGGTCGATCCGCGCGATGTGGTCGCTCACCACCTGCACGAAATCGAGCATGCTCGAGCGAGCTGTGGAAGTCGAGACGGACCGTGTTGCCGCTGGTCATCAGCCCTGATCGGAATTATAACTGTCTCATGTCCTCGACCTTCGCCGTGACCGTGCAGCCTGCGCAGCGCATGCGCGGCCGCGTCCGGCCACCCGGCGACAAGTCGATCTCGCACCGCTATGCGATGCTGGCGGCCATCGCCGACGGGCCGTCCGATGATTCACGGCTATTCGACCGGCGCCGACTGCGCATCGACGCTGAACTGCCTGCGTGCGCTCGGCGTGCCCGATCGAACAGGTCGAACCGCGACCCGCGAGACCGGCATCCAGCTCGATATCCTCGGCCTGCAGGTCGGCGGCCTGCAGCCGCCCGTCCTCGCACGCTCGACGCGGGCAATTCGGGCAGCACGATGCGGATGCTCGCCGGCATCCTCGCGGCGCATCCGTTCCGCGCGACGATCACGGGCGACAGCTCGCTGCGCCGCCGGCCGATGCGGCGGATCATCGTCCCGCTCGAGCGCATGGGCGCGCGGATTGCCTCTGACGGACGGACGGCCGCCGCTGACGATCGTCGGCACGGATCGCCTGAAAGCCATCGATTTCCAGCCGGATGTGCCAAGCGCGCAGGTCAAGAGCTGCGTCCTCTTCGCGGGACTGCATGCCGACGGGATGACACGGGTCGTCGAGCCGATTTCGACGCGCGATCACACGGAGCGGGCGCTCGAGGCATTCGGCGTGCAGGTCGGGCGCGCGGGCACGTCGGTCGCCGTGCGCGGCGGCCAGCGGCTGATTGGCGGGACCTTCCACGTGCCCGGCGACATCTCGTCGGCCGCGTTCTGGATGGTCGCCGCGGCGGCGCTTCCCGGGTCCGATGTGACGATCGAGCACGTGGGCCTCAACCCGTCGCGAACCGGCATCATCGACGTCCTCGAGCGGATGGGCGCGCGGATCAAGACCGTGATCGCGCACGCGCAGGCCGGCGAGCCGATCGGCACGATTCACGTGCGTCATGCCGATCTGCAACCGGCCGAGATCATGCCCGGCAGAGGTGCCCGGCGTCATCGACGAGCTGCCCGTGCTCGCCGCGCTGGCCACGCACGGCGGCGAGCTGCGCGTGAGCGGCGCGCAGGAGCTGCGCGTCAAGGAGAGCGATCGCATCTCCGCGCTCGCGGACGGGCTTGCGGCTGCATGGGCGGCGAGATCGACGAGCAGCCCGACGGCTTCCACGTGCGCGGCCGCAACCGGCTGCGCGGCGGCGAGGTCGACGCCAAAAACGATCATCGCCTCGCGATGGCGTTCGCGATCGCGGCGCTCGGCGCCACGGGTCCGACGGTCGATTCACGACGCCGGTGCGGCGGCGGTCTCGTATCCTGAGTTCTTCTACCGTGCTCGAGTCGCTGCGCGCGTGAAGGCCGACAAGCTGTATCTGGTCGGGTTTCATGGGCGCGGGCAAGACCAGCGTGGCGCGCGCACTCGGACGCCGAATGGGGTGGCGCGTCGAAGACATCGATCACCGCATCGAGGCGCGCGAGCACCAGCGCGTTGCGGACGATCTTCGCCCGGCAGGGCGAGCCGTATTTCCGGCAGCGTCGAGCGCGGCATGCTGCAGGAGCTGCTCCCGCAGCGGCACGTGATCGTCGCCACCGGCGGCGGCACGTTCGTCGATCCCGAGAACCGCGCCGCGATGCTCGCCGACGGCGCCGTGGCGTGGCTCGACGTCCCGCTCGAGCGCGTGATCGAGCGCGTGCCCGCCGACGGCCGGCGTCCCCTGGCCTCCGATCGCGATGCAGATGGAACAGCTCTACGCGCGCCGGCAGGCCGCGTATGCGCCAGGCGCACGTCCGCATCGATGCGTCGCGGCCGGTTCCCGAAATCGCCGAGCGCATCCTGGAGTGGATTGGGTTTTGAAATATCTCGTCATCAGCGACATTCACGCCAACCTCGAGGCGCTCGACGCCGTGCTGACCGCGGCCGGCCGCTACGATCACGCGCTCGTGCTCGGCGATCTCGTCGGCTACGGCGCGGACCCGAATGCCGTCATCGATCGCGTCCGGGCGCTCCCGGCCGCGACGTTCATTCGGGGCAATCACGACAAGGTTGGCGCCGGGCTCGAGAACACGGACGGCTTCAACTACCTCGCGCGTCACGCCATCGACTGGACCGCGAACACGCTGACGCCCGATCACCGTGCAGTGGCTGGCCGCGCTTGCCGCAGGGACCAGTCGTCATCGACGATCTCGTCGAGATCTGCCACGGCGCGCCGTTCGACGAGGACGTCTACATCTTCGACGACCTCGACGCGATGCGCGCGCTGTCACGTGGCCAGGCGTCCACTCTGCCTGTTCGGCCACACGCACGTGGTCGCCGCCTTTACGCTCGACTGGTGAAATGCGCACCGTCGATGCACCTTCATGCGGCGCAGATTGACGATTCCGCCGGATGGCCACGCGCGTGTTTCTGGTCAACTGCGGCGCCGTCGGCCAGCCGCGGGACGGTGACCCGCGCGCGGCGTTCGGCATCCTCGATACCGCGACACGGACGCTCTCGCTCCAGCGGATCGACTACGACGTCGCGGCCGCACAGGCGAAGATCCTCGGGCTGGACTGCCCGATGTGCTCGCGCAGCGCTTGACGGTCGGGCGGTGAGCAACTCCCAACGGTCAACTTCCAACTCCCAAGGTCGATCGCGTTCGCCGCTCTTCGCGTGCTTCGCTCGCCGCCTGCGGTGGATCGGGACGCGTGACCGGTCACGTGAAAGAGATCGAAGCCGGCCCCTGCCTCGGCGTTCACGTCACCATCGACGGGCTCAGGACGCACGAACAGGTGGTGACCGACAGCGTCAGGGCGGTTCGAGTTCCAGAATCTCGCGCCAGGTCCCTACACGGTGAAAGCCGAACTGCCCGAGTACGTCATGGGAAGCCAAGGATCGTCACGCCTCGCGCGTGGAGCGACCGCGAACGCCGACTTCGTGCTCCATCCCGCGTGCCTCGAAGAGGGCTCGTACGTCGACGGCGGGCTTCGATGGGGACTCCAGGCGGCGCAGGCCATTCTCTACGTGCGCTTCACCGCCGTCTCCGAGCCGGATCGCTGGATCGTCAACGACCAGTGCATCGTCGGCATCGATCACACGACGAACGTGCTGAGCATTCTCAACATGGGAGCCGACAGCGGAACCATCAAGAAGACGATTCACATCGTCAGGGATGGGCGTGTGGGCTGGAAGCCGGGTGACGAATACATCGCCTTCGTGCGATGGGAACCCGCGATCGGACGCTACCGCCCTATCGCAGGGCCAATCTTCATGATCCCGGTGCTCAACGGCAAGGTGGTGTGGGATCGAACGGACGCACCGCAATATCCGGACCGGCGATCCGGTCAGCAAGGTGATGGCGAGCCTCTCGCGCTACTCCCGTCCGCGCGCGCCGCGCGGTAGCTGCTCATAATCGTCTGCAGAACAATCCGTCGAGCCTCGCGACAGGGCATGGGCGCATAGACGATGCTGGCGGACGTCATGGCCATGCGGCTCCGCGAAATCCATGGAAACTCCCAGTAGCTTCGCCTCCGGCATTCGCTGAACGGATTTCGCTTCGCGCATGACCATACCGCCCGCTGATCGGCCATTCGGAATGCGCCGGAATCAGTGGCCACTCTTAGCCGAAGCGGCCGTGTGGTTGAGAAGAACCGGTCCGAAAATACGGCCGGCGAATGCTCCAGGGCACGGCCAGGGAGCATTCCGGCTCTTCGAAGCCACATGGCCGCTTCGGCGATTAGTGACTCCTCCACGCGCGCCAATAAAGCGACGGAGCTAGGGGCCTATCAGAACGTAAGTTCAGTGATCGCTGGCGGAGACTGATTGAAATCGCTGAAGCGAAGCCACCGCGGTCGGACGCGAAGATAGGTCATGCCAGGCCAGTGCTGCCGGTCTCGGCCATCGGGAAACCCGACGAAATAAAGTTCCTTCAAACGTTCAAGGTCAGCGCCGGCGGGTTCGTCGGTGATGCCTTCGATCTGCACGGTACGCTCATCACCGTTCAGCATCCCGCCAATGACAAACGCACACACGGCATTCCGACGCAGATTAACCACTTTGCGAGCTGTATCGACCAGTGTCGAAGACAATCTCGAAGTCGTCGGTGACGATGAACCCGACGACGGCAGCCTGGGTGTTCCGCGCGGCGAGACGGATGCCTGAACCGCCAGGGACTGGCTGCGCATGAACTCCAGAATGCCGGCGCGCGTCACTACTCGCCTTGGGATTTGGGTTTTGGAATTTGGGATTTGGGATTTGTCCACGCTTCCTGAGTTCTGAAGCGTATGCATCGGCGGCGGCGCGCGACCCGAGAATCCATCCAATGACAATCCCGATCAACAGCATGCCCGGGATGTAAATGAAATGGGCGGCGGTCGGCATCAGGCGCGCGTGCTGCGCTTCATGTCGGACTCGAGCCGCTCAACCTCGCGCTGCACCTTCGACAGGCGCTGGGCGACCGATACCAGATACCCGAACAACGCCAGCCACACGAACGAGTACGCCGTGACGAGCAGCGGCGCGGCCGGCAATTGATCCTGCGGCGGCAGCTGCGAGACGGGGACGAACTCGTCCACCGGCTTTGGGGCTGCGCTTCTGGCTGCTGGCCTGCCATGCCGAAGCCGGTGGAGCTGCGGCGATAGCCAGGCGCTCCGAGCGGCGCGGTGACGCAACAGGATGACGAGCAGGGCTGCGCGCATGGGTCTATTCATCCAATGAGAGGTACAGCGAGTCGAGCTTCGCGCGCTGCTCCTCGAGGTGCACGCGCAGTCGAAGCAGCAACACGAAGAGCAGCAGGAAGCAGACAGACGGCAAACCAGAGCGCCGCGCCCATGTCGACCGGCAGCGTCGGCACGACGCTCGTCGTCGGATGAATCGTCCGCCAGTAGTTCACCGAGATGTAGACGAACGGCACGTTCGCCATGCCGAAGAGCGCCAGGCCGGCGGCGAGCTTGTCGGAGCCGGGCCCGCCGTACTTCCGCACGAGCAGATACGCCCACGCGACCATCCAGCCCATGAGGCTCGCCGTCAGCCGCACGTCCCACTGCCACCAGACGCCCCACGCTTTGCGCGCCCACAGCGGGCCGGTGACCAGCGCGATGGCGCCGAAGAGGACCGTCAGCTCCGCCGCGGCGCATACGCGAGCCGATCCTGGCGCGGCGAGCCGCGGAACAGATATCGCGCGCTCGCGATGCCGCAGACGATCGCCGAGAGCAGGAACATCCACGCCGACGGCAGGTGGTAGTAGAAGATCTTCTGCACGAGCCCCATCGTCGCTTCGTAGTGGCGCGTTCGCGATCAGGAACGGCGACGCGGCGAACATCACGGCGGTAGATGGCCGCCAGCGGCAGAAACCACTTAGGCATCGTCATCACCGACTAATCCACCAACCACGAACCATAATCAATCGTCATCAACGGCTCGAACGTCCAGAGCGCCAGCGTCACGAACACGACGTCGAGAGCGACGCAGCAGCGCAACCCAGAACCGCACGAGCGCCAGCTCCACGTCCGGCTGCAGGAGCGCCGCCGTCGCGCGGACGCCGGCAATGATGACCGGAACCGTGATCGGATACAACAGCACCGGCAGCAGCACGTCGCGGCTGCGCGCGCGCACGAGCATCGCGGAGAACAGCGTGCCCACCGCCGCGAACCCGATCGTGCCGCTGACGAGCACCGCGCTCAGCCAGAACGGATGCGACAGCAGCGGCGCCTGGAAGAGGAACGCGACGAGCGGCACCAGGACGATCTCCGCCGCGACCAGCAGCGCGATGATGCCCAGCAGCTTGCCGACGTAGATGGCCGGGCGATCGGCGGGCGCCATCAGCAGCGCCCGCAGCGTCTCGGACTGCCGCTCGCGCTCGAAGGCCCGGCCCGAGCGCCAGCGTTCCCGGCGAACGGCGATCGCAATCCACAGGATGCCGGCGGCGCCATCCTCGGGCGCCTTCCCTTCCTTCACCAGCGCGAACGCGAAGACCAGCACGCAGGAGATGGCGAAGAACAGCGTCGTGTAGCGCAATCTCGAGGCTGCGCACTTCGACGGTCAGGTCCTTGCGCAGGATGAGCCACGCGGTCCGCACGCCTTCGCCAAGGCTTCGGCGCACAGGAATCACGAGCGCGTCCCATGATCGATCGGTACGTCGAGCGCAGCGCATCCGGGCCGCGCCACCGTCGTCCACCATGCGCCCGTCGCGCAGGAACAATGCGCCTCGTCGAGCAGCCCTTCCGCGCAGATCGAGGTCGTGCGTCGCGAGCACGACGATCGCGCCCTCATCGCGCAGATCCGCGAAGCCGCGCGACGAGCGCCGCGGCCGACGCATCGTCCAGACCCGGTGAACGGCTCGTCGAGCAGCACGAGGCGCGGACCGTGGATCAGCGAGCGCTCGAGCGCCACGCGCTGCCGCATGCCGCGCGAGAAGCTCGAAATCGGATCGTGCGCGCGGTCGCCGAGCCCCGCGCGCGCGAGCGCCGCATCGGCGGCCGCCTGCGCGTGCGGCCTCGCCGTAGAGACCGGCAAAGAACGCGAGGTTCTCGCGCGCGGTCAGCTCAGGATAGAGGAAGAGGTCGTGGCCCAGGATGCCGATCCTGGCCCGCAGCGCCGCGCCTGCTGCGCTCGCCGTGTGGCTGCCGTACCGAATGTCGCCGGCGCTCGCTCGCAGCAGCGTCGCGAGGACCGCGATCATCGTCGACTTGCCCGCGCCGTTGGGGCCGAGCAGGCCGAGAATCGACCCCGTGCGTGTCTGAAAGGAAATTTTCGAGAGCGCGCGGCGGCGGCCGAAATGACGCGAGACGTCTTCGGCCGTCAGCTCGTTGAAGTCAATAGACACGAGTCACGCGGCAGCCCCCGGGCTTGCCTCGTCCAGCTCTCCGTAGATCTGTTCCAGCTCCGCGACGACCCGCGGCTTCCGCGCGGCGTCTTTCGGTGTCTGGCGTCCTGTCCTGGAGCGCTCTTCGATCTGCGCGAGCTCGCCGAGCAGCGCCTCGCGGCGCGCGACCAGGCGCTGGCGCGATTCGCGCGACCCGGTCGGCCGCGGCAGCGCCAGCCAGAGTCCGAACAGTCCGATCGCGACGGCGAGACCGAGCGCGACATTGCGAGGAACCGCGCTGTGCACGGGCAGACCGGTGACCTGCATCCGAAGCGTTCCACCGCCGCGATTCCGGGCCCGCTGGCCAGCAGGAACATCGTCCCGTCTTCACCCTTGACGTCGCCAACCGACGAGAACTGCGGCGACGACGAACGACAGCGCCCCGAGCTTCTGCGACGCCACGGTCACCTGCTCGATCGGGACGGGCCACTTCTGCTCGATCGTGATCGTGGAGCTGTTGAACGGCAACTGGAAGCCGACCTGCACCGGGGTGACGCCAGACGCGAACGGACCGGTGACGGTGATTCTCGAGCCACCGACCGTGGCCTGCGGCGACGACCCTTCGAGCGGCGACGCGCCCGCGGCGCCTTCAGGCAGATCGATGATCAGCGGACCACCGATGTCGACGCGGTTCCGCGCGTTGTTCACGATCTCCAGCATGTAATAGACACGCATCAGATCGTCGGGAAACTCGAAGATGATGCGGCTGTTGCCGCCCAGCACCACCGCTCCCTTCACCGGAGGCGCGGCCGCGGCTTGCGCCTCTTCCTGCTTCTTCCGCTCCGCCGCCTGCGCGATGCCGGCGACGAGAATGACGCGCAGGCCGCCTGACGCCGGCACGACGAACGGGTCGGACTGCAGCTGCTCACCCTTGACGTTTGCCTCGGCGCGCCCGTTCGCGCCTGCCGGAAGACCCTTGAACTCGGCGCGCCCCTGCTCGTCGGTCACGGCTTTCTTGGTCTCGCCGTTTACCGTCATCGTGACCTGCTGGCCGACGATGTTGTTGCCGATCGCCTCGCGGACGACGCGCACGCGTGATCGTGCCCGTCTGCAGATCGCCTGCAGGCAGCGCCTTGCCGTTGATCATCGACGGATCCGGCATGTTGACCTGCGCGCTCGCAGACACCGCGAACGTGAGCACCAGAACCAGCGAACCGAACCGCGCACGCGCGAACCCGCGAACCCGCTGAACCATCACCAATCCCCAACTGATACCCGCAGCCCTTGCAGAATCGCGCGTCCGGGTCGTTCGGCGTGCAGCACGAGAGACAGAGTTTCGTGGCGGCCTTTGTTCCGGCTCTGACCGGCGGGCCTGACAAGGCCCGCCCTCCGGTGACGGGTGGCGGGCCAACAGGAGGGCGGGCCATGGTCTGCCCCGACGAGCCTGCGGCGAGTCGTTTCCGCCTGACGCTTGTCGATCTCCGCCTGGATCGCCTGCCGATAGTTCGTGCCCGAGTCGAGCTGGCGAATCAGTCCCGCGGCGCGGGCGCGCAGACGCGCGCCCATCTCGGCAAAGTCCTTGTCCGAGACCTTCCCCATCGCGTGATCGAATTCGAGATCCTTGATCGATCGGAGCACCAGCGCCTTCTCACGCTCGAGCGCCGCGCGCGTTCGTCCGCCGAAGATCTGCGGCCCCGCCGGCTCATCGATCCCCGCCAGCGGCGAGAACATCCGCCACGCAGCAACGCCGACGGCGGCCGCGCCGAAGATGATCAGGCTGAGAAGAATGATCCCGGCTGGATTCTGTCCTTCCGACAGGAAGACGACGATCGTCGCGCCCACCAGGCCGGCGAGCGTGAAGAACTGCCAGGGCTGAAGCGGCTGGGGCTCAGTCGAGGTCGCGGAGCTCATCGTCCAGGCGGGCGTTGATGGATGGATCGATGCCCGCGTCGCCGGCGGCCGCAAGCGATGGCCCGGAGGACCAGCGGCGCGCGGTGACGACGATGGCGATGAGGCCGGCGATGCCGACGACGTACGGGAACGCCCACGCGACGCGGTTGAATCCCCTGTCGATCGGCGCGGTCAGCACGGCCTGGCTGCCGAAGTCGTTCACGAATGCCGTCGATGATCTGGTCGTGATCCTTGCCTTCGGCGAGAAATGAAGCCAGCTTTGCCTCCTGGCTCGTGTGGCCGGGGCAATTGCAGCATGCCGCACGAGCCGACGGCATTACGGCAGCCGCACGTGCAGAGGATCTCGCCTTCGATCTGCCTCTGGAGCGCGCTCTTCTGCGTGACCGGCACCGTCTGCTGCGCGAGCAGCGTCGAGGGCCACAGCACCAGCGCGAGCAGCAGCATCGACGCGGTCGCGGCGCCGGCCGGCAGGCTCGCGAGCGCGAACGTGAAGACCGTGTCCGGGCAGCAGCGCGACACCGGTGCCGATGGCGAGGACGCCGAAGCCGGCCCAGACCCAGTTGACGAGCGGGTTCACGTGAATCCCCATGCTCGCGCTCTGCTCCTCGACGCTGAACGCCGGCATCACCAGGTAGAGGTCTTCGGCGAAGCCGCGGCGGATCGCCACCTCGGTGGTCGGCTCCTCCTCGTGCTTGCGGTAGAACCAGCGCGCCGGATACATCCGCGCGATCTCTTGCCGTCGCGCAGCACCGTCGTGTCGCGCCGTGATCATCTGCTTCTGGCCGTCGTCGGTGACCTTGACGGCGTTGAGCCGAACGGTGAAGTCGCCGACCTGCGCCTGCTGGCCCGGCTTGAGGTTCACGTCTTCTTCCTTGCTGAAGCCGTTGCCCGCGAAGCCGAGGAAGATCAGGACGATGCCGACGTGGATGATGTAGCCGCCGTAGCGCCGCTTGTTGCGTGCGACGAGACCGATCGCGCGCCGTCAGGATGTCGGTGCCCGTGGCGCCCTGGCGCACGCGCGCGCCGCGCCAGAACTCCTGCGTGATGGTGCCGACGACGAAGGCGCTGAACGCGAAGCAGATGCCCGACGCCCAGACGCGCACGCCGAGCGCCACGACGGCGACGCCGGCGACCAGCGCGCACGCGCCGGGAATCAGGAAGGAATCGCGGAGATTGATCAGCGTCGACTTGCGCCACGCGGTCAGCGGCCCGTAGCCGGTGAGGAACAGGAGGATGAGGCCGATCGGCAGCATCCACTTGTTGAAGAACGGCGGCCCGACGGTCAGGCGCTCGCCGGTGACCGCCTCGCTCAACGTCGGGAACATCGTCGCGAAGAGGACGAAGAACGCCGCGAACAGCAGGATCCAGTTGTTGATCGAGGAACGCCGCTTCACGCGACAGCCACGAGTCGAGCTCGTTGCGCGAACGCAGCAGCGGCAGCCGGTAGATGACGAAGCCGAAGCTGACGACGATGATCGCGATCATGAAGCCGGTGAACAGCCGCGCCAGCGCGATGTCCTCGCCGAACGCGTGCACCGACTGCACGACGCCCGACCGCGTCATGAACGTGCCGAAGATCGTCAGGAAGAACGTGATGATGACGAGCGTGACGTTCCAGACGCGCAGCATGCCGCGCTGCTCCTGCACCATCACCGAGTGCAGAAACGCGGTCGCCGGTGAACCACGGCAGCAGGCCGGCGTTCTCGACCGGATCCCAGCCCCAGTAGCCGCCCCACCCGAGCTCCTCGTACGCCCAGATCATGCCGAGCGTCAGGCCGAACGACAGGAAGAACCACGCGATCATCGTCCAGCGGCGGACGGCGCGCAGCCACGAGTCGTCGAGGTAGCCGGTGATGAGCGCCGCCATGCCGAACGCGTACGGGATCGTCAGCCCGACGAAGCCGAGTGTACATCGTCGGCGGATGGATCGCCATGTAGAAGTTCTGCAGCAGCGGGTTCAGGCCGCGGCCGTCGGTCGGCGTCGCCGTCGATGAAGGTGTCGAACGGGTTGTTGTGGATCACCATCAGGAACAGGAAGAACATCTCGACCATCGAGATGATCGCGACGACATACGGGAATCAGCTCCCGGTGCCGCTCCCGGTTCACGTAGACAGCGGCGCTGCCGAAGATCGACAGCAGGAAGACCCAGAACATGATCGAGCCGTCGAGGCCGCCCCAGTACGACGTGATCTTGTAGAAGAGCGGCTGGACCGCGTCGGAATAGTGCTGGACGTATTTGATCGAGTAGTCGCCGGTGACGAACGAGTAGATCATCACCGCCGATGCGGCCGACCATGACGGCGGCGGTCAGGTAGAACGCGCCGATGCCGCTTTCAATCAGGCGGCGCGAACGGCGGCGCGCGCCGGCGATGGAAATCGCGGCGGCGTACGCGCAGATGACGAAGGCTGTGAGAAGGAGATACGAACCGAGGGAGGCCATTACTTCGTGCCCGACGTGCTGGTGGTACTGACGTCGCGCCCGGACCCGCGCCTCCCGGTGGAAGCTTCGCGGGGTCGTACTCGACGGACATTTCGCCATCACGCCGTCTTTCTCGACCTGGAACGTGCCGTCTGGTGCGAGCCTGCCCTTCAGCACGACCTCGGAGTCGGTCTTGAAGGTGTCGGGCACGATGCCCGTGTAATAGGCACGCACGACCTTGCCGTTGTTCTGCACGTCGAAGCGATACTCGAGGGTGTTGCGCTTTTGCGCGGGCTCACCCTTCACAAAGCCGTGAAGCTGAAGGTTCTTCCCATACCAGGCGGTGGGATTGGCCATCACCTCGTCAACGTGTTTGTAGTATTCGGTCCCCTCGCTGAGGGTCGAGCACAACAACCGCCGAACGCCAGCACGAGCACGACGCACGTCAGGCCGATCTTCGTGGCTTTGTGACTCATAGATAAGGACTTCCTGGAATCTGGAGACGCGCTCAGAATATCCCGCGGCACAGGCCGGGTCAACGGGGAACGGAGGTCAGCTGATCCGGGCGAAAACGGCGGCGACGACCCGATCGCAGCGGGGCTGCGCGAAACGGAACGTTTCCGGTGCCAGGATGCCCGCGCGCTCGGCCAGCTGGTGGCGCAAAGCGGCGCGACTGCGCGAGAGCCGTGTCTTCACGACGTCTTCGCTCACCCCGAGGCATTCGGCCGTCTCCGCGGTGTTCAGGCCGTCTACCTCCCGCAGCATGAACACCTCCCGCAGGCCGTCGGGGAGCTCGTCGATGGACGATTCGAGGAGCGACCGCAGTTCGCCCGCAAACGCGCGGTGCTCGGGATCGCGTGATGGCTGCCGCTCCACGACCTGGTTCTCCTCTTCTGTGAAATCGACCGCCTCGTAGCGGCCGCGCTTGCGCGCCCGCGCGAGTGCCTCGTGCACCGCAATTTTCGTCAGCCAGGTCGAAAACTTCGCCCGGCCATCGAACTGCCGCAGATGCGCGTAGGCGTTGACGTGCGCCTGCTGCATCACGTCCTCGGCTTCGTCCTCGTCGCGGATGATGGCCCGGGCGGCGCGATAGATGCGCTCGTTGTGCCGCCGCATCAGCACCTCATACAGCGCCGTCTGCCCGTCGAGGACGCGCGCCACGATGTCTTCGTCGGTCAGGGCGGTCCATCTGTCGAGGATTGCTCCGCTGACTACGTGCATACCCTTTAGAGTCTCGACCGGCGGGAAAGGTGACATCCGGATGCGGATTGCTGCTCAACCCGTCGCCGCTGTCACCTCCGGCGAGTCCTGCCGACTCTGTTCGATGGAGGCACCACATGGATACACGACTCAACGGGACGGTGACTGCGTTGCGCATTGCGATCGGCTTGATGGCCACGCTCGCCGGGCTCGACAAATTTTTCAACCTGCTCACGAACTGGGAGGCGTATATCGCGCCGGTCGCCCAGCAACTGCTCCCAATCTCAGCCGGGGCTTTCATGGGCATCGGGGGCATCATCGAGTTTACCGTCGGCATCACGATTCTCGCGATTCGGCCGAGCCTCGGTGCGTACGTCGCGTCGGCGTGGCTGCTGCTCGTCGCGGTGAATCTCGTGCTCGGAGGGCATCTCGATATTGCGGTGCGTGACGTCGTGTCGGCGGTTTCAGCGTTCACACTCGCGCGGTTCGAAGAAGTTCGCGCGGAGCGCGCAGTTCAGGGTCAGCGAAGCAGTCCGTCCTCGCCGCTCAGTCACCGCCTGAGGGCAATCGCCTTGCAACGTACACCGTACTCGTTTTAGTGGAGGTTTCGCATGAAGTTTCTCAAACTGATTTCCGTCGTCGCTCTTTCAGCCTGGCTCGTTCCCAACGCGATCCAGCGGCTCAGCGGAACGACCACGCGAAGCGAAGCAGTCGCCACGGCTGGACACAGCAGCGCTGCTGCCGATCTGAAACTCGCGATGCGTAAGTTATGGACGGACCACACCGTCTGGACCCGCGACTACATCATCGCCGCCGTTGACGACAAGCCTGACGCAACGGCCGCCGCCAGCCGTCTGATGAAGAACCAGGAGGATATTGGTAGGGCAATTGCCGGCTACTACGGCGCCGCCGCCGGCCAGCAGCTCACGACACTCCTCAAGGACACATCTCAATCGCCGTTGACTTGATCAAGGCCGCCAAGGCGGGCAACAAGACGGCGCAGCAGCAGGCGGACGATCGCTGGCAGAAGAATGCCGTCGACATCGCGACGTTCCTCAGCAAGGCGAATCCGAACTGGCCGAAGGACACCCTCGTCGAGATGATGAAGAAGCACCTCTCGACGACGACGGCCGAAGTCGTGGCGCGGTTGACCGCACGACTGGGATGGCGACGTGCGCGCCTATGACGCCGTCTACGACCACATCCTGATGATGGCGGACGCGCTCAGCGACGGCATCGTGAAGCAGTTCCCAGACAAGTTCAAAGCGTCGTAGCTTTGAGCATTTCGCACACGAGCGCGATCGGCAGACCGACGACGTTCGGTTACGAGCCGTTCACGCGCGTGACGAAGCGGGACGCGTAACCCTGGATGGCATATGCGCCCGCCTTGTCGCGCGGCTCTCCCGTCGCCACGTACCCAATCGATGTTCGTCGTCTGTCAACTCCGCGAACTCAACGGACGTCGAGGCGACCATCGTCATCATGTCCGGTCCCTGACACGCGGACCGTGACGCCGGTGATCACCTCGTGCGCAACGGCCGGACAACAACCGCAGCATCCGCTTCGCATCCTGATCGTCGAGTGGCTTGCCGAGCATCTCGTTATCAATGACGACGGTCGTGTCGGCGGCGAGGACGACGCGACCGTCCGCACGCCCGGCAAGCGCGCGCGCCTTGGCTTCGGCGACCCGCCGCACGTAGGCATCCGGCGTTTCCGAGGAAGCACTCGTTCGTCGATATCTGCCGGCATGACGTCAAACTCGATCCCCGCGGCGCGCAAAAGCTCCGCCCGCCGTGGCGACGCGGACGCGAGAATGATTCGCTGCACGCGCCAATCTTGACATGCGATAGGATGCGGACGGCGTGATACAGGTCCACCGGTTCATCCCTGACGTGCTGGCGGAAATTCTGCGCAAGACGCCGCTCAGCGACGACAAGGTCGCGTTCGCCTGGCGGTCGTCCGTCGGGCCCGCTATGGATCGCGGCACGACGGTGACGCTGCACGATGGCCTGCTACGCGTGGTCGTCAAGGATCCGGCATGGGGACGCGAAGTCGGGCGATCGGAAGCACTGATTCGCGCGCGGCTCGATTCGCTGCTGGGACGCGGCGTCGTGCGCGCGATCGAAGTGAGCATCTCGTAGAGGCGACCATTCGACTCGTAGAGGCGGCCTTCGATCCGTCGTAGCGCAGAGGCGCGACCTTCAGGTCGGCCTACAGCAAATACGGCAAGCGACCAGCATAAGAGCAATCCCGCCGCGACGAGGCCGCCCGCGATTTCGATTGGCTGCATGACGTCGAGCGGCCACTGCGCGCGCCGCTCGGCTTCCCACTTCTTCAGCAGCTGCGCCTTCCACCAGAGCTGGCCGCTGTCCGGGATTCGGGATTCGGGATCCGGCGTTCGAAGGTCCGCGACGCGCGACATGAATGCGGCGATCGCGCGCTCGTCCTCTTCGCCGAGATCCAACCATTCGGTCATGAGTTCACCAGCCCTCGCGCCTGCAGCAAGTCACGCAGCCGGCGCCGCGCGCGGAAAAGCATCACCTTCACGCCCGCCGCCCGACGCCGAGCGAGGAAGCGATCTCCTCGTGCGACTCGCCTTCGATTGTACGCCAGCCAGAGCAGTGCGCGATCGCGCGCCTTCAGCTCGGAAAAGATCTTCGCCACGTCCGCATCCTCCTCGAATCGGGGCGGAGGCGACGAGGCTCCTGACTGCAGCTCCGCGCCCTGTTCGAACTCTGCGGCGCCGCCACCGATCGACGATCAAATTGCTCGCCACGCGTACAGTAGCGTCGCAAATGTTCTTCATCGTCGGCCGGCACCTCGGCAGCGCAGCATCCGCAGAAACGCTTCCTGACGATGTCGTCGGCATCGGAAGGGTTGCCGACGACGCGATAGACGACGCGCGAAGCGCGCGGCACGAGCGGGCATGGAATGCCGCGAACGCCGCCTCATCGAGACGGCCCACGTCTACAACGGTCGGCACTGCCGGTTCATGGCGTCGGCTGCTTGCTCGGTTGAGAGCAGGCCCATCTGTCTGCGACAGCCGGCATGACAGCGCGGCGGAGCCCAGGAAGCCGGCGCCAATGGCCGAACAGAATCGTGGCCACCGCGTTGATGCCGTTGGTGACCTCGCCCGGCACCGTTGGCGTCATCCACCCGTACAGGTAGAGGCCAGCCCCGACGTGTCGCGAGCACGGCGCCCGATTGCACCGCGCGCAGGATCCGGACGTGAGGGCCTGCACCGACTTCGTTCACCGGTCGTCAGCTGCTTGAGAAAATGCGACGCCGGCTTCCGTGTTCAGGAACGCGCCGAGCTCGTTGACCGATCCGATTCTCTCGAGGAGCTTTGTCTGAAACTGGCCCAACATCCGCTGCTGATGCCACATCCGAAGACCGTTCACGATGGTGTAGACGATCCAGCTCACCATCACGAACGCGCCAAGCGGAATCAGAAGTCCGGTAAGTGCTCGCATTCGCGCCCTCCTAGCGGCTGCTGACGATACAACGGGCCTGCGGCAAAATGGTTAACATCGCCCTATGGCCGAAGCCGTCATCGTTTCCGCCGTCCGCACGCCCACGGGCAAATTCCTCGGCGGCCTGAAGGATTTCACCGCCACCGCAGCTCGGCGCGCTCGTCGTGCGCCGAAGCCGTCGCGCCGCGCGGGCATCGATCCGGCGATCGTCGACGAATGCATCATGGGCAACGTCGTCTCGGCCGGCGCTCGGCCAGGCGCCGGCGCGCCAGGCGGCGCTGCGCGGCGGACTGTCCGACGACGTCGCGGCGCTGACGATCAACAAGGTCTGCGGATCGGGCCTGAAGGCCGTGATGCTCGCCGCGCAGGCGATCGGCGTCGGCGACATCGACGTGGCGGTCGCCGGCGGCATGGAGTCGATGAGCAACTGCCCCTACCTGCTCGATCGCGCGCGCGAAGGCCTGCGCATGGGCCACGGCCAGGTCATCGACTCGATGATCAACGACGGCCTGTGGTGCTCGTTCGAGCAGTGCCACATGGGGAACGCCGGCGAGGTCGTCGCGAGCGAATATCACATCGATCGCGACATGCAGGATCGCGTACGCCGTCGAGAGCCATCAGCAGGGCGGCGCGCGGCGACGCGCCGAGGACGCTTCAAGGCAGAGATCCTGCCGGTCTCGATTCCTCAGAAGAAGGGCGCAGCCGATCGTCGTCGACCGCGATGAATCGGTCCGCGCCGACACGACGCATCGGACGCGCTGGCGCGCTGAGACCGGCGTTCAAGAAGGACGGCACGGTGACCGCCGGCAACGCGCCGCCGGTCAACGACGGCGCCGCGGCGCTGGTCGTCATGTCGGCCGACGCGCGCGGCGCGCTCAACGTGACGCCGATGGCGCGCATCGTCGGACAGGCGACGAGCGGCCTCGCGCCGAAGCTACGTGCTGATGACGCCGGTCGAAGCGGTGCGCACGGCTCGTGAAGAAGATCGGCTGGCAGCTCGAAGACGTGGACCTGTTCGAGCTCGAACGAGGCGTTCGCGGTGCAGGCGGTCGCGGTGCTGCGCGAGCTCGGCATCGACCCGAGCAAGGTCAACGTCAACGGCGGCGCCGTCGCGCTCGGGCATCCGATCGGCGCCAGCGGCGCGCGCATGCTGACGACGCTGCTCTATGCGCTGGAGGCAGCGAACTGCGAAGCGCGGCATCGCGACGCTATGCCTTGGCGGCGGCAACGGCGTCGCGCTGGCGGTCGAGCGCCGTCTTAACCGAGCAGTGATGCGGCAGCTGCGCATTCTCGATCTGCGAGCCCGATTGCAGCACTGCGCGATGGAGCCCGCGAGGCGAAAGTCTGGCACTCGCCTAAGTTATTGATTTATTGGAGCTGACGCGCGTGCGTGCACGGATTTTCGCTTGACTTTCGTGCGGCACGTTCCTAGGATCACCTCGGCTGTGACCTCTCCTGTCACCCATCACTCATGATCGATCACGGGCCGGCCGGTGCCGGGTCCCATAACGCAATGGCGGGCTATCCCGCAGTGTAGCCCCGCAGTGTAGGGACTGGTCGTCAGACCTGTCAAGGAGTTCGCATGCCGCTCGACGACCTGAAGGAACGCACCAGCGCCATCGACAACGCTGTCGGTCAGATCGAAAAACAGTTCGGCAAGGGCTCCATCATGCGCCTCGGCCAGAAGGGCGCGATTGCAGCCGATCGATGCCATCTCCACCGGCTCCATCAGCATCGACTACGCGCTCGGCATCGGCGGCGTGCCCGCGCGGCCGCGTCGTCGAGATCTTCGGCCCGGAGTCGTCGGGCAAGACGACGCTGGCGCTGCAGGTGATTGCCGAAGCGCAGAAGACGGGCGGCATGGCCGCGTTCGTCGACGCCGAGCACGCGCTCGACGCGCGCCTACGCGCAGAAGCTGGGCGTCGATCTCGACAACCTGCTCGTGTCGCAGCCCGACAACGGCGAGCAGGCGCTCGAGATCGTCGAAGTCCTCATCCGCTCGAACGGCGTCGACGTCGTCGTCGTCGACTCGGTGGCCGCGCTCGTGCCGAAGGCGGAAATCGAAGGCGAGATGGGCGAAGCGCAGATGGGTCTGCAGGCGCGCCTCATGTCGCAGGCGCTCCGCAAGCTCACCGGCGCCGTCTCGAAGTCGAAGACGTACGCTCATCTTCATCAACCAGCTGCGCGAGAAGATCGGCGTGATGTTCGGCAACCCGGAAACGACGACCGGCGGCCGCGCGCTGAAGTTCTACGCCTCGGTCCGCATCGACATCCGCCGCATCGCCAGCATCAAGGACGGCGACGCGGTGGTCGGCGGCCGCACGCGCGTGAAGGTCGTGAAGAACAAGGTGGCGCCGCCGTTCCGCGAGGCCGAGTTCGACGTGATGTACGGCGAGGGCATCTCGCAGGACAGGCGACCTGCTCGACCTGGCGGTCGACAAGCGGATTGTCGAGAAGAGCGGCGCGTGGTTCGCCTACGGCGGCGAGCGGCTCGGCCAGGGCCGCGAGAACGCCAAGCAGTTCCTGAAAGAGAATCCGTCGGTTCGGCAGGCTGTCGAAGATCGCGTGCGGAAAGAGCTCGGGATGGTGCGCGACGTCGTCGAAGTCGCCGCAGCCGTCTAAGTGCAGCCCGATCTACCGGGCGATATGCTCTAGCACTCACTGGCAACCTCGGATTGACGTAACTGGCAACCTCGTAGAGGCCGACCTTCAGGTCGGCCTTCTTCATTTCGGCCGCCTTGCTTCTCGCCTTTGCGGTGCTCCGCGCAGGAGACTTCCCAGATTTCCTCGGTCGGCGGAAACCGGAACTTCTCCTCGTTCCGCGTCGTCCGGTCGGCTTGATTTCAGCCCTTTGATCAGTTGCATAGGCCATGGCCGAGGCAAGACCTCGGCCAGACATTCAGCGCCAGAATTACGCCCAGAATTCGCGCATGCCTACTACGGCTCAGTTAGCTCATGATACGGACGAGATGGCGGGCTTTACACGACATAGATGTCTATTGACCTCCTAGCCGGGTCACAGAGGACAAAAGGCCGATGGCAGACAGAGGTGCACCGAGCGAGCGTTCCAGCAGACGCTGGATGCAGTCAAGACAAGCAACCGCGAAGTTCGCGTTCGACCGGGAGGGCGCCCGGGAGCGATCGCCGCCATCCGCGGCGCGCTGCCGATGATGGAACGCGACCTATTCGACGCGGTGATGGAGGATTGCGAGTGCGAACTCGCGGCTACGCGCGAGGCGATGTTTCAGATGCTGACCAAGTCGTAGAGCCCGCCGTGGAGATCGTGCCGTGGCACGATGCGTGACGGCGCATGCGTGGAACGGGACTTTCAGCCGGCCAGCGGCAAGACACGCCTTCGTGGGAGGCCGTTGCGGACCAGCCGCGCTCACAGTTCGCGCAGAACCAGCGAAACGTGATGTCAGCCGCCGTCATTTTCGTGAGCAGCTTCACCGATCCAGGCGCATCGCAATGCTGGCACCTCGCCGGGATGGTGAGCGTGAGAGGCTTCGTTGATGTCGCCATGGTCGTAACGCGGCTAATCTCCCCAGATGATGTTTTTGCTGATCGTGAGTCTCATGTCGTCGCCCAGGGATGTGCAAGAGGTGTGACGGCACGCCGTGAACAACATCGATCGTCGTAACCGTCGAGTCGGATGGGACTTGCGTGATCGTGGGTGTCGCAGGCGCGGGGACAAAGGTCGTGAGGGTTAGAACTTTCTGGAAGCAGAAACCGGAATATCTAAAACGGACTCTCGTGAAGATGCGACTACTCACTGGGGTCGTCGTCGTGGCACGCGGTCGTCGACGAGGGCGGTCGTGGATCTCGGCGGCGAGTCCGGTGAGCACGACGAGCATCAAGCGAACCCGAGCAGCGTGAAGAAAGCGACACCTCGAGCGCCCCAATCAATCGCGCCGAATGTTATGCAGGCTCAAACCGACTAAGCATGTGTGCCGAGGCACGCCATGAACGCCACGGTCAACTCTCATGTTGGCGGCCCTCACGGATTTGCGGCGTAGCGCGCATGGTCGGCGTGGTCATTGGGCGACCTTACTCAACATTCGACCGAACAGGATGAGTAGCGTTGCTTTTGCGAAGGCAAAACTCAGGAAGAATGCCACGGTTGCCGCTGGGAGCGGAATCGCAGTTCGCTCCTGCGTCAGCATAGCGACAAGGACAACCGGCCACGAAACGAGCCCGACGATGGCCACTCGGATCGCCCTCGCAAACGCGTGTTGCGGCAAACGTCCGGAGCAGGGCCTGCTCCAACAATGGTTCCCTCCCGTCTCGTTCGATTCCATGGCGAGCGCCGAACACCGGACGGCGAGCCAGAGCAGCAGCGCATCAGCGAGCCGCGAACGCGGCGGTGCCCGGCGCTCGGGGCCATGGCGATGCAAATGGACGCGCGACGCAGTTCTGCCAGGAGTTGCCCGTCGATGCAAGACTCGTGTTCAAGACATCTCGAAGGGGCAAGAATGAAATCTGCCTGGTGCGCGTCAACTAGACAGGCGCTGTGCGATCGGTCGAGATTCGAAGATGTGAGAGAGATCGAGGCGGACTACGCGATCGCTTGACGCCGGCGTTGTCGGAATCAGAGGGCGTGAATTATTCGGGAATGCTGGTGGCCAGGGACGGAATTGAACCGCCGACACCATGATTTTCAGTCATGTGCTCTACCAACTGAGCTACCTGGCCTTCCCATAAGTGCCCTGTTTTCTGCGAGCGGACGCGCGCATTTCGCAGAAAACGGAGTATAACACGCGGTTTTCGTGGGCTTTCGTGGGCATGCTCATTGAAACGACTCTCGGCGAGTCATGCCCGCGCACGTCCAAAGCTTCCCGCTTCCCCACCGCCCCGGTCGGCGGATTCTCAAGCCCGTTCTCGGCTGGGCGTTCGTCGCGACGCTGCTCACCGTCATTCGGCGCGTAACGCGACAGCCTTCTCTGCCCCGAATGAGCGAGCAGTGGCTGCTCAGCCACCAGCGCGAATTCCATCGCAATCAGGACTAACGATGGCGCCGGGCCCAGACCGGCCTGCCTGCTGAACCTGCCCGTTGACCGGCGCCCCGGGCACATGCTCTGGCTGGATGACCGCGTCATTGAGAGGAATGCGTGTGCGCCGAGCTGTGTCGATCTTCGTGATCGTGATGTTGGCAGCATGCTCGCGGAGCACTGCCGCCAACGCCAAGCCGCAAGCCACCGCGACCCCCACTCCGGCCTCGCCGCAAGCGACTCCGCCGCCGGCGGCCGCGGAGCTGCCACCCCGGCTGTGAAGCCGGTCCCTCCGCAGCTTCCCGAGATTGTCGCTCGCGTCAACGGCGAGGCGATCAACAAGACCGATCTCGAGAACGCGGTGAAAGGGCTTGAAGGACGCGCGGGCGGCCCGGTGCCTGCCGACCAGCGGGATCGCGTCTACCGCGGAGTGCTCGACGACATGATCGGCTACAAGCTGCTCGTGCAGGAAGCGAAGGCGCGCAAGATTGCGGTCCCGGACGCCGACGTCGACGCGCAGATCGCGCAGATCCGATCGCAATTCCAGACCGACGCGCAGTTCCAGCAGGCGCTCGCCTCGCAGAAGATGACGCTTGAAGGCGTCCGCGACGATGCGCGCTCCGAGATGAGCGTCGAAAAGCTCGTCGAAGGCGAGATCGCCGCGAAGATCGCGGTCAAGCCCGAAGCGATCAACGACTTCTACCAGAAGAATCAGGACAAGTTTCAGCAGGGACCGCGCGTGCGCGCGAGCCACATCCTGATTTCAGTCCCGCAGAACGCCGATGCCGCAGTCAAGCAGCAGGCCAAGACCAAGGCGGAAGGGATTCTGAAGGATCTCAAGGCGGGTAAGGATTTCGCCGCGGCGGCAAAGGAGAACTCGCAGGACCCCGGCAGCGCGCCTAACGGCGGCGACCTCGGCTTCTTCGAGCAGGGACAGATGGTGCCGCAATTCGACCAGGTCGCCTTTACGCTCAAGCCCGGCCAGATGAGCGAGCTGGTGGAGACGCAGTTCGGCTACCACATCATCAAGGTGGCCGAGAAGCAGGAGACGCGCGTCGTGCCGCTCGAGGAAGCCAGGCCGCAGATCGAGCAGTATCTCACCGATCAGAACCGCCAGGCGCAGACCGAAGCGTTCGTCAACACGCTGAAGGCAAAAGCCAAGATCGACATCCTCATGTGAGCGACGCGGTCCGCCTCGACGTCTGGCTGGACGTCGCCTGCCTGTTCAAGACGCGCTCGGAAGCCAAGCGTGCGTGCGAGGGCGGAAAGGTCGACGTCAACGGCGAGCACGCGAAGCCGCACCGCGTCATCCGCGAAGGCGATCGCATCCGCATCAGCCGCCCCTTCGGCCGCCACCAGGACATCATCGTCCGGATCGTGATCGACCAGCACGTCAAGAAAGCTGAAGCCACGTGTCCTCTACGACGACGTCACGCCCAAACCGACCGCAGAAGAAATCGAGATGCGCCGAATGGAGCGCGTCTATCGCGCCGCATCACAGGCGGCGGGCACTCCGGACCGGCGCCGGCGCCGCGAGATCCGAAGAGCGAAGGGAAAGATCTGAAGATGAGCTGGTCGAATGCCGCGGAACCAGGAAGTCATCCGTCAATGGAAAGTGCTCCACGCGCTGGAATCGTCTCGACACGGCGCGACGATCGACGCGCTGGCCAGCGACCTCGACGTCACGACGCGCACGATTCGCCGTGACCTCGCCGCATTACAGGAGGCCGGCTTCCCGCTGCTACGACGAGCGCGACGAAGATGGGCGCGCGCACTGGCGGCTCGATGGGCAGGTGCTGAAGGGATCGAGACCGGGCTTCACGCTCGCGGAGCTGTGCGCGCTCTATCTGAGCCGGAACATGCTCGAAGCGGTGGCCGGGACACCGTTTCAGCGCGACCTGACGCTCGCCTTCACGCGCCTCGAAAAGATGCTGTCGCCGCGCATGCGGCAATTCCTCGATCGGCTGCCGCACGTGCTCGCGGCCAAGCCGGGTCCCCGCGCCCGCGGCGGCGCGGCGTCGCCCGATCTGGTGGCACGGCTGCTCGAAGCCACGCTGCACTACCGCGTCGCCCACATGAAGTACAACTCGGTCTCGAGCGGCCGAATGAAGGATTACGTGATCCATCCGTATCGTCTGGCTTTCGCGCAGGGAGGGCTGTATCTTCTGGCGTACGTGCCTGACTACAAGGACGATGCGCACCTTCGCCATCGATCGCATTGCGCTCGGTGTCGCTCGACAAGCAGACGTTCGCGCCGACACGCGCGATTCCAGACGATGTGTTCGGCAACTCGCTCGGCGTCAACACAGGACCTCCGTCGCATGTCGAAGATTGCGTTCGACAAGCGCGTCGCGCCGTGCGTCCGCGCGCGCGTGTGGCATCCGTCGCCAGGCGCTTCGCGACGCCGCGGACGGCGGCGTCGTGCTGACGCTCGACGTCTGCAACGACACCGCGCTGCGCAGCTGGATCCTCGGCTGGGGGCCATCCGCGCGGGTCGTCGCGCCGGCGGCGCTCGGCGTCGGATATCCGCGCCGACTTGAAAACGCCAGCGCTCAATATCAATCCTGACATGCGCCGACCATTCCGCTTCAGCCGTCCTCGGCGTCCTCCTTCGCTCGTCTTCTCGGCGGGCCGTCGCTGCTCCGCTTCTACACGGACTGGCTCTGGTTCGGCGAGGTCGGCTATCAGCAGGTGTTCACGACCATCGTTCGAAGCGAAGCGTCGCTCTTCACGTTCGTCTTCGTCATCTCCGGTGATCTGGCTCGTATTCAACCTTCGGCTTGGGCTCGGCTCGGTTGGCGAAGGCCGGCCGATCTTCACAACACAGCAGGGCATGGAGGTCGCGCTTCCCGGACGACAGCAGCTGCGGACGATCGCATCGGCGATCGCGATGGTTCTCAGCGGGCTCATTGCGCTCTATGCCTCGTCGCAGTGGGAAACGTGGGTCACGTGGCAGAAGGCCGTGAGCTTGGCCAGCTGGATCCGATCCTGGGCGCGACGTGTCCTTTACGTCTTTACGATGCCGTTCCTGCAGTTTGTCCGCGGCATTGCGCAAACGCTCATCGTGATGGCGGCGCTGGCGCCGGCGCGCTCACCTGATTTCCGGGCGCTGACATCCGGATTCTCTGCGCTCCTCTCGATGACGCCGGCAGTCCGGCGACACATCGGGTCGCTCATCGCGGTCTTTTTCCTTCTGCTGGCCGCCGGTGCCTGGCTTGGGCGCTTGATCTGCCGTGCATCCGGCCGGCGTCATCTCACGGCCTCGCGCGCGGGATGCACGGCCGGCTTCCGGTGCGCGCTGGCGTTACCGGTGGTTCGCTGTCGCGGTCGTCCTCGCCCTGCGGCACGTTCACGCGGCGCAACTGGCCGATCCCGGTCGCGATCGCGCTGATCTGATCGTGAGCATCGGCGGCGAAGCGACGCACGCTGCTGCAGCGATTCGTCGTGACACCAACGAACAGGCGCGCGAATCGCCATTCATTCAGCACAACATCGATGCAACGCGGCGCGCCTTCGCGTCGACCACGTCGAAGAGCGGGCGCTGACCGGCGACGCGACGCTGACGCGCGACGACATCACGCGCAATGCGACGACGCTTAGCAGAACGTTCGGCTCTGGGATCACCAGCCCGCTGCTCGACACCTTCGGCCAGTTGCAGGAGATCCGCACGCTTACGACTTCGTGTCGGTCGACAACGATCGGCATACGCTCAACGGCCGCCCACAGCAGGTGATGTTGTCTGCGCGGGAGCTCAATTCGAACAGCCTGCCCAACCGGACGTGGGTCAACGAGCGGCTGACGTTCACGCATGGGTACGGCCTGACGCTCGACCGGTGAACCAGGTCACCACCAGAAGGACTGCCCGTCCTGTTCAGTGCGCAACCTGCCAACTGAGACCATTCCGGACCCGCCATTCAGAGCCAGTCTTTATTTCGGCGAGCTGTCCAGCGATTACGTGATCGTCCGCACGCGCACGCGCGAGTTCCACTACCCGCGCGGCGACAGAACGTCTTCACGCAGTATGCGGGGACGGCGGTCTCGCGCTCGAATCGTTCGGACGCCGGATCATGTTTGCGCTGCGGTTCGGCGCAGCACCAGATCGCGTTCAACGACGACATCACCGGTGAGAGCCGCATCCTGTTCCACCGAACATCGCCGAGCGCGTCGCCGAGATCGCGCCGTTCCTCACCTTCGATCGCGACCTGTACGTTGCCGTGCTGGCCGACGGCCACCTGTATGGATAGCAGACGCCTATACGACGACGAGCCGCTATCCGTATGCCACGCCGGCCGGGGCGGAGTCAACTGACATTCGCAACGCCGTCAAAGATCGTGATCGACCGCCTACAACGGCGACGACGACGTTCTATGCCGCCGATGCGACGGATCCCATCCTTGCGACCTACGCAAGAGCGTATTCCCGGCATGTTCAGGCCGCTCGCCGAGATGCCCGCGGCACTGCTGCGCGCGCACATCCGTTATCCCGAAGACATGGTCTCGCCCAGGCCTCCGTCTTCGCGATCCATCACATGACCGAGCCGGCCGTGGTTTTACAACCGCGAGATCAGTGGGAGGTGCCGACGATCGACGATTCCGGCGACGCGGCGGCGGCGATGCAGCCGCATGACTACACGTCATCATGCGACTGCCCGGTAGAGCGACGCTGAGTTCATCCAGATGCTGCCGTTCATGCCGCGGCGCAAGGACAACCTTGCAGCCTGGCTGGTGCGCGCAGCGACGCGGCGCACTACGGCGATCTGTCCGCGTCTTCCAGTTCCCGAAACAGAAGGTGGTCTTCGGGCCGCGGCAGGTCGTCGCCCGGATCAACCAGGATCAAATGATCTCGCCGCAGATCACGCTGTGGAATCAGCGGGGATCGCAAGTGACGTGGAGCACGCTGATGGTGATTCCGATCGAGGAGTCGCTCATCTACGTCAGACCCCTATTCTGCGCGGCCGGCGGCCGCATTCCCGAGCTCACGCGTCGTCGTCGTCGTACTGCGATCAGATCGTGATGGAACAGACGCTCGAGGCGGGCTGGCGCGACTCTTTGGCGGCACGGCCGGCCCACGCGCACAGCCGAACGCCACCGCGACCGCCGCAAACCAGCAGCCAGGCGCCACGTCCGACTCAGGCGGCAGCGCCCGCGTCGCCGATCGCCACAGCTGTCCGCCGTCGCCGAGGAAGCGCAGGCGCATTATCAGCGCGCCACCGACGCGCAGCGTGCGGATGACTGGGCCAAGTATGGAGAGAGGAAATCGGGCAAGCCCTCGGGCTGCGCGACATCGATCCGAGAAGTCCAGTAAACCAAGCCCCAGCTGCCAGACGATTTTGTCTAGCGTCGGTCTTTAGACCAGCGCGCTTCACTTGCAAGCAGCGCCCATGCCTGCGCGATGCATCCGCGCGGCGTGTGGCTGCTCGGCGTCGAAGATCTCGCTAATCGTGCCGACGCCCCCTCGGCCTGATGGTGCTCGAACCCGCGAGAGGCACTCACGCGCCGGCAAAGTCGCCGATACACGCGCAGTACGCGTCGACATACGGCGCCGACGAGCCACGCCCCAGATGGTTCCCTGGTGATACGCCGCATCGCGCGCCCGGAGATCGCCGTAGCATTGCGCCTTGTAGTCGCGGTGACCAGGCGCAAGCGATCGCAGGCCAACCGGGCGACCGAGGCGCCGGGACGACGTCGAAGACCGACCGTCGCCGGCGGGTTCGCCAAGGACCGGATGGTCGAGCGCAGATGGAAGATCCGATTCGGCCGGCACGCCGAATCGTTTCCACGCTCGCCTTCGATGACGTCGTAGAGGTAGCCGCCCTCTGCTGCCAGAACTTCGCGTTGAAGCGATTCGCGCGCGCGCGTCGCCGCTTCATCGACCTGCGGCGCCATCGGGTCGCCTTCCTCGCGCAGCCATTCGGCAAACAGCGACATCGCGTTGTACGCCAGAGCGCGTTGATTTCCACCGCCTTCCCTCGCCGCGGCGTCACGACCCAGCCGTCGACCTGGGCATCCATCCACGTCAGCTGGTATCCCTCTGCCCTGCTTCAGCAGGCCGTCCAGCGGGATCGACGCCGATGCCGAACCTCGGTGCCTTCTGTGGCATCGAAGATCGACCTGAGCCGGCACCAGCTGCCGCGAGGTGCCTCGGTCGCCCGACGCGACGAGTAGCGATGAATCGCGTGGAAGAACCAGAGCGTCGCATCTGCCGTGCGATACAGCCCCTCGTTGGTGCCTTCCGGGAACATGTTGGGAATCAAGCCGTCGCGCACGTAATGGCCGAACGTGCGCAGGATGTATCCGCCTCGCGCTGCCGGCCCGTGCAGAGTCAGCCTGGAGGTTGATCATCGTGTCGCGCCTTTAGTCGGTGAACCAGTGGTAATCGGCATGACTGCGCACCTGTTGCTGGCTGCGGAAGCGCGCCAAGCCTCGATCGGCCTGAGGCGGACACCGAATTGATCTATTTGAGGTGACCAGCCCGCACAGCTCGCCGATTTGCGCCTGCTGCGCGGTGCAGAAGATCGACGCAGGCGCCGCAGCTCTGTCATGCTTCTGGCAGGCCGAGCAACATGGAACTCCGCGAACCACATC
>ERZ1370068.10422-contig-9122_pt1 | contig 53394 bp, 93 predicted proteins | sample MGYA00561227_ERZ1370068 | MGnify/ENA primary metagenome ERZ1370068 (study PRJEB38410, sample SAMEA6850437) | metagenome | study: Metagenomic assessment of the ecological functions of the soil: analysis of the soil microbiota associated with the... | reverse complement strand
TCCACCGTCGCTGACAGTTGCGGCACGAAACGGCTCGTCCCGCCCGTTGCCGCGAAGGAGGCCCGCGCCTGCCGCCAGGTGATGGTCTGCGCATGGCGCCCTGGAACGCTTCCCAGCCGCCGACCAAAGGCGGCCGCGACGTAGGGCCGGCCGTCGTCGTAGCCGGTTGCGATCGGCCTGCATGATATAACGCGTCTCTGGGTGCCAGAGAACGTAATCCCGCGCATCCGCACGAGAGCACGTCGCGTCACAGCCGAGCAAAGCGACGCCCACGCCCCCGGTCGCGGCGTTGACTACGCAGCGCAATAGCGATTGCCTGGCAGCGCCGCCGGGGACGTAGCACAGGCTGGAGCCGCCGATGCTCGCTCCCAGTCCATCCATCGTCCACGGCCATTCGCCGCTTCGCGTAGCACCTCGGCGCGCCCACATTGACTCGTTGATGTTGCGCGTGATCGCCGCCAGCTCGAGTTCCACGCGTGGTCTTGGTGATGGCGCGCCGAGGTCGGCACGATGCCGTCGACAGTGGCGATCAGCAGATCGCCGCCAATCGCAGTGTGCGCGTTCATGCCCATCGGCGGACTGACCTCGTAACGGCCTTCCTGGCGCCAGTTGGCAGCGTCGGTCGGATCGCTGCCGGTGAAGATCAGCAGTTCGTCCGAGGTCGGTCGCGAACACGATCTTGTCGTCGATGCCGTCGCCGGCGTCGATCGACCACGGTTGCGCAGAACAACAGCTTGCCCACCTTTTGATGGCCGCGCCCGACAGCGGGATCATCGGCAAGCTGCCGCCGACCGCGTTAAGCGGCAGAAACCATGCGCTCATCGAGTTCATGCTTCGATGAAGAAACCAGCGGTTGCGGTACTTGCAGACGTAGACCAGGTTGCCGCCGTTATGACCCGCGTGCCAGCGGGCCAGTGATCAACTGTTGCCGTCCGACGCGGTGTCCGGTCACCCAGCGGTCCGGGTGTGGCGCGCGCCGCCGCGAATACGTGCCGGCGCCGCGGCTGGTGTGTGCCCGACGGCCACCTTCCAGCGCGAGCTGTCGGCGGTGTCGCGCGCCCCGGCCACCATCGCGTAAGCGGTGTTGACAAGCCAGTCGGCGGCGTGGTCGTCATGCCAGCGATGCCCATGTCGTGCCGTTGGAGCGCAGTGGCGGGTCGCCGGCGTCATTCAGCACCAGCATGCCAGTCGCCGCCCTGGTTGGCGAGTTGCGAGGCGACGTAATTGCCGGACGTCCGCCCGCTCGCCACCAGCGCCGGCGCCGAGGTCGCGACGATCGTAAACCTTTGTTAGGTTGGCGACGAACATCTTGAATTGTTGCCGCTGGGCGTACTCAAACGCGGAGATGATCGGCGTCGTCTCCGGCAGCTCGGCCCAGCGGTTACAAGCCGCCGCGCAGGCTGGCGCCGCTTCATGGTCGGCTTCCAGTTGTCCATTACAACGGCGCTGCCGGGCTGCATGAAGCCTTCGTTGTCGTTCCGGACCAGGCCGCGGGTCGGCGCCGGAAACGTCGATCGTTTCCAGTTTCTGCGCCGCCTGTGGCGGCACCGACTGTCGCCTGAAAGAACTGGTGCTGGCTCATGGCGTCGCACCTGCCGACATGGGATACGACAGCGCGGCGTTAGCCGATGATCGGCTGGCGCCCGATGATGATCGGCGCAGGCTCGTCATGGCCCCATCGCATAGGTCAGCGCAGTCGCCGTAGGTGCCGAGGTCCTCGGCGTAGGGCGCCGCCTTCTGCGCCTTCCATTGCCAGATCATCCCGAGCTTCCAGAACGCGGCTCGTCAAGCGTGGAGCGGTCGCCGTCCGCCATGAAAACGTCGCCGAGGCCGCCACCCTGCCCAGCTGCGATGCAGTTGCTGGTGGAGGTAGGCGAAATAAGCGCTCTGATCGACTTCCAGCACCGGGAACGATATGCATCTGGCCGCCCAGACATGGTCCACTCGCCCGCGCGCCGTCGCTGTCGTACGTTATCGGCGCGGCGGTTCAGCCACTCGCTCGGTGTCGGGAATAAATCGCATCGGCGACTGCGTCTGAGTCGAGCGCCAGACGTTCGACGTCAGCAGCATGCGCTTGTAGTCGGCAGGCAGGTCGAACGCCGTGCTGACGCCGTCGCCGATACGATCACGTCGACGAGTCTCTTTAACGCACGTCCAGTCGCGGTTATCGTAGGCAATCCGCTGCGCCATCTCGTTGGCGAGCGACAGCATCTCCTGCATGGTCCTGTTGCCGGTGATGTTGGAGAATACGGACTGGTCGGGATCGTAACCCCGACCGTCGCGCAGACATCATCTTCACCACCGACAACAATGTCATCGTCATGCCGCCTTCGTAGAACTGGTTCCTGCCGCATCACGCGCCAGCCGCAGCAGCGTCTTGCGGTTCATACTGCCAAGCGGAGCCTGGCCGGTGTTAGTGGTGACGAACTCGCGCAACTGCTCGATGTTCATGCCGTCGAACCGATCGCTGATGCGTAGACGTGAACTCATCAGCTGGCTGCTCGACCCGCTTGATGTCTTCCTCGAGCAGCGCGTTGCGGGCGCGCAGCGCCTCCAGTTCAGCCATCATCTGGGTGTTCGGCGCGCCGGTCTTCGCCTCTGCTCGAGATACTCCATGCGCCTTGTTCTTGAGGTCGCGACCGTTCATGCCGAGGTTTTCAGCTCCGTGCCGTCGATCGCAGCCAGTGCCTCGAGGGTGTAGAATGTTCTGGGCCGTAGTTCGGCGCGGCGCGCCTCGGTCAGGAACCGGCCGTACTCCAGCGGCGTGCCGGACTTGGTCTGCGCATGCTTTCCGCCTTGAACTGCTGGTACTGCCGCTTGAAGCGCTCGGCGTAGCGCTGATCGCGCTGCTGGCTGCCGTCGATCGGCGACACGATCCAGTGCGAAAGCCGGTGGCCGGATAGACGCCGACGTTCTTGGAGCCGGGATAGCGCAGTTCGCAGACGTCGAAGTCGTCGAACACCGGGCGGTTCTGCTTGATGCTTTCGGTTATCGTTCTTGCGCGCCATTGGTCTTGAACAGGGCGACGACTGAAACATCCAGGTCTTGCTGAATAGCCATTCGTAACGATCTCCCTTCCGTTGATTGATGGTCTGGAGCCGCCTTCGGCGCAGTGCTCGGAAGGCGTTAGATCCTCGTCACGGGACGGCTCCGGTCTCCTGCGACGCGGCTTGGAGGGGCATCCGCAGAAGTTGTTTACAACCTTACGCTGCCGGGTTGCTGTCGTAGAAGCGCCAATTGAAGAATGGGTTCACCATCGTCAATTCCCCCATCCAACCAATGAATTGCGCGATCGCGTCCTTGTCGATCGGCATCGATCCGTCACCGTCGAACAGGTTGTCGAAGTTCCGGTTCGGGTGGTAACGCAACCGCAGGCTGTCGGTGTCGATGCCGAACGTGGTGTTCGCCGGCATGTTGGATGCCGATGCCGCCGTCCATGCACGATCTCGGCGCGCTTGCCGCCGCCGATGTACTCGAGCGCCGAGAAGCCCAGCTTGCCCAGCGAGGTCTCGTTCTGCTGCGCTGGATCGCGATCGTGGCGGCGTCGTAGGCCGCATAGTGTTCGGGCGACATGATCAGCAGGTCGGCGTAGTCGCTTGCCGCGGCTCTGCTTGGTCATGATCGTAGTTGAGCATCGGCCGGATGGTGGTCGACTGTCACCTGCGTGCCGATCGCGCGTGAACGGCACCGCGTTGGCGTCGTACAGGTCGCACGTCCGCCACATCGCGTTGGCCGCCGGCGCGGTCGATGCCGCCGTAGACGCCGGTGTTGGTGACGATCGGAATGGCGGTCGCCAGACCGGTCACCTGCTTGCCGCCGTTGAGCGGTGCCGTCGCCGTAGAGCGCGGCGTCCATGATGTCTTCGAGCGCTGCGCTCGGCAGCGTCCATGTAGCTGTCGTAAGACGTCCATCAGCTGGCGCTTCGCCCTCGTTGTTGAGGATTTCCTGCATCGACGAGGATGACCGGCACCGACAACCATCTTCGGCTCGAAATAGCGCGTCGTTGAACAGATCGATCGCCGGGTTGAGCAGCTGGTCGTAGCCGCTGTACCACTGCGCCGATCTGCTTCGCTGACTTGCAGCGTCTGGCGGAATGCGTGGGCCGTGATAGGTCTGCCACAAGCCTTTGCGTCTGCATCACCGCCAAGCAACGGCGTTGTTGTTGCGATGACCAAGGTCCTGGTAGCCGCTCGCGACGCTAGCTCGAGCGCCATGCTGAGTAGATCTGCTGATATTGCAGCGTTGGCTGTCGATGCTGGGCATTGCCGCCTCTCCATCATGGTTGAAATTCAGACGTTGCAGTTACCTATGCACGCCATTGATCGCGACGGATCGGCGTTCTGGATGGCATCCGCGGCGCGCTTGGCGGCGGTCCCTTCTGGCCGCGACTCCGTTTGAGGGAGCCAGCGTCGGGCGCTCCGGAAATGCTGCGGTCGGTAGGTCGGGTCTGAGCCGATGGGGTGCGGGTCCGAGCCGCGCGGGTGGCCTGGGACGCAGCAACTGCCGCCGCCGGTGGTGCCGTCCTCCAGATCGAAGCCGAACTTGAGTTCGTTGCTCGATCAGCTGTCGAAGCCACTGCGCCGCTTTCATCGAACCCCGCGATGGTGCGTCTCAGGCCAAACGTCAATCGACGGCAACCTGCGTGTGACGTGAGCTGTTGATTATTACTGCATCTGATTAGGGTGTCTTTCAAGCCCTTAACTTCTTCGATGCAGCGCTCCGATCTGATGCTGAGCCGCGTCTGTGGCATTCCCTGCTGCGTGCGTCTTGCAACTGTTCCGGCGACTGGCTGAGTACGCGTGTAGGCGACGTCGCGCAGAGCCGATCCGTTTTCCGGTCTGACGGGTCCGGTGCAGATTGAGGTTGTAGATGATGCTGGTCGAGAGACCACCGACCGCGTCCCTTGCCGCAGCTTCTGCTCCATCCCGACGCAGTTGAGTCAGCGCGGTCTTTGAGTCCGTGGCGCCAGCGTTCCGTCGCCATCTGATGGAAAATGCCGGATCGAGCTTGCAGCGTCTCGGTAGTCAGCCTTGGCGTGCGACTGGTAGGCCTTGCCGAACTCCCGCTGCATGCCGCCACGCACCTCGCCGCGCACAGCTCTGCCGGAGCCGCCCAGTCGCGCTTGGCATGCTCGGCCATGCGCTGCGGCGGCTGCAAACGCGCGTCATGTGCGGTCCACCTGAGCGCCTTTCGACGCTTCAGGATTAGCGCAGTTGGCGCAGATTGCGTGCTCGGCTGCTCTCTATTTGAACTATCTTTGAGCGACGTGGCGCAAAACGACCACGATCGCGCGGTTGCGGCTCGTCTTCTGCTTTGTTCCGGTCGCTCGGCGTGCTCTCTTGAGGTCGAAATTTTCTGGTTTCTTCCGGCGGGTTATTGCGGCCGCCTTGGCCTCGGCAACCTTGGGCGCGTGGTCTGGGCTGCGGCCGTTCCCCTCGGCGGCGGATTGCTGGCGCGGTCAAAGGCCGTGCCTGCAAAGCCTCCTGGCGACAGCGTCACGGTGCTCTGAGCCCTTGATATCGCCGGTTGGCGCCGGATTGGCGCCTGCGGGCCAATCGGGTTCGGGGCCTCGACGTCGGGACGGTTAATCGGTACTTCGTTGGCGCGGATGCCGATGGCGCAAAGCCGAAGGCGGCGCTGCACCCTGCGGTGCAAACGGTCGTGCCCGACATGATGTGATCCCTTAAGAAGGTGTTTACTTCTTAGACTTCTGGCGGCTTGCGCTTGTCGGCCTCGACAAAAATTCGCGCGCCACCTTCTGCACGGAATGTTCATTTTCTTCCGCGAAGCCCTTGTCATGAGCCGCCGTCGCATGGTGTGCGGGCTTGCTTAGGCGATTTGCTGGGCATGCTAGCCTCCCTTGACGATCGCTGCGGCCTTGCGAAGCGCCTGGCGGCTGCTTTCGCCCGAACGCTATATGATCCTGACTCGCCCGCATACTTGAAGCCTGAACTTCTCAGTGCCAACTGTCGCGTCCAGTCGCACAGCCCAACTCGCCCCGAACGCGCGCTTTGCTGGTGTATTGAGCTTTGCCATCGAAGCTTTGCTCGGTCGGCATGCATGGTGTCAGGAGATGATATAAGGCAAAAAGGATGCTCGGGAGCGCGCGAAGTGCTGCGGTGTGTCCGCTTCACTCTCCGCTTGTTGGGCTCGACTCTCGATCAACTCACCACGGTCATTGGAACGGCCGGGTTTAGCGGGATTCGGATTGCTGCTATTCCTGTGCGTAGATTTTGCCCGGTAACGATCGGGTCTTCGCACGTTATCAACCCAGATCGCGAGCCCCGTGGCAAACCACGATCGGAATGAACCCAGAAAGATTGGTAAGGAACGTAATAGTGGCTGCAAAGTATACACGAATAGGACGGATCGCCCCGCACGGGTTGTTTTGCTGATCCTGACATTGTTCATGACGGGGCCAAAAGCAATGGCGAGTATATAACGCGGCTTGAGCCCCCGGCTCCGGGAGCTTTCATCGAGTAGTGGTCGATGAGACAATCAGCTGCTGGCTGCCGAACACGGTGCAGACGCAACCGAAATGCGGATCAGGTCCGGCATTGACGGAAATCGTGGATATAGGCAGTCGCGGACGGTCGAGGGACCGCTGGTGCACTGAATGCCGGATTCTGGACATAAGAGATGTCGTTAGCGGTAAAAACGCCATTGCCGAGGATGCCGTTGTCGTTGAGGTCCGCCTCCGACTAGCTCGCGGTGCTCGACCGTAATGGGGGTCTGCATCGCTATAGATGCAGCATCGTGGCGTCAGCATTACGACGCAGTTGCGGACTGTGACGTTCACGGCGGAGATGGTCAGCCGGCTGGTGATAGTCTTGTTCTCGCGATGATCGTGCCACGCTGCCGTGATGTTCGTATCGGCCGGCGATGGGGCGTCAACACCGTGCCGACCACGGACCAGTATTGCTGAAGCATCCGGCCAAGAACCCGGTTGACCTCGAGGAAAATCCGCAACCGTCGAATAGACTGCAGCACCGGTTCCGCTGCTCACTACTTTAGTCACGGCAGTCCCGCGCAAATTGGTAGCTTCGCTCTACTGGCGTGCCACTGCCCGTCGTCGCCGTCACATCAACCACCGGCAAGCCGCCGGATGCAACTGTTACGACGCATTGCCATCAGCGCTTCTCTTGCTAGGCTCCTTTCGGAGGTCATGTCCGCAGCGGCTTGACCCCGGAACCGGCCCGCGCAGCTTCGACCAGTTCAACAGTCATGCGCCCCACCCCAAAGCGCAAAGTTTGAAGGTGCCGTAAAGCAAAAGCCGATTGGCCAAAATTTCCAATAAAGCATCAGTCGCGCCCGTATTGGTAAAACACAACCGCCCGGCGCGAAATTCCCTGCTACTAAAGCTACCCCGTTAGCACCCGTTACAGGATCAGCCGCTACATCGCCATTCAATTGCCGTTGTTACGCCGTATCCATGCCAGTCTGTTCGTAAGATCAATCGCAAACCGAAAACATTTCCGGCTGCGGCAGTACCGATATTTTTACCGGTACTCGCACCGTTAGTATAAATAAACGTATTAGCTCCGGGTACCGCTATCATACACTTGTTATCGTTACCGGACAGTGCCAATAAGCGTTCCCGTCGATAACATGATGCCTAATTTGTGCGAGCCGCCAGCGTAAGGCGAAGCTGTAACTTCAAAATAATATTTTCCGGTTGTGAGATATGTCGTACTGAATGCTCCAGCGGCTATTATTGGTAGTCCCGTGGCGTTACCGTCAAATTTCCATTCGACATAACAATGCCAGCCGAAGGCGTACCATTAAATAGTCGCAAGAATTAGTCAGCACGGGAACAGAAGGCGCCGCAGGCATCAATTGTTAAAACCGGACGGTGCGGCGTTCGCAATATGCAGTCGCGCCAAAATAGACTACGGCTGCTTCGTCCACTAGTCGAGACTGGCAAAAGCTGCTTTTGGCGTGTAAGAGCCTCGCGGTAAAAAGATATGCCGCCAACACAGTGTCGGATTGCTGGACGGTGCAGGCGCGCTCATATTCCAATTACCGCCATTCCCGCGAAACCAAAATTAACCCGCTACTTAAAATCAACTGCTACTCCATAAATATCGCCTAAAGCCCGCAGGCCAAAATTAACGCCTGTATCGACGGTTGTTAGCGAATAGCGTGTGCTAACGCTCGTAAAAACCACAACCACAGTACCTCCGGATCGCTCTGAAATACTACGTTGATGCCGGGACGGCATAACCCCCACTGTGTCCTGACTTTGCAATCACGAAGTTTGATTTTTGATTTCGAAATGGTATTTTGCCGCTGCTGGCAAAGCGCCAGCTCACATATTCCGCCACTTGAAACGTTGCTGGCGAGTAGCCGTTAAAAATTGCCACCCGATGCCACCGCATTAACAGCCGTAACTGGATCCCACCGTCACTGTCTCTGGCGCACTACCCGGATTTGCCCAGGAAAACCGAAACCGTGGAATACAATTACTGACATGCAGCGTTCCGCCGCTCTCGCCACCTTGGTGGCACAGGCGCGCCTCTGCTAGGTAATGCCTCACCGGGACCCGGCACGCCCTGGCCCCGTCGTCACCGGCGCGTCACGTCCGCTACCGCAAGCCGCCCGATGCTACCGTAACGACCGCACGGCATTGCCATCAGCGCTTCCTCTTGGGCTTCACCGCGCTGCAGCGGATCGATTCTTCGGCTCGCACGCTCTCGGAGCCACCGCCTCGATCAAATGCTCCTCCCTCGAGCTCGTCCGGATCACTGGATCTGGCGGCTCCCGCGGCATCCAGAAATGTGAAGTCCACCGGGTCCGACAACACACTGCCGAACCTGACCTGACATTGCACCACACTACCGCTGCGGTCCACAACGACGCGCTGGTTTGACGCCCGTCGATAATGCACCGGCGCCGTCAAACGATCGTCGGCTCATCGTGCCCAGCGAAGAAGATGATGCTGCTGCCGTGCGAAGAAGCTTCCGCCGGTCACGTCCAGCGTAAAATCCGGATCACGCACCGATCGCGCATTCCGCAGGCTCAATCGAACTAATGGCTTGGCCCCAAGGTCCCTTCCCGCACCGCCACGCCATAGACATTTGCTGCCAGGTGGCCTCGTTGATACCAGTCGCTACGCGGTAGCTCTTTGTCGTCCTGGGTCATGTCAGGTCCATGAAGGTTTGAGGAAGCGTAGTGACAGCGCCACTCAGTGACAACCGTGATCGGCCAAGTGCCAGGTAGCCTTCTTGGGGCATGGTCGCAGTCAACGTTGTCGAGTTGGTGAACACCGTTGGGATCGCCACGCCGTTAGCGTAGACCACACTTTGTCGGTTGAACCCAACGCCCGTCACCGCAGTTAGCGCCGTAGTGCCGGTGCGGATACTGCCGTAGTCGGCGTGATGCTCGTCAGTGTCGGATTGGTCAAAGGGCTGAGACTGGATGCATGGTTTTGCGTCGCGCTGATCGGACCCGATGTCACCGACGCCGCCGGGCAATGCCGTCGCAACCCACCATTACCAGCGGGATTGGCGCCAGGATCTGCGCCGAATAAGACTGGGTAACCGAGGTCTCAGTGCCAGCGCCCTCGTGCGCGCAGACTGCTCGAAGCCGGCACCAGACCGCTAGTCGCGCCCGGATGAGTCCGATCGCGCTGTTAAACCCGGTGCCGCCCCGCGCCTGCACCCGCCGTGCCCGGCGTGGTGCCGGTGGTTGTCGGCCGCCGAGGTGCCCCGACGCCAACGCCGCAGTGTTGGCAGCGAATGTTGCTAGTGCGCCCGCCGAGCCATCGTCATAATACGGCGGCGGAAAATCCTCTCGGGTTGGTCGCGCTCCAGTTCTTTGGGATCGTTCAGCGTCTGTCGGGTGAAGTTCGGCGGGTTCGGTGGTGTGCCGCCAGTCGATGAAAAGTTTGTCGGCGGCGTCGGGTTCGAGCGTCGTCACAGTCGCGCAGATTGGGCCATGTCATTACTCCTGCTGATAGTTGTTCTGGGCCACTAGCCGCCCCCATGCCTAGCGGTGCCGCGCCGGGCAATGCCGTACTTGCGCAGGATGTTGATGAGGCCTGGTTTGCACGACGTAGTTGCTGGTTGGTTTAGTGTTTTGCCATTTTGCCAAGTCAATGGCGGCCTCGGCTCTTTTCCATGGCTTTGCGTAACACCTTGCTGCCCTGCGGGCATGTTCATAATGTCCTGATTTATTTTATATTTGCCCCGGTATGTAGCGCGATCTCTCATCGAAGGTATTTGATGCCAGGGATGTTCGCTGTCGAGGTTTCGAATGAGCGTTGATGATGGGTCCTGCAACCTTCCTCCCGGTCAACAATCCAGTCGGCACGTCAGATATCACTTTGGTGCCCATAGGGCCTGGGCCTCTGGGTGAATGCCAGAGCCCTAGGATGTCCTGAATTTGTTTGGGCTGTTTGGTGAATGGCTTATCCCAGTCCAAGAAATGTCGCCGGGTCAGCGTTGATATCGACCTCGTAGGTGCGCAGGCCGACAGGTTTGTCACCCTTCAACAAATCACGCGCATCTAAACTAAAAGGCACCTCTTCCGTTTTCATTCGCTGACGCAATGCCTGCAAGGCTTGCTCACGATCAAACCCAACTTGACGCAACTCACTCGCAGCCAACTTCTCTGCGGTGAGATGCTGGATGCTGCATAATAGCTGCCAATACTGCCCGCCCTGCCCGCTCACCGCCGGGTTCTCGGCAAAATGCAGCCCATGCCCATAAACCTGCGCACCCTCGCCAGTACCGGATCTTGCTCAAATCAAATTTCTCGAAAATCATGCGGCGAAAGAATGATAGGCCTTGATGCCCAGACCACCGCCCGAAAACGCCTGCGCCGCGCTAGTCGCATCCTCGATGTCTTGCTGTTGCATGTTCACCAGCGGACTGGCAGTGCGATACTCAACCGGCGAATTCTCGTCCTGCACCCTCGGCGCCAACAGACGGCCAAAGAAGTTATTCACTGCTGGCACGCCCGGCGAGAACTGCGACCACTTCGGCACCAACGGCTCTCCCGCATCCGCAGATAATCATCCTGCCGCGCAAGATCGCCAAGCGGCGTTGCGGTGTCTCCTCCAGCCGCCCCAGCCGCCCGCTACATCCATCAAGCCATCAAGTTCCTTGATAGCTTCTCCTCCAATCTCATCAAAATAAAGATCCCAGTGCCTCGTGCCGTGATCTACCCGCCATTGCCATAAACCCAAAAAGAACGTGCGCCCAACACGTCACCGCCCAGCGACCCCGCACTAGCCGGATCACTCCAAATTGCTCCCGACCCGTCCAGCCATAATAACGATCATCAGCCTTGAATACCATGCGATGACGCGCAACATCTCGCTCAAAGACCTGTAACTGCCAAACCGAGAGCCATCCAAATTAGCCTCAAGCTTCATGGTTCTCCTCCACGACAGCTTTAATCGGCAACGCTCGTCGATAACGTCTTCAACCCGTCCCAACGCACCACGACATCCTTACCGCTGTACGTTATCCGTTGCACCACGCCGCGGCGCTTGCACCAGTCAACCAGACCCGCCGCATATTCTTGTTGAACGCCTTCGCTGCATAATCCGTCAGCCGAATGCGATCCCCAGGTTTAATCACGGCATAATGCCTCCACCCGGCTTTTGCGCCATCCGGAATTGAGCTTGCGCCCTTCTATCCTGTGCCATCTGATCCACTTGCTGCGCCTCGCCGCCGCCGCCTGCATTCCCATCGCGTGCTTCTGCTTCGATCCGCCTGCGCCTTGATCGCCGCCTCCCGCAACTTGAACCGTGCTCACGCTGCTTGTTACATGGCATCCATCTGGAGCTGCGCCAGCCTCGGCCTGGTTCTCCTGTTGCCGCCCTGCACCTCCATGCCCTTGGCCTGCGCGTCAATCTGGTTGTCCTGCACCTTGGTCTGCGCGTCGAGCTGGATCTGCGCCTGCTTGATCTGCCGTCAGCATCGTCCTTCTGTTCGGCGTAGGTCAGTTTCATTTGCTCAATCTGCAACGCAATCTTGCCCTGCGCCGTCTGCGGATCGATCCGGCGGCGCTCTGCTGGCCCTTCTGCTCGACCAGTTCAACCAGATTATCAATCGCGCTTATCCAGTTCGCGCCCAGCGCGATACGGCGCTGTCATGAACTTGAGAAACTTGCCACAGAATTCCGCACAAGCGGGGTCACTCTGAATCAACGCACCTAGTTGCGGCAGTAAATTCGACATCATGGTGCCAAACTCGGCCCGCGCCGATTTCTCGGCCTGCTCATCCGCCATAATGGTACTGTCAGTCTCAATGTCCAAGACCGAACGACTTGACCCGGCTATCCTTCAATAACTTCAATACCCGCTCAATCGTCGGCTCTGCTCAATGGTCTGGATCTCAGCCATGCCTTGTTGCATCTGCTGCTGCATCTGTTCTATTTGCTGCTGCTGCGGATCTGGCTGCATCGGTGTCTGCGCAGTTTGTGTCGGGTCCGCAGCGGTGTTGGCGGCATTTGCTGCTGAGTTATTTGCATCTGCTGTTGCAGCTGCATCAACTGCTGCTCAATCTCCATCATCCGCTGCTGCTGCATCGCTCTCGTCGGCAGTTGGGTCTGGCTCATCTCGATAATAGTGTCGTCTTGAATTTTTCGGTAATGATCTCGGACGTGATCTCGACCAAATCTCGCGCCAGTCGCACCAACTCCTGCTGCTTGTCCCTGATCCGCGTCGAGCCGTACTGACTTTTCAACCGTTGTGCGCCCAACGTCTCCTGCGGGTCGGTGTCGCCGCGCATGATATCGGCCATGCCGGTGATCTGGTAAATATCGTCGATGATTTGTTTGCGCAGCATCACCAACGCAGTAATGGTCGTTGAAATCATCTCAATCGGCATCCAAAGAATGGGGTCCTTGGTCGCGCCAAACGACGACCAGTTCGAAATCGGTACCACCACCGCACTCAGGCGAGTTGATCGAAATCGCAGTCTGAATCGCCTCGGCTACCTCACCGCCGCCAGCCGGGTAAAATCCCTTGCACACCAGCGTTTCACTCAGCGCGTGAATGCGCGCCCGTCAGCGATGTTGACTCTCGTCAGTCTGGTCCTCGATACTGCATCGCATCCGGCACCCGGCACCAACGAGCCACGCTGCACCGACCCGTACGCCGGTTTCGGACACGGAAGAAATTCTGCAAGCTCAAGATGCGGCTCGGCCTCGTCAAGGATCTCGTCAATCGACCCTCGCAGACCCAGTACCACGCGCCGCGATGCCCTGTGCCAGATCTCCCAGAACTTCGCCCGCTCTCTGATTGTCGGCGCCGCCAATCTCGCTTTGCAGTCCTTGTCGACCTTGTACTCGGCCTCTTGATAGGCGTCACCAGCTGTACTCCTTGAACCGCTCGCGTGCTTCGCTGCCGCGTCAGATAACTCGCTCCCGCAACCCATCGTCACCTCGCGCCAGTTGCGGCTGGATCGAGTGCAAAAAGTCGCGACGGCCTTTAAAGTCAATACAAACCCGTCTCGGTGTCGTAATGACCGTCACTTCGCACTCTCATAACGACACCACGCCACGCCGCGACCGGTCAATGCAATGATCGTCACGCACCAGCAACATCAAATCATTGATGCGCGTTAAATCGAACGCTACGATTGCAACAGCGCTCCATCACCTCGCAAGCCTGCTGATAAACCGCTCTCCTGTCTTTAAATTTAGGCAACCACAACCGCTACCGGCGGCTTGGCGTAAATCGCCGGCTTAGATGACTTCCCAGATTGGCCCAGAACATCTGATATTCCTTCGACCGCGTCACTGACCCGGTGCGGCCGTGCGCCAGTTGCTCCAAGCTGGCATATAGCTTGTCACATGTGATCGCAATGGTTGTTCCAGTCCTCGAACGCGTCCTCGCTTTCCTGCAACAGGTTCAGCCAAGCCTTGGCGCTGTCCGGCTCCAACGCCGGGTTGAATTCGTGATCCTCCGACCGGATGTCCTCCTCAACCGGAGGCTTATCGACGTCGTCAACCATGATCAGAGCTTCTTCTTGAAATAGTCCGGGTTGCGTTTAAACGGCACAACGTTCCCTGCGGCCGTCAAATCGCGCATTGATGTCACGGCAAATCGCACGAAAAACAATCTCCGCAGTCGCCAGTGCATCAGCCCTCACGCCGCCTTCATGCCAGATCGCTTCCGACACCGCACTAGTCAGCAGAACTACCGCCTCATCCCACTTCAATTTTTCAAAATCTTGTTTGAAGTCCCGACTAGCTTGCGTTCCTTGCGTGCCTTTGAAGCGGCTAAACCTGCAAGGCGTCTTCTTCACGCTGTGCTATCAATGCCAACTCTTCACCACGCTGCGCTTGACGCCTCCGTTGATCCCGCTTAACCACTTCCTGGCGCGCAGCACTTCGTACGTTCCCACCGGCGGAGCAGTCCATTTCTTCACAGCACAATCCTCCCCGCTTCGGCTCAGCCGGGCGGCGGAATGGTCCAACCCTCCAACTTCGGCTGCTTCGCCACCAGCCGCGGCGCCGATCGCCAACTCAACGACAAATATCGGAAAGCGTCACTCGGGTGCGACGCCCGGTCGTGGACGGCATTGGCCCGGAAACACTTCTCTGTCGTCGTCCCATTCCCTTCGATACATTTCAAGCGCGTCGATGCCACCGTGCTCACAGCGCGGATGAAAGCACGATAAAGGTAGAGTTCTTCGGACGGCGTTAATCCCATCGTCGAGGGAAACATAGGGTGCGAGTACAGGCTTAAGGCCGAATTGACCCATCGTTTCCACTCGTGATCGACCGCTGCCGAACTCGCGGACTTCCTCGCATCGTGCGGACTATGTCGCTGCCGTGGCGCCAGCCGTGCTCAGCTTCTGCTTTTTCAATGACATCGACATAGTGCTCCAGCCCGACGCCCGAAGCTGCATAATGCCACAAGACAAACAGTTGTGACCCCACTGCCCGAAACGCCCAGATGCTAGTGTCATCGCCGACGCCGAGATCCCAGGCATAATTCACCTGGCGGTCGGGCAGTGCAATGACGTCCTCGGAAATACGCCCATCGATGCGGACTTGCGCCATCAAGTCCCCGTAGAACGAGCCGATCGTCGCAGCGTTGAACGAGCAGAACATCTCCTGCTCGTATATCGACCGACCATAGTCCTCACCATAAAGCGAGGTATACTCACTCAGGGCTTCGGCAAGAGCTTCTGATGAAAGAGCCTTGGTGTCTTCGGCGGTGAGCAATTCTGCGAACCAGCCAGGAGTGCGTTTGGCGTGCTCGTAGAGCGACAACAAATGATTGCGTCCTCTGGGAGTAGAGATGAACGTGGCCCAGCCGTTGTTCTCCTCGAGGATCGGCCTGTAAAAACCCCACGCTGACGCGTTCGCCAGGCTAAACTCACTGAAGACGATACCCGCAACTGACGACCCGATGCCGGAGCCTTGGGTAACAGCGTCACTGCCAGTGACTTGAAGGTTGATCCGTTGTGGTAACGGATGCGCATGAGACCGTCGTGAGTGCTCTCTCGCATTTCGTGTGGGAAAGCTCATCGATCCTCCGTTTGCCGCTATGTGGATTGATTGCATCCCACACTGCCTTACGACCGTCCGTGCAAAGGCTCGGCAGGGTATACCAGTAAGTTAGCAGGCCGCTCGAACATCGCGACCGACATCGCGTGCAGACAGATCTCATCTTTGCCAGCGCGGCGATGCCAGACTGCGACCGCGCGCTTGCCGCCATTCATGAGATAGCGCCAGAGTTTCTTCTGATGCGGTCGCGGTTGCCAACCAAGGTGCGGAAGGTTGACGGTAGCGAGAACGTTCATTCGTTATCTTCGTCCTCGAGCATCTTGCGCAGGATCACCCGCACCTCGCCGCTTAATGTGTGAGTGTTATCCTGCTTCGGCTTACCCAGCCGCGGTCGAGCAAACATGCCGATCGCGCGTATTCTGATGATGCTGGGTCTACCTCGTCATTACCGCAAAGCGTAGCCGCCGAGCCTCTGAATTGAAGTCTCAGTATAGGCACGCGCCAGGCTCTCCAGTATCTATTGACCTTTTCTTTGACTGTTCAGGCACTCTCGCAATGGGGGTACCCCCTCCTCAAGTTTAGCTAAGTAGTTTCAAGAGAAAAAGGCCCTCACCGGGGAAGGTTAGGGCCTTAGGAATATATGTGGTTCGCGGACGACGTACCCTGCACCTAGGAATAAAAACCTGATTTAGTAGGGTGTCAATAGCTTTTGCCTACCCGTGGTGGCACGACGGGGGTTTCTTTATTGACGATCATGCAGCGAAGCAGGAGCGCGACCGGGGCTGGAACCGGGGCGTGGCCGTGAACCATGCGGTAGATTTGGCGCTGCGAGAGGGCGAGGTAGCGAGCGGTGGCGGCTTGGGACATCCTGAGCAACTTGATGGCCTGCCGGAACTCATCGGCAGTCATGATCGGAACTCTGCCACTTTTCATACATCATTCGCCACTTGACGAGGAGTTCTGCGGCGGTTTCGTCCACGGCCATAACGTCCACTTTCTACGGACAAAAATGTCTCAACCGAAAATAGTCGAGAATATCAAGAAGCTATTTCCGGCTATTTGACGATGGGTTAATCGTCGGCCTGGCGCGGCTAGGTTGATCACCGAAGCCCCTGGGTCCGCAACCTGGGTCCGCCGCGTCGCTTCACTCCTTGACCTTCGCAAGTGCGAACTTGATCAAATGGATGACTTCACCATTGACAGATCTGACGTTTTCCTCAGCGCGCTGTCTGAGTACATCGAGCATTTCAGCGGGGAATGCGATGAACATGCGGTGCCGTTTGGGTTTAACCTGCGCGGTTTTGACCAGCGCGGATTTCCGGATTGATCTGGATCAGACATGGTGCAGCCTCCTCAAGAGATTGAGGCCTTGGCGGTAGGCGGTGAGATCGGCAAGTTGGGCGTCCTGGCTTAGCAGCACCAGTTCGACATCGGCCGTGAGATGGCCGAGCAGCTGGCGGGCGGCCTCGTAGGCCTCGACGTCCTTGGCGTCGTCATGGTCGAGCTTGACCACATGGCCCTCAGAGCGGCTACGCAGCCCCGCTGGGCGATCCGATCGCGGCCCGGTAACGCAGACGCGCCCGCAAAAATAACGAACCAGCGACGTATTGTGGCCCGTTGATGTGGTTCCCGAGGTAGTAGCGACCGTGAACAGTCTCGGCGATCGGGTTAGAACCGAAACCTTTTCTGTGCGGCTGGTCGGGTGGCGGCTTTGGCTTGCGGTGGACCTTGAGCTTGCCGCTTGGGTAGCGCTCGCCTTGGATACGTTTGCGGCTCCACGACATCTCTGAGTTCCCCATATCGAACCTTATCCTGCCATTGCTTCATGGCGGCGCCGAACACCTGCCACGCTTGGTGCGGGATTTGGTCCCAAGTTCCACAGGATAAAACTCTAAGGCCTGAAGGCTCGGCGGTTCCATTTTATCCTTATCTTTTTGCATAGCTCAAGCCTGCCATAATTTGTTCCTCCGACACTTCCGGCACTTGGAACGCCATATCAGTCTGTACTTTTATACTATGCCCATTACCGGTATTACTGCTACCCTGTTTCCCCTTACCCTATTTTCATATTTTCATCTATATAGATCTATAGAAGTGTCGTAAGTGCCGTAAACCCTAGTTAGTGGTTGAGGATAGTGGTTTTTGTCCGGCACTTCAGTGGAATTCAATCTGCCAACAAAGTGCCATGTGCCGTAGACCTCGGCACAACGGCAGTTTCTAAGTGCCGTTAAAACGGGACGTCTGAGCCCGCGTTTCGCGCATGGCTTTCCCCCTTATAAGCGAGTTTATTCACGTCATTGACGACGGTTGCACAGCCTCCGGCGCCACCATGCGGATTGGCATCGCCATAGGTTTTCCACATCGCCAGCCCGAGTTCCGTCAGCTTGACCCCTGTGATGTAGCGCTTGGAACCGTCGCCGGATTTGTAATCCCCGCTTCCGGGAACCTGGTTGCGCAGCTTCGGCAAAGCCACCGCCCGCCGCGTCCCTCGGCCTTTCGCCCTCCTGCTCGAATTGCCAACCATTGAAAGCGCGGACCAGATCGCGCCGCTCCACCATGGACGACGGGTCAACCTTTGACGGCTTCCCGTACCCACTCACCTATCGGGTTGTTGTCGTCCTTAAACCGCGCAATAGCGTCCCTGACACTTTCGGGAATATGGTAGTACCCACGCGCCTTAAGCCTAAGTAAACCAACCAGTGCCCAGTTCAGCATCCCGGACGCCTCGGCCTCGAAAATGGCCACGCCGATACTCTGACCGGCCTGCTCCATTCTCGGCCCTGGCCTGGGCAGCCACTTCCTCGTCGATAATGTTCTCCATCTTGAGGATCAATGAGCGATTGAAAATAGCGTCCGAGCCATCGATCGCCCTTGGCAGGGTGTTGCATGTCAGACACACCGGAAGCTCAAACCGATGGTTTCGGATAATGTCCTTCCGCTTCAGTTCGACGTCGATGGTTCCCCGTAACAATGGTCTTGAACCGCTGCGGGTTAAGTTTGTCGCCTTCATTAATGGCGTCGTCCCTGATCCAAGCCGTAGCTCCGTACAGGCTCGATAATGCGAACCTGTCACCGTCCTCGCTGATGGATGCTACGGATGGGGTGGCGATTGGCCCCCAAGTAATAATGCGAAAATCCTGGCCAGCTCTGTCTTGCCGGTTCGGGAAGGGCCGACCAGCAACAGAGCACGGCGTTCTTCCCGGTTTAGGAGAGCCAACCGAAAGCGCGGCTCCGGAGCCATTCTTGCACCAGATCAATGAGATCGGCCCGTCCGAGCATATTGTGCAGCAGGGCTTCGAACCGTGGGCACACCGCGCCTTCGACATAATCGGCATTGATGCAACGGCGAGCGTAATTTGTGTTGGCGAGTGTGGTTGGAATACAAACTTCACTTCCTGGCCTCCTTCTTTGAATTGCAGCACTCCGTTACCGCAGAAGGTCAGATCGCCGCTGGCCCATGGCACTTTGGCCCTAAACAGGCGGGGATGCTCGTTCAGGCGTTTCCACGATGAGTTCAATGCTGTGGTCTTGGCTGGCTCGCTGAGCGCTTCAAACCCAGTTTGGATCTCCGTCAGCAGCCATTGCTGGTCGGACGGGGTCATGATCCGCCAGAAGCCGTCGCCGTAAAGCCAGACCCTCGCCTTCGCTCAGCAGGATGTCTTGACCGTGCTCGGCGTAGGTCCGCGACCACGCCATCCATGACCGCAAATGGCAACCCACAATGCCTTGGGGCCACGCACCTTTGGCCTGGGCTTGGCCGGCCCGTGGCGTTCCCTTGCCTCGCCGATGTCAACGACGTTTTTATCATCAGGCGTTATTTCGTCGGTTTCACGGGAAACAGCCAATCTGGGCGGGAACTTCCTGTGCACTGCTGCACATATCCCTGATTTCTTTTCCTGTCTGCGCCAGTCCCAATCGGGGCCGCCAACTCGGCGGGAGGCTTCCATCAGAATAGCAACCACCTCCTCGAAATCGCGCCCGGTTGAGATCAGCGAGGCCGAGGCCCGCAGCAGCGTGTCGTGGATATTGCCGTCGCCCATCGCGGCCAGCAGGGCATCGACATCAAGGCGGAATTTGACCCCCACTTCTCGGCAGCGGCAAGCCAAGGGTTGTTGTCGGTTTGTTCCTGAAGTGTATGGCCTGAACTTTTGTTCTTTCCTCGGTCGTACACTTCAGAGCAGGTGCAGCACGAGTCAGCACCGGACGCTGCTCGTCAAGCCAATCCTCAAGGTCCTCCAATTCGTAACGGAGATCGGCGTCCAGCCGCTCAATCACCACCTCCCGCCAATCGCCCTTCTTGGTGTTGTGGGTGCCGGGCAGCCGCATCAGCCGCGACACCTCGGCCACCGCGGGATCACCGCCACAGACTGCTGCCAATTGGCGCAGCGCGGCCTCGAGGCGATCGCGAATACGTTGGGTCTCGACCACCTCCCGCAACAGCCAATACAGATGTAGCCCGTTGCCGGAACGGATCACGATTGAGGGTGGGGTTGGCAGTGTCTCCAGCGCGGCGCGGATGGTCGGCTCGTCGCAGTCGAGGTTTTGGAAATCAACGTCCGCGTGCAGGCAGACGGTCTCGCGGACGTTATCTTTGTTGCGCCTGTTGTCTGCTACTGTGCTGACACAGACGAACAAACCACGCCTGGGTCGGTCCCATTTGGAGACGAACCTATCTACCGCCTCTCCGGATGGCGGACAGACATGCTTTTCGCCTGTTGGCTCCAGCGGATCATCGCGCTCGTTAGGCAGGCTCGACAGGATAGACCTGCCTGTCGCCCCCGTCGCTGGTTCCATTGAACAGCGCTGCGAGGAACTCGACGGCAGGGGAACGATTAGAGACGCCGGAAGCGTCATTAGAAGCTTGCGTCATGGCTGGCTCAGGCGTTTTCTGGGTGCAGCCCGACGCACGGTTCAGACCCGTGCGTCGGGTAACCTGAGTTCGCCGTAAGACTCGGCTTGGGGCGCGGCGGCCTTCTCAAAAGGGGCCGCCGCCAGGTCAGTAGCGGCTTTTTCCTTTCTTTCCGCAGGGGGTGCCTCGGCCTTGACGATGGCCTCGGCATCATCGGTGAAGACGGTCTTGGGCGCCCAATCGACTATTTTGAATTTTGGTGTATCGACAAAGCCACGCGCGCGATTGGGATGGCTTTAGTAGCCGCCGGAGTCGAGTTCGATTACCGGGTATTCATCTGGTCGTTGCGCCATTACACTGCCGTAGGCTTTGCAAAGTGCGCCCACCGCATCTAATCCGCCCTTGGACGAACTCGTGAAAGTGTATAGCTCGCCGCTCTTGGAAGCCTTGAACAATAAGTAACTGCTAAATTGCCAGGGGTCACGCGGTTGCCCATCAGGCCATCTTCCCATTGCTCACTGTCGAGTGAGCCAAGTTCTTTGCGCGGTAGCGCTTGGAAGCCTTCTGAAATCCTTCCCATCTCGTATTGGACAGGTTTGTTATTCTCCCACCGCACCCAGCCGCCAACAACTCATCCATGTTGGCAATCAATTGTGTACCGTTAGGTACTTTCTTGTTGTCTTGGCCAGCCAAGAAACTTCCCTTGGTGAATTTCAACAGTTGGCCGACGATCATTCGATTTTCTTGTGCTTCCGCATAAGCCGCGGAATGGATTGTTCTCGACACTGCCAACAGCGGAGAATTTTCGTTTTTCGATCTCGTTCATTTGTTGCTCTCTTTCGTTTTGAAATTCAAACCACGGCGGTTGCCGGGTCTGGTTTCCGGCAACGTCTTGCGACGGGCCAATCTGGATTGTGAGCCGATCGGACGGCTCGCCTGTTGTCTGGAATTGCTCGACGCTCAACGCCGGCTGCGATGGCGGCTTCGCGAATTGCCTTGGTGTCGTAGCTCGGCCGCCCTTGACGTTCGACCAGTCAGAACGTCTGTGGGATCTTGCGGACGCCCTCTCTCGCGCAGCCGATCCTTGATGTCGGTCTGCAACTCGCGAAGATGCTGTTCTTGAAAATCACGGCGTCTTTCAACTTCTTTTAAGGTTCTCGCCATTTCGCGCATCTCGGCAGCGAACTGCGGGTCTACTTCCTCGTCGGCAAACGGCAGATTGCGCCGCTCGATGCCACAAGCTTGCGTAAACGGGCAGTAGCGGCATTCATGGCCGCCGGCAATCCAGCCCTCGGGTTTGACCTCGGCGACGCTGGTCGCGGTCATGATGGTCATGGCGCGGTACTTGGCGGCCACATAAGCCCGTTCATCGAACTTGATGACGAATTCCGTCACTTCGCTCCAGAACGAGGCGTCGATGTAGGACAGGATTGTGTGGGTTGGCTTGTAGTCGGTCAGCTCACGCACCAGTCCCATTTGCACATGGTTCTGGAACACGTTCTGTGTTTTCGGGTGGCCAGATTGGTGCGAGGGTCCGATGTTTTGCCCTCAAGCATGACTTCATTGGCCTCGGTGCCGATTTCCACTTTTTCCTCGTTCTGTCAGATTGACGATCATACCGTCCGGTGTTGCCGACAAGAACCCGCTGGTGAAGGTTTTCTGGTTTTTCCCGGCAAACTTCAGTCGGTTGCCATACTTGGCGCGTAGCGGCTGGTTCCCAAAACGCGTCTTCCATTATCGTCCCGCGAACTCTGCACCCTAAGTTTCAGTGTACTCAGGGTCGCGCTTGACCCCATGTACCGGATCGCCCTCGTTCTTGAGCCAGTAAATCTTGCGCACGCATTGGCCCACTCTCACTGGCGCCGACCGTTTGCGAGCGATCTTGCGGGAAAATCCTGCGAGTGGAATTGACGTAGGCGTCGAGTGATTGCTTAATCAGGCCGGTCATAACAGCAACCTCGGTTCATCGTGATCGCTAATGTCTTCGTGGGTTTTTGGATTTTCGTTTGGAATTAACCGATGATCCACCACAGACCATCGGCTGTTTCATCGCGACGGTGTTCAACCACATGGCTGCCGAATTTCTTTTTCCTAAAGTCGCGCAATCGCGCACCGACGGATGCTTCGAGTCGCCGGCCGGCATTGTCTCGACGATTCCCGCAAGTGTTCGCCATCGCCCGTCCTTCATCAGGGCAAAGACACGACTAAGCTGCGTGGACAGCCGCTCCTCATCAAGTGCGGGATCGAACGTCTCTCCGCCGAATTTTTTACTCATGCCAGCACTTCAGTTTAGTGAATTGACCAATGATGTTGCAGGCTTGTAGAATTTCTGCATCACGATTGCCGTAAGCAATCAAAACAGACGGAGCGCCCGGCATTAGCTGCGGCACGTCGGCCATCGACGTGGTGAAATAAATTCGACGCGCAGAAACAGCAGCGCATGCGCTTGCTTCAAACAGTTTCAAAAACAAAGTCTGTTTCGGTACGAGCAAAGGTCAATGCTGTGCCCGTACCATGCTCGACCATGCGGCGCATCAAGGGCCGACAATCTTCGGACCGCCATAAGGCGGGTTGAGCCATACGCGAGCCATACCAAGGCTTTAACAGTCCGTTATCTACGATTGTGTAGCGGTGCTTTTCGCCATATCCCATGGCCGTTTGATTGGTGCGCATGGGTCGAGATCGAAGGATTGCGGAGCCGCCTAGAGCATTAATGATCTCCGATGGAGTGAGCCATTCATCGCTTGGGCATCGCTGCGCGATGCGAACCGATGCCAAGATGGCCTTGCCGCTCTTGCTTCATGTCAAAACCTTTAATTCGCTGCGGATGATTTCGAACGCAGTTGGCTCTTCCCCGGCAGGCTGTCGTCGATCGGCGGATAACCGTTGATCTCGCGCAGCTGGATGATGGCCCTAGCAATCATCGCCAGCACCACGCGGCGGGTCTGGATGTCGGCGTTGCGCAGCCATTCGGCGTCACCAGACGTAATCGATAATGGCGTCCGGGTTGTCGATGGTCAGTGCCTTGACTACCCGCAGCAATGCGCGCCAGTCGGCCTGATGTGTGCCGTTGATGACGGCGTTGATTTCCTCGCGGTGGTACGCCCGCCAGAGTTTCAACTGCGTGTTCTTGTCGGCCTGATCTTGCTCCATTGCGGAGAGTTTCATCGGCGCATCGCGCTCGCTCTTGACCACCTTTGACAGCGGCACGCTTTTGCCGCGGCCCGGTGCTTGGCCTTGGTGGCGGCGACCATTTGCTGCTGGGCGATGGCTTCGAAGTAGTTCATTTCGGCACTCCTGCCTGCTTCAGGAACACGATTGCCTCATCAACGTTGTGGGCGACGGCGTAGGGATGGCTAAGTCGCTTGCAGCGCTGCTCGAACGCCATCTGCGCCACGGTCTGATGACCTTTTGCGGATTTCATTTCCAGCCACACAGTCCGGCCGCATGGCAACATGATGCAGAGATCAGCGACGCCTGGCAGCATGCCCTCCGCTTTCATTCGTGCGCCCATGCGCGCCGAACGCAATCCAGCATTAGCGCTGGCGAATGCGATAATGTCGGGATGTGCTCGGTGCGCTGCAATAATGTCGAGTACCAGTACTTGCAACTTGTGCTCACTGGCTTTGAGTTTGTACTCACCAACGGTGATGACTTCGGTCATGCGTATCTCTTGACGTAAACCTTGTTGCAATGTTCCGGGCACCACGCAAACCCTCGACCTTGGGCATGCCGCAGAACCGTTCCGCCTTCTCCAATTGTCCGCCATAGGCCCACCAGCAGCCGCGGTTCTGTAAGAAGTTCACGCCGTCAGGCGTTGGCTTGCACTTGGGTATTTTGGCCGGGATCGGAGCATCGACGCGAACGCGAGATTTTGGTTTTGGCGGCAGCGGCGCTGGCGGCCGCATTTCGAGACCCAAGCGGTGCGCGCGACCGATGCAGGAATTACGGGTTAAGTTGGTGCCGAACTCCTGGTTGAGCCGGGTCAGCGATTTGCCGCATGGTGAGATGTTCGTCGCCGGATCGCGCGTGCAGTTCGCACAGCCGCGCGCTCAGCAAGGGTTAAGCCAATCGTCGCGCATCATTGCATGCTCATAATTGCTCTTCCGATGATTTCCGGAATTTGCGGGACGACGGCGTTGCCGAGGGCTCTAAGCCAGGTCCACCCGGATTGGGTATCCCATGAGCCACTCGACCCACGTCGGGTTCAGCGAGCCACCAGCCGCTACATCCAAGCTCAGTCCGCCTTCCCCGTGCCTCTCGCCGTTGCCCCTCGCGTTCTGGGCCTTCGGCGTCGGCCACATATGCACCACCCTGCCTAGCAGCCCGTTCATCGGCATATTGCTGCAACCCTGCGCGGAGCCATCCTTCCAGTCGCGGCTGGTCGGCGTCGGCCACATCTTGGCAAACCGGTCCAGCGACACGGACTTGTTCGTCGCGAAGTTTCAGCGTCTCCGTTGACGTGCTGCGGCGTTCGATGTGATCGCTCGCTGTCGGCGTCGGGATGCTGTGGGTAGGCAATGATCCATACCCGGTCGCGTCGGTGAGGCGCACCAACGGCGGAAGCTGGTATGCAGTGCCATTCCGCATCATACCCGAGCGCGGCCAGGTCTCCGCAGAACGTCTGCAAGCCCTCGATGCAAGCAACGCTGCGACGTTCTCCACGATGACGTAGCGGGGTCGTATCTCGCCAATAATTCGGGCGAACTCGCTTCCATAGTCCTGAACGCTCGCCGGTAATGCCCGCGCCCTTGCGGCAACGGAAATGTCTTGGCACGGAGAAACCGCCGCAGATGGAGATCAACCGCAGTCGCAGCCATTGCCACTCGTTGCGCTTGCTCCCTTGCGGTTGTAACTGCCGTTGATAGTCGGCGTGCCTAAGCTCGCTGCGGAGGTTCACGTCGTCGTAAATAGGGACATTTGGCCAGTGCTTTCGCGAGCACGGCCCCGCAATAGGGATTGATTTCGCAGAAGGCGCGGGTTCGCATTCGGCTCGTTCAAGTCCAAGAGAGAACCCTCCTATGCCGCTGAACAAATCCAGTACGTTCATGACTACGACCCATTGAACCTTCGTTGCGCCTCCAGCATTTGCTCGCCGGCAGCCCGCATTCTGATGTTGATATCGGCCAACAGCTTGCTTTGCTCGGCCACTTGCATTCCGGATGTCGGCGGCTAATGTCCGGGCGTCATTAGCCAGACGCCTGGCATCGGTCAGCAGATCGTCACTGATGCGCTGTGCCTCGGTCAGCAGTGCCTCGGAGGTCTGCACTAGGCTGTCGGACAGCGTCTCGCCGAGAGTGTTCAAAATCGTAGATCGGCATCGGCGCCGGTTGCGGCGCTTTCTGTTTTGCGGTGCCGCCAATGCAGACAACTCTCTGGTGTGATCGTCCATCGGGCTTTCTTCTCTCATTAAGTCGGCCACGAGCGATCGTTCGGGGCAGATGACAAACGGCTCGTGGCCTTATCCCGCGCGTGGGTAGTGGGGACCATCGCGCGCGCGGAATTACTGTTTGGCAGGCGAAGGTCTTGCCGGCATGAAATCGTCAGCAGACAATTCCCCGGCGCTTATCTCGACAATGCGAGCGACGACGAGCCCCAGCGAAGGAACGCGCTTGCCTTTTTCAATTCGGGAAATGGTGGCCTTCTTGAGCGCCGACTGAGGCAGCCAGAGCCGACTGCGAAAGCCCCTGTGCAACTCGATATTCGCGGAGTTTCTTCATGCCCCTTGTTGCCACGTAGAAACATTCAGTCAAGACCGAAGTTTCCACTCTAGGTGTAATGACCTAAGCGGTTGGTTCGACTAAGTTTCCTGTATGGTTACCGGATCGGACCAAAGAAACCCACCAAGGTCTACATTGCCGAATGGCGAATTTATCGCAATTTGAGCCAAGAACAGCTTGCTGGCCGAATTGGTAGTACAAAGAGCTCTATTTCCCGCTGGGAAACGAGTGATCGTAATATCACGCTAGGTGCGCTGGGAGCGGTCGCCGAGGCATTGAATTGCAGTGTAGAGGATTTGTACCGGGACCCAGCCCGACCAAGCGCTGACGCACTCATGCGCGACATGGACGAGCGCCACCAAGCGCCAGGCATTGCGCCTCAATCGAAGCCCTGAAAACCGGCTAGCTCAAAATAGTTTCCTACACGTCAACTTTCCTGTTGACCCAGGGTTTCCTATGTGGCAACCTCTTCCCATCGGATTACCCGATGAGGACTGCATCACATGATTATCGAAACCACTGACAACCGCTTCTACCGCGTTAGAGAACTTAAAGACCCTGATCCTGCTCATGTCTGGGAAGGCGTCCGCGTCAAACACTGCAAAGAGGGCAACGGCTGGGCAGAAGTCGCAACCCGTACTTGCCTTGTCCGTAAAGAAGCCTCCCGTGTGGTGGAGGCTTAAATGATCGAAATCGTTCTCTCAATTCTCACCGCCGTTGTCACGATCGGGCTCGCCTATTTGATCGGGCTTTGCATCGCATCACACTTCGACATTCTCAATCAGGACGAATGGCAATGAACACGCAGCCAGAACGCTTTGTTGTCGAAGATGTCGAAACAGGCGACCGATTTGGCAATCACACTTACTCGCAAAGCCTGTAGTAGAGCCGCGGCAATGACCAGAAACTGGCTCTACAAAAGAAATTTGTTGTACGCCCCATCAACCCAGGACGAATGGAATTAATCATGAGCAACATTTTCTCCTACGAATTCGAAGAATTGCCCTCGTCATCCACAACGATATCCAAGCTGGCCTGATCAATGGCTGCGCCGAAATCAAGTACGATCGCAATGGCTAATTGGGACGTCGAGAGCATCTCTACTCGAGGGTTACCAAGCTCTGACCCCAAAGAGCGCGCCGCTGGCAAATGCCCGTGGATCTACGTCAAGGCGCCGGGCGAATTATCGCTCATGATTTATGAGCGCCTGTACGGGTCGGTGTGGAGCGCCAAGGTTCAGGACGCCATCAACAGAGCAACTTGCTTCCGAGTCGCGAGGACGCCGCCGAGGGCGCGCTATGACATGCGTCGCGATGAAGGGCTAGGGGGCTGTAAGATGAGCAAAATGGCTGGAGCGCTACGCCACCTCCCAGCACATCGAGGATTTGCGAGAACAGCTGGAACTCGCCGCAACTCGAATGCACATCATGGCTAAGGCTTATCGGGATCAGCACCCTGCATCAGACCGCAACGACTTATTCCTGAGTTGGGCCACAGAGGCGCTCGAAGCAACGCAGAGGCTATGATGGAAAAAATTGATCTCACAGTACAGCCGTCTGAGATAGAAATTTTGCTCGCCCGCATCCGAGACGCTGGAAGCCGCGCTGCAAGCCTCTAAAAACGCGCTACGAGCAGTTGAGATATTGATGACGAAAATCAAGACCGGCGGCCGCACTGAAGAAAAAGTATACGATGCAGTTAGGAGTGTGCATCGAAATCGTCCGCGCCGCGCTCGATAAGGACGCAGGGCAATGAGTGACGAAAATGAAGCCATAGATGGACTGTGCGAAAAAATCGTGGAGCAGCGCGCCCGCATCGAGGCGCTGGAATACGCGCTGCGGGATGTGATCCGGAGACATTGACGAGTATGAGCGTAACAACAATCTCGCGCCAAGCCCCGGCAAAACAGAATGCTGGCAATCTGTCGGCAACGCCCGCGCCGTGCTTGATAGGACGCAGGGAAATGACCGACCACGGCCAGTAGGCCAGATGCTCAACAGCGTACTGACGACGCTGGATGATATAGTCGTGATGGTACTTAGGCCGGAAGACTATGATGAAATCGCCGCGGAAAAAGGTTCGCATTGGCCAGATCATCAGCCGGGCACAGTTAATTTCTTACCTTTATCGAGGGCGAAGCAGTCAATCCCGAAAAAGAGTGTGGAATCGGCGTCGGAGAGTAATTTGGCGAAATCAATCGCAGACGATGTTTGCGCGTTTCAATCCTACAAGAGAGAGTTGGAAGTGATTGCTGCAACTGATGTCTTGTCTAATGCTAGTCCGGATCAGAGAAAGGCCATGCGTAATGCATTCTTTAGCGGCGCATCGATTGCGTATTTGCTGTTCCTCGCATCCTCGAAGCGCCAAGCCGATCCCAAAGTCGCGCACTCGCTCGAGCGCTGTATGATGACTGAGATGATTTCAGCGGGGATGAATTGTTTGGCGAGATAGTTCAAACGGAGAGGGGAAATGCGTGAGCTTGCCCGGGAAATCACCAAAATTGCACTTGCTGGCGCCGCCATGACCGTGCTGCTGATCATGTTTGCCACTCGGCCCGATCCCGCTCCGCCAGCCGAGAAAGATCAGGAGCCAAATAAAGACGATACAAACGCTCGCTCTGACCCAAATGCGTTGACGCCTTCCTGGGTGCGGACGAAGCCACCAAAAAGAAGGCACTGCTACGGGCCTATGAACTCAACGGCAGCAAGATGTGCTGCGGGTCCATTGATGTCAGCGGCGAGGATCTCACAGGCACGTCACATCCAGATGCACCAGCGTATGCGGCGGTAAAGAGATAGTCGTCCGAACACCCCGCAATGCGCTAGATAGGCCAGACACTGGGAGGCCAAGCGACGGTTATGAACCGTGTGTTCCGGGCCACTCGTAGACAATTGGCTGAGGAGGACAAGCCGAAGGATATTTGCGCAAAACACGGTATGCACAAGGTCTACTACGGCGACTCTTGGCGGTGCGGAAATAATCGAACAACGCATGAGCGAAGCAGAGAGAGCTATGAGTGACGTTTTCGAGTGCGTAAGATGCGGTAATGATGGGTACATGGTAAAAGGGGTTTGATGACTACCTATTTCCCGGCTTGTGCGGGACTGCGTGCGTTTCGCGAAGAAAGTTAGGCATTACAGTGACCGACAACGAAATGAACCTTGTGACAATACGCTATAATGGCAAGATTGTTGCCAGTAGCGGTTACATGACGAACAAAGCCATAGTGCAGCTCTGTTGGCTGCTCATTTTTCGCGAGGTGCACGCTACCATGCATGGCGTGAAGGGTGAGATAATGAGCGTAAGGACGCAACCCACTAACAGCCCGCAAACCTTCGGGCGGAACGGTTCCATCGACGGATGGCGAGGGCGGCCAGAGCATGGACGAAGCTGCGGCTGAGAAAATTTTGGGCTGACAGCCGATGATCTGGATGAAGAAGAGAATGACGCCGCGCCGGCAACCCACGCAAACCGCTTTGGGTGAAACGGCTCTGCGGCGGCAGGGCTTCGGCTCAGAGGCGAAACGGGCCGCCGACGTGTACGCCAGCGGCTCCTAACAGTACTAAGACAGTCCACAGCACGATAGACACCAAGATTACGATCATCAGCACTCGGATGATGGTCATAAAAAAGGCTCGCCGATGGGGATGAGAGCGGCAATAATTGCTGGATCGCCCACCAGATCACGCCTAGCACAATTAGCGCAATTATGATGCCGATCAACGTTCCGACAATGCCGCTCGTACGTCATCTCTAGGTTCATCGACTGCCCGCGGCATTGGATGATCGGCCGCGTGAGGCTTGTCGGCGACGCCGTGCGTAATTCTCATCGGTGATATTCTGGTGAGCGTGGGCTTTCGCTTTGCGCCGTCTGGTCAGGCCTGCGAGAGTTCTTTGCCGTGGCCTTATTCAACGCAAAAATTCTTTCGCCGCGGCGGCGTGGTCGCCTGAGTTTACTCTCGCTTAAGTAGAGTTGAGGATTTCAGCGGCTTCCAGCACCGCAATTATATGCGAAGCTCGTCAAGGCGTCAATTGCCAGGGATGCAGTTGTGTTCTTACGAGCAACGAACGACCTTTTCGTACTCCTCCATATCGGTGAGAAACGCGGTATCGCATTGCGCCTGGCTCCATAGCGTGTGTTTGTCGAACTTGTGCTTGCTGCGGCGGCCTGGTCGAGCCCCGCTCCCGATGGTGAGCACCCCCGCGGGACAAGTATATGCCGCGTAGCGATCGCCTTGCTTCTTGGGAGCATCCCTCGAAGTGTTTGATTAAGTTTGCGCCAGGCTGGCGTCAACGAGATGTTTCGTTCATGGTCACCTCACTGCATTAACAGAGACAGTCGCTGGCGTTATTACCACGCTGCAACGATGACGAAAATGACGACCGAGCTGGGTCTTGGCGCGTACTTCAGCTGGGTCGGCTGCGGCGTCGGTGACGGCAGCGGCGAGGGCCCACTTGGCGTAAACGACGGCGGAGGGCGTGACGACGCTACCGCCGCCATTGACAGCCGGTTAGTCATGTCTAACAGCGCATCGAATTCCTGTTTGTGCAACGTAATGAGTTCCGTCTGGGCACGCTGCTGCTGTTCCGAGTAGATGATTTAGGTGGTAGGCCTGACCTGTAATCAATATCTGTAAAAATAGATGTGCAGCTCCTACGCCCACCAGCACGATTACGACCACACCCAACAAATAGGGTGGCTTTAGCCAAGCCAGAGATAACGGCATCAGAGGTAGCGTGCGCCAGTTGTATCGTCGATTGCGGCGGCAGATAAACCGGCGTCGTTGGCGGTGCGGCGGCCGGGGCCTCGACGTTGCTCACCGCTCTTTCCTCGATAATGTAGACATCAGTCATTTTCGCTTCTTTGGTTGCGCCGCTCAGCTGTCCGGACGAAATCCCGGCCGTGATCGGCGGCAGGCCCCTCCATCGCCAGGGATGCGGTTTTCGTGATCACGAACAGCACCCGCCGTTCAGGACCGGCGAGGCGCGTCGGTGCCGGCGGCCCGACGTGCTGGATCGGGCACGCCGCCATCAGCGAGCCAGTTCTGATAATGCAACCAGTCGCTATTTTTGGGGTCTTCGGGAATAAGGGGTGTTATCGGCAACGCGAAGCACCGCACCAGGGTTGATGATGAGTTGATAATCTGCCATCATCACTCGCGCTGAAGCCAATCCGCCCCGAGTTGGCTGGGCTGGAACTATGGCTCACACGTCCTGTGACATTGGAAGCTACAAATATTGAATAGGATGCATTGTTAGATCCTGGCAATTGTCGGCTGAACCGCAGTACCATTGAGGGTCGCCCAGGTGCCGCTGATGTTCGCACTTGGAGCAACCCGCATCCCGGGACTGGATAGCAAATGCGTGATACCGACGATCTCGACATCCAACCATATCCATAAAAGCGTCGGTTCGGTAGCCGCGCCTCGCCAGTAGTGTCTTCCGGATAGTAGCGCATGCAGCGCCAGCAAATCGGTGTGGTGTGCTCTTGCCGCCCTGAAATGACGGCGCCACGTTCTGGATACATCCCGGCATCGAACGTCAGGTCCGAACACATTTGCCGTTGGTGCCCATAAAATTGAACTGGGTAGTGCCGCCGCGAGAACAGGTTAGCGGTGCCGTCGGTCCACGCGTTGACGCCCGCCGTCTGATAGGTTGCCCCGGCCATCAGGGTGATCTGGAAGATACATCCCGACTGCGACATCGTTGCATCATTGGCCCAAGTGCCGGTGGTATCCGGATTTCGATGATGTTCGCCGACGACATCGGTATTGGCCTCGCCCTGCCGCAGCCGGTAAAGGCGCGACACTGCGATCGGTTCAGTCGTCGCATTAGTCAGCATCCCCAGCATAGGTCCCCGCCGGTGCCCTGACGCCGAACTGAAAAGCGACTTGCAGAAGCAGCCGCCGTACCGATCCTCAAAAATCGGCCAAGCCGTGCGTGCAGGCCCTCGATGGGATGGCGCATGTACATGACATCCTGGCGCCACCGATGCGGCGTCCGCGGTTTCCGTGACCGTGATCCCTGATCCGGTTGGGAGAATCCGCCGGAGGCGTCAAGCTGGCCACCTGCGCTATATTGCAAAAATGCCGCATGGGTGGAATTAACCAGCCACATGTCAACCGGGTAGTAGCTCGCTGCCGTTCCGATTATCGTTCAGTGGAGGATTAATCTGCGGCTGCGCTGATCTGCATGCCGCCATTACGATGATGCGCGGTTCGCTTGGCTCGGAGTGGTGCGCTGCCATGGCTGCCAGACGCTTGCCACTCTCCCACCCGCACATAGCCATCTGGCGCGATGATATCCAGATTGTAGGCGCGCTGGATCAGGTTGTTAGGGTCACCGCCAAGGGTCTGCGCCAGTAAATCACCGTGGCGTCCACCGATCACCCGGACCGTTATAGTGAGTAGCGTTGTCGGCGCAGGCATAGGTGCCAGGGCAGCGCCACAATGGTGGTGAGATCAGGTCGCCGATTGCCGATCGAGGCCTTGCCGCTGATTGACGAACGCTTGGTGGTCGCGGCCTTGGTCGAGGTTGTCGCAACAGCGCCGCGCAGTTGGCGAAGCATCAAGGCTCCGGTCATGTTATCGCCGGCCGCCGAGCACAAACACTGCCTTGCATCGTCGGCGTAGGCGCTGTTGTCACGGAGTCCCTGCGCCCCACACTCCCGCCGAATCATGACGCGCGTATGGACGGGTTGGTAGGGTCGGTCGAGGTCGCGGGCCTCGAGCACGAAATCGGTATGGCGTTGGCGTAGTAGGCGATGCCAGCGGCTGGCGGTGCGCGCGGCCACGCGGCGCCAGTCGAGGCCGTGGTTACGCCGCATAAAAACGAGCCTCAGCCCGCCACACCGTACTTCGCTCCACGGTTGGTGACGACCTGTTTGAGAATTTTCGGCGCTGATATTACTTCCAGCACGCCGCCCGGGAGGTCGCGCCGGTGCCGCCGGAGATGATCGGCCGTGGCTGGTTGAGGTCCTGTTCGACGTCGGCGACGTTGATGTTATATTTGGCTGATCTCGATCGTCGTGTCGGTGACGGCGTCGGTGCCGACCGGACGATGATGAGATCCCTGAACCGTCGCGTGGCCGTTGAAGGCATGCTCCCGGTTTCTTCTCGTAAAGGCTACAAGCCTGATCCCAGACATTTGCGGTCCAGACTACTGTTGAAGCTGTGGAACCATGGCGTAGGCGACGGCATCGCGCTGCATGGCTGATCGGACCGGTAATCGGCGGCGTCCGCGGCCGCTCGCGCTGCATATTCCACGGCGAGTTGCGCGACGGATCGTGTCCAGCAGCGCATTTGTCGCGGCAGAAAGCCCTGGGTCACCGTGCGTCGGCAGCCTCGCGCAGTCCGGTGCCGCCCAGCTCGTAAGTGGCTCCGGTCGATAACGCGCCGATGCCGACGCCGTAACCGGATCAGCCACCGCGTAGATGGGAAATGGTGCCGCTCCGAGCCCTGCCGCCGGTTGTACTGGCGACGAATTGCCGCTGGACCACCGCCACCTCCCAGCACGGCTTGCCACGCCATGGCGCCCAGCGTGTTGGTTTGCCGATCACCCCACGCGTGTCCTCTATCGCCTGTACCTGGCAGCGGGTAAGGCTCCAGGGATTGCGCGCTGTCCACTGGCCGCCGGTGGCGTTGATAAGGGAAGCAAAATCATTGTCGGGTAGCGTGTTGTCAGCGTTACCGCCGGAGATGAGTGATCGTCGGCTTTGATGGCGGGAAAGTGTCGACCTCTTGCCCTTCCGGCGGCTTTGGCGCCGTTGCCAGCGAGCGATAATTCGCCGCGAGACATTCTGCCGAGATTTTCCGAGGATCCGCTACCGTCTCGCCCGCTCCGCTGAGAATAACTGGCGGCAGCGGATCTACGCCTAACCGTCGATCCAGTAATTCACCAGAGCGCGCCTCGCGAGTTTATCCTGTATAACCCAGGCACGCCATAAAAAAAGCGTAACTGCTGTCGCAATGTATCGAGATCGTCGGGCGTGACGAAGGCTCCGGGTGGCTTGGGAGCGCCGGGCGGCATTGAGGGTAGGAGAATGTGCTGGGAGCTTTGACGGGTTCAATCCTCGTTTCGTCAATGCAATGTTCGCTTCCGTTGGTTATATCATCCAGAATGGAAGGATGAGGGTAACCGGGGCTGTTGCGGACAGCGTCGCGATTGGCAGTAACCGCTGTTTTCAGCGCATCGACGCCAGTCGCCAGATCCACTCGGCACGTCGGCCATCGGTATCTTGGGCATACCATAGATGACCCGTTTTGCTGCTAAAGCACCGGGCGGCAATCCAACGTATCCAGCGCCGCGTGGCCCGTGACCACTCTGGCTTATGTCGTGGGCAGGTCGCTCCCGACATCGCGCTGCCGAGCACTGGGACATACGAAGCGCCGGTGGTTGCGATATCCGCTAATTTGCCGGCGTTGTAGGGCGACGCATTACTGTGGGCGAGGATAAAATCCTGCGCCCCGCCCTCTTGGTTGTTTGTGTCGGCGGAAGTGTTGGCTGGCTTAATCTCGCCAAGTGGCTGATTGAATTTGCTCCATCGACTAGCGTTTTTGTCGACACCGCGGCAGGCGTGGCGTGCGTCAAATTGATCGAACGGTTAACCGGTGACTGCGGGCTGGCACGGCTACTTGTGGCGCTGTAACTGGCGACGCTTGTGGACTGCGGCAGATGGTGGCTGATCAAACTGATCAAAAGGGTTGGCCATTAGTCGCCCCCGAAATACGCTGAGCGAGGCCAGGGTGCGGTATTTTTGTTGAACTGATTAATTACCTCGGGCGTCGGTTGGCTCTTAGGCAGATTGATCCGCTTCACGCGGCACGATGTTTTCCATTGGCAGGCCTGGGCGCCAAACAGCGCCGCCTGTCGCTGTGGATCGTCGCCCGGCGACGGTCTCCGGCCACGCTGATGACCGATCGCGATAGCGGTATTCGCTGTTCCAATGAACCGAGGATATCGACAATCGACTTGCGGTCAGGCTTGATATACGCCGACCGCGGCCTCCGCAATCTTCATGTCGCTGTCGATGTTGCACCGCCAACCAGGCGCTTGCCACTGCCGAGGCCAGGATCGGCTTGATAAACGCCCTGAATTCTTCCGTTGAGTGCAATTCTGGGTCAGTCGGAGCCGGCTGATGACGTTATTTTCTTCAGCGACAACGCAGGCTTCGGCCGACGGCGGTGAGCAGCATGTTGCCTTCAGGTCGCGGCCTGGCGAGGCATTGCGGATCTGCCGTCTGCGCCATTGGTACTACTTCAACTCTCTTGGCGCTTTCCGCGATTGGTTTGAAGAATTTCGGCCTGATCGATGCCGCCAAATGGCTTTTTCCTTTGGCAAGATCCAGTTCCATTTTTTGCCGCTCTAGTTCGCGTTGCAGGCGCTGCCAGGCCGGCCTGATAATCCCGCCAGTTGACCTTCAGTAGATTTGCCTGCTTTTCCTGGCCGAGCCTGATCAAAGCCTCTGCCCCGCGCTATCAGGGTCAGGTCTCCCAGTGCCTGAGCCGCAGGCATCACCGCCCATCCCTGCCGCTTTCCTCGGGTTGCATCGGCGTCTGATTGCGAGGAGCAGTTAATGGCGGCGCTCGTCAGTCGTACTGGACGCTGCGGCAAACCTGTTGATGGTGCGCGCACAGCGCGGCAATCCAGGCGGAACGCCGAGGCGGCGTTGCCGCGCGACTTGCACTGGCGCGGCTGGATCTGCGATGGCAGTCGCGGCGCAGGACGGATCGCGCTGGCGCCGGTCAGGATTTCCGGCGGTAGGTCACCGCCACCAGGTGCGGTGTTGAAGCGGAAAGGGGCAGCGCAGGCCGAAGGGGGACTGGCAGCGTAGGGTTTGGCTGCGGCACTCTGCCGCTGCGCCAGCGTGGCGGCGAAGCGCATCGCGTGGATTGGCGGAAGCGCTGGGCATGCCGTAATAGCCCATGATTTTAGCCGCCGCGGCCTGCGGCGAAGCACGGATTGACATTGTTGACGGCTAAATTGCGGCTGGTGTCTTGCGAGCGCCGGTCAGCATTCGCCCCGCCGTGACTGCGCCGTTGCTGGTGCGCCAGCGCCAGTTCGCCAGGACTTGGCGCTCGACCTAACATTTGGTCAGTGTTCGCGGCGTTGTCGGTCAGGTTTTGCACGGCAGCAATCGAGCCGTGAATATCGGTGCGCAAGTCCCGGTCCATCAGGCATCAGGCCATATTGTCGTCCAGTACCACGGGTGAACTGAAAGGCCCGCAGCTCCTGTTGGCGGACCTCATCAGCACTTTGGGCCTCCTTTCCAGCCGAGTTGACCGGACCGAGGCACGGCGCTCCGGGTCGGCGACATCCTGAGTCAGCGCTGCCTGCAAATAGGCGGTGCGGTCGGTAGCCCGCCAGCGTAGTTGAGGGCGCTGCGGGCTGATCCCGGGTATCGCTCTCAGGTGCATAGGCAGTTCTCGCGCGAGCGGGCTGGGTGGTATCCGCTTTGCGGTCGGTGTTCGCGCTTCGCTGGGGATGAGCGGCGCCGATTGCCGCGGCCTGCTTCTGATAGGCGGCTTCCTGCGCTGCCAGTTGGTTCAACACTGCGCGGTCGCCAATCGCGTCGCCGACCGCAGTCAGGCCTCGCCGATGGTTTTCGGGTAGTCCTTTTGGAATTGGCCAGCGGTTGCAACGCGATCCTGCGCCGTGCCTCCATCCCTGGTAACTGGTCGGACTGTTGGCGCGCGCACCGCCATCAAATCCAGGCCCATGATGTCACCTGCTGCCTTTAAAATCCGAGCCCATAACCAGACGCGACGGTGGTGCGCGGCCTCGTGCTCCTCGACGGCTTGCGGCGTGATCTTTTCAACGTCTTGGGCCATTGGCGCAGATATGTTGTCATCGACGCGGGGTCGTCGCCTGTCAAGAGTAAGTGTAGATCCGGCAGTTTCTTGGCTTCGCCTGCGTCATCGGCCGCGAACACCGTACCCATTTTAGAGACGTTTTCTTTCATGGCGGCGGTCGGACTGGCCTCTCAAGGCGCCAGCACCCAATCCAGTACGCCACCGATTAGTTGATTGGTGTTCTGCGATTGCTGCTGATAGAGCCCGAGTTGCTGGGCAAAGTTCTGGTTGACGAGACCAGCAATATCGGTAGTCGGGATTTGCGCGCCCGGTGTATTGATAAGAATTCGGCGGTTGCACCTGACCACCGCTGAGCAAGGCCGGAAACCTCGTCTGAACGGCTGGTTGCGCTGCGCGTATTGCTCTTGCATATAAGAGCCACGCTGCGCTACGGGCGGCGTTGGAGGCGGCCTGCTGCTGTTGCAGTTGCTGGGCAAGGCCGAGATTGCCGAATTCGCCTGGGCGGCGTTTTGCCCGAACTGCTGTGCGCCTGCGCCGCATTAGCGAACTGGCCGCCGCCGAGGGCCTGCTCCGTAACCCTGTTGCTGCGCGGCAGTTTTGGAATGCGGCCTGCTGCGCCGCCTCGGTCACCATGCGCTGCTGCTGCTCCAGCGGCGCGTTCTGGATTGCGCCCCAGCGCGCATCATCGGCCTGCCGGGAGTAGTTCATCATGGCATCGGAATAGGCACTGGGACCCGTATCTGATGCCCTGGTCGGCCAGTTGCTGCTGTACCCGCTGCTGCTCAATTTGCAGTTGCGGGTTCATGCGCGCCATTAAACTGTCTTCGACGCGCTGGCGATCGGCGGAGAAATTATCGGTGGGGCCGTAGCTACTGGTGATCGCGCCTTGCGGTCCCAGGCCGCGTTGGATCGGACCGCCGCCACTCAAACGAGGTTGCTGCCGCTGTGGTATCCCGGCAATGTTGCTGGCCTGACCGCCTTTCGGCCCGGTAGCGTTCGGTGAAAGCCCGTGGCCAGTATATTGGCAAGTCTTGCGGCGTTTGCGTCGGCTGATTGAGCCAGTCTGGTATTGCGCCTCCTGTTGGTTGTTTATGGCCAGTTGTCCCACCAGGTGGGTGTGTCTGCGTCGCAGTGAATTGCGGAATGCTGTAGTTCTGGCCGGTGGTCGGATCAGTCCAAGAATAATTGCCTGTGGTTGAATAAGTGAGACTGCCGCCTGGTGTCACCTGATTGATGTTCTGCAAATTAGCATTGGCCACCGCCGTGCCAATGTTGGTGCGGTCCGCCGCCCGCGCGGTATCGATCGGGTTAGGCGGCGTAGGTGGATCTGGCTTGAGAAAGCTCATTGCCTAATACCTTCGCGGCGGCATTGCCATTTGCGGCGGGATCGGCGGCACACCGGCGACAGCGGCACGTTCGGCGGCATGCCAGGGTGTTGGCATCCCCGGTGTCGGCATGCCGGCTGCGGCGCGCCCCAGTTGCGCAACACACCCATTCCCGGCGGCGGCATCTGCGGCGGTTGCATTGGTGGCATTGCGCCGCCTGGCATCGCGGCATCATGCCCGGCGTTGCCGTCTGCCGTGGCGGCGGCCGCGACTTTCATCAACGCGCTAGTGATATTATTGCGCTGAGTGTTGGCAGCTGGGTCGAGGTAGCTCTGGTTATTGGCGCCAGGTGAATGGGGCATGTGAAATTACCTCCGCTGCCATCGCTCTGATACTGACAATTTCGTTCGGCGTAAGTGTCTTACCAAATGGATTGCGTTCGGCTCGATATATCATCAGACAGCCCATAGGACTGATATCGCCCATTACCTGCAGAGCAACGATGGTGGCCTTGGTAAAGGCGCAGATACCGCAATTCTCGACTGGCGAGCCCTTGCGGTAATTGGCCTCCGCCTGCGTTATCCTTCGGGCCATTACGCCGCCTCCTCGATCGAGACATCAACGATGTTGATGCCGGTAGCGTTGATTGATCTTGTTGGCGGCCCAAGCCTCAAGGTGAGCGCGTGCAGACAACGGCGTCCTTGGTGCGGCCCAGCAAGCGCGGAACACGAATGAAGGTGTAATTCAGCGCTGCCAGCGTTCGCAGCACCGGATTATCCTCGGCACAGCGCATCAGCACCATCTGGCAACCCATCTGAATGAACGGATATTGATAAATGCGCTTGAGGGTTTCCCGCGTCATCCAGTAGCGGCGGGCAACGCCCGCGCCGCTCATCTGATCACGCGGCCTTTTCATCCCAGTTGTGATAGACTAGGCCTGCAATCAGCCTACCGTCGTCAATGACGCCGATTGCCTGGAGGCGGCGCGAAATCGCGCCCGCCCATCACCGGGATCAACTGCGCCACAAAGTGCGCAACGATTTCGTCATGGCCATAGATATAGTCTAGCATTACCACCCGCCCTCCACCGCCGCCGCCTTCGCCGCCTTCGCCGCCCAGGCCGCCACTGTCGCCGCCCGCGTCGCCTCCTGGCGCTCCGCCAAGAGAGCCGCTAAGCCTGCGGCTGCTCCGGTAGAGACACCGCCTTGACTGCCGCTGTCGCCGCTATCGCCGGGACCGCCTGTGGTGCCACTACCGGGACCGCCGGGGCGCCGGGGCCAGCGTCGCCAGGACCGCCAACTGCGCGGCATCGCTTCGCCTGGACCGCCTGGACTGCCTGGACCGCCCTCGAGCTGTACCACCGACGCTGACGCCAACGCTGCTGCCGGTAACACCACCTTCCCGCCGCAGCCGCAGCCGCAGCCTCTCCCAAGCCCTTCCGCTACAGCGGCGGCAGTGTCGGCATCAAGACCTTGCATGGCGGCAACGTTGGCCATACTCGGGTCGAGACCGAAATCTACCGGAGAAATATCAACATTCGGTACGTTGAGTTCTGTCGGCGGCGCTTGGACCGGGGCCGGCGGAGCCATCAGCGCCGCCATTGTTTGATTGATTGAATTCTGGTTGCAGTGATTGCTTCAGGGGTAGTTACGTCTTGGTTGGGCGCATAGCCGAGCGGCGAAACTCGGGCCAATCGGCGCCACGGGCGCGGTGCGTTCTGCGTCTGCTGGGCTTGCTGCGCTTGCACGGCATTTATCGCCGCTGTCGGATCACCAAATGGATTATTGGGATCGGCGACGGCAGTAGGCGTGGCCATAGCAATCGCAGCCAGATTGCCTACAACGCTCGGAGGGGCGCCTCCTGCACGCCGGTGATGGACCGTGCGCACTGGACGGCGCACCGATAGGCTGCGCCCATGCTAACAGGCAGTAGATGGTGCCACGGCCGATTGCTGAGCAGCAACGGCCGATTGCTGAGCCGCAAGCCCCGGATCAGACTGAAGTCCGGTGGGGTCTGCGGCGGTCTGATCCAGGGCGGTAACAGCTGATGGATGTCCGAGTGGGCCCTGGACTGGTCCATGGGCCGCAATTGCCGCGGCAAGAGTGCCGCTGGGCTGGCGACAATGATGATTGCGGCGCGGTCGCGAGGCGCCGTTGGATGCCAGTGACATTGCCCATAGTATCGACGCCAATGTCTTCTTGCGCGCTGCGTCGGTGCCGCAACTGGCGCGGGCGCCTGCACCGCGGTTTCCTCCACAGACGGCGTTGGCGTAGTCAATGCCGGCGGATTGTCCGGATTGGTGGGTGCCACCGCCCTCCACCGCCAGGTTGTCAGGATCGACTCGAGATTGGTGACCGGGCCTCGCACTTGGCCGGGGAGGTCCTGCACGCCGACCACGCGCGGGTGGGCTGGCGAAGCCGGTAAAGCCGTGCATACCGACTACGCCGGGCGCTACTGAAACGCTAAGTCCAGTCGGACTGTTGGCAGTGATAGCGGCAGCATCCGCCATGTTAGCGGCCAAGTTGGCTTCCGCCATCTCAGCCTGGGTTGTTGGATTAAGCGTTGACAATGCAGTGTTTAGCGGCGCACACCTGTGGGCTCATATAGCCAAGCGCTACGGCGGGCATTCGGCTGCTGCCAGTGCGGCTGCGTCCTCTTCTGCTGTGGGCTCGCCTTCAGTCCGGTGGCGAGGGAACAGCTATGTCTTTATCTGCCTGAGTGAGGGTATCGGAGCGCGAGCGGCGCTGGCGGCGGTGTCGGTTGTTGCAGCGCCTTGTCAACCTGCGCCAGCGCTCTGCTCCATCTCTGCGATCGCCTTTGTCGATCGCCTCCCGACTAATATCGACCGTCCACCCTTTTTGAGGCGGCGCGGCTCCGCTCGTCCATATTCATGACCGGCGGCATTGGCGTTGATCGGTACCATCGTCTGACGGCATCGGGAACGCCGAACGGCGTGTTCTTGCACTGACTTCTCGGGTTGAGAGAATTGAGCGCGTCCTGTACCGCTATAGCCAACGCATTGTGCTGCGCCTCCGAAAGCGGCGCGTTTTACCTGACTGCTGGTTTGACTTTCGTTGATGCCAGTGATGCTGGAGAGGCGCATTGGGAAAGCGGTCGGATCACCCATGGCGGTAGTAGAGTTCGGGCCGAGGGTTGGCGTTTTCGTCGGCGGCTTCGGCACTAGCAGACGGCGCGTAGCGGTCTGACCAACAACACCCGTGTTCGCGGTGGCATTGGCTTGTGCCGCTGCAGCGGCGGCTGCCGCAGCGGCGGCGGCGGCGGCATCGACATTTGCGGACCAGGCGCGGCAGCAGCATCAGAACCAATACCGCCATGCTGCCCTGATGGCGCTCCAGAGGGGCGCTCCGGAGGATGGTGCTCCGGAGGATGGCGCTCCAGAAGGAGGCGCTCCGGAGGATGGCGCTCCCAGACGGCGCCCCCGAGACGGCGCACCGCTAGGCGCGCCATAACCACCAGCGTCGCCCGCAAGCCCGCCATAGCCACCGCTCATAGATTGGGTTGAGCGGGGCGTTGTATGGCGTGCGGTAAATGCTGTTGCGCAAGATTGCCGCCGCAATGGCATTGCGCTGCGCACTCGCCCTCCCATGGGGTCGCCGGTGAGCGAGGCCGGCGTGATCAGATCATTATTGGCGCCGTTCTGGTTATGGGTTTGCGGAGTCGGCGGAGCCGTGAGCCGATGTAATCTTCGATTTCTTTCAATCTGCGTTGAGCGGCCTCTTCACCCACTTCGCCCTCATCTGCGCGGCGGCGGCGGCGGCTGCGGAACAAACAACTTCTTGATGGCTTCAGGGAGCGAGGGCTAAAAGGTACGGCCATAGCTAGTCCTCACACGTTAATTCCCGCGCGCTCAAAGTCGCGGAAATCGCAATCAAATCGACATTCGGCGGCATTCTGCGCCACCGTCACTTGCACAATCGGCGCGTGAGAAAACCCGGTGACGCCAATCGATACCCACATCGTGTTGCGAACTAGCCCGCGGCTTGTGTAAGGCTGATCCCATTGCGCATAGGCGCTGCGCTGCGGCGGTTGGCACGGCGGCGCGGCGGCCCATGTCCGGCCCCCAATGTCCCTGATCCCAAACGTCAGCAATACCGGGGGTCGCGGTCCTGGCGGCGGCGGCGTTGGCAAAATAACAACGTAATCCACCGTCGCTGACAGTTGCGGCTGAAACGGCTGTCCCGCGGTTGCCGCAAAGGATGCTCGCGCTTGTCGCCAAGTAATGGTTTGCGCAGGCGCCTGAAACGCTTCCCAGCCGCCTACCAAGGTGGCAACGTAAGGTTGACCGTCGTCATAGCCGGTGCGATCGGCCTGCATGATATAACCGTCTTGGGTGCCAAAGAACATATCGTCACGCATGCGGATAAAGCACGTAGCGTCACAGCCAGCAAAACGACACCAGGCACCAGTCGAGGCGTTGACCACCAGCACAATAGCGATTGCCTGGCGTGCCGCCGGGCCAAGTAACGAGACAGGCCGCCGAACTGCTCCCAGTTCATCATGGTCCACGACCATTCGCCGCTTAGCGTTGACTTCGTCGCGCCACATTGACTTGATGATGTTGCGGGTGATCGCGGCAAGCTCGAATTCCTCGGTGGTCTTGGTGATGGCGGCCGAGGTCGGAATGATGCCGGATCGTGGTGGCGATCAGCAGATCACCGCAATTGCATCCAGGCGTTCATGCCCATTGGCGGACTGACCTGATAACGGCCTTCCTGGCGCCAGTTGGCAGCGGCGGATGGATCGCTGCCGGTGAATATCAGAGTTGCGCCGAGGTCGGTCGCGAACTACGAGTCTTATCGTCAATGCCGTCCCGGCGTCGATCGACCACGCTGCGCAAAACAACAGCTTGCCCCCTTTTTGTGGCCGCGCCCGATAGCGGGATCATCTGCGAAGTTGCCGCCTATTGCGTTAAGCGGCAAATACCAGGCATGCTCATCGAGGATGCTTCAATGAAAAACCAGCGGCTGCGGTACTTGCAACATAAGTGAGGTTACTGCCGTTAACGACGTTGGAGCCCACGGGTCCGGTAATCCAGTTGTTGCCGTCCGATGCGGTGTCCGGCACCCAGAAAGTCGGGTGTGCACTGCGATCGGCGAGAAACGTGCCGGCGGCGGCGCTGGTGTGCTGCGACGGCCACCTTCCAGCGCGTGCTATCAGCGGTATCGGTCGCCCTGGCACCAACAGCATAAGCGGTGTTGTTCAACCAGCTTCGCCGGTATGGTATAATTCAGGGTTGCCCATGTCGTGCCGTTGTAGCGCAGTGGTGGATCACCGGCGTCATTTAAAACAATCATCCAGTCGCCGCCCTGATTGGCGAGTTGCGAGGCGACATAATTACCGGAGGTCTGCCCTGACTTGACCAGTGTCGGCGGGGCGCCGCCCGCAGTCACATTGTAAAGTTTGTTGTAGCGTTACCGGCGAACATCTGCTGATTGTTGCCCGATGCATACTGAAAAGCGGAATCACCGGCGTAGTCTCCGGCAGCGTAGTCCAGCGCACACAAGCCGCCGCGCAGACTGGCGCCCGCAGTGTCGGTTTCCAGTTGTCCATTACAATCGCGCTTCCCAGGCTGCATAAAGCGCTTCGTTGTCGGCCAGCATCAGGCCGCGGGTCGGCGCGCGGAATGGTGATGGTTTCCAGTTTCTGCGCCACCTGTGGCGGCACCAGCATGCGCCTGAAACTGGCATAAGCGGCAGCGGCGGGACTCATGGCGTCGGCACCAGGAATGGATATGAAGTTCTGGCGCCAGCCGATATCGGCTGGCGCCCGACAATGATCGGTGCCCGGTTCTGTCACTGCGCTCAATGAAAAGGACAATGCAGTGCCGTAGGTGCCGGGTCCTCGTTGTAGGGGCTGCCGCTTTCTGTGCTTTCCATTTGCCAAATCATTCCGAGCTTCGAGACGCGGCTCATCAAAGCGGGGAAACTGTCATGCCGTCCGCCATGAAATTGTCACCGGGCCGCCACCCCCCCAGTGCCACACAATTCTTGTGGAGGTAGGCGAAGTAAGCAGTGATACCCGCGCCCATCACGGGAGCAATCAGCATCTGGCCGCCCAGCATGGTCCACTCGCCGCGCGCATCGTAATAATTCCGGGCGCGCCGGTTAAGCCATTCTCTCGGTGTCGGAGATAAAGCGCATCGGATATAGCGTCTGGGTCGAGCGCCAGACGTTGAAGTGTTCAGCGGCATTCGCTTATGGTCGGCCGGCGGGTTGAAGCCCGCCGAGTGACACCATCGCGGTAAAAAACGTCGCCAGATCTTACGCATTTTGGTCCAGTCGCGCGCTCATCGTAGGCAGCCACGCTGCGCCATCTCATTCGGCCAGCGACAGCATCTCCGGCCATGGTGCGGTTGTTGGCTTAATGTTGGTGAAGATACGCTGGTTGGCTGTAGTATTACGCCGACCGTCGCGCAGGCACATCGCCACCACCGACAATAATGTCATTTCATGCCACCTGCCTTTTCCGGTCGGCACTCTATTGCCATTCGCACCGGCGTCTTACGACTAAGGCTGGCCTGGTACACCGCGTCCGGTGTTAGTCGTGATGTACTCGCGCAACTGCTCGATCGTCATCGGCTCCGAATTCGGCCTCATCAGCTTCACGCTTGCTCTTGATCGCAATCACATCTTCTTCAAGAATGGCATTGCGGGCACGCAGTGCCTCCAGTTCGGCCAGCATCTGTTTGTTGGGAGCGCCAGCTCGACTTTGCTCGATAAACTCCATTGCCTTGTTTTTGAATTCACGGCCGCCAGGGCCGAGATTTTCAGTTCACTGCCCTCGATCGCGGCCAGTTGCTCGACGGTGTAGAACGGTTCTGGGCACGTAGTTCGGCCCGCCTGCCGAACTGGCTTAGGAACGGCACGTTGTCCTGGCGCGGCGTGCGGTGCAGATCTGCGCAGCGTTGGCCTTGAACTGCCGGTACTGCTGCGCAAAACGTTTGTTCAGCGCATGAGGTCCGCTGCTTTTGCTGCCCGGTGAAGGGATCGGTTTACCCAGCCATCGGCAGAAATTTCAGTTGCCAATTTTACCTTGACGTCCTTCGAACCGGACGAAGGCGGAAAGTTTCACAAACTTCGACATCGTCGAGAAATCGGTCGGCAACCTTCTTTCAGGGGATGCTTATCGGGATTTTCGAGACTCCTGATAACGAAGAGAACAACGAGCAGTTCGTCAGGATCGCCGGTAGGCCATCAAGTTCTCCATTCCGAGTTGTCGGCTGCGCTGCCTGCGAGCCTGAAGTCCGGAGCCACCAACCATGAGGAAGGCGCGACTTGGGTGCAGTGGCCCCGGTTTACTCCGCAGTCCGCGTCAAGCTGCGGGGTTGCTTTATCGTACATTCTCCAGTTGACTAGCGGATTGGTCATTGTCAGTTCGCCCATCCAGCCGATGAACTGCGCAGATCGCGTCCTTATCGATGGGCATCTGGCCATCGCCTCGAACAACTTGTCGAAGTTGCGGTTGGGGTGATAACGCAGCCGCAGGCGTGTCGGTGTTGATGCCGAACGTGGTATTCGCCGGCATGTTGGAGCCGATGCCGCCGTCGAGCACGATCTCGGCGCGCTTGCCGCCGCCGATGTACTCAGCGCGGAGAAGCCCAGCTTGCCCAGCGAGGTCTCGTTCTGCTGGCGCTGAATCGCGATCGTGGCGGCGTCGTAGGCCGCATAGTGTTCCGGCGACATGATCAGCAGATCGGCGTAATCGCGACCGCGGCTCTGGCTTGGTCATGACGTAGTTCAGAGCATCGGCCGAATGGTCGTGCTCGTCACTGGGTAGCGAAGCGCCTAGCGTCACCGTGCCGCCACTGACGTGCGGGTCGAACGTCGAGGTCCGCCAGATCGTTGCGCGTGGCGCGATCGATGCCGCCGTAAATGCCGGATGTTGGTGACGATCAGGCAGTGCGGTCGCCAACCCGGTGATCTGCTTGTCCGCCGTTCGCGGTGCCATCGCTATAGATCCCGGCGTCCATGGCATCTTCCAGCGCCTCGCTCGGCAGCCGAGCCATATAGCTGTCGAAGACGTCCATCAGCTGTGCCTCACCCTCGTTGTTGAGGATTTCCTGCAGCTGAGGGATCACCGGCACCACGACCATCTTCGGGTCGTAGAAGGCGTCGTTGAACAGGTCGATCGCGGGATTGAGCAGTTGATCGTAGCCGGAATACCACTGCGCAGACTGATTTGCCGATCTGCAGGGTCTGGCGGATGCGTGGGCCGCTATAGGTCTGCCACAAGCCCTTTGCGTCGCATCACCGCCAACAACGCGTTGTTGTTGGACACCAAGGTCTTCGATAACCGGTTGAACGATCCTCAAGCGCCATGCTGATGAATCTGCTGATACGCAGCGTTGGTGTTGATGTTGGGCATGGTTGCCTCTCCATCGAGGTTCAGAGCTGAGGTTCGCTGTCGATCCCACGCGATTCGATCCGCCGCATGGCGTTCTGGATGGCTTCTCGCGGCGACCGACTGGGCTTCTGCGGTCTCCCTGACGCTCCGTTTGAGGGAGCCACGCTCGGGAGCGCCGGAAATGCTTCTGTCTGCGGGTCGGGTCTGAGCCGATGGGGTGCGGGTCTGAGCCGCGCGGGTGGCTGGGATCGTAGCAATCTGCCCTTCTGGTATGCCGTCTCAAGATCGAAGCCGAACTTGAGTTCTTGCTCTATTGCTCGTCGAAGCCTTTTCATCTATCCCGCGGGTGCGTCTCAGCAAACGTCAATCGCTGACCGGTATAAGTGAACTGCTGATTAGTACTGCATCTGATTAGGGTATCTTTCAAGCCCTTAACTTCTTGATGCAGCGCTCCAATCTGATGTTGAGCCGCGTTTGTGCGCATTGCCCATCTGGGTGTTCTTCAACTGCTCCGGCGACTGGCTCAGCACGGTGTAGGCGACATCGCGCAGATCAATCCGTTTTCCGGTCTGCGGGTCGGTCAAATTGAGGTTGTAAATGATCTGGTCGAGAGCCAGCGATCGGGTCCTTGCGCAGTTTCTGCTCGATCCCGACAAAGTTGGTCAGTGCGGTCTTTAAGTCCGTACCCAGCTTCCTCGCCATCTTATGGAAATGCTTGATCGGCGAAGCTTTCATAGTCGCCTTTGTAGAATTGATAGGCCTTGGCGAATTCCTGCTGTTGCCGCCACGCACCTCGCCACGCACGCTCTCTGGAGCCGCGCCAGTCTCGCTTGGCATGCTCGGCCATGCGCTGCGGCGGCTGCGCAAACGGCGCGTCGCGTGCGGTCCACCTGAGCGCACTTTCGACGCTGGCAGGATTAGCGCAGTTGGCGCAGATTGCGTGCTCGGTTGCTCTCTATTTGTACTATCTTGAGCACGTGGCGCAAGACGACCACGATCGCGCGGTTGCGGCTCGTTCTCTGCTTTGTTCCGGTCGCTCGGCGGTTTCTTGAGGTCGAATTTTTTCGGTTTCTTCTGGCGGGTTATTGTGGCGGCCTTGGCCTCGGCGCAACCTTGGGCGCGGGTTTGGGCTGCGGCCGTTCCCCTCGGCGGCGGATTGCTGGCGCGGTCAAAGGCCGCCTGCAAAGCCTCCCGAGCGACTTGGCGTCACGGTGCTCTGAGCCCGCGATGTCGCCCCCGATTGGCGCGCGGATTGGCACCTGCGGGCCAATCGGGTTCGGGCTCGACGTCGGGTTACGGTTAATCGGTACTTCGTTGGCGCGGATGCCGATGGCTGCAGCCAGGCAGCGCTGCACCCTGCGGTGCAACGGTCGTGTCTGACGCCTGATGTGATCCCTTAAGAAGGTGTTTACTTCTTAGACTTCTGGCGGCTTGCGCTTGTCGGCCTCGACAAAAATTCGCGCGCCACCTTCTGCACGGAATGTTCATTTTCTTCCGCGAAGCCCTTGTCATGAGCCGCTGCTCTGCGTCTGTGGGTGCGGGCTTGCTTAGGCGATTTGCTGGGCATGCTGGCCTCCCTTGACGATCGCTGCGGCCTTGCGAAGCGCCTGGCAGCTGCTTTCGCCCGAACGCTATGATCCCCGACTCCGCGCCCGCATACTTGGAGCCTGAACTACGCGTGCCAACTGTCGGTCAGTCCAGCGCACGCCCAACTCGCCCCGAACGCGCGCTTTGCTGGTGTATTGAGCTTGCCATCGAAGCTTCGCTCGGTCGGCGTGCATGGTGTCAGGAGATGATGTAAAGCAAAGAGGTATGCTCGGAGCGCGCAGAAGGCTGCGGTGTCCGCTTCACTCTCTGCTTGTTGGGCTCGACTTCCTGACTAACTCACCACGGTCATTGGGGCGGCCGGGTTTAGCGGGGGTCGGGTTGCCGTTCATTCGGCGTAGATTTTGCCCGGTGGCGCGACTGGGTCTGCATGTTATCAACCGACGTAGCCGTTGGCCCCGCGATCAGACCAGTGATTGGGAAGGAACGGCCAAAAAGATTGGTGGAGTTGGTGAAGTACACGATATAGGACGGATCGCCCCGCAACGGGTTGTTTTGTTGATCCTGACATTGTCTACGGGGTAAAAGCAATGGCGAGTTATATAACGCGGCTGCACACCTCGGCTCCGGGAGAAACTTTCATCGAAGGTAGGCCGTCGATGAGACAATCGAATGCTGCCGCCTGGACACCATGGCGACCGCCAGCATCGCGCGAGTGCGGATCAGGTCCGCGAACATTGATGGTCGTGGGCCTCGCGAGAATCGCGGACGGTCTGAGGGACCGCTGGTGCACTGGATGCCGGATTCGGACATGCGAGATGTCGTTAGCGGTAAAAACGCCATTGCCGAGGATGCCGTTGTCGTTGAGGTCCGCCTCCGACTGGCTTGCGGTGCTCGACCGTAATGGGGGTCTGATCGCCATAGATGCAGCACGTGGCGTCAGCATTGATGACGCAGTTGCGGACACGGCGGCGTTACGGCGGAGATGGTCAGCTGGCGGTGATAGTCTTGTTCTCGATGATCGTGCCCGCCGCCGCTGATGTTCGTATCGGCCCGGTGGCGGGGCACGTCCAACACCGTGCCGGCCACGGACCAGTATTGCTGAGGCATCCGGCCAAGAGCCCCAGGTTGATTCGAGGAAAATCCGCAACCGTCGAGATAGACTGCAGCGCTCATTCCGCTGCTCACTACTTTGGTCACGGCAGTCCCGCGCAAATTGGTAGCTTCGCTCACTGGCGTGCCACTGCCCGTCGTCGCCGTCTTATCAACCACCCGGCCAGCCGCGGATGCAACTGTTACGACCGGCATTGCCATCAGCGCTTCGCGGTAGGCTCCTCGAGGTCGTCCGTGCGCTTGACCCTGAAAGACCGGCCCGGCGCAGCTTCGACCAGTTCAGCAGTCATGTGCCCCACCCCAAAGCGCAAGTTTGAAGGTGCCGTAAAGCAAAAGCTGATTGGCCAAAATTTCCAATAAGCATCAGTCGCGCCCGTATTGGTAAAACACAACCGCCGGCGCGAAATTCCCTGCTACTAAAGCTACCCCGTTAGCACCCGTTACAGGATCAGCCGCTACGTCGCCATTCAATTGCCGTTGTTACGCCGTATCCATGCCAGTCTGTTCGTAAGATCAATCGCAAAACCGAAAACATTTCCGGCTGCGGCAGATGCCGATATTTTTACCGGTGCTCGCACCGTTAGTATAAATAAACGTATTAGCTCCAGGTACCGCTATCATACACTTGTTATCGTTACCGGACATGTGCCAATAAGCGTTCCCGTCGATAACATGATGCCTAATTTGTGCGAGCCGCCAGGCGTAGAGGCCCGAAGCTGTAACTTCAAAATAATATTTTCCGGTTGTGAGATATGTCGTACTGAATGCTCCAGCGGCATTATTGGTCGTACCTGCGTTACCGTCAAGTTTCCATTCGACATAACAATGCCAGCCGAAGGCGTACTCATTAAATGTCGCAAAATTAGTCAGCACGGGAACAGAAGGCGCCGCAGGCAATTGATTGTGCAAAACCGGACGGTGCGGCGTTCGCATATGCAGTCGCGCCAAAAGTAGGCTACGGCTGCGATCACTAGTCGAGACTGGCAAAACTGCTTTTGGCGTGTTGGAGCCTGCGGTAAAAGATATGCCGCCAACAAGTGTGGTTGCTGGATTTGCAGGCGCGCTCATATTCCAATTACCGCCATTCCTGCGAAACCAAATTAATCTGCTACTACTAATCAATTTGCTACTCCATAAATATCGCCTCAAAGCCCAGCAGGCCAAAATTAACGCCTGTAGGTCAGACGTTAGTTGAAGCGAATAGCGTGCTAACGCTCGTAAAAACCAGCAACCACCAGCACCCGGATCGCTCTGAAATACTACGTTGATGCGGACGGCATGAATTCCCGACTCGAGTCCGGACTTGCAATCACGAAGCTTGATTTTTGATTTCGAATAGGTAGCGCCTGCCGCTGCAGGCAAAACGCCGTAGCTGGCATATTCCGCCAACGCGAAACGTACGCTGTGCGAGAAGCCGTTGAAAATTGCCACCGATGCCACGCGGCATTAACGAGCCGTAATCTGGATCCCATCGTCAACTGTCTCCTGGCGGTCATCTACTGGGACTTGCAAACGAGGAAAACCGGAAACCGTGGAATAATCTACCACGACATCCCGCAAGCTGTTTCTCGCCACCTTGGTGGCACATGGCGCGCCTGCTGCCGAGAAATGCCCCACAGACCGCGGCCACGCCGCCCGCGCCGTCACCGGCGCGTCCGTTGCCGCTATTCACTTACCGCAAGCGCCCGATAGCTAGGCTCGTAATCGACCAGGCACTTGCCAATCAGCGCTTCCTCTTGGGCTTCACCGCGCTGATCGATCTTGGCCTTCGCCGCTCTCAGAGCCGACACCTCGATCAAATGCTCCTCCCTCGAGCTCGTCCGCAGATCACCGGGTCTGGCGGCTCCCGCGGCATCCACAGAAACGTGAAGTCCACCGGGTCCGACAACGACACCTGGCCGTTCCTGACCTGACATGGTACCACTACCGCTGCGGTCCACAACGACGCGCTGGTTCTGACGCTCTGTCGATAATGTATCAGTACCGTCAAACGGATCGTCGGCTCACGTCGCGCCCAGCGAAGAAGATGGAGATGCGCTGCCGGCGAAGCAGTTTCCGCCGTGTCACGTCCAGCGTAAAATCGGATCACGCGCCGATCGCGCATTCTCGCAGTGGCCCAATCGAACCAACAGATCGTGGCTTGGCCAAGTCCCTTCCCGCACCGCCACGCCGATAGAGGCCATTGCCGCCAGTGTGGCTCGTTGTGATACTCAGTGCGTCGTGGCATGCGGTAGCTCTTTGTCGTCCCGGCCGGGTCGTCAGGTCCATGCGAGGTCGTGACGCGAGGCGTAGTGATCAGCGCCACCAGGTGGTGGAGCAACCGCGGATCGGCCGGCGCGCCGGTAGCTTAGCCTCCTTGAGGCATGGCCGCAGTCAACGTTGATCGAGCTTGGTGAACACCGTTGGGATCGCCACGCCGTTAGCGGCGGGTAGACTCGCTACTGTCGGCTGAACCCAACGCCCGCTCGCCAGGCAGCTATGCGCCGTAGTTGCGAGCGCGGATACCGCCGTGGCCGGCGTGGATGCTCGTCAGTGTCGGATTTCGGTCGCAGCGGCTGGAGACTGGATGCATGGTTTTGCGTCGCGCTGATCCGGACCCGATGTCACCGACGCCGCCGGCAATGCCGCCCGCAACCCACCATTACCAGCGGGATTTCGGCGCCAGGATCTGCGCCTGGATCAGACGCTGGGTAACCCAGGTCTCAGCGCCAGCGCCCTCGTGCGCCCAGACTCCTCGAAGCCCGACACCAGACCGCCCCAGTCGCGCCTGGAGGTTCCGATCCGCGCTGTTAAACCCGGAGCCGCCCCGCGCTCTCGCACCCGCCGTGCCCGGCAAAGCTGAAAGTTGGTGCCGTACCGCCGGCCGCCGAGGTGCCCGGTACGCCAACGCCGCAGCGGCGGCGCCATGAGTTGCTGCCAGACGCGCCCGCCGAGCCATCGTCAGGCATGCTGGCGGCCAGGAAAATCCTTCGGGCTGGTCATGCGCCTCCAGTTCTTGGGATCGTTCAGCGTCTGGTCGCGGTGAAGCTCGGCGTGGTTCGGTGGTGTGCCGCCAGTTCGATGAAAAGTTTGTCGAGCGGCGTCGGGTTCGGCGTCGCCCCGCTATGTCCATGCAGATTGGGCCATGCCACTATCTCCGGTTGTGATAGTTGTTCTGGTGCCATAGCGCCCCCATGCCTAACGGCAGCCAGGCGCCGAGCAATGCCGAAACTTGCGCAGTGATGTTGACAGGGCCTGGATTGAAAACAAGACGTGAAGGCGCTGGTTAGCGGTTTAGTGTCTTGCCATTTTGCCAAGTTTCGGTAATGGCGGCCTGGTCTTTCGCGGCTTGCGTAACACCTTGCTGCCCTGCGGCATCGTGCATGTATCATAATGTCCTGATTTATTTTAGTTTTGCCCCGGTATGTAAACGCGATCTCTCATCGGAGCGTGATCTGATGCCAGGGATGCTCTGCTTTGTCGAGGTCTCGAATGAGCGTGATTAGTCCTGCAACCTTCTTCCGGTCAACAAATCGATCAGTCGGCACGTCAGATATCGCGGTACCCACGGGCTGGGGCCTCTGGGTATCGTAGGATGTCTAATTTGTTTGGGCTGTTTGGTGAATGGCTTATCCCAGTCAAAGAAATATTCTGCCCTGGTCAGCGTTGATATCGACCTCGTAGGTGCGCAGGCCGACTTTTTCTGGGTTTGTCACCCTTCAGCTAAATCACGCGCATCTAAACTTCAAGGCACCTCTTCCGTTTCATTCCGCTGACGCAATGCCTGCGGCTTGCTCACGATCAAACAACTTGACGCAACTCACTCGCAGCCAACTTCTCTGCGGTGAGATGCTGGGATGCTGCATAAACTGCCAATACTGCCCGCCTGCCCGCTCACCGCCAGGTTCTCGGCAAGCGCAGCCCATGCCCATAAACCTGTGCACCCTCGCCAGTACCGATCTTGCTCAAATCAAAATTTCTCAAAATCATGCGGCGAAGAATGATAGGCCTTGATGCCCCAATACACCGCCAGCACCTGCGCCGCGCTGGTCGCATCTCGATGTCTTGCTGTGATGTTCACGCAGCGGACTGGCAGTGCGATAACTCAACCGGCGAATTCTCGTCCTGCACCCTCAGCGCCAACAGACGGTAAAGAAGTTATTCACTGCTGGCACGCCCCGGCGAAACTTTGCGACCCACTCAGCAATACGTAACTT
>ERZ1370068.6323-contig-5312_pt1 | contig 53403 bp, 81 predicted proteins | sample MGYA00561227_ERZ1370068 | MGnify/ENA primary metagenome ERZ1370068 (study PRJEB38410, sample SAMEA6850437) | metagenome | study: Metagenomic assessment of the ecological functions of the soil: analysis of the soil microbiota associated with the... | reverse complement strand
TTTACGTATTGCCGAAGCGCCGAAGGCGAATGGAGTCAGCTGGCACTCGCATTCCGCGACGAGAGGTGCCGTGGATCTGATGGCGCGGTTCTACGCAGACGTGTCCGCGACGATTGTTCCGGTTCATCATCGAAGGCAGCCGAGCCGCCTCTCGCCAGTCGGCATCACCCAGCGATTTCGGCGATGCCGTCCGCTTTCAGATTTCTGCCGGGCACAGGAGACTTGAACGGCGATGGCATCGCCTGGAGCGGCTCGTGGAGATCGCGGCGAGAGATTACGAAGCGACGGCCTTCGCTACCGTGTTGTGGACTCGTCGACGGCCGGAGCGCGGCCGACTGACCCTGAGGCTTCAGCAACCCGACTCGCATCTCGAACTTGGCGAATCGGCGTCCACGGACGTTGACGCGACCTGGCCTTGCGCGATGACGCGACCATACACAGGTCGTGATACGCGAAACGGCGGGCAACGGAAGCGCGCGGCCCACCGTTCAACTGCCGCGGCACCGATCGACCGATTTCCGAGCCAGCGCGGCGCAAACGACGCTGTTCGGTGCGTGCGCGGCGAGCATCGGACTCGACCCGCGTCGCGATGATGCGGGCATCACCGCCGCCAAAGCTCGATGCCGCTGCAGGCAGGCAGCTCGCGCTCGGCGCAGCGCACGTGCCGGCGCCGCCTGGAAGATGCGCCCGCGATCTGCCGCCACCGCCCAGCGCCGCCAGCGGTGACGGCTGCCTTCGCGTTCACCGCGCTGGCGGTGACCGACGTCGGCCGGCTGCGTTTCAGCCTTCGAACCAGTTCTCGACGAGGGCGATTCGGGTCTGCGGGGCGTCGGTGCGGTCGTTCTGAATCATGATGAACCGGCCGTCAGGCGCGACATCAAAATTTGTCCACGAGCTCTGCGCTGGTAATGGCCTTCGAACAGCAGCTGGGGGTGACTCCGCAACGAACGTCGGCCTCGGTTTGAACCGCCACACCCATCATCCTGTCGCCATTCCGATAGAACAGCTCGCGACCGGAGTCGACTCCACACGGGCGTCGTACCGCCATCGGTCGAGATCGGCCACTCGCACCGAGCGCCCGGAAATGGCTGGACGAAGACTTCTCCCGGCCGGCTCGGATTCGGTGGAGACATAGGGCCAACCACCGTCCATCCGGTGAGAGGCCTCGGCGACTGCTCGAAAATGACGTCGGCGTCGAACGGAGACCGATCGCTTTGCGGGATGCGAGATCGAGCACTGAAGACTCTGCGGACCGCACGGGAGCGCCAATATTTCATGGAAGACGAACACTGGCCGTCCGGCGACCAGGATCCGTGGCCTTGATGTCCTGAACTGTCGGTCACGCGTTCAACGGAACCGCTGCCGTCCGCCACTCTGTGTGTAGAAGTCCCACTGACCAGCCCTGGCCGACCGCAGCATGATCCGTTTGCCATCCGGCGTCCACGAATCAACGTCGTTGTCCCAGGAGAACGTCAGGGGCGTGAGCGTGCGGGCGTGGCGAGATCGTGTAGATCCATGCCTGATCGTTTGCGGCCGGGATCGATAGCGCCAACCGTTGACCGTCAGGGGACAGTCTCAATCCTTCGGAACGGGCGGCGGACGCTCATCAGCGGCTCGACTCGTCCGTGACGATCGACCCAGACCACGCGCTTGTCGCTCCCACGCGCGTCGCCGCGGACGTAGGCGAGCAGGCCATTCTCAGAAACGCTGAAGTGCGCGATGCCATCTGCGTGGTCGACGTGCCTCAGCCTCGTCGACGACGGCCACCGACTGCCCGTGATTTGCAGCCGACGCGGATCGAACGGCACGGCGACGAGCGAGCCGCCTCGGACGTATAGCAGGTGACCGGCGCCGACGAATCGGGGTTCGTTCCGCCGTCGAGCACGACCCGGATCTTGCCGGTATCGAGCGACAGCATGGCAATCTTCGCGTCGTCGTACGCGGTGATGTCGGCGGAGACGACGTTCGCAACAATACGGCGCGGCCGCCCGGAAGGAACTGCGGCAGCCGATGGCTTTTTTCGTGTTTTCCGTAATCCGGAGTGGTCAGCGTTTTCGGGCACGCCGCCGGACGCGGCGCATTTGGGACAACCCGGCTCGAAAGCTCGCCGTGAAGACGATGGTGTCGTCGGGTCCCCAGGTGGCGCCGAAGCCCGCATCCGCATCGCAGATCGCCTCGTGGTGCACCGCCGCTGACCTGGCGACCTTCTTCAACTTCCCGCCGGCCGAGAATCCGAGCCAGCGGCTGTCCGGTGAGAAGAACGGTGCAGCGGCGCCTTCAGTGCCCGCAATCGGCATCGCCTCGAACTGGTCGAGTCTCTGCAAGTCAGATCCGATCTGACATCGGCTGGCGCGGCGATACGCGAGGTGAGTCCCATCAGGCGAGACGGCGAACGGGATTTGCGTCGAACGCCAAAGAAGTGTCGGCCGGGAGCGACGACTATCGTGACGCATGACCGGCCGTCGGTGACGCGGTTGGACTCGCAACGCATGCGCATCCCTGCGGCCGCGCCAACGAGTACAGCTCGCGAGCAAAGCGACGGCGGCAATCGCGGCTTGCGACGACTCCGCTGCGTCGGGCGGTCGGCCCGCCATCGAGGAGGCATTCGCGCCTGACTCGAGCGATCCATCGAAGCTTCACTGGCGACGTCACCAGCCGATTGCCAGCGCGCGTCGGGATCCTTGGCAAGACACGTCGCCACGACATGGTCGAGTGCCGGCGGCGCCAAACGGTTCACGGTCGCGATCGCCGGCGGCTGCGTGCCGAGAATCGCGTCACCATCACGCCGGCGGAGCTGTCGCCGGCAAACGGTTTTCGCCCCGTCACCATTTCATAGACGACGACGGCGGAACGCGAGATAGATCGGTGCGCGCGTCGACCTCCTTGCCTTCGAGTTGTTCGGGCGCCATGTAGTGCAGCGTGCCGACGATCAGCCCCGTGTCGGTCAGACTCTCGACGGCTTGTGCCGTATGTGTGGCGCCGAGCGCGCTGACGGCGGCCGAGTGCCACTTCGCCAGCCCGGAAGTCGAGCAGCCTCGGCGCCCGCCTTCGTCAGGACGACGTTGCCGGGGCTTGAGATCGCGATGGACGATGCCGCGGCGATGGGCGTGGTCGAGGGCGTCGGCGATTTCGATGGCATAGCGCAGCGCCTGTTCGAGCGGCAGCGCCCCGTTCGCGAGACGCGCCGCCGGGTTTCACCCTCGAGGAACTGCATGACGAGGAAGTGCAGCTCCGTCGTGCTCGCCCACCATCGTAGAGCGAACAGATGTGTGCGTGGTCCAGGCTCGCGATCGCGCGGGCCTCGCGTGTGAACCGTTCCGTAGCGATCGCGATCCGCGGCGAAATGCGCAGGCAGCACCTTGATGGCGACGAGGCGTTCGAGCCCGGTATCGAGCGCCTTGTAGACCTCGCCCATCCCTCCCGGCGCCGAGCAGCGATCGAATTTCGTAGACGCCGAGCCGGTCGCCGGCGTGCAGCGCGCGGCTGACCGCGGTGAAGGCGTGGCCTCGGCGGCGAGCATGTCGAGGACGTCGACCGATGGTTTGTCGGCAAAGCTGCCGGCTTGCTCGTGCGTGGCCAGCAGCGACTCGACCTCCGCCTGCAGCGCGCGATCGTCGCCGCACCGCGCGCCAGCCACGACGCCCGATCGTGCGGCGGCCGGTCCAGCGCGTCTTGAAAGACTTCCTTGATTCGCTCCCAGCTGGGCGCGTTCATGGCCGCGCGCTCCGATCCGGGTCCGCGGGTCATGTAGCGATATTGTGCCACGACCGGCGCGGTCTGCCACTCGCGCGTGACTGTCGACCGGGACATCGACAGCACTTCCGCGACTTCCTGCTCGGAGAGTCCGCCGAAGTAGCGAAGCTCCACGATCTGAGCCAGCCGGGGATCGAGCGCGCGTCAGCTCGTCGAGCGCCTGGTCGAGCGCGAGGAGGTCACAGCCTCGCGGCTGCGTCGCGCCGATCCGGTCATCCAGGATTACTTTCAACGCCTGGCCGGGCCGCTTCGCCGCCCGCCGTCCTGCGCGCGTGGTCGACGAGGATGCGGCGCATCATCTGCGCCGCCACGCCAAAGAACTGCGCGCGATTCTGCCACGCGATGCGGTCCTGTCCGACCAGCCGCAGAAACGCTTCGTGCACCAGCGCCGTGGGCTCGAGCGTGTGGTCCCGGCGCTCCTGGCGCAGGTAACCGGCGGCGCGGCGTCGCAGCTCGCTGATACACGAGCGGCACCAGATCGTCGCGCGCCTGGACGTCGCCACGGCCCCAGGCGCGGAGGAGATCGCTGGCGGCGTGAGTCCGATCCATCAGGATCCTGTTCGGTTTGTGGCGATTGACCGTGCTCCTTATAGCCCTGCGGTCGGGACCAGTCAACTGACCGTCCTGGCAGGAACAGGGTGAGTGTCCGGCTCGCCATGACGCACTTCGCCGCGATTTGTCGCGTCAGGCCCCGGCGCGTCGAGAACGACAGAACGCGCCGGGGAGGCGCGCCGTGTGGCCCTTTCTGATGCTGCAGGCATCGTCGCCGGTTTGCGGCCGGCTCACGAGGCGGTCGTGGGTGATGGAAACGGGGCGTCACTGGCGCGTGCGCTCGACAGACCGGTTACACGATCGCGCTCGTGCGGCAGGGTTACGACCAGTCACCGTCGTTCCGCGAGCTGGTCGACACGCTCCAGCGGTCGAACGTCATCGTGCTGGTCCAACCGGGCATGTGCGCGGGCGGACGGATTCGATCGTGTCTGGTTTCGGTGAGTGGTTCGGAGCGAGACCGCCACATCCGGATAAAAGTGGATCCGCGCCACACCATCAGAAGCGGGCTCATCGCCGCCATCGCGCACGAGCTGCTAACACGCCGTTGAAGTCGCCGAGCACCTCGAGGTGACGAACGCATCGGAGGCTGTGAAGCTGTACCGTCAAACCGCCTCGGCCGCTGCCATGGAAGGACTCGTCCGAGGAATGCGAGACCGAGCGCGCGCTCGTTACCGAAAGAGCGGTTCTCGTCGAACTGTTGCGAGGAAGGTGATCGGCCGGGGCGCCGATGACCTGTGGTCCGCAAAGATTCGAGCCGAGGAAAACCTCGGAGCGAGTTTCGACTGGTCGATGAGGGCAGCGAGCAAACTCGCTGCCTGTTCAGTCAGTGGAGTTCGTCCTGGGAGCGTCATCGTCGCTGAGAGTAACGCTGCCTGGCTTGATCGTCGGAGTCGAGCGCACCGCAGCCTCGAGCAGGACACGCGGCGGCACTATCACGACCGACCGGCACGACGTGATGGTCCCTTTATTTCCGCAGCAGCACGTAAACGGCGCCCGCGCCTCCGTCCGACGACGGCGCGTCGGCATACGCGAGCACCGACCGATGGGACCTTAGGTACTGCCGCACGCGTGATTTCAGGATCGCGGTGTTGCCGTGGGAGTGCAGCCCACGGCCGTGAATGATGCAGACGCATCGATGGCCGCGATGGCGGCTGCTGTCGATGAACCGCCTCGACGCTGGCGCACGCCTCGGCGGCCGTCATGCCGTGCAGGTCGCGCCGGTCGCCGACACCGTATCAGCCCTTTTCAGCTTCCTGACCTCGCGCCGGTCGACGCCGTGGCCGACGAAGTCGTGTGCGGGATCGCCAACATGGGTCGGGCCCAGGCGCTGCGTGATGCGGTGCGCGCAACGCGTCGCGCCGCGCGCGCGACCGCGAGGGTCCGGTTCAATGCGCACGACGTTCCGCATTTCGCCGCTCAAATGCGTCGTCGTCGGATCCGGCATGCGTCGTCGCGGCGGACGCCGTGAGCTGGATGGATCTCGCCGCGCCGTTTTGTCACCTGACGATTCTATCGCCGCGGTATCGGCGCTGCCGCCGGTCCGTGCCACCTCCACCGATTGCAAACCATATCTGGATCGCCAACCAATATTTCCTCTCATTCCAATGCGACTGTGCCGGGTTTCCACGATGGTGGAGCACCGCGACGGTGATACGTCGCGAAACGTCCTGGAAGGTGTTGAGCTGCGTTCCCACTGAACTCATGATGTCCTCCCGTGTGTGCTAAAGTTCGAACGAATGGAATTGTCACGCCGTAGGTTGTCATCGGGCCGGTTTCACAATGCTGTCCGCCTCGTCTCGACGAGGTCACGGTTGGTGCGTTTGTGCTCGTCGCGCCTCTCTCGCGGATGGAGACGGGAACCGCGGTCGAAAACTGGCCCGGTCGTCAAGCGCGGACGTAGAATGATCCCATTCCGAGTCCAGCCGAGCCAGGTCACCGCACTCCTCGTGGCATGGCGGAAGGGCGACGAAGCCGCCCTCGATGCGTTGGTTCCCCTCGTGCACGCTGAGCTGCGCCGAATCGCGGGGCGGTGCATCGCGCGCGAGCGAGTCGGCCAGACGTTGCAGGCCACCGCGCTCGTCAACGAGGCGTATCTCCGGTTGGTCGACGTCCGGCAGGTGAACTGGGCAGAACCGCGCGCACTTTCTAGCGATGTCCGCGCGGTTGATGCGGCGCATATTGGTCGACGTCGCCCGGTCGAAGCGCTACCAAAAGCGCGGCGGCGGCGCGATCAGGGTGACGCTGGATGAGCGAACTGGTGGCGGCGGTCGAGCGGGGCCACGATCTCGTGGCGCTCGACGATGCGCTCGGAGCGCTCGCGGCCGTCGACGAGCGCAAGGCGCGTGTGGATCGAGCTCAGGTTCTTCGGCGGCTTGAGCGTCGAGGAGACGTCGATCGTCCTGAACGTGTGTCGGTCGATACGGTGATGCGCGACTGGAAGCTGGCGAAGGTGTGGTTGTTACGGGAGCTTCGCCGAAGCGTCGTCCGCAATAAAGATCACGCTGATCTCACGGAATCAACTTGCGCCAACGGTTGTGGCGCTATCGCGGCACGACCCAGGTGCCGACGATGCGATCCCTGACGCCGCGCGCCGGCGTCATGGCGACGACGACCGCGCCCGCGATCATTCCGCAGCATCCACCAAGGTGTCCCAGTGAGACTGGGGGATCCGCTCGACGAACCGCATCACGAACGGAACCAGTAGGACGGGTGACCAGGTGATCGCCGTGCGGGCCAACACACGCAGCCGCGACGCGGGCCGGCCGCCGGCCGTCACGAGCTCGAGCCCCATCATCCGTATCAAGCCACGCCGAAAACGACGTTCGCGACGAAGTGCCAACATAGCGACCGATAGTACAGCTTGGAACGGCCTGCCACAGGAGAGGATCGGGCGCGTCCTGGCCGGTCGCCCTTCGAAGTGATGGCGGCAGCTCGAGCGTCGACCTGAGCCTGCGCGTCTGGGAGCAGTAGTGGATAGCGCCGCAAGACATCGCTCGCGATCGCCTCGATGATTATCGTGGAGATTGAGATCATCCATGTTCCGCGGCGTAAACAGTCGTCCGTCTGACAAGACGCTCGCCGGTATCGAGTGGCCAGCGCATGTTCGATCGACTCGCGGTCGTCCTGACCGACAGTGTCCGAGAACCCGCGGTCGTCGAGCGCGAGCTGCCACAACAAGTCTCCGACGCGGCGAGCTCGTCAGCCGGCACACCGGCTTCGGTGGAGGTCCATGCTCTCGCCCCAGCATCGCGATTGACCGCACTCAAGGCGAACGCGGGCACGAACGCACAGATCGCGATGGGCGCCACCCGCCACGCCCGCGTGAGGGACGGCGCGTTGTTTCGTCAAGGTCTCCAGCTCTCGTACCATCTCATCCATGTCGCTGCCACGGCGCGCCGGCAAGGCGCTCGAAGAAGCGACAAGCCCCGAGGGGAAGTGGGTGGTGAGACACGGAGCTCGCGGTCACCGGTTCGACCTTCCCGGCCGAGCGCGTTCCGTGCAAACGCGATCAGCAGCTGCTGATCCGAGGCGACTGAGTCAGCCGGAGCGGCGGCATCCGCCGCGGGATCGTCGAGCCACTTGATGCCGCCTGACGCGAGCGTCCACACGCGCTGTGGACCGCGCGGCGCCCGATCGGCAGCGGTCGTCGCCGCGCAGCTACCCTGGCGAGGTCGAGCAGCCACCATCGAACGTCGGCCCACTCGTGCGCGACTTCGACAACGGTGCACCTTCCACCGCTTCGTACGCGTCCCACGCCCGTCATGGAGCCGGCGTCCAGCCAGCCAGCGTAGCCGTGTGCCGCGGCCCGACCGCTCTGCGTGCAGGAACACCGGCGGGCGTCCCCGGATCACTGAACCGGATCCAGATGGAGCGCCGCAGGCGCGGGTCGAAGCCCCACCGCCACCCATCGCCCAGGCCTTACTGCGTCGGGCAGCACGTCGTAGGGCCTGCTCGTCCGACGATCACTCGTCTGACGGGCCCGCCGGAGATGGTCAGCGCAATCCGAATGTCTCGCTTGCCGCTCGACCACGCGCGTGCGCGGCTGAGCGAGATCGTGGAGGCCGGCGAAGCCGTTGTGACGTCGCGCGGTCGAGAACACGATCGCGGCCAGCAGCCATCCGAACACCCGGACAGTAAAGAATGTCAGCGGGCCGCCCAGCATGCTTGGACCCGAAGGCTCCCGTGTGGACACGAACCAGATCGACTTCAGGCAATATCGTGTACACAGCGGCCCGAATCATCACCGCGATCGTGGCTGGCGCGCCATGGCGGTTTGCGCCGATGACAGCGAGTCCACAGAATGCCTTGCCGAATGTCGCGCCCCAGATGCTTTCGAGGACGCCGAGCGTACGCAAGATCATCGCGTACGCGTACGAGTAAGTCGCGTCGGATAGCGGCGGGCCCGTCCTCAATGCGATAGGAGTGTAACGACGATCGCGAGATCGATGGTTCCGGCGATGAATCGACGACCGCAGGGTCGCGGCGGTGGGATTGCCGATGAGAATGGCTCCAGCGCTGCGGCGGCTGCGTGTAGTCTGCGCAAGCGTTGCTCCGGTTTCTTCGAGATGATCCGCAGGACGACCGCGCTCAAGCCTTCGGATCGTCGGCTGAACGTGTGCGGCGCGGGCGGAGGATCGTTCGCCACGCGCCATCAGTACCGACGATCAAATCCGCTGGCGGCAAAGGGCGTGCGGCCGGTGAGCAACTCGAACAGGCGTCGCCCCACGCTGTAGATGCCGCTGCGCGTGTCGAGTGGGGCACCACGAAGTTGTTCCGGCGAGGCGTAGGTCGGGGTGCCGACGACCTGCCCGAGCCTGGACAGCTGTGTGGTGTCGATGGCGGGACGCAGAGATCGAGAAATCCCGAAATCGCCGATCTTGACGAGTCCGTGCTCGCCGCATGAAGCAGTTCTGAAGGCTTGACGTCGCGATGCAAGATGCCGCCATCTCGCTGGCGGCCGCGAGCCCCTCGAGCAATCTGGAGAATCGCGTCGACCGCGCGCCGCCGACGGCAACGGGCCGTCGCGGCGCAAGCGATCGGCGAGAGGTCCCTCAGCATCGGCTCGAAGCGCGCATCGCGGGCTGACCGTCGATCTCGTAGGCGCCGAAAACGTACACGCAGTTCGGGTGGTTGATCGACGCCGCCAATTGGCCCTCGCGCAGAAAGCGATCACGCTCGCCCTGGTTACGCAGGGGGCTGCGGCGATGACCTTCAGCGCTACCCGACGCGCGCTGTCGACCTCCTCGGCTGCACTACGACCCCCATGCCGCCGCGGCCGAGCAGATGAAGGGATTCGGTAGGGGCCGAAGATTGTGCCACCGGAGAGCAGGCGGCTCGACCTTGGCGTGAGCGTTCACGGCCGGCGTCTCCAGAAAGTTCTCCGCGCTCACCTCGTGCGCGAGCAGCGACTCGACTTCACCGCGGGAGCGTGTCGTCGCCCGCGCATGCGTGGACGAGAAAATCGGCCTGCTCCTTGACCGGAAGCGCCGACGCCGCGTGATACAGGCGCTCGACCTTGAGCCACCGGTCAGACGTGCATCAGCTTCAGTCGCGCAAAACAGGGAATCCGTCATCGAACCCTCCGAACAGAATCGAGGATGTCAGTCACAGTACACCCCGTGGCGAGGCACGTGGCGCAGATGAATGACAGCAACGTGAAGGCGTCTATACGCGGTCGATCACGTGGAGGTCCTCGCCGATGGAGGCGGGAACCGTGGTCAAGAACTGGCAGGTCTCGAAAACAGGTCAATGTCGGTGGCTTTTGTTCTCAACTCGACCGAAGAGCTGAAAGGACTCCGTGCTGCCGCGTTGAGTGGCAGGGCGTGGCCGTCCTGAGTTCGGTGTCCACTATGAAACAGACACCCGGACGCGGCTGAGTCATCGTTTCGCAACCGGCTCGCACGGTTTCTCCTCGTTCGACGAGCATCAACCCTCCGTAGAGCCCCCAGAGAATTGAGCTGCCAAGAATGCCGACCGTCGCACAGATCCGCCGCATCCAGTTCAATGACGAAGAGATAGAATGGGGTTCAACAGCGAGTCGGGACTCGCCATCGGCAGCGCCCTGGAAGGCTTCACGGTTCGCGAGGACGCGCGTCGGCGCCGGGGCAGACCGTGGAGCTCGTCGATCGCGATCGTGACTCGTCGCACGAAGAGCTCATGAGCACGCTGGACATGTCCTTCGCCGAACATAGGCAGATACTGCTTCATTCCGGTTCGGCCAAAGCCAAGTTTTCCGACTCGTCCAACCACACAGAGGCATGTACGATCGATGCCTCGTCGCGAGATGCATCGTCCAGGAATCCGCCGAAGCGAGGGCGAGACTTCCGCGCCAAGGCGCCGGCCCAGGCGCTGTTGGACGCGAATCGGTTCGACGAGTTCAGGACGGCGTTCGGCGACAGTTTTTCGCGCGGCCGGCAGACCGGAGGCGAGTTCTACTGGTGGTCCGTGATTACGTCGATGTCGTCGCAACAGAACTCCGGCGTCGTCGCCGGGTGGTAGGCGAACGGGCAGCAGGCAGCAGTTTCAAGTCTGCGTTACAGCGCAACATGGGATGAGCGTGAAGTCGGAATTGTGGTCACTATGTCTGATGGCAGGCTGGTGCATTGATTTCCCCGGTGGCCGAGATCGGGAGGTGATTGTTTGCCAAGAGCCGTTGATCGTGGCTGCCGCGCCGGTCGCAGATAAGAGCAGTGCAGTCGCGACCTACGACACGCCGCCAGTGCCGCTCGCGCTGCCGACTCGAAGAGCGGGAAGACTTTCTTCTCGCCCTGGTCGACGCGCGCGACAAGAAACTGCGCTGGTGATCCAGAACCCGAAAACGAGACCCGAGTTCGCCCGCAACAATCCGATGTTCTTCGAGTGGTCTGCCCTCGGCTGACGACGCTGTTGTCGTGGCGAGCAAGGTCTATACCAGGCTGATCAATGCGGTCACGGGACCACGCGATCAAGCCGTCGCGTGAGCCAGGATCGCTGCCACCGCGTACTCTTCGATCCGAGCGGGTTGCTCCCGCCGGATCGATGCGGAGCTCAGAGCTGGTCCCCTGCGGCGGCGCGACGGATCCTGTCGAGCCGGAACTCTGGCGATCAGCTGACGAGCGAACGCGGAAGCCAACCTGCTGGTTGCGGCCCTCCGCGCGAGCGAACCAGACGGTCCGCTGGCACAGGATTCGATATCGGCATGGGAGTGTGGCTCGGAAATACCGCCGATGGTCCCGGCAAACAGGCGGTTGGAAGGGCGCTGACTCCCGGCGAGCAGGTCGGCTTCGCGGACGCCGCGGTTTCCCTACGGTGGAACACCAACGCCGATTTCGCGGCCAAGGGCGCGGCGGTCGCCGCGAAGGGATCCCCACGGCGCGTGCAGAGTAAACTCCGGCACTCCGCCCGATGGACTCCCAGCCGCACTCTATTGGCTGGGATTCGACATCGCGACCGGAATTTTCGGGAACCCGGCGTCGGTGCGCAGGGCAACACAGTCATCGGACCTGGTTCCGAAAGAATCCGAGCGACGCTCGGCCCCGATGGTGGCAAGGCTTCAATGCGCCTTCCCTTTCAATGTGGTGAGACGATGACTCTTCAGACCGCGCGTTCGCACATCTCGACGGCCGCACTCGTCGTCGGCGTCCTCTCGCTGGCTCCGCCGCGCTGTTCGCCTCAGGGGATCCGGACGATCACCCCGCTACCGCTTTCACGCCAGAGGGACTGCCCGGCCAGGTCGCGGTCGAGGACGTCGCGGGCGGGCGGAAGTTTCCGGCGGCGCCTCGTTCAGCTCGTGATGCTGAGAGGGCCATCCAGTTTCCTTCAACGGCATTGGCATGAGCCCAAACTGCGCAGCTCGTCGTTCGCTTTCGCTCCGGCGACGGGCCGCGACTGTCTTCGGTCGAGGTGCGCAACATACCGAACGGGTCCCTTCACCTGGAGACCAACGTCAGGGGCGACTACGTGACGAGGAAACCTCAACGCAGGGTAGCGCCAATGCCTGGGTCTTCCCAGCCGATCACCGTCGGCGCGCCGCTGGTTGTCCGATTGTCGGTCGAGTTCTGCCGGAGGATTCGAGGGCGGCGATCAGAGGACTTCGTGCTGACGGAGTCGAGGCCGAATTGCCTCGCAAGCCGCTGGGCACGACCGAGGCGGCCGACGACGACCGCCACTCGCCCGCCGCTGCCAGGGATGCCGGGCGGACGCGGACGCGGAGCCTGGAGGCGGAGCGCGCGTGAACGCCGCCGCCGGTCTCCGATCCAAACTCGATCGTCCTGTCGGCGGATACGTTTGCAACCAAAGGGCAAGCGATCGCGGATGCCAACCTGCTCGTTGCGGCGCTCCGCGAGACTGCACGAACCGGACGGTCCCAGCGCACGGGATTCGATATTGGAATGGGCGCGTGGCAGGTGGGGAACAGCCAGGCGACGGCGCCGGCGCAAGCAGGCCCTGGGAAAGGGGCTGACTGCCGCCGAGCAGTTAGGCTACGCGGATCGCCGCGATGTTCTCCCTCCCGGTGGAACAACACACCGTGGAGTTTGCTGCCAAGGGGGCGGCGATCGCCGAGCTGGATCCCAAAGTCGCGGCGGCGCGTGCGAAGGCTCGCGGCGCCACGCCCAACGGACTCCGGGCCGCACTCTATTGGTTGGGATTCGACATCGCGACGGGGATTTTCGGGAACCCGGCGCTCTGGCGCGCAAGGGGAACACGCGCTCATCGGACCTGGTTCGAGAGAATCCGCGCGACGCTGGGTCCCGACGGTCAGCAAGGCTTCAACGACTCGTTAGCCTTCAACGTCCGTCGGCGATAGTGCTGCGAGTTCACCGGATGTGCGAAACGAAACAGTCGCAATTCACCGTTCAGAGGTAGTCTCGCCACCATGGCAGAACGATGTGGCGATCGAGTTCGACTGGGCCGGGACCAGGAACGCAGACTGGATCGTCGGCAACGACTTCACGCGTGGAGAGCACGGCTGCGGAAAAAGGCGGACGAGGAAGCGGCGCTTCGCGCCGCATCCGTCAACGCATGCACGACGAGGTGGCCCGGCACGGATCGGAGACTGAACGGGCGTTTCTGATGACTCAGTGGACTCGCCCTGGCGGTTTATCGAGTGTCGCCAGCCACCGCTGATCCTCGAGCCTTCGCCACAACCTCTTCGCACGCCGTGCGAGCCGGTGCTGCTTTGCGACGCGATAGTGCTCGATCAACCGCTCGATTCGTCCGCGTCGATCGTATGCCTCCGGGACACAGCTCTCGCTGCGTTCCGCAATTGTCGACCGATCAGGTGCCGTCCTCTAATACATACCACCCATATCGCCGCCGCCAGGCATCGCGCGCTCTTACGCTCCTCGGGAATGTGCGAGATGACCGCTTCGGTTGTCAGCAGCAGCGATGCGATCGACGCCGCGTTCTGCAGCGCCGAGCGGACCACCTTGGTCGGATCGATCACACCCGCCTGGACGAGGTTCTCATAGTGCTCGGTCTGCGCGTTGAAGCCCTCGCTTCGTCCTTCATGTCCTTCACGCGCTGCACGACAATCGAGCCCTCGTGGCCGGCGTTGGTCGCGATCCAGCGCATCGGCTCCTCGATCGCGCGGATCGATGATGTTGACGCCGATCTGCTCATCGCCTTCGAGCTTCAGCGTCTCGGAGCACCTTCGACGCCCGCAGCAGTGCCACACCGCCGCCCGGCACGATGCCTTCTTCGACCGCGGCCTTGGTCGCGTGCATCGCATCCTCGACGCGCGCCTTCTTTTCCTTCATCTCGGTCTCGGTCGCCGCGCCGACCTTGATGATCGCCACGCCGCCCGACCAGCTTGGCGAGGCGCTCCTGCAGCTTCTCGCGGTCGTAGTCGGACGTCGTGTCCTCGACCTGCGCGCGCAGTTGTTTGACACGACCCTCAATCGCCGCGACATGTCCCGCCCCCTCGATGATCGTCGTGTTGTCCTTGTCGATGGTGACCTTCTTCGCCTGGCCGAGGTCGTCCATCGTGATCGACTCGAGCCTGATCCGAGGTCCTCGGTCACCGCCCGGCCATTGGTCAGAATAGCGACGTCTTCGAGCATCGCTTTCCGGCGATCGCCGTAGCCGGGCGCCTTCACCGCGGCCACGCTGCAGCGTGCCCGCAGCTTGTTGACGACGATGCGTCGCCAGCGCCTCGCCTTCGATGTCCTCCGCGATGATCAGCAACGGACGGCCGGCGCGCGCCACGAGCTCCAGCACCGGCAGGAGGTCTTTCATCGAGCTGATCTTCTTCTCGTGGATGAGAATCACCGGGTTCTCGAGGACCACTTCCATGCGCTCGGGATCGGTCACGAAATACGGCGACAGGTAGCCGCGATCGAACTGCATGCCCTCGACGACCTCGAGCGACGTCTCGAGGCGTCTTCGCCTCCTCGACGGTGATGACGCCGTCCTTGCCGACCTTCTCCATCGCTTCGGCGATGATCCGGCCGATGGTCTCGTCGTGGTTCGCCGAGATCGTGCCGACCTGGGCGATCATCGGGCCCGTCACCGGCTTGGATTGCGCCTTGAGCGACGCCGACGATGGCCTCGACGGCTTTGGCGATGCCGCGTTTGATGGCCATCGGTTGGCGCCGGCGGTCACGTTCTTCGCGCCTTCGCGATAGATCGCCTGAGCCAGCACGGTGGCCGTCGTGGTGCCATCGCCGGCGACATCCGACGTCTTGCTCGCGACTCCCTGCACCATCTGCGCGCCCATGTTTTCGAGCGCGTCCTTCAGCTCGATTTCCTTCGCGACAGTCACCCCGTCCTTGGTGATCGTCGGCGATCCGAATTTCCTGTCGAGGATGACGTTGCGGCCCTTCGGACCGAGGGTCACCTTCACGGCATTCGCCAGGCTATTGACCCCGCGAAGAATCGCCTGCCGCGAGGCGTCACCTGGTGAGTCGATGTGAGCGTGGCCAGCCTTCGCAGCCCCCCGCTTCCGATGGTTACTTCTTCTTCGTCAGCCCGTCACGTGGCGCGTCGATGACGGGCGCCGCGCTTCTGCCGTCCTCTCGCGTGGCGAAGATGCCCCGTGCCATCGAGCTTGACCTCCTGGCCGGTGGCAATAGCTGTCCGAACAGACCCCAGATCACCAGCTTCTTGACGCCGAGCGGGACCCGTTTGCCGTCGTCTCTGACTTGTCGCTGTTGCCGGCGGCGATCACCTTGCCTTGCTGCGGCTTCTCTTTCGCCGTGTCCGGATGATGATCCCGCCGACTTTCTGCTCGCCCTCTTCGAGGTGCTGAACGATGATCCGGTCGTGGCAGTGGTCGTGATGTCCGTCGGTGTTGACTCCAAACTGTAGGGTGATGAGATCAGGCGGTTGCGCGCGCGAGAGACGAGATTCCAGCTGACCCAGATACTCGGTCCAGCACGGCGGAAATGACGGCGAGACGCCTGCAGCGTAGTTTCATGGCCTTCCCACTGTAGCGCCGGACGGCTCCGCGACGTGTTCCGGATTGCACAGCGGCCAGCGTTTGAACCGGCCACATGCACATGGCGCGGCTTCTGCTGATGATCGACGACGACCTGCCACGTCGTGCCGAGGACCACGCGACCGTCAGGCGTTTTACCGCGGGCGCATTGTTGACGCCGCGAGGCTCTTGATCGTCCATGTTCCCTCGCACGTACGACATCGCCAGAATGTTGTTTCGGTGCAGGACTTTGGCCAGCGTGTCGACGACCTTGCTTTTGCAGAACGGGCACATGGTTGGTCGTGTGACCGTTTTGTCGAATCGTGAATCTATCGGCAACCTCGGCGCGTATGACATACGAATACCTCGAGCACAGGCGGCCTTTGCTGAATTCATTCCGCCCGATCAGTGACGGTAGCGTTACTGCTTTCGAACAATGATGCCTGCATCACCGGAAACCAGACTGTTCACTTGTGCACAGCGGGCGCGTTGCGGGCGTCGGTCGCGGTCTGACCGGCCGCCGCCCTCGAGCCGCGACCGCCGCAACACACGCGAGCGTAATCGCGCGGAGCCGCCTCGGGCGATGTGCAATTCAGGACACCGCTGAGCGGACACGTCTCGCGCGAGACTGAGCGTCGAGGCAGACATGTTCAAGTTGATTCCGACGATGCGGCGCGGCTCTTCGAGCGGTATTCCCGCGGCCTGGGCTCGCTACGACACAGTTGCCGCCGCACGGATCGGAGCGGCGACGCTGTTTCGCGACGATCGCATTCTGCGCGCCAGCATCGTGCGCGACGAGGTTCCACCGGCATTTGTCGAGTGGGCGGAACGATGAGCTCCTTCCGCTCCACGCCAGCCGACGACGTTTCACCGTTGCGGAAGCAGCACGCAAATCGGGCAGTCGCGTCGTCGTCATACCTGTCCCCGCTGAACAATCCATCTGGAGCGTCCTGGCGAACAGCCGCAACATCAACGTGTCAACACGACCGGCATTTTCAGCAGGCACACCCTCTTGAACGCCAGCGCCGTCCCATCGCAACAACGCAGCGCGTCACGAAGGCGCGCCAACCGGTCGCTGTGCAAAACGCATCTCAGGTTATCGGCAGACGACATGCGCTGGCGCCTGTTCTCTCATCCGTCAGGGAGGTAGACACGTGCAGCTCGTGAGAAGATCCGTCGGTGCGATGGTGTTGATCGGCAGTGTCGGATTGGGCACCGCTGTCGTGTGGCCGCAACCTGCCGGCGGCGCCGGCGACCAACCGCCGCTGGTGGCCGTGTCGACGATGCCAAACCACTCCTCGGATCAGCCAGAGGGGAAAGCGCCCGCCAAACCGCAGGCTGCCGCCAGGACGGCGCCGAAGCGCGAGATGATCCAGATCACCGTCGTCAAAGTGAAGCCGGATCTCCTCAATGAATGGTTGAATTCCAAAAGAACGAGACGATCCCCATGCTCGAGAAGGCCGGCGCGATCCGCCGCGACGCCTGGCAGACCGCGGTCTTCGGCGAGTCCGGGATCTACGCGTTCGTCGTGCCGATCGAGAACTTCAACCAATACGATGGCGACAACCCGCCACTTCGAGCGCTCGGCGCCGAGGGTGCCCGCGCGCACGCCGAGAAGAATCGCCGCTTTATCGTGAGTTCCCGTACCTACGCTGATCAGACGCGGCCCGATCTCGGTTATGGAGGTCAAGATGTCCGGGCCACCGAAGCTCGCGCTGCTGTCGAACGTCCGGATCGCGTTCGGCAAGGGGACCCGACTACGAGGCGCTGGTCAAATCGACCTGCTCCCCGTCATACGAAAGAGCTGGTTTGGGGTATGCCGTCAGTCAGACGGTGCTGGGCGGCGACATCAACGAGTTCACCACGCTGATCTTCTACGACAGCTTCGCGGACATCGGCAAAGGACATCCCTTCGATCGGATTCTGGGGGCGGACGGTTCTCGTCAGTTGACCGCGAAGGCGGTCGGCATCGTCACCCACGTGGAGCGCAGCGTCGTCCGCTACGTTCCGGAATTGAGCTTCGCGCCGCGTCCGATCACGTAATCGCCGCGCGAGGAGCCTGCGTCGGTCCTCCACTCTGGAGAGGAAGGACAACATGGCCACCGTCGCATCGCGTCCGCGGGGGCGCTTCGTTCTCGGGCAATCGATTTGGGTCGTCATCATGGCGGTGCTGCTCGTTGTGATTGCGGCCGCCGTCTTCTACGTTCGACAGGGCTAGAAAGGCAGGAAAGAGCTTTCCATGAGCGGTGTATGGGCCCTTGTAGGGCTTGCGGTGTTGGCGACGATCGTGAGAACCGGGCGGGGTGGTAGCAAGGGCGCGCCGATCGATCGAATCTCGGATCCGTCAGCGCGCGTTGGCTGGCCGAACAGCGCCTTTCACAGTCCCAGGACCGCAAGTAGTCACGCCGCACCAGCCAGCGTGCCGTCAGCCGATCGTGTATAGTAGTCCGCGTCAGCCAGAACTGAGCCAGCTCTGCGTTCGGAGTAGTGCATTCTCTCTACCTGCACTGAAGGAATGCGCGCCGACCGGCCTACTTTTGGTCCGGTGTGGAGCGCATCTGACGCGACTCACATCCCGAATTTCACCACGCGACGTGGCACGTCGAGTGACGCGAGAGCTGTCGAATCTCGTATCGCGGCGAGAGCGTTGACATGGATTCAGCGGAGAGCGTCATGATGACTACAAGCGTGGCGGTCACTGAATGGATCAAGCGGATTGTCGACGACGAACGGAGACGGGACGCGGCGCGTGTCAAGGAGGACGACCTGGCAGCTCAAAAGGCTGACGTCGTCCGTCGCAACGGTCGGCGCCTCGCTCGACCGATCTCCGCCAGACGGTCACGCGCGATGCTGAAGCCTTCCGCGCCGAATTCCTGAGACCGCTCGCGCGACATTGTCACGGAAGCCACATCCGACGGCGGATTCGTGGTGCGCAAGCCGGCTCCCGCAGCCGTCTCCCTCTCAGTCACGCCGAATCTGCAGGCGGTCACCATGGCCTGCCACTACCGCTTCACGCTGGCCAACGGCCTTCCGCCACGGGAGGATCAGCTTCGATGTGGTCATCGCCAGCGACGGCGGCGAGACGCTGCACCTGAAGCACCAGGGGACCGGACAGGTGTTTCCCACTACGGATGCGCTCTCTGAATTCCTGCTCGTGCCAGTCCTGACAGGTCGTCCACGCTAAATTCGTCATCAGAAAAGATTGAGGTCGACTCATGGTCCGTCCGCCGCCTGGATTGTCCAGCGTTCGAGTTCGTGGTGTTGGCCAGCCTGCGTGCCGCCCAATTGACTCGTGGATGTACGCCGCGGGTCGAGGGAGCGCACAAGCGCGTCGTGATTGCGCAACTCGAAGTGTCGTCCGGCCTGGTCGCGCGAGCGGTGAGCAATGAGGTTGTCGTCCGAGAACCGATCTGAAGATTCGACACCGATCGAGAAGACAGCCAGCGCGAACCGTTGTGTGTGAACGCGCGTTCTCAGGTTCTCTCCGGCAGCCATCCGGCAGAGTCGGCGGGCTACCGATCGGCAGAAAACCTAAAGGGACGGCTGACGGCGCGACGTTCGGACAGGGCCGGCGTTCGCGCACCTGAACGCCGGCTCGACTTCCTCGCCCAGCACGATCCGAACCTCATGGACGCGGCCGTCGTTGACGAGCGGAATCGCGCCGGCGTCGACGGCCGCGCCGTCCAGCGCCGCTTCCCGGATGCCCCGGCATCGGTGCGTCGGGTTCGACACCGTGATGTCGTAGCGGGTCTCGACGAAAGCGCCAGACAATCCGAGTACTCGGGCCACGACGACGGGATGCAGGGATCGACGACGAACGTGGCGCCCCGCCGCCGCAGACCGAGGATGCTTTCGAGCCCCGCGCGATACATCCAGCCAGCCGATCCCGTGTACCAGCTCCAGCCGCCGCGGCCGGCGTGCGGTGCCCGCGCGTAGACGTCGCCGGCGATCACATACGGCTCGGTCTTGTAGCGCGCGACGTCCGCCGCGCGTTCGCGTGTGGTTGACGGGATTCAGCATGTGGAAGAATTCCATCGCCTCGTCGCCGCTCCCCAATCGCGCCACCGCCATCACGATCCACACCGCGGCGTGCGTGTACTGGCCGCCATTCTCGCGGATGCCCGGCGGATAGCCCTTGATGTAGCCGGATCCTGCGCCGATCGATCGAACGGCGGATGGAGCAGCAGCAGCATCTGCGATCCGCGCGCCACCAGCTGATGTGCGCACCGCGTCCATCGCGCGCTCGGCGAAACGCTGCGGGACCGCCCCGGACAGCACGGCCCAGGACTGGGCGATCGAATCGATCCTGCACTCGTCGTTCTGCGCCGACCCGAGCGGCCTGCCGTCGTCGTAGTAGCCGCGCCGGTACCACTCGCCGTCCCATGAGCGTTCGAGCTGGCCGGCGAGCCGCCTGCGCTTCGTCGGCGTAGCCATCGCCGCGACTGCGATCGTTGCGTGCGTGGCAGAGCGGCACGAAGTCGGTGAGCACGCTGTAGAGAAAGAAGCCCAGCCATGTGCTCTCGCCGCGCCCTGCGGCGCCGACGCGGTTCATCCCATCGTTCCAGTCGCCGCCGCCGAAGAGTGGCAGACCGTGCGCGCCGGCAGTCAGGCCCTTGTCGATCGCGCGAACGCAATGATCGAACAGCGTGCCGCTCTCGGCAGACACTTTCGGCTGCTGCGTACGTCCGTGCACGTCCGGCGGCAAGCAGCGGCGCTTCCAGGAACGGCACGCGCTCGTCGAGCACGCTCGCGTCGCCGGTCGTGCGCACGATACTCCGCCGCCGACGTACGGCAGCCAGAGCAGATCGTCCGAGCAGCGCGAACGCAGACCATGCCCGCCCGGCTCGTGCCACCAGTGCTGCACGTCGCCTTCGACGAACTGTCGGCCGGCGGCGCGCGAGCAGGTGCGCTCTGCGCGAGGTCGGGCCGCGCGAACGACAGCGCCATGACGTCCTGCAGCTGATCGCGGAAGCCGAAGGCGCCGCCCGGCTGGTAGTAGCCGGCGCGCGTCCACAGGCGGCAGCTCGATGTCCTGATATAGCAGCCACCCATTGATCAAGCACGTCGAACGAATCGTCGGGCGTGCGGACCTGGATCGTGCCGAGCGTACGCGTTCCAGAAGTCCTGAACACGCTGTCAGCGCGGCGTCGCCGGCGTCACAGCGTGCCGTGACGCGTCAATCAACTGCTCGACATGCGCCGGCGTCGCTGCCCTGACCGAGCAGGAACAGCACGCCGCGCTGCTCTCCCGGTTTCAGCACCAGCTGCACCTGCAGGCGCCGCGCATGGATCGAGCCCGGCGCCGAACTGCGCCGTCGAGCGTCGAGTGACCCAGAGCGCCTCGGTCGCGCAGAGCGAACCGTTGCGGCCGATGAACGAGAGCACGACTGCCGGTCGCGGACGCCGGCTGCCTGGCTGGCATGCGCGAACGCGATCGCGCGCGACGAACGTCGTCGCTGTAGCGCGTTGCGGGCGAGGATCGCGCCGCTCTTCGCGTCGTCGCGGTCGTCGTCACGTGGCGATGGTGGCCGTCGCGCGGCGGTCCGAGCGCCCAGTCGTTGTAGGCGAAGACGCTCAGACGTCGCGTCGCGCCGCTCGTCGTTGGTCAGCGTGAGCCGCGAGATACTTCACCGGATCCTCGACGTCCACGAACACGTCGAGCCGATGGCGGATGCCGCGCGTCGTGCGCGCGAACTGCGGTGACGCCGGCCGCGTGACGGATGACGAACTCGTCCGCTCGTGCGCGTCGCGGCGCATCGGGTCCGGCGTCGGCGACCACGCGTCGCCTGAGTCGTCGTCGCGCACGAACACCGCTTCGGAGGTCGGGTCAACGATCGGATCGTTGGCGAACGACGTCAGGCGGTTCTCGCGGCTGTTCTCCGACCAGGTGTGCGACGCGCCCGATGCGGTGACGATCGTGCCGAAGCGGGCGTTCGACGATGACGTTCGTCCACGGCATCGGCGTTTCGTCGTCGCCCTCCAGGACGACTCGCGTAGGCCCGGCCGCCGTCTGTGAATCCGCCGAGCCCGTTCATCAGCGTCATCGGCGGCACGTCGACCGGCGCATCGATCGACGGATCCGGCGCGCCGCCCGACTCGGCCGATGCCGGATCGGCAACGGGTGGCGGCGAATCTCGCGCACTGCACCGGATGCGGTTTGTCGAGGTGCGCGCGCAGGTTCGCCGCGGTCGCCGACGAGGACGCGCGCGCGCGACCGCCTCGAGCAGCGTGCGCTCAGCGGCTGCCGATCAGATCGCCGCGCAGCGAGATACGCGCCGCCGGGACGATGCTTCCACGCGCGCCACGGTCCGTTGTCGAGGAGCGCCGTGAGCTGCGCGTGCATCTCGTCGAGGTAGCTGATCGGATGCTCGTTGAGGATGACGACGTCCGCGGTCAGCCCTTTCAGGCGCCAGTACTCCTGCGCCTGCAGCACCTCGCGCACGCAGCGCGCGCGTCGTCGTCGCCGACGACGCGCACGAGGCAGGATCGGCAGATCGCCGGAAATCGCGTGCGGCCAGAGTCCGGACTGACCGAGCTCGTTGGCGGCGAGCCGGCCGGGATCGCGCGCGCAGCGAGGCATCGGCGAACAGCACGCGCGACGCGAGCCGCTCGAAGAGCAGCGCCTCGTCGTTCGAGATGCCGAGATGACGCAGTCCGCTCTGCGCGTGCGTGAACGCGAGCGCGAAGGTCCGCGACGCCGCCGCTCGGATCGTGATACTTGTGCGCGAGCGCGACGGCCGTTTCGCGATCCGTGGCGATGCCGGTCGTGAACGCGAGGCGCACCGACGCGCCTGGGACCAGCCTGATGCGCTGGCGGAGGCTCACGATCGGATCGAGCGGGACGCCGGTCGTGCCCGACAGCGCGCGGCCGTCGAGCGCCGCCGGACGGTCGGTGTCGCGGCCGCGGCCGAGGAATCGCGCGCGGTCGGTCTCCCATTCGACCGGCCCCTGCGGCCGGCCTTCGAGGCTCAAGCACGTGCACCGCCCATATGCCGGACTCGCGCGGAATCGCGCGGGCGCCGATGGCAGACGAGCGCCGCGCTGTCTGGCAGATACTCGGTTTCGACGAAACAGCTTGCCGAACGCCGGATGCGCGAGATCGTCGGCTGGCGGCGCCAGGACGATCTCGGCGTAGCTGGTGACGTCGATTTCGCGGATCCGCGTGCTCTGATTCACGACCGTCACCCGGCGGACTTCGACGTCGTCTTCGGTGGAGACCGCGATCGTCGAGCTGCGTGACGATCTCGTCGTCGCGCCGGCCGGAACGTGGCTCGTCTCAGCGCGAAACGTGACGAGGTAGTCCTCCGGCTCCTGCTGCGGTCGGGTGATAGGTCGCCGACCAGACCGGCCCGCTGCGGACGTCGCGCAGGCAGACGAACTGCGCTGCCCGGATCGCGTGTGGCGTCGCGACGCGATCGCGTGACCGCCAGACCGCGGCAGAAGCTGCTGCCGCCGCCGGCGTTGGTCACGACCGTGACGTAGTTGCCGTTCGACAGGAATTGCGCGTGCGGGAACGGCGTGTGCGGCGATCGGTACCGCCGCACCGGCGACCGCCGGCGGCGGCGCGACGACCCGCATTTCGTCGAGCGGCCGCGGGTGAATCGTCGGCGCGTGGCGCGGCACGCGCTCCTGCAGCAGCAGTTCGGTCGCCTGCACGCGCGGGTCGGCGTGGAAGCGCATCACCATCGGATCGCCGAGGAGCGTGTTCGCCAGCGCGACCAGCGTCATGCCCTGGTGGTGCGCGAGATAGGTCCGGACGACGGTCCCCGTGACTCCGCCCTCGCCCCCGGCCGTGCGCATCGTGCGCGTCCGCGTCGCGGTGGTGTAATCGATCGCGTCGAAGAACCGTAGATCGCCCTCGAGGCCGGCGGCGCTCAGCCGCCGCAGGTTCGCGGCGCTCTCGCACCGGGTCGATCATCGCGGCGAGCGCCGTCGCGTACGGAGCCACGACGAGCTCGTCGCCGAGCCCGCGCTTCAGACCGAGCCCGGGAACGCCGAAGGCCTTGTACTGATAGATGCCGTGTCGATCGACGACGTTGTATGCGCGACTCCGAGATGCCCCACGGCACACCACGCGCGGCGGCCGTAATCGATCTGGCGGCGCACGGCCATCCGGCACGATTCGTTCGAGCAGCGTGTCCGGGTAGCTGCGCATGACGAGCAGCGGCATCAGGTACTCGAACATCGTCGCGCTCCACGACAGCAGCGCCACCTGGCGCCGTGGACGCTGGTCACCGAGTCGTCCCAGGTGAAACCAGTGCGACTCGGGCACGTCGCCCTTCGCGATGGCGAGAAAGCTCGCCAGGCGCGCCTCGGACGCGAGCAGATCGTAGTAAGCGACGGATCGCGGCGGCCCGGGCCGTCGGCGGTCGGCGAGACGATAGCCGATGGTGAAGAGCTGGCGTTGAGGATCGTAGAGAAACCGGAAGTTCATGCCGTCGAAGAGCGCCGTGGCGCGGACCGCGAGCCGTTCGAGCCGCGACTCGGCGCAGGATGGGCGCGGCTCCGTCGCGCCCGCCAGTTGCGAGCGCCACCGAGACAGCGTCAGCAGCGCACCGGCGAGATTCCCGCTGTCCACCGTCGAGACGTACGACGGCGGCAGCGGCGCCAGCGTCCGCGTGTCATGCCCAGTTCAGCAGGTGGCCTTCGTAGCGTTCCAGTGCTCTCGACGGTCGTGAGCGTGGCGTCGAGCCGGTCGACCATGTCGTCGGTCGTCGATGAAGCCGAGGTCGTGCGCCGCCAGCGGTCGCCAGCAGCGCCATGCCGATGTTGGTCGGCGACGTGCGGTGCGCGACGGTCGCTCCGGCACCAGCTGGACGTTGTCCGGCGGCAGCGCGTGATCCTCCGGCCCGATCGAACGTCTCGAAGTAGCGCCACGTCTTGAGCGCGACCGGCTGCGAGGATACTCGCGGTCCTCCGACGCCGAGCGACCGCGCGACGCGTCGGCACGGGACGGCTGAGCGCGTAGGCGATCAGCGGCGCCGCCGGCCCACAGCGCGAGCACCGGCACCGCGCGCCAGCCGCGCCGTGCGGACGCAGCACGACGACGAGGCCAGCGCCGCCGGCGGCGATGCGGGGCTCGCGATCATCTCCCTCACGAACACGGCGACGCGCGGCTGTCCGCCGCGATGCGCGCTCGCCGCCGCGGTTTCCCATTCGAGCAGCCGCCGCTGCGTGATCCCGAGACGCACGAGCGTCACGGTGATCGCGTGGACCATCTGGTAGGCCTGGTTCGCGAGGAACACGCAGCTGCAGCAACACGCGCGCGATGTCGGTGTTCGAGATCCTCGACGGAGCGTTCGACAGGAACACGCGCTCGGATTCAGCCGGTCGCCGGGCCGCGACCGAACGCCGCGAGACGCACGACGATCGGACAGCACGAGCGCGGCGAGCGCCGATTGCCGTCCACACCTGCGGCGAGCCGGGCAGGACGCGTCCAGCCCGAGCAGGAGCACGGCGACGATCGCCGGCGCCATCACGCTGCGCCGCAGGTTGTCGAGAATCTTCCAGCGCGCGATCGGCGGCAGACGATTGCGCTGCAGCCCGGATCGCGTCGGGACGCACGGCAGCAGCCACCACAGGATCTGCCAGTCGCCGCGGACCCAGCGGTGCTGGCGCCGCGCGTGCGCGAGCACGCTCGACGGATAGTCGTCCACGACTTCGACGTCGGTGACGAGGGCGGTCCGCGCGTACAGGCCCTCGAACAGATCGTGCGACAGCAGCGCGTTCTCGGGCACGCGCCCCTCGAGCGACGCGACGAACGCGTCGACGTCGTAGAGGCCCTTGCCGGTGAAGATGCCTTCGTCGAAGAGATCCTGGTAGACGTCGGAGACGGCGGTCGTGTACGGATCGACGCCGGTGTGGCCGGCGTAGGTCTGCGCGAACAGCGATCCGGCCGCGCTCGCCATCGTCACGCTGACGCGCGGCTGCAGAATGCCGTAGCCCTCGGTGACGCGGCCGACACGCGGGTCGACACGCGGACGGTTCAGCGGATGCGCGATGATGCCGATCAGCTCTTTCGCGGCGTCGCGCGGCAGGCGCGTGTCGGTGTCGAGCGTGAGGCAGTAGCGGACCGCGCCGAGGATCGCGCAGCTCGCCGACCTGGCGTCGTGAAGCTCGTGTCGGTCGCGCCCCTGCAGCAGGCGGTTGAATTCCTCGATCTTGCCGCGCTTGCGCTCCCATCCCATCCACGCGTGTTCGCGCGGCGTTCCAGCGCCGCTCGCGATGGAAGAGGAAGAACCGATCGGCGTGCCCGGGACCGAATCGCCGATTGAGCGCCTCGATGCCGGCACGCGCCGCCGACAGCATCGCCGCGTCACCCGGCATGTCGCGCGCCGCGGCGTCGGTGAAGTCGCTCAGGATCGCGAAGTGGATGTACGGATCGAGATTGCCGAGCGCCAGCACTTCGAGGTGCTCCAGCAGCGACGCCACCGCCGGCTCGCTCGTCAACATCGTCGGCACGACGACCATCGTCCGCGCCTCGGCGGGAATCGGACCGGTGAACTCGAGACCGGGACAGGCGGCGAGGCGGAATCGCCCAGGCGATGACGCGTTGCGCGAGCGCGATCGCGATGTCGGCGGCCGGGATCAGCAGCAGCAGCACGACGGCGCTGACGACCCGTGCCGAGCCGCCGGCGTGGCGAGCGTACGCGGCACTGCCCGCCAGCAACAGCGCGGTCGACCACGACGATCGGCGCCAGATAGACCAGCGTCGGATGCGCGAACATCCAGCCGCCGCACGCGCGTCGCGAGTCGCGGCCGGTACGCGACGTCGACTTCGAGATCACGCCGTCCGCGATCGATGAGGTGATACCCGACGTGCGCGGCGCGATCCGACGGCGAGCCGCTGGCGACCGCCTGACGCGCACTTTCGACCGCCCGCAGCGCGACTCGCAGCTGCGCGTCGCCGCTCAGCGCCGCGAGTTCCTCGACGGCCTGGCGCTGTCGATCGCGACTGAGGAAGTCCATCCGACCGTAGGCGCCGGCTGGATCGCGCTGGAGCACCTGTTCGACCAGGCTCACGGCCTCGACGCACTGACGCCAGTCGAGCGTCGAGCAGAGTCGCAGGCTCGTCATCGCGTTGGCGATCGACACCTGGTCGGCCGCCTGACGCTGGTGCTCGACGCGAATCGCGTCCTCGGCGGTCGTGTCCTGCGACGCGAGGTGGTGCTCGACCGACTCGCGGATCGGCGCGACGCCGCAAGCCCGTACTCCGGAGGCGATGCAGCAGGCGAACGACGTAGGCGATATGGAGCGTCGCCGGCAGCGGCTCCCACGCCGGGCTCGCGCCGGCTTCGATCGCCGACACGTGCGCTCGGCCGCCAGCCGCGCCCGCCGCGCCTGCCATCGTCTCGTCGGCCAGCCGCCGGAGATTCTCGATCAGCGCGAGCTTCAGCATGCTCGGCCACGCCCACAGCTCGCCGATCGTCAGCGGCGCGACGCGTTGATAGCTGTTCAGGAAGACGCCGAGCTGGTGACGATCGATGCGGCTGTCGCTGTGGCGCACCAGTTCGACGGCCATCGCGTAGATCCGCGCTTCGCCCGCGTGCTCGCGCGCGACGCGAGCGTCGGCAGCTGCCGGTAATAGGATCGCGGCAGGTTGCGGCGGATGTCGGCGATTTCAGCGGTGACGAGATGGAAGTTGTCGAGCAGCCATTCCGCCGCGGTGGTGACGAACTCTCCGGTCCGGACATCGTCGCGCCAGCGCGCTATAGGCGTCGCGGAGCGCCCGGGCATTGTCGTCGAACCGCGGAAAGACGTGGCGCGCACGGCGCCGCGGACTCGGATCGACCGTGAAGCTGCCGGCGAGCGACAGCGCCCGCTCTTCCGAGGCGCTGCGATGCTGAGCAGCTCGTCGCGAAACGGTCGGTCCGGCGGCCGCTCCGTCGCGCCGAACAGGCGGCCGAAGAATCCGGTTCACCACATCAGGATGAACAGGTAGACGACCACCGCGACGAGGACGAGCGCGGGGATCAGCTCTTTGAGCCGTCGGCTGACGACTCGATCGTGCGCCACGCCGCGCGCGCGCGCAGGCGTCCCACCGCCCTTCGAAGCTTCCCTCGGCATTGGCGGGCGTGACGGCAGCAGTCGATTCACCGGATATCATGCATGAGGCTAGCGCGTCTGGCCGACTCGGCACTGTGCACTTCGGGACAGTCCGGCTGAGGCGATCGCGTGGCAGGCTGTCAGATGCTGACGGCAGTCATTCCCGCGGACGGCGCCGTGCTCGACCGTCTCCTCTCGGCGATGCACGCCCGCTGCAACACCGGCCTGGACCGCGACGTAGCGGCAGATTCCACGCCGCGCGGATGAAGACGGCGTGGCAAGCCGGTCGCTCCGAGCGTTTGCGCTCCTCGACGGCGCCGATCTGCGCGCCGGCGCACTCCGCTACGACTTCGCCGCCGTGCTCGACGGGCGCCCGATACGCGTCTGTGGCATCGGTTCGCTGTTCACCGAACCCGCGTACGCGCGGTCGCGGTCACGCACGACGGCTGATCGAGACGCTGCTCGATGACGCCGCGCCGGACGGCGCGGACATCGCGTTGCTGTTCTCGCGAAGCGGCGATCCGGCATTCGCCGGTTTCCAGCCGATTGGCATGAGCGACACCGCGATCGAAATCGTGGACACGCCGCGTCCGGGCGCGCCGATGACGCTGGTCCGCGGCGGCGAGGCCCGCGATCTGCCGGCGATCGTCGCGATGGGCCAGGTCCGCGCCGCGCCGTGTCGATTTCATCTCGATCGCGACGTCGATCTCGTCCACTACGCGATCACTGCGAAAGCGGCTGCTCGCCGGCCTCGGGTCCGCCGAACGCGCGTCACCTGCAGTTCTTCATCGCGGAAGAGGGCATCACGGCCGCCGCCTACGTCGTCGTCAGCGATCGCCGGAAGCCGGTGGACGATCGAGGAATGCGGCGACCGCGACCCGTCGGGCGCTCGCGTGGCGCGCGCTGCTGCAGGCGTTGGTCGCGCGCGAGCCGGTGGAACGCCGGCCGACGATCGGAGGATGGCTGCCGTCGCGGTTCGTCCCGCCTCAGGTCACGGCGACGACGACACCGTCAACCGAGGTGATGATGATCCGCTCGCTCAACGCGCTGCCCGCACCGCGCCTGAGCGGCGACGACCCGCTGTACTGGCGCGGCGACATCTTCTAATCGGTCGCGCCCCATCGCGACGCGGGGAGCGGCGCGCGATGCCCACATCGCGAAGACCATCAGGCCGACGAGCACGGCCACGGCAATCGACAACTTCGAGCCAGGTCGCCATGTCGCGGCGCGCCGTGCGGCCGGTCGCGGGCTGACTTGCGGCGGCGACGGCCGGCGCTGGGGCTGATCATTGGCGCCGCCGCGGCGTTGGCGCGGGATGGGCGCGGCTCCCACTGACCTGGAATCATCATCGGCGAGCGTCCGCGTTCGACAGGTTGCGGACCGTGCGCGGACAGACCGGCGACGGCGCCGGCCATCATCGTCACGACGATCAGAAATCTGCGCACCAAATCATGTTCGCCAGGTCTGGCTGTGGCGTCTGTTCACTTCTGTACAGGTCGGCCCGAGTCAGTGGGCGTAGTCTCAATGCCGAAAGGACACCTGCATCATGACTTCTCGCATGCTCGCCTCGGGCGTCCTCGCGCTCCTGCTGTCGACGGCGCCGGTCACGAGTCAGAGCCGCGCGTCATGCCCGGGACTTTCAACTTGGCGGCGACCTCGCGTCGGTGGCGGCGCTGACCGGCGTGGAGGCGTCGACGGCCACCGTCGTCCATCAACGTCCGGCGCTGATGCAGGACCTCGAGTGGCGGCCGTCGCGCTGGACGAGCGCAAAGCTCGCCGCGCAGAGCGATCCCGTCCAGCAGGTCACCTTCAGCTTCTACACCGACCAACTGTTCCGCGTCGTCGTGGACTACGACCGGGAGCGCACCGACGGCCTGACCGACGTCGACATGGCCGACGCGATCTCGCAGACCTACGGCGAGCCGGTGAAACCGGCCGCGAAGCAGACCGCCGCCGCTACGATGAGCATCGACAACGACTCCGGCACGCCAATCCGCCGGTGGGAAGGCGCCGACTACGCCGTCGCGCTGTATCGATCGAGTTATGCGACGACGTTCAGGATGATCGTGTCGAGTCCCAGACTCGACGCTCTGGCACGAACCGCAGCCGCCCAGTCGCTCCGGCTGGATGCGCGCGAAAGCGCCGCAGCGCGAGATCGAGCGGCAGAAGAAAGAAGTCGATGACGCACGCGCGACGCAGGAGAAGGCGCGCGCCGTCAACAAAGCCACGTTCCGGCCATAGGGGCGGAACCAGGACATCCAACACATGGCGAAACAGATCATCTGGCGGCGAGCGTTCGCGCGAAGCACTGCTCCGCGGGATCGACAGCCTCGCGAACGCGGTCGAAGGTGACGCTCGGGCCGAAGGGGCGCAACGTCATCCTCGAGAAGACATTCGGCGCGCCGACGATTACCAAGGACGGCGTCACGGTCGCGAAGGAAATCGAGCCTCAAGGATCCGGTTCGAGAACCTGGGCGCGCAGATGGTCAAGGAAGTCGCGAGCAAGACGTCCGACGTCGCCGGCGACGGCACCACGACCGCCACCGTGCTCGCGCAGGCGATGTATCGCGAGGGACGCGAAGAACCGTCGCCGCCGGCGCACAACCCGCGGCGAGCTGAAGCGCGGCATGGAGAAAGCGGTGGAGGCGATGGTGGCGGCGCTGGTCGCCCAATCGAAGTCCGGTGAGCGGCGGCATGATCGCCCAGGTCGGGACGATCTCGGCGAACAACGACGAGACGATCGGCCAGCATCATCGCCGAAGCGATGGAGAAGGTCGGCAAAGACGGCGTCATCACGGTCGAAGAGGCGCACGATGCGACAACGACGCTCGACGTCGTCGAAGGCATGCAGTTCGATCGCGGCTATCTCTCGCCGTACTTCGTCACCGATCCCGAGCGGATGGAAGTCGTGCTCGAGAACGCCGTCATCATCCTGATTCACGAGAAGAAGATCGCGACGATGCAGCGACCTGCTGCCGCTGCTCGAAGCAGGTCGCGAAGCATCGGCCAGCCGCTGCTGATCATCGCCGAGGACGTCGAAGGCGAGGCGCTCGCGACGCTCGTGGTCAACAAGCTGCGCGGCACGCCTGCAGGTCGCCGCGGTCAAGGCGCCGGGCTTCGGCGATCGCCGCAAGGCGATGCTCGAGGACATCGCGGTGCTGACCGGCGGCCGCGCCATCACCGAGGATCTCGGGCATCAAGCTCGAAAGCGTCGACGCTCGACGATCCTCGGCCGCGCGAAGAAGGTCATCGATCGACAAGGACAACACGACGATCATCGAGGGCGGCGGCGAGCAGCAGGCGATCGAGGGCCGCGTCAAGCAGCTTCGCGCGCAGATCGAGGACACGACGCTCCGACTACGACCGCGAGAAGCTGCAGGAGCGGCTCGCGAAGCTGGTCGGCGGCGTCGCGATCATCCAGGTCGGCGCCGCGACCGAGATCGAGATGAAAGAGAAGAAGGCGCGCGTCGAGGACGCGATGCACGCGACCACGGCGGCGGTCGAGGGGCATCGTCGCGCGGCGGCGGCGTCGCCCTGCTGCAGGCGTCCGGCGGCGCTGGCGACAGCTGACGGTTGCACCGACGACCGAGCGCGATCGGGCGTCGACATCGTCCGCCGCGCGGCGCAGGAGCCCGATGCGCTGGATCGCCGCGAACGCCGGGCGATGAGGGCGCTCGTCGTCGTCGATGCAGGTCCGCGACGATGCAAGGGACGACGCCGGCTTCAACGCCGCAGACCGGCCAGTACAGCGACCTCGTCCACGCCGGCATCATCGACCCGACCAAGGTGGTGCGCTGCGCGCTGCAGCATGCCGCGTGTCGGTCGCGGGGCTCCCCTATTGACGACCGAGGCCGTGGTCTCTGCAGCTTCGCCGGCTGATCGCGAGGATGGAACGTCGACGCGCCACCGCCCGCCGCGCGCCGCCCGTTGCCGGCGTTCAACGCCCAGGCGTTCCTCGATTCGGCCGGCGGCCGGGAAGACGCGCCGCCGGCATCGGGCGCGGCGAGACCATGTTCACGCAGGGCGACGGCTGCGAGCACGTCTCTACATTCAAGCGTGGCGGCGTCAAGCTGTCGGTGCTGTCGAAGAACGGGCAGAGAGGCGGTTGTCGCGATGCTCGGGCCGGGCGACTTCTTCGGCGAGGGATGTCTGGCCGGCCAGCCGGTCCGCATGGGCAGCGCCACCGCGCATCACGCCGAGCGTGATCCTGCTCGTCGGCAAAGCAACAGATGGTGCGGCTGCTGCACAAGCAGCACGCGATGTCCGACCGGTTCATCGCGCACATGCTGTCGCGCAACATCCGCATCGAAGAAGACCTGATCGATCAGCTGTTCAACTCGAGCGAGAAGCGGCTGGCGCGCACGCTGCTGCTGCTGCGCGCGCTACGGCAAGCAGGACAAGCCGATCGCGCGTGGTGCCGAAGGTGTCCGCAGGAGACGCTCGCGAAGATGGTCGGGCACGACGCGCTCGCGCGTGAATTTCTTCCTGAACAAGTTCAAGAGACTCGGCTTCATCGACTACGACGGCGACGCAGCCGCTCAAGATCAACAGCTCGCTCGCTGAGCGTCGTCCTGCACGATTGACCCGTCTTCAGAGCCGGCGACGCGCCGGATCCCCACCGCTCAGGAAAACCCCCGGGTCATCCTGCGACGTGACAGAATGGTTCTCTATCCATGCCAGCGAAAGGAAGCCCGCGTTCGACGCGAAAGCATTTCTCGAGGCCACCGGCCTCGGGAAGCGAGGTGGTCGCGTATGGGCGCAAGGAGATCGTCTTCTCGCAGGGCGATCCGTCCGACAGCGTGATGTACGTGCAGAGCGGTGGGGTTCAGCTCTCGGTGCTGTCGCATTCCGGGAAAGAGGCGATCGTGGCGACGCTCGGGCCCGGCGATTTTTCTGGGCGAGGAGCGCGCTGGCCGGTCATCCGGTGCGGCTGGAAACCGCGCGAGCGATCTCGGCGACGACGGTCCTGTTCGTGCCCAAGCGGCAGATGATCCGTCTGCTGCACCGCCACACGCACGTTCTCGGACCGCTTCATTTCGCACATGCTGCTTCGCAACGCGCGCGCTCGAGGCCGACCTGGTCGATCAGTTGTTCAACTCGAGCGAAAAACGGCTGGCGCGCACGCTGCTGCTGCTCGCGCGCTACGGCAAAGGAGACAAGCCGCAGCGGGTCCTGCCGAAGATCTCGCAGGAAACCCTCGCCGAGATGGTCGGCACGACGCGCTCCCGCGTGAACTTCTTCATGAACAAGTTCCAGGCAGCTCGGCTTCATCGAATACAACGGCGGCCTCACGATCAATCCCTCTCTGCTGACCGTCGTCGTCCACGACTAGCGTCCGCCGGCCGGTCGTCGTCCTCGCCATCGGTGGGACGGTCGCGCCGCCGGCGGGGATTGTCGTGCAGCGGCTCGTGCTCGTCGCGCGCCGCGTCGGCGCGCCCGCCACAGGGTGCACGTTCTGCCGCCGTCGTTCTCACGCCACCACCATTGACGTCAGCCTAGCTGGTTTCAGCGGGGGCGGACTGTGCAATAGAGAACAGTGCGCAAGACCCCTCCCAAATACGCTCGTCGCAGAAGGTGAAGACATGTTGAACTCTCTGACCCGGACACGCGTGATCCAGCTGTGGTTCGTGGCGGTTGCCGTTGCAATTCGCAACGGTTGTCGCGTTCGGGGTGGCGGTTACGGCGAGCACCGCCGTCCTTCTCGTGGCCGGTTCGTTCGTTCCCCCGGCGATTCTGCTGATCATGTGGCGCGACGCTCCGCCGCCGACCGCCGCCGAGGTGATTCACGCGGCCGATCGGCAATAGACAGAGGGCGCCCGATGATTCGCGAACATGGAAGTCCCAGCGACGATCGGAGGCAGCTGATCAGCCGCCTGCGCGAGTTGATCGAGGCGTTGGACTCCCGTCTGCCGCATCTCGAACGCGAAGGCGAGGTTCAAATCGCGACGGACGCTGCGGCGCTCAAGTCGAAGGCGATGGCGCGCATCGCACAACTCGAAGCTCGCTTGAGACGCTGAGCGTCCTGTGCTCCGCAATCGATCGACACGGATCGCGCGCTACACGCTCGGTAGCGCCGCCAGGAAATCGACCGAACAGTAACCGACGCCTATTCGCAGCGTGCGCCGAGCATGCGCACGTGGTCGACGTCAACGCGTCGCACGATCGCGGTCATCTTCCGGTCCCTTGTCGTTCGGGGACGCCGGCACGAGATAGGCGTTCGGCACCTCCGCCTTCATCGAACGGCCGTCCGACTTGACCTGCAGCTCCGGTCCAGTTGGTCTTGCGCTCGAGCTTGATCTCGCCTTCTTTCAAATCACCTTCGACATGCCCTTCGATTGCGACTCGATGGCCGACGTGGTTCTTGAGATCGCCGTCGCCGTCGAGCCAGTAGAACACGGGGGTGTATCCGCCGGCGGTGCCAATGGCGGTCGTGGCGGTGCTGGTGTCTGTGGATGAGGTCGCCGCCGGTTCGCTCGGCAAGTTGGTGATGAGGTATCCGCCGTCGCCTTTGATGAGGCAGCCGGTCAACTTGATGTTCTTTGTCGCCGGCAGCGGCGAGCGCCATGGCTGCAAACGACGCGACCATTAACGTGTGATGCATTCTCATGAATAGCCCACCTCGAACAAGTCGGTCGTGCAGAAGGCGCGCCACGCGGCGTCGCGAGGTAAGCGGCGCGCGGGGATGGCATTACTATGTGCGCTTATGACGCACATATACGCTCGCGATCCTGCTCGCGGCCGCCACGCTGGCTGCCGTTGCGGCTCAGCCGGCCCAGCCGAAAGTCGTCGACGTCGAGAAGCTTGCGGACAACCTGTATGTCCTGAAAGGCGGCGGCGGGAATACCGCCGTGTTCGTCACCGCTACCGGCGTCACCGTCGTCGACACGAAGATTCCGGGCTGGGGACAGCCGATCATCGACAAGGTGAAGGAGCTCACCAGCAAGCCGATCACGACGATCATCAACACCCACACGCACTACGATCACGTCAGCGGCAACGTCGAGTTCCCTGCGACCGTTGACGTCGTCGTGCAGGAGAACACGAAAGCCAACATGGAGCGGATGGGACCGGTGCTCGGCCGTGAATCGGTCACGTCCGGACCGAACATCTTCAAGGAAAACGGCGGCCGCGGAATGCCCAAGCGGACGTTCAAGGACAGGCTGACGCTCGGCAAGGGCGCGGATCAGATCGATCTGCATGCTACTTCGGGCGCGGTCACACCAACGGGGACGCGTTCGTGGTGTTTCCGGCGCTCGCGCGTCATGCACGCGGGCGACATCTTCGCGCGCAAGGGCCCGCCGCTGCTCGACGCGAACAACGGCGGCAGCGGCGTCGCGATCGGCGACACGCTTGTCAAGGCGCACGCCAGCATCAAGGGTGTCGATCGCATCATCACCGGCCACAGCGACGTGATGACCTGGGCGGATCTCGACGAGTACGCGAAGTTCAACAAAGACTTTCTGGCGTGGGTCACCGCGGCCATGAAATCAGGCAAGACCGCGGACGCAGCCGCGGCCGAAGTACGCGATTCCAGCGGCGTACAGGGCTACACGCCGAACGCCGATCAGACGAAGAGCAACGTCGCCGTGATTTATAAGGAGCTCGCGAAGTAGCTTGGGGTGTGCCGTCTGTCACGATTTCGAAGCCCGATCGCCGCCGATTGCGTCATCGATTCCGGGGACAACGTATGACCGCACTCCTGCACGACTTGCGTTTCGGCATCCGCACGCTCCTGAAGACGCCGGGAGTGACCGTGGTCGCCGTCATCGCGCTGGCGCTCGGCATCGGCGCCAACACGGCGATGTTCAGCGTTGTGAATGGAGTGCTGCTGCGGCCTCTGCCGTATCGCGACCCCGGGCGTCTGCTGATGCTCTACACGAGCATGCCGCAGTTTCGCGAGGCATCGGTTTCCTATCCCAACTTCCTCGACTGGCAACAGCGGAGCCGCTCCTTCGATCGCATGGCGGCGTATCGTCGCGAGGGCTTCAACCTGACGGGCGAGGCGACTCCCGAGCGCCTTCGCGGTCAGATGGCTTCCGCGACCATCTTCCGAGATGCTCGGCGTGAAGCCGATCGTGGGTCGCACGTTCGGCGCCGATGAAGATCGCCGAGGCGGCGCGCCATCGGTTGTCCTCACGTCGAACTTCTGGAGAACCCGCTTCGGCGGCGATCCTCACGTCATCGGCCGCGCGATCACGCCTCAGCGGAGACCTCCTACACGATCGTCGGCGTGGTTCCGAGCGACGACGTACTCTGGCAGCGCGCCTCCGTTATCGTCCCAATCGGCCGGTGGAGTGAACCGCTGTTCTGGAATCGCGGCGTCGGGATGGGGATGCGCGTGAGTCGGCCGCCTCACCGCGGGGACGACGCTCCGCCAGGCGCAGTCGGAGCTGGACGGCATCGCCGCGGCGCTGGCGCGAGAGTATCCGACCGAGAACAAGGACGCGGCATCTACGCCGTCTCGCTCGCCGGGAATCTGACCGGGGACGATGCGCACGCCGCTGCTGGTGCTGCTGCGGAGCGGTCGGATTCGTGCTCCTGATGGCGTGCGCCAACGTCGCCAATCTCCTCCGCGCGCGCGCCAACTCCCGGCGGCGCGGCTCGCGGTTCGAACGCGCGCTCGGCGCGTCGCGCGGACCGCGTCGCGCGGCGGATTGCTCACGGAGAGTCATGCTGCTCGCGATCACCGGCGGGGTGCTCGGACTGGGGACTCGCGTGGGCGCTGAACGCCGTTCTCGTCGCGGAGATCGGCGATCAGCTGCCGCGAAGCCGGTGAGGTGCATGTCGACGGAGCGGTGCTCGGATTCACGGCGCTCATCGCGCTCGGGGCCAGCGTGCTGTTCGGCATCGCACCGGCTCTGCGGAGCGCCCGCGAGAACTCGGGCGACGCGCTCAAGGAAGGGGATCGCGCGCAACACCAGCCGTCAGCGGCTGCTGCCGGCGCTGGTCGTCGTGGAGATCGCGCTCGGGCTCGTGCTCACGGCATCGGCCGGCCTGCTGATGATTCGCACGATGTCGCAGCTCTGGGGCGTGAATCCGGGCTTCGATCCGCAGCATGTCCTCACGTTCGGCGTCGCTGGTTCGCCCGCAGTCCACGGCACGCCGGCAGCGATCCGCACCGGGCTCCGGGGCGACGACCGATCGCTTGCGATCGGTGCCCGGCGTCGACGACGCGGTCAGCGCACTCGCTCGGCGGGCTGCCGATGAGCGGCGATTCCGAGCTGCCGCATGTGGGTCGAAGGGCGTCCCAAGCCCGCCGAGCAGAGCCAGATGGATCTGGCCTTGTTCTATGCCGTCGACCCCGAGTATCTCCGCGTGATGCGGATTCCCGCTGCTGCGCGGGCGCTTCATCTCGACGCAGGACACCGAGAAGAGTCCCTGCGCGGTCGCGATCGACGAGACTTTGCCGCCAAGGCGTTTTGGCAACGCCGATCCGATTGGGCAGCACATCAACCTCGAACTGCTGACGATGAAATGCGAGATCGTCGGCGTCGTCGGCCACGTGAAGCACTGGGGCCTCGACGCCGACGCGACGGCGAAGGTGCATTCGCAGATGTACCTCGCGTACCGCGCGCTTCCCGACAGCGTGATGGACCTGGCGTCCGAACGGCGTCGACTACGTCGCGTGCGCGCCAACGGCGATCCGGTACGGCCTGGTGCCGTCTCTCAAGGCCGCAGTCAACGAGGTCAGCGGCAACATGGTGTTGGACGGCGAACAGAGCATGCTGGATGTGATCAACGAGTCGTTGTCGGCGAGGCGGTTCACGAGGCTGCTGCTCGGCACGTTCGCGCTCCCTGGCGCTGGTGCTGGCCGGCGTCGGCATCTACGGCGTCGTGTCAGTATACGGTGACGCAAGCGACGCACGACATCGGCGTCCGGATGGCGCTCGGCGCCGATACGCGCACCGTTCTCGGGCGGTGTTGAAGGGTGCGATGAGCATGGCCGTCGCTCGGGATCGCGCTTGGCGCGGCGGCGCCGCATTCGCGGCGACGCGCGTCATGAAGGAGCTGCTGTTTGGCGTGAGCGCGACCGATCCACTGACGTTTGGCGCGGTGGCGCTGCTGCTGGGCGCGGTCACGCTGCTCGCCAGCTACATTCCGGCGCGGCGGGCAACGAAGGTGGATCCGATTGTCGCTCTGCGCTGCGAATGATCGTCGCCGCCTGTCGCCGATCGTGACGGTTGAGACGGATCGTGTTCTCCAGGCAAGGCGAAGGAGGCTCCAAGGAAATCGAATGGAGGCACGCGATGCAGAGAGATGTCGCCTTCCCGACTCTCGCGGCAAACAACAGCGTTCCTCTGCGTGCTCATGGCAGCGGCGGTGGGGCTGGTCCTGCGGGGCGGAGTCCGCGCGCAGGGCACCTGGCAACCTGGTCTGGAGCGATGAGTTCACCGGCCCGCCAACACCGGTGTGAACCCCGGCAACTGGTTGTGCGACCTGGGCACCAGCTATCCGGGCGGAGCGGCGAACTGGGGCACGGGCGAAGTCGAGACCATGACCAACAGCACGGCTAACGTCGCCCTCGACGGCGCGGGCCGCCTGGCCCATCCGCCCGGTGCGCGGCGCGAACGGTCAATGGACCTCCGGCCGCATCGAGACGCAGCGCACCGACTTCCAGCCTCCGCCCGGCGGCGCGCTGGCTGTGGAAGCCTCGCTGCAACAGCCCAACGTGAGCGGCGCGGCGGCCGCGGGCTACTGGCCCGCGTTCTGGATGCTGGGGGCGCCCTTTCGTGGCGTCTTCAACAACTGGCCGATGGTGGGCGAGATCGACATCATGGAGGACATCAACGGACGCAGCTCGCTGTTCGCCACGTTGCACTGCGGTGTCAGCCCGGGTGGGCCGTGCAACGAGACGACTGGTATCGGCAGCGGGGAACGCGTCTGCGCCGGGTGCCAGACCGGCTTCCACACCTACCGGATGGAACTGGACGAGGGCGTGGTGCCAAACCAAATCCGCTGGTTCGTCGACGGCAGCCCCTACTTCACGCGTGAACGCCAGCCAGGTGGATCCGACGACCTGGGCCAACGCCACGGACCACGGTTTCTTCATCATCCTGGACGTGGCCATGGGCGGAGGATTTCCGGCCGCTTTCGGCGCGCCCGTCCCGACCTCCTCCACGGCGTCCGGCGTTCCCATGCTCGTGGACTACGTCAGGGTGTTCCAGCGCGCCGGTCCGACGCCTCCGCCGAGTCCCCGCCGCCGCCCACACCCTCTCCGTCGAACCTGGCGCTTGAACAAGCCGGCCACCGGCAGCGCGCCGTGCAACTCGAACGAGGGATCGGCCAAGGCCGTGAACGGCAGCGTGACCGGCGGCCTGAGCGACAAGTGGTGCTCGGGTGCCGCCACCAAGTTCCTCCAGGTGGACCTCGGCGGCACTTTCAAGCATCAACCAGTTCGTCGTTCGGCAGCTGGCGCGGGCGGGAGAGCACCAGCTTCAACACGCAGACGTTCAACATCCAGGTCAGCGCCAACGGCACGAGCTTCACCACCGTGACCAGCGTCACGGGCAACACGGCCAACGTCACCACCCACAACGTGGCCGCCACGAACGCACGCTTCATCCGACTCAACGTCACGACTCCGACGCAGACCACGAACAACGTGGCGCGCATCTACGAGTTCGAGGCCTATGGCGCGCCGCGCCGCCGTCGCCATCCCGCCGCCGACGGGCGATTTCGCGCAGCGTGTCGACGCCGTGGGCGCGACGCAGGCCCGCATCCAGTTCGTGCCGAACGGTTGGACGGCGGGCTACGTGATCGTCCATTACACGCGCCCGGGCCTCGTTCAGCAGAACGTCAACATGACGTTCAACGCCGGGAGTGGGGCTGGGAGCGGACGGTGGAGGGCTTGAGCAGCGGGCAGCTCCTCCATGCTCGTTCACGTATCAGAGGAACGGCGTGCAAGCCGACACGGGATCGTTCTCGTGGACGAAGCCGTAGAGGCTAGAACGCGTCTCACAAACCCGGACCGGCACGAAACCACGAAACCGGGAAACCACGAAACAGAAACCCATTTGGGTTTTCGTGGTTTCGTGGTTTCGTGTTTTCGCGTGATTGTTGAACGGTATTTGGGAGATAGCCACTGGTCAGTCGCCGCGCAGCGCGGTGATCGGATCGATCACCGTGGCGCGTCGCGCGGGAATCCATGACGCGACGAGCGCGACGCCGACGAGCAGGACCGCCGACAGGGCGATCGTCAGCGGATCCGCCGGCTCGACGCCGAAGAGCAGTCCCTTGAGCAGCGCCGACAGCGGGATCGCCGCCATGCCGCCGACGCACGAGCCCGACAAGCGCCATGGCGGCGCCCTCGCCGAGAATCATTCGCAGGATCGTGCCTCGCTCGGCGCCCAGGGCCACGGATGCCGAGCTCGTTGGTCCGCTGACTGACGGAAAACGCGAGCACGCCCGCCACGCCGACCGTGGAGATCGCGAGCGCGAGCGCGGCGAACATGCCGATGAGCGTGGCGTTGAGCCGCTGCGGGGCGATCGTCTCGTCGCGGATTTCCTCGAGCGTCTGGACGTGATCGATCGGCCGGTCCGGATCGAGCTGCCGGATCGTCTCGATCACGCGCGGCGCCAGGCGGTCGGATGCACCGGACGTCCTCACGAGCAGTGTCGACGGCGCAAATGACTGCGTGTCCGGCTGAAACATCGTGTGCATCGGCTCCTGGTCGACGCCGTCGGCGCGCGAATCGGCGACGACGCCGACGATCTCGGCCGGCGCGGTCCACGACACGGCGCCTGTGATCCCGTTGGTGAGCTTCCAGCTGATCCGACGACCGACCGGGTCGCCGGCCTTGAAGTATGCTCGCCATCGAGTCGCTGAGGATCACGACCGGCGGCGACGTCCGGGTGTCGGTCGGCTGGAACGGACGTCCGGCCTTCAGCGGCGTGCCGATCGTCTCGAAGTAGGAGCTGCTGACGACGCGCGTGACGGTGCGCGGCCCCGCGACTGACGGCGTCGGCGTCGGCGCCGTCGATCCGGAATTCGCGCTGCTGCGGAACGATCCGCCAGGGCGCGGCCGACGCCATCGCCGCGTTCCTGACGGAATTTTCTGCCTTCACGCGCTCGATCACGTCGCGACCGAACTGTGCCGCGCGCTGAGCGTTCACGCCCGGATTGGCCTGCTGAAAATTGGCGGGAGCCTGCAGGCTGGAGTACGTTCTCGAGATCGAAGCCGGGATCGACGGCGTATAGCCGCAACAGGCTGCGCGTGAGGAGCCCGGCGCCGATCAAGAGCATGAACGACGCCGCCAGCTGACTGACGACGAGCGCGCGCTGCGCGCGGCGTCAGCCGCGTGCACCGGTCGTGCGCCCGCCGCCGGCCGACATCGCGCGGACCGGATCGTTCATGAACGTGAGCCGCGGCGCCCACGCGAAGAGCATCGCCATCGCCGTCGAGACGACGAGCGTAAATGCCAGGACGCGCGCGTCGAGTCCGATCTCACCGGTGCGGGTCGTGAAGCGCGACGTGTAGGCGATCAGCAGGTTGAGGCCCGGCGACCGCCAGCGCGAGACCGAGCGCGCCGCCGAGCACCGACAGAACGAGGTTCTCCGCGAGCAGCTGCCGCCGCAGCATCGCGGCCGGCGCGCCGAGCGCCGCGCGGATGCCCATCTCACGCTCGCGCTGCACGAGCCGCGTCAGCGTGAGGTTCGCCACATTGGCGCAGGCGATGACGAGGACGAAGATCGTGGTGACGAGCAGGATGATCAGGTCGGCTTTGCCTTCGCCGTGAGCTCGTCCTTCCATGGCGTGACGACCGTGTCGAACGCGCGCGATTTCGGGATAGGCCTCCGGATGGTCCTGATGCAGCGCCGCGGCAATCTGCCGCAGTTCCGCCTGCGCGCTCGCGGTTGTGGCGCCGGGCGCCAGGCGCGCGTACACGTCGGTCATCCGATGCGGCCACTCATTCTGCATCGACGAGCTCATGTAGTGGTCGTTGGCCGCGTAGTTCGCGTAGAAGTCCTGCGTGCGCTGCGTGGCGTAGTGCGAGCCGGGCTCGAGGACGCCGACGATCAGCGCGTGCTTGACCGTCAAATCCAGCGTCTGTCCAATCACCGCGGCATCCGATCCGAACATGCGCTGCCAGTACGCGTGTGTGAGGACCACCACGGGCGGCGCGCCCTTGGCTTCGTCTGCGGGCACGAGCATCCGTCCGAGCAGCGGCTGCGCGCCGAGCATCGGGAAGAAGTTTGCGGTGACGAGCCCGCCTGTCGCGCGATGCGGCTCGCCGCGCCCGGAGCACGTTGAACGTCCAGTCGCCGAATTCCACGAATTGGTCCACCGTCTTGGCGACTCGATCGATAGTGGGCCACTTCCGGAAACGAGAACGACGAGTCCTCGACGCCCGCCGCCACCTGCGGCTGGCGCAGGTGCATGATGCGGTCGGCCTCCGGATACGGCAGCGGACGCAGCAGCACGCCGTTGATGATGCTGAAGATCGCCGTGTTCGCGCCGATCCCGAGGCCGAGCGTCAGCACGAACGCGAGCGCGAACCCCGGGACGCGGACAAGGTTTCGCAGAGCGATGCGAACGTCGTTGATCATGGACACGCCTCGAAAGGGAGATGGTCTCACGGTACGTCGTCGAATCGGCCGTTCAGCAATCGTGCCCGAACAGGATGCGCGTAACTCATTGACCGCGAGGCAGTCGCGCCGGGCGGGCGTCCGGACTTGGGACGCGCCGGTCCCATGTCCGCTCACCTGACTTCGGACGACGGGCCCGACTACGCATCCGCCGCGAGCGGAGGTGGAACGGCCCGCGCGGATCCCGGATTTCAGGGTCAGTGCCGGGCCCGCTACAATCGGCGCGTGCACTTCGTCTACATCGTCCGTTGCGCGGACGGCACGCGCTACACGGGCTATGCGCGAGATCCGCGCGCGCGCGAGCGGACGCACAACAGCGGCCGTGGCGCCAGCTATACCTCAGGCCGGCGTCCGGTGCGGCTCGTGTATCAGGAAGCGTTCCGATCTCTGTCGAAGGCGCTCACACGCGAGCACGTGGTGAAGCGACTGACTCGCGCGCAGAAAGAGGCGTTGGTCGTGAGCGCGAGACGACGTTGAAATGACCGTCGCACGCAATCCCACGCACGTCAACCGCCACACCACGTGTTCTCACATTCACCGAATTCATTTCGCTTACGAACGTCTTAGGCGTGTCGTCCATGACGCACGTGCCGCCGGGTTGTGTACACCAGATGGCTCCGGGTGGTGGCATCGAGCCGCCTTGGCGTTGGCGCCTCGGAGGAGAGTTGGCAGGCCGATCAACGCAGGAGGGTGCTCATGGCGCATCTCATACGCGTCCTCATTTTCGCATTCATGACGAGCAGCACCGTCGCGCTCGCTGCTGGCGCAGGGCGGCAACGGCCAGATCGAAGGCACGATCAAGGACGAACAGGGCAGCGTGCTGCCCGGCGTCACGGTCGCGATGCGGAATCAGGAGTCCGGCGTCGCCCGCACGACCGTGACCGGCCCCGACGGCCACTACCGATTTCCGGCGTTGCCGCCGGGCACGTATTCCGTCACTGCCGAACTCGCCGGATTCGCTTCGCAAACGGCGAAAGATCTCACGATCACCATCGACCTGGTCCTGAAACAGGACTTCTCGATGAGAATTCAGGCGCTTTCGAGTCGGTGACGGTCACGGGACAGTCGCCGGTGGTCGACACCACCACGAAGTCCGAGGTCGCCGGCGTCGTCACGACGATCCAGATGCAGATCGCTGCCGATCAACTCGCGTCAATATCTGTCGCTCGCCCTGCTGATGCCGGGCACCAGCCTGGACGCGACACGATCGTTCTTCGCCACCGTCAACGTCGGCGGCTCGATGACGTTCAACGGCACCGGCAACATCGTCGACGGAATGATCAACAACTGGGACGAAGACGGAGAGCCGCGCCGGGATCTGCCGCAGGATGCGGTGCAGAGATTCAAGGTCAGCAACGTCCAGGCGCCCGCGCAATTCGGCCTCGCGACCGGCGGCATCGTCCAGGTCGTGACCAAGGCGGGCGGCAACGGATTTTCCGGAGACGCCTTCGAGTATTTCCGCGACAAGTCGCTGAACGCCCTCGAGCCATTCCAGACCGAGAAACCCCTCGTATCGCCGGCATCAATTCGGCGGCGCCCTGGGCGGCCCGATCGTGAAGGATCGGATGCACTTCTTCGGGGCCATCGAGGACACGAAGATCGACGAGTTCTACACGGTGCATACCGGTCTGCCGCAGTTCTATTCAGCGGTCGAAGGCACCTTTCCGCAACCGTCCACCGCTACCTGTACGTGGCGCGCGGCGACTGGCAGATCAGCAACTCGCAGAACCTGTTCGGACGCTACGCACAGGAAGACGAGCTGACCACATGCGGCGGCTGCGGCGGAACGACGGCGACGAGCGCCGGCTTCGATCAGCAGACGCCGCGCAGAAGTCTCGTCATCGGCCACACCGCTGATCCAGGGGTCGAGCAGGTTGAACGACCTGCGGTTTCGTACGCGAGGGCCGACTACTACATCGCGCCGAGCGGGACATCGATCTGGACCGACGTCGGCAACTTTCCCCCGAGCGCATCAACCGTCTGAGTCCGACCTACAACTTCCCGTCGCTGTCGTGCGGAAGCAGCTTCGACGAGATCGGGCCGGAGAGCCGGTGGGAAGTGAGGGACACCTACAACATCACTCACGCGTCGCACGACGTGAAGTTCGGCGGCGAGTACAACTACATGCCGTATCTCGAGGAGAACACCGGCAATCCTCTCGGCACGTTCACTTTTCCCGCGACCAGCCATTCAATCCGGCCGATCCGGCGTCGGTCGCGGCGCTGACGGGAGCCACGACGTTCGCGGCCAGCCTCCCGCCGATCCACACGCCGCGCACGACGAAATTGCGCGGTTGCCTTCGTGCAGGACGACTGGAGGCTGCGGCCGAATCTGACGCTGAATCTCGGCCTCCGCTGGGAGCGGCTGTATGGCTGCTGTAACGAAGATCTGGATCCCTCCATCTTCCCGATCACGATCCCCTATATCGACGATGTCGCAGCGCGGCGACCGCAACAACTTCGGTCCGCGCGGCGGCTTCGCGTGGGACCTGCTGAGCGACAGGAGATTACGGTCGTCGCCGCGGCGGGCATGGCCGATATTACGGACACACGCGAATCCTCGGGGCGTTGAACGAGTTCCGCAACTATCAGCAGTTCAGCGTCAACATCACCAACCCGGCGTATCCCGATCCGTGCGGCGGCCGCGATCCGCGCAGCTTCGTCGTGTCGACCCCGGCGAACATCGTGGTGCTGGCCAACGACTACCAGCAGCCGGCGTCAGACCAGTTCAATGCCGGCGTGTCGCAGAGGCTGACGGCCGATCTTGCCGTGCACGTGGATGCCGTCTACACCCACGTGGAGGAGGATCGCAAGATCCAGGACATCAACCCGCGCGATCCCGCTTCGCGCCTCCGGCCGAACGCGACGTTCGGCCGCGTCGATCGATGCACCAATCGACCGGGCGACGTGCAGTACCAGGCGCTGTACGTGAAGTTGGACAAGCGGTTCAGCCACCGGACGCAGTTCCTCGTGTCACGTACCTTCGCCCACAGCGACGACAACGCGCCGCTCGTCCGCTACATCGACCCGTTCAACCCCGGTCTCGATTTCGGTCCGTCGAACGGCGAGCGCCGCTCCGCACTCGTGGCGAGCGGCGCCTTCCTCGCGCACTCTGGGTATTACGCTCGGCGCCGTCTGGAATCTGCGATCACAGCTTCCGTGGAACACGACGGCGGGGAGGATCTGAACAGGGACGGCTTCAACACCGATCTCGTGCCCGGCACGACACGCAACTCGGGAAGCCGCGATCTGAACCTCGCCGCGGTCAACGCCTGGCGCGCTCAGAACGGCCTTGGCGCCGTCGATCCGTCGCAGATCGACAGCTCGCGAATCAACATCGCCGACGTTCGCGCGAGCAAGACCATCGCGTTCAGGGCGGGCGACGCGGCTCGGAGCTCATCGCGCAGGCGTTTCAACGTATTCAACACGACGAACCTGCAGGCGCAGTTCGGCGGCGGCCGCGTGACGAATGCGCTCTCGCCGATCTTCGGATCGATTCAGACGGCGCGTCCCGGCACGCAGGGCGAGCTGGCCGCGAAAATCGGCTGGTAAGGGGGACGTCATGCACGCAGCTCATTCCATGCGTTACGCGGCCGCGGCCATCGTGGTGTTCGTCGCGTCGGCCGGCGGCCGCGCCGCGCTCGCCGCCGAGCGGCCTCCGGGAAGCGGATCTGTCGAAGCTCCAGTCCGTCGGCGAAGATGCGCGTGTCGCGCGATGGCGGCCGTGTGGTCTACGCCATCGTCAGGAACGACCGTCCCGGCCGGCCATACACGCAGCTGTGGGTTCAGGACGTCGGCGCGACGAGCGGCAAAGCGTTGCTGCCCGCGCGCGGTTCACGGCAATTCGCCGCGGTGGTCGCCGGACGGCAAGTGGATCGCATTCCTCGGGTCCACCGGCGACGAAGCATCGCTGATGATCGTGCACCCCGACGGCACCGGGTTGACGAAGCTGGCGCCGGTGCAGAGCACGCAATCATCCGCTGCCGTCTACCGGCGACACGATCGCGTGGGCGCCGGACGGCCACGCGATTGCCTTCGTTCGTCCGCGACGCCGGGCCCCGAACGGGAAGCGAGCGGCGACCCAATGGTCATCACGCGATATCTCTACGAAGCCGACGGCGGGCGAGGGCCTCACGCGGTTCAACGACAACCGCCGCCTGCACATCTTCATCGTCGACGTCGCGACCCGGTCCGTCCGGCAGCTCACCGACGGCGCGCTACTACGAGCATTCGGTGTCCTGGTCGCCGCTCGGCAAGCTGGTTGCGTTCATCTCGAACCGGGGCGAGAACCGGACCGATTCTTCAACTACGACATCTTCACCGTCGATCCGGCGGCGGGAACGGTGCAGCAGCTCACGAACACGAAGAACGCCGGCGATGCCGGCCGGTGTGGTCGCCCGACGGCCGTTCTATCGCCTATCTCGGCACCAAGCATCTTTGACATCGTCGGAGCGACGATGGAAGACACCCACGTACTGGGTGATGAACGCCGATCGGGAGCGGACGGCACGATGCCGGCAGCGCTCGATGCGCGCCAGGGCTTCCCCGGTTGGTCGGACGACGGCCGTTTCGTCTACTTCACGGCGCAGGAGCGCGGGAACGCCGCTCTCTATCGTGTGGCGCCTCGCCAGCAGGCGCGCCCGAACGCGTGGCGCCCGCCGCCGGTCAGCGCGGATCGATCCGCAACTGGAGCACGTCAGCCGACGTCGTCAGGTTCGCGGCATCGACGCCGACCGACGAAACGGAGCTCTTCATCAAACGCGGCGGAGCCGCTAGCCGACAGCTCACGAACCTGAACGCGTCGCTGCTCCGCGAGCGCGCGCTCGCCCCGGTCGAGGCGTTCACCTTCAAGAGGCTTCGATGGTCATGGAGATCGAAGCGTTCCTGACGAAGCCGCTCGCCGTCGATCCGGGCAAAGCTAAGCCCGCTGATCGCCTTGATTCACGGCGGGCCGCACGGTCAGCAGGGTCCTGACCTCGACATGCATGCGCAGGTCTACGCGACGCACGGCTTCGCGACGCTGATGGTCAACTGCCGCGGATCCACCGGTTATGGCCCAGAAGCTCGCCGACGCCATCTTCAAGGATCAGGACCACGGCGGGAAGCGAGAGACGTGCTGGCGGGGATCGATGCCGCGCTCGCAGGCTACGCGTGGCTCGACGGCGGCCGGCTCGGCGTGAAGGCACGAAGCTACGGCGGGCAGCTGGCAGACTGGCTGATCACGCAGACGACCCGGTTCAGGGCAGCGATTCCGACTGCCGGGATCTCGAACTTCGTGGTCTCGTTCAACTACATGGCTTACTAACGATGATATCTCGCCGTCGGATTCGGCGCGTTCCCGACCGACGATCACGTGATGGACGAACTCTGGCAGCGCTCGGCCTCCGCTACGCGAACCAGGTCAAGACGCCGACGATGTTCTGTCACGGCGAGAACGACAAGCGACGTCCCCATCTGCCGAGGCGGAGCAGTTCTACATCGCGCCGTGGCAAGACGTTTCGGTGCGTGGAATGCAGCGGATGGTCCCGCGCGTCCGAGGGAAGCGCGCTACTGCTGGATCTGGCGAAGTCAGAAGTCAGTCGCTGCTCAGGACCGATCCGCCGGCAGCATTCATGGTGAGCACGATCGACCACCTCGGACAGGGGGACGCGGGCAAAGCGGCACGCATCAGGCGGCGGGTGAACCGGCGAAGTTCGTCGACGCGGCCTATCGCCATCCTCAGCGGCGCGCGATCATGACGACGCCAGTCGGCAACCCGCCGACGCCAGGCACGATGCGGCGCGCACGAGGCCTGTGCACGGCCCGATGCATCGCGAGTGTGCGCGTTCTTCGTCATAGCTACTCCCAGCAGCTGGACTGGAAAACCGCCGAAGCCGCCTGGCGCCAGCGCGCTGGAGGTCAGTGGCGGCAGCGCTGGATGGCGCCGCGCGACATTCGGCTACCGGTGACGACTGGCGGCTCCGCCTTGTTCGCGCCGGAATTCGGCGGGCGCGACGTTCTCTGCCGTGCTTCGTCTTCCGCGCACGCCGTGAAACCAGTCGTCGCAGTGTCTAAACGTGAGGTGTCGCACGCCATCCGGCGCGGTAGCGCCCGTGCTGCCGTTTCGCCTCGACGACACCGCACCGGGCGCGGCGTTCGCACCTCCACGCGGAGTTCGCCCCGGGGCGGGCGTCGCGCTCGGTCGCTGGAGACGCGCGTCGCCACGCTCGCGCGCCGCCGGCGACGCGGGAATCGCTGATGACACGACGGCGGTCCCCGTCTCCCGGGCGATGAACGCGCAGCGGCTGCGTTGCAGGTCGGCGCCACTGCTTCGGCCGTCTGCCGTTCGCCTGGCGGTCGTCGTCGCGCGCGCGTGCGTGACTGTGCCATCGCGGCTGCTGGCGAACGGTGGCGGTACTGGCGCCTTCGACTGAGGTCGCGATCGACGACGTCGCGCGGAGTACTCCGGATCTTCAACGTTGCCCCACCACACGCCGCCAGCGTCGCGTTGCTGCTCGCGGCCATTATTGGCATGTGGGCGAACCGACGCCTGTGACATACCGGTCGAGGTTTTCGGCCACGAACGAGGACGTGCGCCGGGCGTTCGTTCGCGTCTCGCGTGGAGTCTGTTCGCACGACCGGCTGATGCGAACGCGCTTTCGCCGGGAGATCGCAAATGGTGCGTTCCTTTGGGCTGGTCGGGCCTGGATGCGACGCGTGCGGCCGTAATGACAGCGCTTTTCGCCGCGCTCCTGCCGACCATTGCTCTCACCATCGCAGGAGGGACGAGGACGCCACCCGCTGCTGCTAGCTGCGGCTCGGACTCACTGGCGGGCCATGATCGTCTGGTTGCGCATGGCGCTGCTGACACGCGCTCACCAGAGTCCGTCACCGCCGGCGTCGCGTCGATCCTTTGCGCCGTCACACGCACCTCGCCGCGAGCAACGTGTGACGTGCGATGTGCTTCTCAGCTTGCGTGCCCGAGGACGCGTCCGTCGCGGAGGCAAGCGCTGGCGGCGATGCTCTCGCCAGGGAGGGGTGGGCATGCGCGCCGCGAACGGCGCGTCGTCGCCGCAAACTGGGTGACGCGACATCGCGAGCAACGCGCGCGGCTGGCCCTCCTGGCTCCGGCGCGCGCGATGCTGAAATCGCCGCGTTCGTAGCTGCGCGACACCGAGCAAAAAGCCGCTGGCCGAGACCTCCCGATCTTCCTGTTGCGCTCGACGATTCTCCCCGCTGACTGCCGTTCGATTACTTCATCGGCACGGTCGGTGCGGCGGGACGCGACGCGAGGCGGCTTCGGATGCGGCCGCGCGCTCGCCGCCGATCGCAGCGATGCGCGCACACTTCAACGCTCCGCCATCGTTACCAATCACGAGAGGAGGGAGGCGCGCGTCGTCCCTCGTTTTACGATGCCGCGCCGCCGTTCCGCCCCTGGCGCCGCCGCCCAGCTCGGTGGGCGGCGGTAACCCTGGCGATCGCCTGGGCGCTGGCTTCGTGATGGCGATTAGCCTCGCGGTCTCTGCACTCTCGGTCAGCCGAATTACGCGCTGATGCGCCGCCCCCACGGCCTGCCGGGCTGGTGGTCGGTCTGCGCGATATCTGCTCTGCCGCCTGGTTCCACAGCGCCTCATCGTAATCTGTACCGCCCTCGGCGTCACCGGTGCGCGCCATCGCGTGGTCGCGAGATCGTCTGGCGCCTTGCGGCACTTCCCGTGTCGCGTTGCTGACCGCAGCCGGCGATCATCCACCAGCGCTTCGTGAGCGGACACCGGGTCTGCCCTCCATCGGGGTGGCGGCGACGGGCGCTCTGCTGGTCGTGGAACGGCTTCATGCTCGGCTATCTCTCGCCGAGGTGACGGTCCCTCTGGCGCTGAGCAACAATCTCATCGCGCTGTGGTCTACCGCAACGGCAGCTGCACTGCCCTCACATCATGTCGGTTCCATTCTCTATGGTTCGTGGCTGCCAGACGTAACGCGGCGCCAGGCGCATGCACGTGATCGCGCCATGGATCTGCGCGCTCCCGGCCGGTGAGCAGACGGTCTACGGCAGCGCAGACGGTGCTGGTGAGTCGCGCGGCCGAGGCCGCCGCGCCGCGGTGCAAGTGGATCTTTGCGAGGCGCTGGAAACACGTGGCATCGACTGCTAGCGCGATGTGCGCCGCGGACGCGTCGTGCAGAACGCGCGCGCGATCCACGCCTTCGGCATCGGTCGTCGTGCTGCTGTCCGCATCGCCATCTCGAAGCGTTTTCCGGCAGCCATGCGCCGCCGTGAGCAGCTCGGTGATCGCGAGACGCGTCGCCGCTATTCTGCCTTTTTCCGCCTCGATCGAACCGTCGTGCCCGCCTCGCGGCCTTCCGATATTTGCTCGGTTCTGGCTCCACTGGGTTCGCTCACCAGGGCAGCAGCTTCGATCAGCAGAAGCTGGAGACGGTCCTTGCAGGTGATCCGGCGTCAGCGCCGAGATGGCCGCACTGGCGACCGCAGACGCCGTGGCCGAGGATTACCGTCTCGGACAGGGCGCCGAGGCGCACACGACGCGGCGCCGCACACATCGAGTGCTCGGTGTCGCCAGCGGTGCGTATATGTGACTGTCGCGCTGCTCGCCGCTGCGCGTCGTCGTCATCCGCTCTCTGCGACAAACCGTCCTGCGGACGACGCCATCGGATGTTCGTCACCATCACGGTCTGGCGTGTCGCGTTGGGTTTCTCGCCTGCCTCGCGGGGTTCTATCTGTGGCAGCGCACCGCGAACGGCGTGATCCGCTCGCCGCGGCCGCTGGCGTGACGCGTTCGCGTCGTCAACCCCTGGGCGGGCTCCCGGCCGCCACTTGCCGTATCTCCGCGCGGGAGCAAGCACGGTCGCTGCTGATCGACGGCGCCATGTCGGTGCTCGGTGAATCGCGCTGATCCCAGTGGTGATCGACGTCGCGCGCTGCCGTCGCGCGGCAGCGGCACGAGGCTGGCGCGAGTGGGACCGACGGCGCAATCTCCGGCTGGCCTCACGAGCCGGCGCGCTTCGATGCGCAGGTGACTGTGCAACGCGGCTTCCGAACACTCGCCGATCGTCGGAACGATCACGAACGTCGCGCTGTGGCTGATCCGACATCGCTATCCTCGACGACCTGGAGAGCTCCGGCGCGACGGATTTCGCGCAGTGGCCGAGCCTGGGGCAGGTCTCCGCGGTTCAGACCCCTGCTTGTCATGCTGCCGACGGCGGTCCTGTTCCCTGGTGTGGCTCGCGGTCGCGCACCCCGTAACCTCGGCGCGCCGGGCGATCCACACGCACCAGCACTCGGCCGCCGCGGCTGTGCGCCGGTTCCTGAACCCGCTCGTCAACGTCGTGTCCGCGAGTGCCGATCGTCGTGACCTGCGGCGCGCGGGCGCACGATCCTGCGCCCCTGGCCGGGCCGACGCGCGTGGATCATCCACGGCTGGTGGGTCACGATCGCTGTGCTACTGGGCGGCGCTCTGGTTGCGTCTGCCAGCGCCATCGGCGTGTCGTCCGCGGTGACTCCTCATCGTGTCGGACGCAGCGATCTGTGCCACCTACGCGCTCGGTGGCTGGTCGACCTACCGCCTCATCTCCACAATCAACACGCCGCAGCGCAACACACGGACGCTGGTCACGCGGTACGGGTTCGATGTGACACCACAAACGTGCCTGACGCGATTTTCGGGCCGCGACAGCGGAGCGGCCCGGTAGTAACCCGAGGAGAATTACCGCTGGTTGTGTGGTGGGTGCGCAGGTGCAACGGCAGCAGCTCGACAGGTCCAATCGCGCCGAGATCTGCAGGCATACATGCCGCGCTAGAATCGCACCACCCATCTCGCGCTGGACACATGACTGCGCTGTTCCCTTTTCGCCGAGAGTCGTGACGCCCGGGTTCCGGGGCCAGGATGCTGTGACGCTGGCTGTCTGCCTGCACGCGCAAACAGATCCGCACAGCAGGCGAGGCCGGCCGCCGCTCGCGAAGTCCCTCACCGTCGGCCGCGTGGCGACGGTCGCACCCTGCATTGATCCGCACGTCATCTGGTCGATCGTGCCCGTGACGACCGACGTTCACAACGAACGACTCAAAACTGCAGACCTGCTGGCCGGACCGGACCGATCATCGACAGCCCACGGCTGGCGCCGGCACTGGGAAAGCGTGGTGCGCGTAAGGTGCGCACGGGCGTCATGCCGCCTCCCAACATGCCGCAGCCTTCCAGGACGATCGGCTCGCGATGCTGACATGGCTGGAAACATCGCTCGATGCGGCGTCGGCCGCCAAGCCGAATCCTGGTCGCACCGAAACGCTGCGACGCCTGAATCGAACCGAGTATCAGAACGCCGATCAGAGACCTGCTGGCGCTCGACATCGACGCCGCCTCGCTTCTGCCAGCCGATGAGAGCGGTCACGGCTTCGACAACGTCAACGGTCGGCGATCTGTCGCCGACGCTCCTGGACCGTTACATCTCGGCCGCGCAGAAAATCAGCCGCCTGGCGGTCGGCAGCACGCAGTCCTCGCTCCAGAGCGACATCATTCGCCTGCCTGCCGACCTCACGCAGGAAGATCATCTGCCCGGCCTGCCGATCGGCACGCGCGGCGGCGTGTCGGTGTCCCACACGTTCGTCCAGGACGGCGAGTACGAGATCCAGATCTGGCTCATGCGCGATCTGGCAGGAGACGTCAGCGGGTTGCGCGATGCCCGTCCGCACGAGCTGATGGTGCTGCTCGACCGGGAGCCGGTCGCGAACCTTCACGATCGAGAAGCCGGCCAGCGGCGACGACACGCTGCTCGACAAGCGATCTTGAAAGCGCGCGTCACCGTGCAGTGCAGGCCCGCACGAGCATCGGCGTCACATTCGTCAAGGATGGCTCATCGCTTGATCGAAACCGCACGGCAGCCTACAGCAATCGCGCTTCAACGACCGGCGGCATCCGCGTACGGCGCCCGCCATCGACCAGATTTCGGTGACCGGACCTTACGCGCCGAAAGGCGCCGATGACACGCCGAGCCGCCGCCGGTTGTTCGTGTGCCGGCCCGAAGCGGCGCGCCGGGGGGAGGGGTCCCGGCGCTGGGCGAGCAATACGTAACTGAACGAAGTAC
>ERZ1370068.3591-contig-27_pt1 | contig 53405 bp, 62 predicted proteins | sample MGYA00561227_ERZ1370068 | MGnify/ENA primary metagenome ERZ1370068 (study PRJEB38410, sample SAMEA6850437) | metagenome | study: Metagenomic assessment of the ecological functions of the soil: analysis of the soil microbiota associated with the... | reverse complement strand
ACGACTCCGGCAGCTGCGATACATGGCCGCCGACTATCCTAGGTGGAATTCATTGTGGTAGGAAGCGTGCCATGCTGGTGCCAGATTGCCCTGCAGACCATCGAGGTGCAGGCGGACAGCCCCAAACGCCCCAGACCAGGCTTGCCCAAGCTTCGAGGGTGGTCTGACTGCGCGCCGCTGATCTCATAAGCCGGAGTTGAGGTGGTACCAGGGAAAGCGCTTCCACAGATGACTACCCAGGAAGCACGCGGCATCCCGGCCCCGAAGGTATGTTGATGGCACCCCAGGATGCCCGGCGGCCCCATGGTAATGCGGCTGGAAAGCCTGAACGGGTGGTGCAGCGTTCAGGTCCATCAGGTGGAAGCCGAAGCAGGCAGCTCGCCAGCGGAGCCGTGGAAGGTCTGGCGAGCGCCTACCGGAAGGTTAAACGATCGCCGATGGAAAGGCCGCCGCGAGTAGTGGCCCCCGAATTTGTAGTCCCAGTAGAACCGAACACGGCGCCGATCACCTGACGAAGAGCGGCCACCTTCTCGGCGTTGGTCGACACGGCCGACAGGTGCCGCGAGATCGGCAGCGCCGGGTCGCCGAGGGCGTCCAGCAGCCAGGCCCTGGCCGTGCGGGCGTTGGTCAGGGTCTCGATGGTGGTGAAGTATCTGGAGCAGACGATGAACAGGGTCTCGGCCGGGTCCAGGTCGCGGGTCGCCCTCGGCGATGTCGGCCCCGGTCGACGTTGGGACGAACCGGAAGGTCATCGAGCGGTCGCTGTGGGGCCGCAGCGCCGCGATAGGCCATGGCCGGGCCCAGGTCGGAGCCGCCGATGCCGATGTTGACGACGTTGCGGACCCGCCGGCCGGTGTGGCCGAGCCAGCGGCCGGAGCGGACCTCCTCGGCGAACCCGCGCATCCGTCCCAGCACCTCGTGGACGTCGGGCACGACGTTGTGGCCGTCGACCAGGATCGAGCTGCCCTCGGGGGCGCGCAGGGCCGACGTGCAGCACGGCCCGGTTCTCGGTGAGGTTGATCCGGCTCCCCGGCGAACATGGCGTCGATCCGCTGGCGCAGCCCGGCCCGCTCGGCCATGTGGCCACCAGCAGCCCGACCGTCTCTGGCGGTCACCACGGTGCTTTGACCCAGCCGAGATAGAGGTCGCCGGCCTCAGCAGGTCAGCTGTCTCGCCCCGCGCCCGGGTCGGTGAGCGAACAGCTCCCGCAGGTGGGAATGTCCCGACCGCCTCGTGGTGCCACCAGGCCTCGCCACTCGGGGTCCTGGTCGATGCCGGTGGGGGCTTCGGCCATGCGTCGACTCCTCGCTCGGGACGGGGCTAGCAGGGGTACCGGCGTGGGTACAGGGAGGACGATGGAGCAAGCTGAAGCGCCCCGTGCAGGCGGTCGACGACGTCCAGCAGCGGCACCGGCGTGCGGAGCCTTCCCGGGTGGCCGTGTGGTAGCTCGAAGGAAGCGTGCGAGGACCAGCTGCGCAAAGGACCGATCCAGCGTGGTCGAGGTCAGCCGACGGCGACGCGTCGAGGCCGGCGGTGGGAGGCGGCGGGGAGAGAGCTTGGCCACTGCCGGCGGGGGCCGCCGGCTCAGACCGGTGGTAGCTCGCGGGCCTCGTCGAGCACGTGACCTCTGCCTCCGACCTCGGCGGTGCCAGTCAGGCTGCCGGCCCGCGTGTGCAGCGACCCGGCAGCCCTCGGCGGGATCCTCACCGGACGGCCGAGCTGGCTGACCAGGCGGGCAGCGGCGGCGCCGGTGGCCTCGTCCTCGGCGATGCCATAGCGGGGCGCGAACACCCTCGACCTGACCAGCCCGGCGGCCCCGTCCTCCCAGGCCCAGCAGTCCGGTGGTCGAGCCCGTCGGGAGCCGCCGTCGAGCGCGTCCACCTGCTCGGGCCCGGCCAGCTGGCGCAAAGCTCATCTCGGGCCCACTCGGCCCGCCCGCGGATCCAGGTCACCCCGTCGTTGTCGAGGAGGTCGGGACCTCGCCGGCGGGCGGCCGCAGCATCGGCCACGCGCGGTCCGCTCCCGGCCAGCAACCAGCTGGTCCCGACCAGCGGATGGTCGGCGAACGGAGCCTGGCGGCCGGGGTGAAGATCCGCACCGCGCCCGCGGAGCAGTCGTCGACGAACACTGTCCTCGCTGAAGCTGAGGTCGGTGGCGATCGCCCGGCGGCGCCCTCGGGCACGCCGCCCCGTCCAGGAACACCCCGAGCGGGTTCCCGCCCGTCCCCTGGGGAAGCGAGCGAACACCCGCAGCACATGCAGCTCGGCCATGGCCGTAGGCTACCGATGCGGTGGAGAATGCGCAGCGGAGGGAGATGCCGATGGGCGGGTTCGTGTCACGTCGGTTCAGGGGCCTGGCGCCGGCCGGCCGAGCAGGCGGCCAGGCTCCCGCCGGGCCAGTACGCCGAGCGCGGGTTCCCGGTCCTGAGCGCCGGGCCGACTCCCCGGTCGACCTGGCCGACTGGCGGCTGAAGGTCGAGGGGCTGGTGGCCAGGCCCCAGGAATGGACCTGGAAGCGAGGTCCAGGCGCTGCCCGCCTCCAGCTTCGAGGGCGACATCCACTGCGTGACCCGCTGAGCAAGCTCGGCACGCAGCTCGGCGGGGTCTCGGTCGACACCCTGCTGGAGGCGGCCGAGCCACTGCCCGACGGCCACGCCACGTGGTCGCCTTCTGCTACGGCGGCTACACCACCAACCTGCCGCTTGACGACGTCACCGGCGGCAAGGCGTGGGTCGTGGGAGCATGTCGAGGGCGCAGCCGCTGCCGGCCGAGCACGGCGGGCCGGCCCGGCTGCTCGTGCCCCACCTGTACTTCTGGAAGAGCGCCAAGTGGGTGCGCGGCCTCGCGCCTCGCTCGACCACGACGAGCCCGGCTTCTGGGAGTCGCTCGGCTACCACAACCACGGCGACCCGTGGCGGGAGCAGCGGTACTGGGGCGACTGAGCTGGCGGCTGGCCGACGTCGTCGAGGTGCGCCCGAGACCCGCCGGGTCGTCGCCTCTGCCCTCGACGGTGCCCGGCTGGACGGGCACCGGGCCCGGGCCAGCACGTCGACGTCCGGCTCACCGCCGAGGACGGCTACCAGGCCGCAGCGCAGCTACTCGATCGCCTCGGCGCCGGAGGCCGGCGCGTCGAGCTGACCGTCGAGCGCCTCGACGACGGCGAGGTCTCGCCCTACCTGGCCGGCGAGCTCGCAGCCGGGCGACCAGCTCGAGCTGCGCGGCCCGATCGGCGGCTACTTCGTCTGGGAGCCGGGCCGGGCGGGCCGCTGCTGCTGGTCGGCGGCGGGTCGGGGGTGGTGCCGCTGATGGCCATGCTGCGCCAGCGAGCCGCCGCCGGCAGCTATGTCCCCGCGGCCCGCCTGCTGTACTGCTCCCGCAGACCTGCGCGCGACGTGATCTACCGCGAGAGCTGGAGCGGCTGATGCGGTGCCGGCGACGGCCTGACCGTCACCTACGCCCTGACCAGGCTCAGCCGGCCGGCTGGACCGGCTACGCCCGGCGCGTCGACGCCGTCATGCTGGAGGAGGTCGGGCTGGCGCGCTCGGCGAGCGCCCGCTGGCCCTATGTGTGCGGCCCGACCCGGCTGGTCGAAGCCGTCGCCGGCCACCCGGTCGCGCTTCGCCACGACCCGTCGCGGGTCAGGACAGAACGGTCCGACCAACGGGGTGCCATGACGATGGACGAGACTGACCTTCGCCTGACGCGGCAACGGCGCGGCTGGGATGCTGGCCGAGGTGTTCGGCTTCGAGATGACCGTCTGCTGGGGCCGCTGCGCCGGCTGCGGGGCCAGCAACCAGCTCGGCGCCATGCTCGTCTACGCCCACGGCATGGGCGCCGTCGCCTGTTGCCCGGCCTGCGGCCAGCACCTGCTGCGCATCGCCCGCGGGGAGGGCCGCTGGTGGCTCGACCTGCGCGGGCTGGCCTGGCGCAGCTCGACGAGCAGGCCCGGCATGGCCGGCTGATGGCGCTGCGGTTCGGGGTGTCGGACCGGCTACTGGGCCCAGGAGACCCACGCCAGCATGCTCGCCGCCTCCGACGACGCCGAGCTGGTCGCCATCTGGGGCCGCGACCCGGTCGCAAGACCGAGGCGGCCGCCGGGCGCTTCCGGGATCGCCGGCTTCACCGACCTGGACCGGCTGCTGGCCGAGGTTGACGCGGTCGCCATCGCCGTCCCCCGACGTCCAGGCCGAGCTGGTCGTGTGGCAGCCGCCGCCGGGCGCCACCTGCTGCTCGACAAGCCGCTGGCCCTGTCGCTGGACGGGGCCGACCGGGGTGGCCGAGGCGGTGGCGGCCGGCGGGGTCGCCTCGCTGATCTCTTCACCCTGCGCTTCCTGCCCCCGAGCTGGCCGCCTGGGTCAGAGGCGGCCGGGGCGGTGGGATCTGGCAGGGCGGCGAAGGAGCTCTGGCTGGGGTCGGCGGTTCACCGAGCCTCGACAGCCCTTCGCCGGGTCGCCCTGGCGGCGGACAAGGGCGCCCTGTGACCTCAGCCCCCACGTGCTGTCCCTGGCCCCGCCCGTGCTCGGCCCGGTCGAGCGGGTGACCGCCGGCACCGGCTACGGCGACACCGTGCACCTGGTCCTCGCCACGCCGGCGGCGCCTCCAGCACCCTGACCATGAGCCAGACCGTCCCCGGTGGCCGCCACCCACGTCGGCCTTCCAGGTCTGGGGGCCCGAGGGCCGCTCGGCCACTCCCGCCGGTTCGAGCTCCGCCCACACCTGACGCCATGGGCGAGGCCATCCGCCAGCTCACGCCATGGTCGCCGCCGGCGCGACCGCCCACCCCGCGACGTGCGCCTCCGGCCGCGACATCGTGGCCGTCCTGGAGGCGGCCGAGCGGTTCCCGTCCGCCGCCCCCGCGACCCGGGCGGCCGCCGTCGCCGGCTAGGACGGCGCGCCGAGGCGGCGGCGTCGCGTCCGCGGAGCCGGAACCCGAGGTAGATGGCGGCGAGGACCGGCAGGACGAACGGGATGACACCAGGACAACCGCCACTCAGGCTCGTCCCCGCAGGCCCCAGTGGCGCTCCGATCCGACCGCTCTTGAGCCTCCGGCCGAGGTCATGACGGTCCCCAGCCCGGCCAGCACCCAGCTCATCCCCGCCGAGGGTGCCGATCAGCTTGTCGCGGGTGGTCCACAGCCGCGACAGCCACACCAGCACCACCCCCCACGACCCACCCGGCGAACGGGATCACCAGCAGCACGATGGCGATCACCTCGAGCCACGGGGTGGCCGGCCGACCGGCGGGCGCTGGACGCCGCCGCGCTCGCGGGCCTCGGCGGCGATGGCTCGGCCGGGTCGCCGAGGCGTTCCAGCACGGTGCGGACGCCGGCCCCGGTCTCGGGGTCGAGCGCGGCCCGGGCGGCGGCGATGTGCTCGCCGACCTCGTCGAGCAGCTCCTGGCGGCGGCTGGCCGGCAGGTCGCGGAGCTCGGCCTCCAGGTCCTGGAGGTAGCGGAGGACCAGGGCGTCGACCTCGGTGGTCACGGGCTGTCCTCCTTGCCGCAGCAGGCGGTCGACCGCGTCGGTGAAGCGGTCCCACTCGGCGGTGAACAGGGCTCAGGGCCCGCCCCCCTCGCTGGTGAGCTGGTAGTAGCCGGTGGCGAGCCCGCTGGGCGACTCGTGCCAGGTGGTGGTGACCAGCCCGTCGCGCGCAGCCGGCTGAGCAGGGGATAGATGGTCCCCTCGCTGGTGACCAGCCCGTCGGCCGCTCCCAGGCTGCGCACCAGGTCGAAGCCGTAGCGGGCTGGTCCCGGAGCAGGGCCAGCACGCAGTACCCAGGGTGCCGCGCCGCATCTGGGTGATCAGCGACTCGCGCTTAGCAGGTACCATGCGTCACATAGTACATGGCGGCACCCAGGATTCATGGGCCGGCGGGAACCGACGGTACGGCGTGTGGCTGCGCTCAGGCGTCCTGGACCTGATGGTGAACTCGGCGCTGAAGCTGCCGCCCTCCTCGACCAGGGTGGTCCCGGCGGCGAGGGCGGCGGTGGGGCCGGTCATCGGCTCGAGGCAGACGAACTCGGCCCCCGGGGGAGCGAACACTGGGCGTGGTCGTAGCCCTCGCCGTAGCTGGACCAGCAGGCGCCGGCCGGCGGGACCGCGTCTGTGGTGCGCGCCATCCTGCCCAATCTGAACGTGATCCAGATCGGCGGTTTGTCGATCATGGACAAGCGGCCAGGCCGCGCTCCTGCCGCTGCTCGACGAGATCGTCGCAGAACCAGGCGACTTACACCCAGGCTCGATCGGCGTCGGGCCCGGCGTGCGGCGCGCGGCATGTCCTGTCGGTGGGACTCGACCTCGGCCTGCCGACCGGCGCGCTCGCCACGCTTGGCGGCGAAGTCGTCGGCCCAGAACGCGCATATGGTGTCGTGCCTCGCTGGCAAGGCACGGGCTTCGTTCTACCTGGAGGCGCCGTTCATCGTGCAACTGCTGCCCGCCATGCTCGGCGGCGCGCCCGGCGGCCGTCTCCAACGGCACCCGCCCGTACGATCTGTGGGAACATCCGCCTGCGTTCGGCAAGATCCCGCCGCATGGCAGCGACGCGGGCCCTACCCTGTCGCGAGAAGTTCGGCGCCCGCAGCGTCATCCTGCCTCAGTGACGTGGACGGCATCTTCACGGCCGGATCCGAAAGCGCATCCCGGCGCCGAGCTCATTCCCGAGATCCGCGCCGCGGAGCTGCTGCGCATGAACCTCCAACACTTCCGATCCGAGCCCGTGGTGCTGCACCTCCTCACGCGGGCGCGGCTGGCGAGAGCGTGCGCCTCGTCAACGGCCCCGTACCCGGGCAATCTCACGCGCGCCCTGGCTGGCGAGCCGGTGGGGAGTGTGATTCATGCCTGACGGGCCGTATGCTCGGCCGTGGCTAGGTGGTCGCCGTCACGGGCCGGGCGTCGACGGCCACGGTTCGGCGGGACTCCGACGGGTGCTGCCCTCGCAGCCATCGGACCTGCGCGGTCGCCTCCACCGGTTGACGCTCCGGGTTCATGTTGTCGTCGTTCACCGGCAGCAGCCGCGCACGAGCCGCTGATGAAGCGCATCGGAAGTGCGCGGCGCGGCGCCGATCGGATCGATTGGCGTCGGAGCCGTGAATCGTCCACGGCAGGTGCAGGCTGCACCCGCCCGCGTGCAGCTCGAGAGGGACCGACTCGTAGGCGTCGCGATGACGCTCGCGGCCGAGCTCTTTGCGCGTGACATCGCCTTCGCGGATGACGTCGTGCCGCGCCAGGCCGTTCTTGCATGGCTGCCCGGCAGCATGCGCATGCAGCCGTTGCCGGCATCGCAGTCGTCCAGGGCGAGTACAGCGTCACCAGGCTCATCGGTTCGATCGGGAGTGAACGCGCCATCCTGGCGCCGGTGACACCGGGTGCCCATCGTGCGGCGGCTTGCACAGCAGATGCGTCGACACCGAGCACGATGTCGGGGCCCATCACGCACCTCGAGGATGTCGAGGAACCGCGGATGGCACGCCAGGCGCATGAAGTAGGCGTCGAGGACGTGAACGGCCATGGCGTGCTCCGGCCGCTTCCAGCCGGACCTGTTCGGCCACGATGCGGTCGACGTGCGTCCTCGCTTCGGCGAGCTCTTCGCCGGTGAGCGCTCGGCCCGACGCGAAGGAAGCCGTCAGCCTCCAGTCGCGCGAGTTTCCTCGGGGGTAATGCTGCCTGGCACGCGATTTCGGCGCTGGTCATGGGGGTTGATTATCGTCAATTACTTGTTCAGGTGCACGCTGAACGCGGAGCGCTTCTCGGGCCGGCTCCTCCTCGAGCCCGAGCTGCAGCAGCACCGGGTTCGGGCGTCCGAGAAACGCCAGCGGCGTCAGGACCGGGGAGTTCGACGCCGTGCGGATCACGTTGGCCCACCACATGCTCGACCGCGATCGGACTCGGTCAGGTTCTGCACGCCGTGCCACACCCAGGGCGGGTTCCACAGCACATCGCCGGGCTCCGAGCACCGTCTCGTAGCGATCGACGTACGCGATAGAGCGGCGACCCCGGTAGTTGGGACGCGCGGAAGTCCACGCGCGCGACTGCCAGTTCAGGCCCCTTCGAGAGCGCCGGCACATGAACGGCGTGAACTTCGGCGCCACCAGCACCCAGCGCTTGCGCCCGTAGACCTGCAGGTAGAGGTTCATCACCGGCGCGCAGTGGAACGACGTCGAGGTCAGCGGCCCCGCCGAGGCGTATCTTCTCGCCAGGATGTTGCGCTGCCACGGCAGCCGCATCGACGTGCTGCCGTAGTCGCGCACGAAGTTCCAGTCGATGTCGGCGCGCATGTCGTCGCACGCGGTGGAGCAGCTCCATGAAGGACCCATGCACCAGCCGCTGCGCGCCGTGCGCTCAGCAGCTCCTTCATCTTCATGCCGCGCGCCTGACGCCTCGACGGCGTCCGCGCCCGGCGTGGCCTGCACCTTCCAGTTGTGCCCGTCGAGGACGTCGATGTCGTCCTGGCTGCAGCGCTCGAGCAGTACTCGAACGTCCACTACTTCACGCCGCCACTCGCTCGCGATGCCCCCGAGCACCACCGGCTTGCCGGTGAGGAAGCTACCGCGGCGGAACTGATCGGGCGTCAGGCCGCGCCCGCTCCACCTGCAGCTCGCGCCCCGTGCGCCGGACGATCCTGCATCCGCTCCAGCATCTTGCTGTGCCACGACTCGCGGCTGCCGGTGCGCGGGCAGGCCGAGCTTGCGGCCCAGGAACCAGTCCATGGCAAGAACGTGGCGTTTGGACGCGTGTCGCGGCGACCAGTCGACCCCGGCGTGTTCATGAGACCATGGCGACGACGACTCCTTCGAGGTGCAGCACCCGATCGGGCACGCCTTTGCACCATGTCGCGCTTCGAATCCCGCCCACGCAGCCTCCCACAGGTACAGCCGGAACGTGCGCCACGTCTCCGGTCCGGAATGTCCCGCGCCTCGGTATCGACGTCGGCCTGTCGGCGTCCAGGTTGCGCGCCCAGCGCCACGCCGTGAGGCGGCGGTAGTTCTCGCGGTCGTTGCGCACCCGCCGCACTCCTGAACGGCGACGTGCGCCACCGCCTCGAGATACGTGTGCAGACACAGCGTCGTCCCCGTTGCCGTGGGGCGAGACGCCGCGGCAGGAACGCCGATAGCGCTGTCGAGCTCTCGCGCGCCGCGCTCGCGTCGAGGTAGATGAACCCGCCAGCTCCGGCTTCAGCAGGCGCCGGTACGCCTTCAGCGTCGCCGCCGGGTAGTCCGGCAGGTGCTCGGTCACGCCCAGGCTGACGATGCCGTCGTACGGGCTCGGGGGCCTCAGTGCCCATCAGGTGCTGGCGCAGGACCCGGCAGGCGGCAGGACTGGCTGTCGATGAGCGCCCCCGATACGGTAAACTGCTCTGGACGCCTCCGAAATCGTGAGCGACGTCACGTGGCAGGCCGCGCCGGCCGCCATGCGCTCGGCGAAGCGGCCCCCAGCCGCCGCCCACAGCCGGTTATGCGACCGCGCGCGCCCCCGGCCGCAGTCCGGCGAGCGCCAGCGTCGGCGGCCGCGTCGAGCTTGCGCGTCTGCGCGTCCTCCAGCGACGCCCGCGTCCGGCGACGTGAAGAGGGCCTGCGAGCAGCAGCGGTGCCGGCGGTCGAGGGAAGGCCAGGTAGAGTCCGCGTCACGCTCGTAGTGATCGGCGATCCACTCTTGTCGCTGTCCACCTGACTGAACAGGCGCGGGCGCAGGAAGCGCCAGCCGCTCGTGAGCGGATGGCGGTCGTCGAACACCGCGCGTGGGCGAGCAGGCGCTGCAGCGGCCCTTCCACGTCGAGCGCGCCGTCGCGATACGCCCTCGGCGATGCGGGTTCGGTCCATGCCTCGCCAGCGCCGTCAGCCCGCGCCGCGAGCTGACCACGGTGGTCGCGATCACGGATCCCCGGCCGATGGCGCGCATGTCGCCGTCGGCGAGGCGAAGCGCCGAGACGGCCGGAAAATCTGAGGGGCGAGGCGCGAGGCCAGCGCGATGCCACCCGGCCGGCCAGCCACTGGCTGGATGCGATCGTTCACGATGCAGATCCCCGGGGAATGTTGGCCGTGACGGCCCGCCCGTTGCCAATCGTCCAATTGCGCCTTGGCGCAAGCGTAGCCGACATCGACGATCTCGGCAGCGCCGCGAACTCCATGAGCCCGCATTGCTCTTCGAGCGGTGGCACGAACAGAGATTCGGCGTGCAGGGACTCTGCGGTTCTCCCGGCCGACCGCCGCGATCACCGAGCTGCGCAGCACCACGCCCATGCGATGCCCGGATAGCGGATGGGGCGGCGCGTCAGCCGGTGGCGCAGCACTCCGCCCGAGCGTCGGGATCTGCGCGAAGACGAAGTCCCTTTGTCCTGCGACACCGAGACGCGCGACGCCACGAGCGTCCTTCGTGCAGCCCAGCTCCCGCGCGAGATCCACGGGCAGCGCGTGTTGAACAGCGATCTCGTCGCAGAGCAGGTGATCGCCCACCCGGGTCGGCACCATCTACCGCGGGCGGCGAGGAGCTCGCGGTCACCGCATCGAGCAGCGATCCGGAACGGTGCACGAACATCGACGCGTCGGTCAGGCTCGCAGGACACGCAGAAGAACGGGCACCCACAGGTCCTCGATGCAGGTGGTGCCGCTACATCATCTCGCCGCACTGCGCGGCTGCGCCGGCCCTGCAGGAGCGATACAGGACGGGCCAGGTACTCCAGGTGCGGGCGCCGGCGGTTCCAGACCTCGTCGGCCGTCTCGACGATCCGTTCCGGCGACCAGCCCATCGCGTGCTGCGCCGACATGGCCGCGCCCATGCTCGTCCCGCCGACCATGTCGATGCGGGATGCCGGCCTCCCGGAGCGCGCATCACGCCGACGTGCGCGAAGCCGCGCGCGCCGCCGGCGCCCAGCACGAGCCCGACGGCCCGGCCGGCGATGAAACGCGCGACGCGTCCGACCTCGTCCGGCCGCGAGAGCCGCACGTGGAGATGCCGGGCGATCGTCCGCGGCGCCAGCCAGGCGGCGGTCCGCGACGGCAGTGCCTCGTCGTCGTGGAGCAGCACGAGCATGCGGCTACGCGGCGCCGTGGTCTCCTCCTCGCGCGGACAAGACGCTCGATCTCGGTGACGGCCGGATCGCCGTCGCCGCGGCCGAGCAGGATGACGGCGTCCGCCCGGCTGATAGCTGCGCGCGAGCCAGCCGATGACGCGCGACGTCTCGTAGACCACGAAGCGCGCGGCGCGCTCCAGCTCGTCGAGCCACATCAGCAGCCGCGGCGCGTCCGGGGCGTCCTCGGCGGACATCGGCCAGGCCCTGGCGATGCATGCCGCGCGTCGAGCCGCGCGGCGTCGAGGTGTTCGACCGGCCCGAACGCGCCGAGCGCGGCCGAGAGCCGCCGGCAGAACGCACCGGCCGCGACGCGCCCGGCGTCGCCGTCGGCGTCGTCCAGGGGCACGATCGCGATGCTGGTCAGCGCGCGCGCAGCCGGCGTCCCGCCTTGCGCGCTGCACGCGCGCGACCTGCACCGTGATGACGTGCCGCATCGCCTCGGGGCGCGCCGCCAGCAGGCGCTCTGACGGTCGGCCGTGGCAGCCTGATGAGCAGGCCTGTCGCGGACCGCGCACGGTCGCGCCTCCGCTTCGCGCCGGTGTAGAGCGCCATCTCGCCCACCGTCTCACCGACGGCGATGTCGCCGGACGACGAACGACGTGCCGTCTTCGGCCTCTCGCGCGGCCTGGAGGCGTCCGGGCCAGCAGGACGAACGCGCGATCGCCCTCGTCGCCCTGCCGCATCAGCACGCCGCCGCGCTTCAGGTCGATCCAGTCCGACTCCCGCCTCGAGGTCCGCGATGGCGTCCGCGTCGAGGGACTCCGAACAGCGCGGACGCGCCGGCCACGAGATCACGCCGATGCAGCAGTTCGAGGATGACCGGGGCGAGGCGGTCGATGGTCAGGTCGGGGCTCTCGCCGTCGAACGCCGCGCGACGGGCAGGCGGGCGAACTTCACCTCGGTGCGCGCGCGCACGTCCTCGGGAAATACTGGGAGGCGTGCCCGGAGCCGGTCACGATGTGGCGCGTGAGCATCTCGCCCGTCTCCGACGACTCGACGATCCCGCTGACGATCAGCAGGGCCTCGCCGGCGGACGCGCCCGCCTCGCAGAGCACGGCGCCTGGTGACGCGGACAAACTGTAATCTGCCGGACGAGCACGCCGCGCGGCGTCGACGACTGTCTGCGCGATCCCTCTAGTTACCGTCAATGACCTTTCGCTGCATCGTGTCGAGTACTGATCGAGCTCCGCGACATCCTTGAAGACGGCGGTGAGATCGACGGCGCTGACGATCTCGAGCACTTTCCGCACCGGTGGCTGCGGGTTCGCCAGGACCGCCTTGCCGGATCGCCCGGTCATGACCTTCTGAAAGCTGAAAATCGATCGAAGGCCCGCGCTGCTGATTTACCCAGGCCACTGAGATCGAAGACGACGACGCTCGCCTGGGAACTGACGATCTTTTTCAGCTCCTCGTCGAACACGGCGACCGTCTCGTTATTGAGCCGTCCTCGAGATAGACCGTTCTCGAGAACGGGCGGGTCTCCGTAACCCGGACTTCAGCGCCAAAGTGAACTCCTTAATCCTTATCCGCTCGTTCGCTACTCTTCTACCATGAACGGGGACTCTTCGTCCCGCCGCGATGGTATAGTTCGCCCTGTCCGAATCTGAGCCCCCATGAAACACAGACTCATCGCACTCTTCGTGTTCGCGGCCTTCACGCTGACGGTGACGGGCCGGGTGGCATTGACGGCCGGGCCCGCGACGGCGCAGGCCGAGGCGCTGCGGAAGGTATTTCTCCGCGGTCGACGACAAAGGCGTCGCGGTCACCGACCTGACGGCGGCCGATCTGACCGTGAAGGAAGGCGGCAAAGAGCGCCGGATTGCCGGCATTCAGCCGGCGACCGCTCCGATGCACGTCGCGGATCTTCGTCGACGACGCCGGCACCGGCGCGTTCCAGTCGGCGGTGGCGCAGTTCTTCGACGCGACGCAGGGGCACGCGCAGTTTCGGTCAGCATCATGAATCCGCAACCCATCAGGGTGGTGAACCACACCGCGGACATCGGCCCCTTGGAGAGCCGCGATCGGCCGCCTGGGACAGCGGGGACGCGTGCTGGTGGATGGCGGAGCAGATCATCGAGGCCGTTGGCGGGGCGGCAAAGGAACTGCAGCAACTCGAGGCGCCGCGTCCGATTATCGTGGTGTTGACGGTCGGCGGTGAGAAGCCGTTGTCCGACATCTCCGACGCGGCATTGGACAACCTGCAAGCAGCGGCGCCAGCCTGCATGTCCTACGTCACCGGCAACACACTGGGGAAGGTGCTTGAGACGGACCGAAGCTGTCGGGTGGCACGATCCAACAGGCGAGTCCCGGCATCCCGCTGGGCCCGGTGCTCCGGAAGATCGCGGACACCCTGATGCACCAGTATCGGTTGGCCTACACCATCCCCGATGGCGTGAAACCGAACGAGCGGCTGTCGCTGACCACCAGCCGGAAAGGTGTGAAGATCTTCGCGCCGACTCGACTGCCGGACAAGTAAGCTCAACCCGCCGGCCCCCTGCGGCGTCTAGACGGCTTAGAATGCTCGACATGAATCGCGGATCCATCACCCTCGCGTCCGCTGCCGGTCATGACTTCGTTCGCCGCGCTCGTGGCTCGCCGTGGCGCTGTCGGCCAGTCACTGAACGGCCGCCGCGCAAGCCGCACAACCGGCGTCGGTCCCGTCGGTGGCCGACGTGCGCCAGATGGCCGCCGACGCGCGCAAAGGAGATCGACAGCTACAAGGCGGCCGGCGGAGCGGCGGACGCCGCCGACCACCCCGCGATCAAGTGGGACGCGGCGATCTGGCCGGTCCACGAGCGGGCTCCGCAGAGCGAGGCGGAGCCGTCGCGGCGGTCGAATCGATTCGGCTGCTGAATCCGCGTCGAGCAGTGGGACCGCGCGCACGCGCGCGTCGCATCGCTCGACGCCGACGATCCGGCTGGCAGCGCGTGGCGACGACGCTCTACGAGGAAGGCATCACTCGCAAGAGTTTCGATTACACGGTCGCGACGCTGTCGCGGACCATCGCCGCGACGACGGTGGCGTCGAACAAGGCGGCCGCATGGCTGGTCATCGGTCGCGTACATCGCCGTCAGGCGACCTCCCCGCCGCGACGAGATCGCTGCGAGATGGCCGCGCCGCCGCTCCAGGCACGCCGCAGGCCGAGGAAGCCGACGGCCTGATCTACGAAATCAAGTATCTGAGCGTCGGCCTGCCGGCGCCTGCGTGCGATCCGGGCAAGCCGCGCAACGCCGCGCCGCGCGATCACGCTCGACTCGTTCCGCGGCAGCCGATCGTCCTCGTCTTCTGGGCCAGCACTTGAACGGTCTGCATGGAGGAGGTTCCTCTACTGAAGACGCTCAATGACAAGCATCGAAGGACGCGGTCATCCTCGGAATCTCAGTCGACGTCAGCCTCGATCAGCGCTCGACCGCACCATCAAGGCGAAGGGGATGACCTGGCCGCAGCTCGCGGACGGCAAAGGATCTGACGGCGCCATTCCGGCGGCGTATCGCATCCAGGGCACGCCGGAGCTGCCGTTCGTGCTCGATCGCGCCGGCCAGATTTTCAGCGAAGCCGGGATCCGCGGCGCAGATATCGACGCCGCCGTGCTGAAGGAAGCGCCTGCGCAGCCGCTCCCGAGATAGGTCTACTTCTTCCGGCGGCGCGGCGGCCGCGGGCGGCCTTGACGATCGTCGCCTTCTTCACGAAGTCCAGCCGCGGAAACTGCTGCGTTGAGATACGCGTGCTGCCGCCGCCTTGAACCAGTCCCCGTGATCCGGATTCTCCTCGCATCGGCATTGATCTTGTCGACCGCCTCCATGCCTGAGACGTAACCTCGCCGAACGGCGAGAAGACCCCGCCCGTCCAGCCACGCCGCCGTCACTGGAAGTTGACCGAAGACCTCGCGTCGTCCGCGAGTTCGGCATGCCGAGGCCGTGGCGAAGGTGATCGTGCCCCGGCTTGTTGCTCTGGTCACCGGCTCGTCGGCGATATTCGCGTCCCGCCACTGGCGCCTGGATGGTCGGGTCGCCGTTGATACCGAACTGCACCATGAAGTTGGGCAGGACGCGGAAGAACCGGCACGTTGTCGAAGAAGCCGCATTTCTGACCATGTTGAGAACCGGTCGGCCCCTTCGGCGCCCAGCCCGGTGGACGAGGATGACGAACGGTCCGGCGCTGGTGTCGAACGCGGCGCTGAATTCGGCCGGCGCGACGTCCTTCAGCGCGGCGGGTTCTTCAACTTCGCCTTCGCGGCAGCGCCTATCGGCGCCGGGGCGGCGCCGGGGCCTGCCGGGGCCTTGCCGAGCCTCCGCTGGCGCGGTCGCGGGCGGTGTCGCCTTCTTCGGCTGCGCGGCCGCGGGTTTCGCTGGCTGCGTCGTCGCGGGCGTCTTCGGCTGCGCCGGGGCGGCCGTTCCGGACTGCGCGTGTGGACGTCACCGGCACCGCCAGTGACCGCGGCCGAGGGCAACGTCCGTGAAATGAGCACGGATCATCGTTAGCAAGGCCTCTGAATGTCCTTCAAATTACCACCGCATCCCCTCTGACACCTTGCGCAGCTTCGTGACGCGCCTCGATCTCCACCCACTCGACGACGAAGATGTTGCCGTCGTGATCGAAGTTGGCGCCGTGCGGCGTGATGAACTGTCCCGGCACGAAGCTCGAGCGATCCGGTGTGCCCGATTCGGATTCGGCGGCGACGACGGCGTGGCATCGCCGAGGTGCCTCGATGATGCGGTTGTTCCGATCCATCAGCGTGATCGCGCCCCTGGAGATCGGCGATCACGACGGCGCCGTTGCGCTCGTGGAAGTGACACGGCAGCCGGAAGCCCTGGACGAAGTCGATGTGCTGTGCCGGCCAGCGTGAAGCGCTGCAGCCGGTTGTTGCGGCGGTCGGCGACCGTGACGTTCGGCACGGCGCCGCGCGTGTCGATCCAGATCCCGTGCGGCTCCTTCATCAGGCCCGGATCCGGATCCGCGGCCGCCGAAGGTGTTCAGGTACTTGCCCGTGCTGTCGTAGTGATTGATGTGGCACGAGCCGTAGCCGTCCGCGACATAGAGGTCGCCGTTGGGCGCGACGGCGATGTTGGTCGGGTTGTAGCGGCGGCAGGGTCGGCGGCGTCCCCGCCGGGATCTGCATCGGGGATGTCGGGCGGGCCCTGGATCTTGTAGACGATCTCCCCTTCAGCGTGCGCCTTGACGACCGTCGCCGGCACGCGCCGGCGGCGGCTGCATGCGCGCGTTCGCCGCGTTCACCGTCAGGTAGAGAAACTCGTCCCGGCCCTCTTTCTGGATCCACATGCCGTGGGCCACGCCGCGGAACTCCTGGCCCCACGACCGCACGAACTTCCCGGCGCGATCGAAGACGACGACCGTAGTCGCCCGATTCACTGGTGGCGTGCACCGTGTGGTGGACGTGAATGTCGCCCTGGGCGTCCTCGACGACGTTGTGCGTGTTGCCCCACTTGATGCGGGACGGCAGCTCGCCCCAGTCGTGGATCGCTTCGTACTTGAAGTCCCCTTCGCCGAGCACCGGCGCCTTCGTGCCCGGCCTTGTCCTGGGCCTTGAGAATCAGCGGGGCCATGAGGCCCGTGCCCGATGAACGCGCGCCGTGTCATGGTCATCGTGCTCATGGTCAGCTCGCGAAGAGATCCTTCGCGGCCTTGCCCTGCCGTCCCGGGTGACATAGACCGGACGCTTCTCGTTGATGTAGGCGAGATCCGGCCGGGATGCCGAGCGCGTGGAAGATCGTGGCGTGCAGGTCCTCGACTGGCATCGGGTTCTCGATCGTCGTGCACGGCCGCTCGTCCGCCGTCTTGCCGTAGACGAAGCCCTTCTTCACGCCGCCGCCGAACATCAGCACGGAGCCGGCCGCCGTGAAGTGGCGGTGCATGCCGTAGTGCCGCGGCTCCTGCATGACGTCGGGGATGTTGATCGCCTGGTCCTTCACTTCCTTGCCGACCTTGCCTTCGGTCACCGCGTCACGGCTGAACTCGCTGGCCAGGATCACCAGCGTCCGGTTCAGGAGGCCGCGCTCGTCGAGGTCGCGCACGAGCTGGGCGATCGGCTGGTCGATGACCTTCTTCATGTCGGCGGCGCGCTGGTGGCCGTTCTCGTGCGTGTCCCAGTAGACGAACGGGATGTATTCGGACGTGACCTCGACGTAGCGCGCACCCGCTTCGACGAGACGGCGCGCGAGCAGGCAGCCCTGGCCGAACCGGCCGGTGTTGTAGCTTGTCGAACGATTCCTTCGGCTCGAGCGAGAAGGTCGAACGCCTTCGCCGACGGCGACCGCAGCAGACGATCGCTGCCGCGTCGAGCGACTTCACGACCGCCTCGCGCTGGAACGCGCTGCCGTACTGATAGACCGGCTCCTGCGCGAGCAGCCGCTCGAACAGCTCGCGGCGGCTGGCGAAGCGCCGGTCGCCGAGATCCTTCGGCGGCCGCACGGCCGACGCGGCGTCCTTCGGATCGACGATGAGGAACGGACCGTGATCCGTGCCGAGGAAGCCGGCGGTGTGGAACGCCTTCAGCGTGCCGATCTCCCCGGCGCCTTCGACCGTCTGGCCGATCGCGACGAACGCCGGCATGTCGGCGTTCTTCGGGCCGAGCGTGCGCGAGATGATCGACCCGATATGCGGCATCGCCTGCGGCTGCGGAGCGGATGTAGCCCGTGTGCCAGTGGTACTGGTGGCGCGAGTGCAGGATGAACCCGAGGTCCGCGGCCGTGAAGGTGCGGATGATCGAGCCTTTGTCCATGACGCTCGCGATCTGCTCGAGCCCCTGCGTGAACTTGATGTGGTCCACGCTGGTGTCGATGGTCGGAAACGTGCTCAGCACGTCCTTGATCGGCACGCCCGGCGCGAACGGCGGTGTAGCGCTTCGGATCGAACGTCTCCGTGCTGGCCATCCCGCCGGCCATCCAGAGCACGATGACGGCGTCGGCGGTGGCTCCGGGAGCGCGATCCCGACGGTGGCTCGCCTGGCCGGCGGCCTCGAGCCGCGCCGGCTCGTAGCCGACCAGCGGACGCGAGCGTCGCGGCGGCCGTGACGCCGACGAACCGCGCGGCGGCTCAGCTTCGCGTAGATCGCACGCTCTTCCCGGCTCAGGCGGTTCAGCTCGTCCCGCCGGGCGAGCTGGTCGTCCTCGAGGTTCTCGTGATGCGATCTCGTAGCTCATGGTCCGCCTTCGAGTAAATCAGCTGGAATTCCGGCTTCATCAGACACGGCCCACAGCAGATCGGCGACGGCGGCGCACGGCAGACGGCCTCGCCCGGCGACGCGCGGGATCGGCAATCGCGGCTTCCGCCGTCCGCCGTTCCGCCGCCGACGGCGCGCGCCCCAGCGCCGACCAGAAGATGCGATCGACGACGTCGCGCCGACGGTGGTGGCCGGCGCGGCCGCCGGCATCGGCGGTTCGGGCGACGGCGGCAGCAGACGATCTCATGTTCGGCTCCGCGGCGAAGACGAAGAACCGCAGCGCCGGATTCAGCGTCGAGCCGATCTCGGCGCGGTCGTTCTCGACGTCGAGGCTGCCGCGCAAGCCTCGTGAAACCCTGCCGGCGATGTCGTACACGAGCCGCGAGTCGTTCTTCACCTGGAGGCGATCGGCGGCCGCCGGCGCGCCGCGGAGGCCCGAGGCGTCGATCGGCGTGAGCGACGACACCGGCACGGCCGTGCCGTCGGCCGCGATCAACTGCAGGTTCGTCCAGACCGGCAGCACGCGCTCCGGCGCGTTCGAGCCCGGTGTCGGCCACGATCAGATAGAGCCGTCGACGCGTCCGAGATGTCCGCGTCCATCAGGCGGGCCTGCGCGTAGCGGCCGGCCACCGCGCGCGTTGAACAGGCTCGTCGGATCCGGCGGCAGCTCGCCGACCATCCGGCGCGCGCCGCGCATCAGCCGATTCGGTCAGAATCTCCCCATTCACCAGCTCGAGCGCCTGGAGCGTGTCGTCGCGTCCTGCGCGCGGACCGAGGTCACCTGGTCGCGAATCGGGCGTCCGAGCGCGCGAGTCAGGAGCGTCGAGGAGGGGCGCGGAACTCGCGGGCGTAGACGCCGGAGGTCACGCGCGTCGGAGTCCGTCCGCGGTCCGCTGCCGCCGTGCGCGACCCGTCGGCGCCGGGCGGGTTGTAGGTGCTCCACTCGCCGGTGATCGATCCAATCGCGTCGGCGAACTGCTCGGCGCGTGAGGCGGCGGATCTCCGGACCGCGGAACTGCGTAGCCGCGCGCCGGCAGATCGGCGCGTGCGCGGCACGGCGGCCATCTGGTACGCGCGCGACGTGACGATGGTGCGCGATCGAGGTGTTTCAGGTCGTAGCCGTGCGTCGACGAAATCGGCGGCGAGCCAGTCGAGCAGCGCGGGACTCCACGGCCGGCCGATCCATTTCGTCCGAGTTCGCGACGATGCCGCGACCGAGGAGCCTGCCGTCCAGATGCGGTTCACGATCGTGCGCGGCATGCGGCCGTTGCGCGGATCGGTGAAGATCGCCGCGAGCGTCGCCGCGTCGATCGGCCAGCGACGCCGGATGGCGCGGCGCGCGGCCAGCTCGGGAAAGAAGAACGACGGCGTCGGCGTATTCGTCCCGCGCGATGTCGCAGCGATAGAGCCGCAGCGTCGGCTCGGGCGAGAAGCTACGCCGCGAGCGCGTACGCGTCCTTCAGCTTCCACTTGCTGATGAAGCTGTTGTGGCAGGCGTTGCACTTGAAGTTGACGCCGAGGAACGACCTGCGCCGTGTTCTGCGCCGCCTGCATCCACGGCTTGACTGCGCGGCGCTCGTCTCGCCGCGCCAGTTGACGCCGATGACGAACCCGGCCGGGTCGCCCCGGCTGCGATCGGATTGATCAGCCTGGCGACGATCTCGTTGTAGGGCGTGTTGTTCGTGAGCGCCGGCAGCAGATACGGCGTGATGCTCTGGCGCGCGCCGCCCTCGGCGTCGGAGAAGTAGCTGTAGCCGTCCTCGTTGCGCAGCAGGTCGTTCCAGAACGACATCCAGTGCTCGGCGTATTTCGTGTTGTCCGCGAGCAGCGCCGTCACCAGGCGATCGCGCTTGCCGGGAGCGCTGATCCGCGAGAAACGCCTGCAGCTCGTTCCGCGTGAAGGCAGCAGGCCCCAGATGTCGAGGCAGGCGCGCGTCGCGCAAACAGCGGCGTCGGTCACGAGCGCCGGCTGCGGAACCCTGGCCTTCGAGAGATAGCGCGGCGACGAGTCGATCCGCGGGACGGCTCCACCGCGTCCACACGGGCGCCGGGATCGCCGGCGCGGTCGAGCGCGAGCGGTGCCTCCCACGGCGGCGGCGCGGGCGGCGACGATGGGCGTCAGGCGCGCGCCCTGATCGACCCACCGCCTGAGCGTCGCGATTTCGGCGTCGGTCAACGGCGCTCGCTCGAGCGGCATGCGATCGCCCAGGTCCGGATCGCCCTCGACCCGCGCCAGCAGCAGGACTCGTTGCCGGCGTGGCCGGGCCGGATGACCGCGCCGTTCGTTCCGCCGTCGAGCACGTCGGCATAGTGGCCAGCGACAGTCCGCCCTTGCGTTTTTCCGCGCTGTGGCACTCGAGGCAGTTGGCCGCCGAGGATCGGCTTGACCTGTTTGTCGAAATCCACCAGCGCGTGCCGGCTCTGTGGCGCGCGCGCCTCGCCCGTGCTGCGTAGTAGCGCCACCGCGAGCACCGCGGCGCCGCCGAGCACCGTCCAGCGTCCGACATCCCTGCGCATCGCGGGTCCTACGCCTTCCTTCCTGAAGCGCGAGGTAGACCGCGTCCACCAGATCATCGGGATCGACGGGCTTCCGCAGCATCGTGACGACGCTCAGATTGCCCAGCTCGCGCTGGCTGAGCGTCGCGCCGGTCACCACGATCACGGAAGCTCCGGGTCCTGGGGCCCTGACGCATGGCGTCGAGCACCTCGGGACCGGTGATCCCCGGCAGCATCAGGTCCATCACCACGAGATCGAACGGCCTCGCCGCGCAGGCTCGTGAGCGCGCCGGCGCCGGTCCTCGCGGTGTGAACGGTATAGCCGACGCGGTGAGCGCGGTCTCGAACAGCGCGCGCGCACCGTCGCGTCATCCTCGACCAGCAGAATATTTCCGCTCGCGAGACCTCGTCATGGCCTCATCTTAGCGCTACCGCACCTCGCGCAGGTCGGCCTGCCCTCCATCACCGTCGGCCTCGGCAGCGTCTCCGACGGCGGCTGCCCGGCCTGCCGGACCATCTCGATCAGCGCCAGCGTCACCGCCACCATGACCGGTCCGAGCACGAGCCCGAGCACGCCGAAGACCTGAAGGCCGCCGAGCACGCCGAAGAAGATCAGCAGCTCGTGCAGGACGCGCGCCGGCCGACGAGACGCGGCGAGAGGATGTTGTCGATGCCGCCGATCACCAGCACGCCCCAGACCACGAGGATGATCGGCCTTGACGTACGCGCCGGTGAGCGCCAGGTAGCGCCGCGGCCGGCACCCACACGAGAAACGCGCCGGCCATCGGGATCATCGAGAGGAAGAACATCAACACGCCCCAGAGCAGCGGCGACGGCAGGCCGAGCACCGCAGAAGATGAAGGTGCCGAGCGTGCCCTGAATCGCCGCGATCGCGAGCACGCCGTAGACCGTGGCCGCGATCACTTCCTGCGTGCGGCTGATGATGTCCTGCCATTGCACGCGCTGCAGCGGGACGATCTCGTAGACCGCGTGCCGGATGCGATCGCCGTCACGGAAGAAGTAGAAGAGCGTGAACACGACCAGGATCATCTGCGTGAACGCGCCGACGGCGCTGCCGACGACGACGAGGGTGCTCGCGGCGAGCGCGCTGCCCCAGGTCTGCATGCGCTCGGCGATGAACTTGCGCGCGTACTCGGCGTCGATGTCGACGTCGACGTACGGCCGGATGCGGTCGAGCAGCGACTTGACGCCGGGCGGCACCGAATTCGCCCAGGTGTGGTCCGACGCCTGGAAGGTGGTCGCGACGCCGCTGAGCTCGCGGACCACCGCGACGGTGATGCCCGTCACCGGCAGCAGGATCAGGAGGACGACGAGGAGCGTCGAGGCGGCCGCGGCCAGCGACGGCTTCGCCGTCCGCTCCAGAATCCGGCGGTGCAGGGGATAGAACACGACCGCCAGCACCGCGCGCCCACAGCAGCACGTTGAAGAACGGCTGGAACATGAGCCAGCAGATGTAGAGCGCGGCCAGAAGCCCCGCGACGAGCGCGACAAATCCAGTCATGAAGATCAGATCGCTATCACGATCCTATCAGCTCGATCCCCGATCCGGCCGTGAGCTGACTTCACTTCCGGCACGAGCGTGACCTGCACGCGGTTGGCGCCGCTCAGGTACGCCTTCGCCGCCTGCTGGATCGCCGCGGCGTCGAGCTTGTTGTAGAGGTCCGGCAGCGTCCAGATCCGCGCGCCGGGTCCTCGTTGTTCTGATACTTCGTCGATCAGCTGGCCGAGCAGGAACCCGTTCTGCTTCGAGCTCGGTCTCGAAGTCGCGCAGCAGCGCTTCGCGCTCGTCGGCGACCTGCTTCGCCGTCGGACCGTTCGTCTTGAACCGCTCGATCTCCTGGTAGACGCGGCCGAGCGAGATCGTCGAGCCGCTTCGGATCGGCAGCCGAAGGCGATCGAGACCGAGTAGGTGCCGATCGGGATCCGCCCGGCGCTCGCGCTGGCGCTGATGCTGTAGGTGCCGCCGAGATCCTCGCGGATCGGCTTCGAGCAGCCGGCCCTGGAGAATGTGCGCCATCGCGTTGAGCGCGATGCGCCGCTCCACCGAGTAGTCGAACGGCCCGGTGAAGACGATCGCCGACTGGCTCTTCGGCTCGATGCCCTTCTCGACGCGTCTTCGTCGATGACGCCGGTCGGCGTCTGCGCGCCTCGACGTCCTTCCACGTTTCCTTGCGGCGGAGCGACGGCAGGCTGCCGAGGTAGCGCTCGACCAGCGGCTTCATCGCCGGGAGATCGATGTTGCCGACGAACGACGAACGTGAAGTCGCTCGCGTCGGCGAAGCGGTCCTTGTAGAACGCCATCGACTTGTCGAGGTTCCACTCGTCGATCGTGGCCGGCGTCGGCAGCCGCCGGCGCGGATGGTTCTGCCCCATGATCTCGCGTCGAGCGCCTCGTTGAACGCGTAGCGCGGGCGTGTTGGCTCTGGTTCGCCATCAGCGTCTTCAACTGGCTGGTCTGCACGCCGAACGCCGCCGCGGTCCGCGCGCGGCTGCGTGAACCGCATGTAGATCAACTGGAACATCGTCTCGAGGTCCTTCGGCGAGGCGCTGCCCGACAGCCCTTCCTCCAGCTCGCCGATGAACGGCGTCGCCGGACGCGATCTTCCCGGTCAGGACCTTGCGTCAGATCGATGGCGCTGAGCTTTGCCGATGCCGCCCGGCAGCGACCACCTGCGTCGCGGTGCTCGCCGGCACGTAGTCCGGCGTCGCTCGCCAGCGACGTGCCGCCGGGACTGACGGCGCGGAAGAGGATCTCGTCCTGCCGGAAGGTCGTCGGCTTCAGCACCACCTTCACGCCGTTCGACAGCTCCCATTCGGTGATGCCGAGCGCCTCCTTGGTCGTCGTCCGCGCGACCGGCGACGGCTCCGGCAGCGTGTCGAGCAGCACCGTGGAGGCCACGGTGTCGACGTAGGCGGTCAGCTCCTGTCGCGGCGCCGCCTTCAGGGCGCCGGCGCATTCAGGACAGGGCCAGCGCCTTTCATCGGGCACGGCCACGCCGGCCTTGTCCGGCGCGCTGACGATGACGATGCGGTTGGTGTCGGGGCACCACTCCTTCGCCATCCGGTTGATCTCGTCGAGCGTGATCTCCGGGACGAAGCGCGCGACCAGCGCGTATTCGTCCTCCAGCGACGGCAGCGTTTCGCCGACGAGGAAGTTGCGGATGTTACTCGGCGGCCTTGGCGCCGGACTGCACGTTCTCTCGCTCCGCGAGCGCCGCTCGCGCGCGCGCAGCATGGTCTGCTTCCGCCGATCGAGCTCGGTCGCGGTGAAGCCGAACCGCGAGACGCGCTCCGCCTCCGCGAGCACCGCCTGGAGGCCGCGCTCGACGCCGCCGTCCTTCACGAGCGCGCCCAGCGACGCCGTGTCCTTCGACCGGCCGACGAACCGCCCCGCGCCCGGTAAAGGCGCTGAGAAACGGCGCGTCCGGCTTCTGCGCGATCTCCGCGAGCCGCGCCGACAGCATCGATCCGAAGAGGCCGTCCACGAGCCGCTCGCGGTAGACGCCGACCGTGCCGTAGGGCCGCGTCGGCAGGAGGTAGTCGACCTCGACGCTCGTCGTCGGTCAGCTCCTTGTCCGTCACGATCGCGTAGACCGTGCCCGGACGATCGGGCACGTCGTAGGCCGGGCGCGGCTTCGGCGCCGCCGGCTTCGGCAGCGACGTCGAAATGCGCATGGATCAGGCGCTGGACCTCCTGGCTGTCGAAGTCCCCGACGGCGACGACGGCCATCAGATCCGGGCGGTACCAGTCCGCATAGAACTTCGTGAGCCGCTCCGGCTTGAAGGTCTGGAGCACGTCGGTCTTGCCGATCGGGACGCGGTCGGCGTAGCGCGATCCCTGGAAGCAGAATCGGCAGCATGCGATCCTGCACGCGCGCGCCGGCGCCGCGGCGGCCGCGCCACTCTTCGATCACGACGCCGCGCTCCTTGTCGATCTCGGCGGGGTCGAACGTGACGTTGTGCGCCCAGTCCTCGAGGATGAGCAGCGACCGGTCCAGCGTCCCCGGCTTGTCGGTCGGGACCGTGCAGCGTGAACACCGTTTCGTCGAAGCTGGTGGAGGCGTTGACGTCGGCGCCGAACCGCATGCCGAGCGACTCGAGGAACGACGACGATCTCGTGCTTCGGAAAATTCTTCGTCCCGTTGAAGGCCATGTGCTCGACGAAGTGCGCGAGGCCCTGCTGGTCGTCTTCTTCCAGGATGGAGCCGGCTTTCACCACGAGCCGGAGCTCGGCGCGCTTCTCCGGCTTCTTGTTGGCCAGCACGTAGTAGCTCAGGCCGTTGGCCAGCCGTCCCGCGCGTGATCGCGGGTCGGTCGGCATCGGGTCCCCGGCGCCGAGCCGCTGCGCGGCCGCGGACGGGGCCGCGCCGGAGCGCCGGCCGCGCCGCGGCGGGAGCGTCGCGAACGCCAGCGCCATGGCGAGCAGCAGGGGACGTGAGCGGACGTCATGTCATGGCGATGCTCTCCGGGGTTGCGCCGACTATAGCGGCGGCGCGGACTTGACATCGGCCGCCAGTTGCAGTATTTTCTGTCTAGACAGAAATGACTGAACAAAAGAAGCGCCCTGACGCCGATCCAGCAGAAGTTCATCCTCCACTGGGGCGAGATGGGCGCGAAATGGGGGATCAACCGCACCGGTCGCGCAGATTCACGCCCTGCTATCCTGTCGGACAAGCCGCTGCAATGCCGAGGAGATTGCGCACGACGCTCGGCGTCGCGCGATCGAACGTGAGCAACAGCCTGCGCGAGCTGCAGGGGTGGGGCATCGTCGAGATCACCCACATCCTGGGCGACCGCCGCGATCACTTCGAGAGCATGAAGGACGTCTGGGAGATGTTCCGCATCATCGTCGACGAGCGGAAGAAGCGCGAGGCCGATCCGGTGCTGAACATGCTGCGCGACGCGGTGGCCGAGGCGAAGAAGCCGGGCGCGGCCGACGCGCACACGCGCGAGCGCCTGGCCGGAGATGCTGCAGTTCTTCGATCTGATGACGAGCTGGGTCGAGCAGACGCGCAAGCTGCCGACGCCGGCCGTGATCCGGATGGTGAAGATGGGCGACAAGGTCGCGAAGATGTTCGGGGGCTGACCACCCCTTTTTTGCAGGTTATTTCCGTGTTTACAGAAGTTACAGTCATGGCTCGTCGCCGCGGTCTGGCTGGTGCACGGTCTCTACAACAAGCTGCTCGGCGGCTCGGCGCGGCACCTGGCGATCGTCCAGTCGGTGCCCGGCCTCGGGCGGCGCGACCGGCGCGCGCGTGCTGACGGCCGTCGGCGCCGGCGAGATCGCGATCGCGCTGTGGGTGCTGTCGGGATGGCGGCCGCGGCTGTGCGCCGCGACGCAGACCGTCGCGCTCCTGTCCATGAACGTCCTCGAGCTGACCTTCGCGCGCGACGCTCCTGCTCTGGCCGGCCGGGCTCATTCCGCTGAACCTCGCGTTCCTGGCGCTGGCGTGGACGTCCGCCGACGCGCAGACGCCGTCTGCGCCTGGCTCACGCGGCTCCGCCGGCATCCGATCCCGATCGAGGCGCACTTCCGCGATTGCGTGACGCTCACCTACGCGCTCCCGGCCGGAGGTGCTGCGGCTGCTGCTGCCGCCGGGACTGGAGCTCGAGACCGCCGGCGGCCATGGATTCGTCGCGGTCGCGCTCGTGCGGACCGAGGCGCTGCGGCCGGCCGGGCATGCCGGCCGCGCTCGGACAGGACTTCTTCCTCGCCGGCTATCGCGTGTTCACGACGCTTCCAGGCGCCGGACCGGCCGCCGCCTTCGCGGTCTGCGCATCCTGCGCAGCGACGCGAACCGCGCGCGCATGGTGGCGCGGCGGGAACCTGCTCACGCACTACAACTACCACCGCTGCACGCGCGACGCGTCGCGAGCGGCGGCCGGATCCGCTTCGACGTCGAGACACGCGGATCACGGCGGCGACCTGCGGCTGACCGTCGATCGCGCGAATCCGGCGCTGCCCGCGGGCTCGCCCGTTCGCGTCGGTGCCGCGAGGCGCGGCGCTTCGCCGGCCCGCTGCCGTTCACGTTCGACTTCGAGGCGGAGACGCACGCGATCATCGCGATCCAGGCGCGACGCGCGCGAACTGGCGGCCTGACGCCGGTCGCGGTCGACGTCGAGCGCCTGTCGTTCTTCGATCAGCCGGCGTTCCACGGCTGCGCGCCGGTGCTGGCCGCCGCGTTCCACGTCTCCGACATCGACTACCGCTGGGAGCGCGGCGTCCACATGCTAGCTCGCGCTCGCCCGCGAAGGAGGTGCTCGCACTGACCCATGGCGTGCAGCAGATCGTGCGCTTCAACTGGCCGTTCTACGCGCTGGCCGTCGCGGCACTGCACGGCGCGCCGCCGGCGATCGCGCACCTGCCGCCCGCCGGCGCCGCGCGGATCCGCCTCTACGCGGCGACGGGACTGTCGGCGCTCTGGATCGTCACGCTCGCTGGTCGCGTCGTGGATCGTCTACGACCGCTCGCCGTCTGATGCGGTGGGACTGGCTGCCGCGCGCGCTGGGCTTCCAGCCCGGCGCGTGGATCAACATCCACGCCGGGCTCGACGAGTCGACGCCCGCGCTGCGCGCGCTGTTCAGGCGCGCGGCGGACGCGTCTTCGACATCTTCGATCCCGGCGAGATGACCGAGCCGATCGCATCGCGCGCCCGCCGCGCTCTGCGCGGGCGTTCGCCGACGCTCGCGACGCCGAGCGCAGGCCGTCGACTTCCATCGCCTGCCGCTCGCCGACGGGGACGATCGACGCGGCGCTCCTGCTGCTCTCGGCGCACGAGCTGCGCACCGACCAGGCGCGCGGCGGCGCTCTTCACCGAGCTGCGGCGCGTGCTCGGCCCCGGCGGCCGCGTCGTCGTCGCCGAGCACCTGCGCGACGCGGCCAACTTCCTCGCCTTCGGCCCCGGCTTCCTGCACTTCCACTCGCGCGCGCACGCTGGACGCGCTGCTTCTCGCGGACGCCGGTTCGACATTCACGCGGAATTCCCGATCACGCCGTTCGTGCGCGTGTTCGTCCTGAGGAGACTGACATGACGCCGATCCGAGCTCTCACCTGCGCATCGTCGGCGTCATCATGGCCGGGCTCGTCGTGGTCAACCTGTTCGTGCCGCGGCGCTTCCACTGGCCGCGAGGAGCTGGCGCGCTCTCGCTGATCAACCGGCAGATCTTCCAGGCGCACAGCATCTTCCTCGTCGCTGACACTCGGCGCTCTTCTCGGCGCTGCTGCTGACCTGCGCGGACGTCGCTGATCGAGCCGACGCAGCTGGCGCGCGCGTCCTCGCCGGCCTGACCGTCTTCTGGGGCCTCCGCATGCTGATGCAGTGGTTCTATCTATTCGACGCGAGACGTGGCGCGGCAATCGGCTCTACACCGCTGATGCACTGGGGCTTCTCCGCGACGTGGATCTACGTGACGGCGCGTGCTTCGCGGCGGCCGCCGCGCTGACGCGGCTACTTCGACGGCCTTGAACTGAATCAGGCTCAGCATCTCGGCCTGGCGCGGCAGCTCGTCCTTCCCGCCGGAATCTTGTTGATGCTGAGGATGAACGCGAGCGCGTCGGCGGTCTGCTGGCGGCTGAGCGTCGCCGGCTTGTCCATGCGGCATCGTCGAGCCGCACGCGATCGAGCATCTGATCGAGCGGCACGCTGTTCCAGTTGCCGTTGAACGTGGGGCCGACGAGCGCGCCGGCGCCGTCGGTGCCGCCCATGAACGACGGCCCGTGGCAGCGGACGCAGCGCTCGAAGTAGCAGCTCCTCGCCGCGCTTGGCCTGCTCCTCGGTGTAGACGCCGTCCCAGACCGATTCGCGTCTGTCCTGCGCCGCGCAGCAGCGACCGCGAAGCGGCGAGCAGCGGCGACGCGACGAGTCAGGATGCTAGCGCGACGTAGCCCGCATCATCCGGAAGCGCGAACGCAATGTATTCACCCGGAGTACGGTCCGCCGCTGACCGCGACGACGATTGTACCGCTTGCCCTTCGCCAGATAGGTCATCGGCGAGCCGCTCTGCGGCGCGGGAATGAAGACGGCGCCGACTTCCTTGCCCTGTCGCTCTTGTCGTAGGCGCGCAGCATCGCGCCGCGCGGACGCGATTCGGTCGTCGTGAACTGCGAGTCGCCGAGGACGACGAGGCGTCTTGCGTGATCACGAGGCCGACGCTGCCGCTCTGGCCGGTCCGCGGGATCGTCATGCCCTTCAGCAGCGGGATGATTGCGCACCGCGTCAGGCGTCTCGCCGTGCGGCACGCGCCACTTGATCACGCCCTTGTCGAGATCCATCGCCGCGAGCACGCCGTACGGCGGCTTCGAGGATCGACAGTCCCTGCACCGTCAAGCCGCCCTCGCCACCGCCACCGCCACCGCGCCGCCGCCGCCGCGACCCTGACTGCGGCCTGCCCTGAGCGCCGCTCGGCGCGGCGGCCGGCCTGGCCCGGCCGGCGGCGCCGCGCGTCCGCCCGCGCGCCGCCGCGCTGGGGCGCGTCGGCGTATGCGCCGGTCGCCGGCCGCGAGGCGCTCGCGGAACTCCTGCCCGACCACGCCCGCCTGATAGGCGAGATCGGATCCGAACTCCGCGCGGCGGAGGCGAGACGGACTCGGCCGCGATCGTCGCCGTCGCCGCCATCGCGTACGCGATGTGCGTCTCGGGATCGTAGCCGCCGCCGGGCCAGTTCGGTGCCGCCGTTGGCCGCGCCCATCGTGATCGCGCCGAGCAGGCCGTTGACGTCTGCCGACCATCGGCGGCGTGTAGACCGCGTCGTTGACGTAGCGGTAGCGCGCGATCTGCTTCTCGGCCTGCGCGCGCAGCTCCGGCGTGAAGTCGATCAGATCGTCGGGAACGTGCACCGAGTTGCGTCCGCACATCAGCGCGGCCGGCGGATGCGGCTGCGTCGGCGAAGTACCACTCACCGGGCACGTCGCCCTTCGGCACCGGCTTCTCGTCGATCGGCCAGATCGGCTCGCCGGTGACGCGGTCGAACACCCAGAGCCACGCCTGCTTGCTCGGCACCGCGACGACCTTCCGCGGCCGGCCGTCGACGTTCACGTCGGCGATGAGCGGCGCCGACGACATGTCGTGATCCCAGATCGGATGGTGCACGAACTGGAAGTGCCACTTCTTCTTGCCGGTCGCGAGATCGACGCACACGAGGCTCTCGCCATAGAGGTTGTTGCCCGGACGCTTGCCGCCGTAGTAGTCGGAGCGTCGGCGACTCCACCGGGAGATAGACGAGGCCCGAGCTCCTCGTCCACGGTGATCTGCGTCCACACGCCGGTGTTGCCGTTGATCGCCCAGGAGTTGTTCTGCCACGTATCGCCGCCGGGCTCGCGTCGGCATGCGGAATCGTGTTGAACGTCCAGATCAGCTTGCCGGTCCGCGCGTCGAACGCGCGCGCGAGCCCCTTCGTGTTGTTGCTCGTCTTGACCGTCATCCCTTCCTTCATCGCGGAGCCGACGAGGATGGTGTTGCGGACGACCGTCGGCGTCGAGTGCAGCCCGATCTCGCCGGTCTCGAGATCGATCGGCTTGCTCGTCGCCGTAGACGACGCCGACCTTCGAGATCGACGACGCCGTCCTTGCCGAACGTCTTCACGGGCTGGCCGGTCTTCGCGTCGAGCGCGATCATGCGGTAGCCGGGCGTCACGTAGATGATGCGCTCGTCGCCGCGGCCGTCGGTCCAGTAGGCGAGGCCGCGCCCCGACAGCTGCCGCGGCGCGTTGCGTGCCGCGCACGCCTTCGGGATAGCGGTGCACCCACATCAGCTCGCCCGTCGCGCCGTCGAGCGCGATGACGGACCGGCGCGTGCCCGCCGGTCGTGTAGAGGACGCCGTTGACGGCGAGCGGCGTGCCTTCGAGCTTGAACTCGGGACGCGAGCCGAGGTTGTCGGTCTTGAACCGCCAGGCGACCTCGAGGTCGTTGAAGTTGGCCGGCGGTGATCTGCGCGAGCGGCGAGTAGCGCGACCCGCGCGTGTCGCCGGTGTAGGACGGCCAGTCGCCGTTCTTCGTCGAGGCGACGAAGCCTGCCGGAGGTGCCTCGGGCCGACTGCCCGCAGCGGGCCGCGGCGCGCGTCCAGGCCACAGCCGATGACGCCAGCACGGAGAAATACGAACGCGCGGCTGAAGCGGTTCCCATCGGCTATCCTCGCCTCAGAAGGCACGGCCTGCTCAGCATTACCGGGTCAGGGCCTGCCTGACGTTCTCTCGTCGCCGGGCAATTGACCGCGACGCCCCAGATGAGGGCGGCGACGCCCGACCAGGGCCATCAGCCAGCGGACGCGGCCCTCAGGTAGCGTGAGGCGGATCCGGCGCCGGCCAGTCGGGAACTGGCGCAGCTGCCCCACCGTTCGGTCGTCCAGTGCCACGCCGTGTGCGCGACGAACGCCGACAGGATGATCGTGCCGATCCGCTCCGCGACGACGTAGCCGGAACAGCAGCTGCGAGCGCCGGCACGAGCGCGGCGAGCACGAGCAGCTGGCCGAGCTCGACGCCGACGTTGAACGCGAGCAGCGACGTCAGCAGGTGCGAGCCGGCGAACTGCAGCGTCTCGCGCAGCGCGAACGAGAACCCGAACCCGTGCACCAGCCCGAAGCCGAACGCGATCGATCCAGCGGCGCTGCACGCTGCGTGACGCCGGCGATGTTCTCGAGCGCCATGTAGAGGATCGACACCGCGATCAGCGTTTCGATCAGCGGCGAGAACCACAGCGCCGCCGGGCGCGAGGCCCGAGCGCCGACGCGATCAGCGTGATCGAATGCGCGATGGTGAACGCGGTCACGATCAGGGCCAGCGCGCGGAACCGGCGGAACGGAATCACGAGGCAGGCGAGGAACAGCAGATGGTCGGTGCCGTCGAGGATGTGCAGGAATCCCGAGCTGCACGAACCGCCACGCCGCCTGGTGCCAGCGCGGATCGAGACGCGACGAGGCCGGGATCGCCGGTAGCTCGAACGCCCGCTCGGCGCCGGCCGGCGGCTGATAGCGCAGCACCGTCACGACGCGCCACGCCGAGGCGCGCCAGCGACGGCCGGATCGAGAACGTCGATCGGTCCGACGCGATCGGATATTCGAAGCAGCACGTCGAGCAGCGCCTGGTTCCAGAAGAGCGCCGTGCCGGGCGGCAAGCGGCGGACCGGTGACGCCCGCCAGCGCGGATTCGTATGTGGCGAAGGAGCGGTCGGACGGGAGCGATACGCGCGCACCGCGGCCAGCGCGCGGCGCGCCGAGCGGCGCGTCGCCTTCGCAGACCGCGATGTCCTTTCGCGAGCCACAGCGCGGCCGCGTCGCGCAGCGACTGCGTCGGCGCGCGGCAGGTCGAGCAGGCCGCCGTCGCGCAGCGGGAACTCGATGTCGCGCATCGCCGCCATCGGCACGCGCACGAGCACACGCGCGGTCCGTCCCTCCGGGCGGACGAAGGCCTGCACGACGATCGACGCCGGGATGTCGTGCGGCGGACCGCCGACGGCCACGAGCATCAGGACGGTCGCTGCGAGCGGCGATCTTCCGCCGGAGCGTGAAGCGCACGCATCAGCACGGTCGGAGTATACTGCGCCCGTTTTCGACAGCCTCAGAGGACCCGACATGAAGCGAACTCACGCCGCATCGCGCGTCGCTCGCTGCAGTGGTCGCTGGCGCGCTGCCCTGCTCGGCGCTGCAGAGCACGCGCCCTCGTTCCAGGTCGATCCGCTCTGGCCGAAACCGCTGCCGAACCACTGGCTGCTCGGGTCGGTCACGGGCGTCGCGGTCGACGCGCAGGATCACATCTGGGTCGTGCATCGCGGCTACGACTCGATGACGGCGCGCACCGAGATCGGCGCGCGCGACGACGCCCAAGACCGCTGACGACGTGCTGCGTGCCGGCGCCGCCGGTGCTCGAGTTCGACGCGGCCGGCAACGCTCGATCGGCCACTGGGGCGGCCCGGGCGACAAGCTACGACTGGCCGGTGTCGCCCGGCGGCGTCGCCGTCGACGCGAAGGGATCGGTCTGGATCACGGCGGCGGGCCCGCCTGAGATTCCCGGCAGCGCGAACGCGACGCGCGGGCCGCGCGGCGCGGTGCGGCGGCGGGCCGCGGAACGGCCGGGGCGGCGCATCGGCCGCAGGGCGCGGCGGACGGCACCGCCGAAGCCGCAGGACGCGCACGTGCCTGAAGTTCTCGCGCACCGGCGCGTTCCTGCTGCAGATCGGCAAGGCGGGCACAGCCGGGCGACGACGACAGCACGACCGGACTCAACAGGCCGGCGGGCGTCGAGCGTCGACGCCGCCGGCAACGAGGTCTACGTCGCCGACGGCTTCGGCAATCACCGCGTCGTCGTGTTCGACGCGGCGCACCGGCGCGCTACAAGCGGCACTGGACGGGCGGCGACGGGCGACGCGCCGTTCAGCGACGGTGAGCTGCGCCAAGATCGCGAAGGACGGCACCGTCTACGTCTGCGATCGCGGCAACAACCGCGTCGTCGGCATTCGACAAGACCGGCAAGCTCCTCAAGAGCGGCGTCGTCTCGCCGTCCACCAAGGGCACCGGCTCGGTGTGGGACGTCGCGTTCTCGAGCGACCCGCAGCAGCGCTTCCTCTACGTCGCCGACGGCCACGATCAGAAAGTGTTCATCCTGCGGCGCGACACGCTGGAGACCGTGGGCAGCTTCGGCGACGGCGGCCGCTATCCCGGCACGTTCTACAGCGTCGGCAGCGTCGCGGTCGACTCGAAGGGCAACGTCTACACGGGCGAGAACGCTCGAGGGCAAGCGCGTGCAGAAGTTCCTGCTCAAAGGAGGCCGGACGATGAACGCGCCGCACGCTGATCGCCATCTGCTCGTTCGCCGCCCTGCTGGCGGCGCTGGGGCATCGTCGAACGCACGGCTCGAGCGCGCGGTCTCGCGCAGGCAAGGGCACCGTCATGGCGCCGCGCTACGAGGTCGATCCGCTGTGGCCCAAGCCGCTGCCCAATCACTGGGTCCTCGGCCAGGCGATCGGCCTCACCGATCGATCGACCAGGATCACGTCTGGATCGTGCACCGCGACAACCTGCTCGGCGTGAACGAAGCCGCCGCCGAGCCAGAACCCGCCGATCGCCTCGTGCTGCGTCAAGGCGCCGCCCGTCCTCGAATTCGATCCCGCCGGCACCGTCGTCGGACCACTGGGGCGGGCCGGGCCGAAGGCTATGACTGGCCGGAGTCGAATCACGGCATCACGATCGACTACAAGGGCAACGTCTGGATCGGCGGCCAACGTCGGCACCGACGCGCACGCTGCTCAAGTTCACGAAGGCCGGCAAGTTCCTCGATGCAATACGGCAAGCCCGGGCAGAACAAGGGCAGCAACGACACCGAGAACTTCGGCCGGCCCGCGAAGATCTTCGTCGACGCGAAGAACCAACGAGGCCTACATCGCCGACGGCTACGGCAACAAGCGCGTCGTCGTCATCGACGCCGACACCGGCAAGTTCAAGCGCTACTGGGGCGTACGCGGCAACAAGCCCGACGACACCAACTTCGGTACCTACGATCCCGAAGCTGCCGCCGATCAAGCAGTTCCGCACGCCCGTGCACTGCGCGGAGCTCTCGAACGACGGGCTGGTCTACGTGTGCGATCGGCCGAACGATCGCATCCAGGTCTTCAAGCCGGACGGCACGTTCGTGAAGGAGAATGTTCGTCGCGACCAACACGCTCGGCGACGGCTCGGTGTGGGACATCGCGCTTCTCGAAGGATCCGCAGCAGAAGCTTACATGTTCCTCGCCGACGGCAAGAACGAGAAGATCTACGTCATCGCTGCGCGAGTCGATGGAGATCCTCACGAGCTTCGGCGACGGCGGCCGCCAGCCCGGACAGTGGTTCGCCGTCCACAGCATCGCGCTCGACTCGAAGGGCAACATCTACACCACCGGAGACCTACGAGGGACGCCGCCTGCAGAAGTTCGTCTACAAGGGGCTCGCGCCGGTGACGAAGATGGACCAGGGCACGGTATGGCCAAAGTAAGTCGCCAGCCATCGCTGATCGCGGCGTGCATCGCAGCGGCGTGATCGCGCCGGCGCGCGCAGCAGCCGACGGTCAACGATCTGCCGAACCCGTATCAGACGATCGAGGACTACTTCAAGATGCCCGACGGGCGCACGTGGGGATCGACGAGCGCGCGTCGGCGTCGACAAGCGACGGCACGTCGATCTGGGTCGGCGAGCGCTGCGGCGCGAACACGTGCCTCGAGCTCGACGCTCGATCCGATCCTGAAGTTCGACGCGTCGGGCAAGCTGGTCAAGAGCTTCGGCGCGGGGCTGATGATCTTTCCGCACGGGATGTCACGTCGATCGCGACGGCAACATCTGGATGACCGACGGGCAGGACAACAAGCCGCGGCCCGCGCGCGGCGCCGCCGCCGGATTCGCCGCTGCCGCCGGCATCCGCCGAAGATCATCGGGCACCAGGTGTTCAAGCTACAGCCCCGACGGCAAGCTGCTGATGACGCTCGGCACGGCCGGCGGCGCGCGCGAGCCCGACTACTTCTACCAGCCGAACGACGTCCTCGTCGCGCCCAACGGCGACATCTTCGTCTCGGAGGGACACGCGTCCACCGAAGGCTCCAACGCGCGCGTGCTGAAGTTCGACAAGAGCGGGAAGTTCCTCAAGTCGTGGGGCAAGTTCGGCAAGGGCCCGCGCGAGTTCGATCAGCCGCACGCGCTGGCGATGGACTCGAAGGGCCGGCTGTTCGTCGGCGATCGCGGCAACAACCGGATCCAGATCTTCGATCAGGACGGCAAGCTACCTGCCGGAGTGGACGCAGTTCAGCCGCCCGAGCGGCATCGTCATCGACCAGCCAGCGACAACGATCTACGTCGCCGACTCGGAGTCGGGCTCGGTGAATCCGCCGCACGGCGCGTGGACGCGCGGCATCCGCATCGGCAGCGCCAAGGACGGCTCGGTGAACGTGCGTTCATCCCGACCCGTGGAAGACCTGCGCGCGAGGGTCAGCGGCCCACGCCCGAGGCACCGTGTGCCAGCAACACCAGCGCCGCCGAAGGCGATCGCGGTCGATCGCGACGGGAATCGTCTACGGCGCGGAAGTCGGGCCACGGGCGCTCAAGAAGCTACGTCAAGAAGTAGGCAACACCCTCCGTCACGGAGGATCACATGGGCACTCTCGTCGCGGACCTGGGGTACGGCCTGCGCCTTCTGCGGACACTCCCGCGGCTTTGCCCTGATCACGATCGGGACCCTGGCCCTCGGCATCGGCGTCACGACCGCGATGTTCAGCGTGGTCGACGGCGTCCTCCTCAAGCCGTTTCCGGTGAGGGACCAGGGCCGCCTGCTGATCGTCTGGACGCTCCATTCCGAAACAGGGTTCGATCACTGGCCGTTCTCGTGCGCGTCGTAATGCAGGGCATGCGAGAACCGCCTGCGCACGGTCAGCGGCGTCGCCGCCCATCCCTGTCGCGGGCGCGCTGCCGGCGGTCCTGCACTTCGACGATGGATCGGCGATGCCGCTGCAGCACGCGGCCAGTCACGGGCGACTGGTTCGATGTGCTGGGCGTGCGTGCCCGGCGCGGGCCGGCTGCTCACGGCCAGCCGATGACCATGCCGGCGCACCGGACGTCGTCGTGCTCTCGAGCCGTCTGGCCGAACGCCTGTTCGGCAGCGTGACCGGCGCCATTGGCCGCCGCGTGCGTCTGCAGGAAACCACGTTCACCGTCGTGGGCGTCGCGCCGGCGGGCTGACTATCCGCGAGGAAGCGCGGCATGGGTGCCGGCCGTGCGCGATCCCGCGACTCTCGCCCTACATGGCGTGGGACCTGGCGGTGCGCGTCGCGCCGGGGTTCACCATCGAGCAGACGGTCTCGGACCTCACAGCCGCGATGGCGGCGCTGCCTGCGGAGACAGGTCCGCTCGGGAACATGGGGACGGAGCCAGATCATCCACGCGCAGACGTTCGCGGATGCCGTGGTCGGCGACGTGCAACGGCCGGCGGCTGCTGATGCTGGGCGGCGGCGTGCTGCTGATGCTGATCGTGGCCGGCGTCAACGTCGCGAATCTTCTGATCGCCTGCGGCCTGGCGCGCCGGCGCGAGCTCTCGCTACGCGCGGCGATCGGTGCGTGAGCTCGCATTCGTCTTTGCGCCTGCTCGCCGCCGAGGCGATCGGTGCTGCGCGCGGCAGGCGGCGCGATCGGTGCGATCGCCGTCGCCCTCTGCGGCACTCGAGGCGCTCGTCGTCTTCGCGCCCGGCTGAACTGCCGCGAGCCGCTGGAATCGGGATCGACGGACGCGCGCTCGTCGCATTCACCGCCGGCATCGCCATGCTGGCGGCGCGTCCTGTTCGGCGCTGCCGGCACTGCAGACGGCGCGCGTCGAGCTGTGCCGATGCGCTGCGAGGCCCCGATGGCGGCGCGCCGCACCCGGCAGCCGCCGCTACTGGCTGCGCACACGCGCTGGTCGTGGGGCAGATCGCGGATCGCCATGGCCGTCCTGTCGATGGCCGGGCTGCTACTGAGGAGCCTGGATCGCATGCAGCGGCTGGACGTCGGGTTTGCCGCGCAAGGACCTCTTTCTCGCCGAAGTGGCGATCCCGGCCGTCCGCTACGGCTGATCCGGTCGATCGTTCAACGCGCCATGACGCGGCTCGCGGAACACACGGCCACGCTGCCGGGAATCAGCCATGCCACCGCGGTGACCATGGCGCCGTTCGCCGGCACGCAGGGCGTTGACGCGAACGTGTTCGCCGAGGGCCAGGCGTTCGACGAATCGGCCAATCCGCTCGTAACCGCGACAGTGCGTGGACGCCTCGTACTTCGCCACGCTTGGTCTTGCCCATCCTTCGAGGGCGGGCCATCGATGGGCGTGACCGGGCAGGCAGCAGCCTGCCGTGGTCGCTGAACGAGACGTTCGCGCGCTCTTCTGGCCCGGTCGCGATCGCGATCGGCCGGCGGATCAAGTGGGGTTCATCGACGTCGAAGAGCCCATGGCTCACCGTGGTCGGTCTTGTCGCCGACACCGCTATCGCGAACTGACCACCGTGAGACCGGGCATCTACGTGGCCTATGGACATGGCATTCCCGTCAGTCCCGGCTACGTGGCGATTCGCGGCAGCAGTTCCGGCCGTGGTGACCGCCGCGGTCCGCCGGGCGATCGCCGAACAGGAACCCGGCGCGACCGTTGTCAGTATCGAGGCCCTGCCGCGCGGCTGCTGGCCGCGCCGCTGGCGCGTCCCCGGTTCCAGAGCCATGCTGGCGGCCTGCTTCGCATCCGTTGCCCTGTTGCTCTCGATTGTCGGGACGTACGGCGTGCTGTCGTTCCTCGTCCGGCAGCGCTAGAGCGCGAGATCGGCATCCGCATGGCACTGGCGCGTCACCCTGGAATGTCCGTCGTCACGGTGCTGCGGCACGGCCTGGACGATCGGCCTCGCCGCTACGCTGCTCGGAACGGCGCTCGCGCTGACCATCGGCCGTCTCGTCCAGCCGCTCCTGTTCGGGGTGACCACCTCCGATCCACTCGTGCTGGTTGGAACAGCGGCGTGCATTGCTCATGTCAGTGACGGCCGCGACGTGGCTGCCGACGCGCACCGCCGCGCGCACCGATCCGCTGCGAGTGAGCTTCGCAGCGAGTAGACAGGACCGCGACAGTGCCGACCATCCGCCAGGCGATTCGCGTCATTCGAAGCCACCGGTTTCGGCGCGCTCGTCGTTCTGATCCTTGCCGCCAGGCATCGGCGCCACAACCGCGGCGCTCAATGTCGCCGCGAGCGTGTTGCTGACACCGCTTCCGGTCAAGGACGACGCGCGTCTTGTCGTGATTACGAAGAGGCTGCCGACCGGGTCGACAGCAGCATCTCCTTCACGCCTGCCGAAAGACGCTGGGGCGACGGCGCCCGGGACGCTGGAATCCGTCGGCGGGGTCCAGCATCACGGCGCATGGCCGTGGCCCGCGGAACTGGGCGATCGCGCGCTGACCGTCACCGGCACTGGTGATCGGGCAACTTCTTCGAGGTGCTCGGCGCGCGCACCGGCCGCCGGCGCCTGCTCTCATCGTGGCGGATGCGAGGGCGGGCTCCGAAGAAGTCGCCGTCATCGGCGCACAGCCTGTGGCGCCGGGAGTTCGGCGGCGATCCCGGCGTGGCGGGACAGCGCATCCGTTTGAACGGACGCTCGCGTCACGATCGCCGGCGTGGCGCCGCCGGCTTCACGATTCCGAAGAATGCCGACGTCTGGCAGCCGCTCGCCATCTCCGCTGACGCCATCGAACGAGGGGCTGGTTCTGATCTCGTCGCGCGGCTGAAACCCGGCGCGACGCTCGCGCAGGCCGTTGACGAATCGGCCGCGCTGCTCGACCGGTTGCGCGCCGTCGCGCCGCGGTCGTCACCGCAAGACACGCGCGCGGTCGTCGCCCCGCTCAAAGAGGCCGTCGCCGGTGACGTCAGACCGGTGATCGGCCTGTTCGTGGCGGCCGCCGTCCTGCTCTTCCTCGTGGGGCTGCTCTGAACGTGACTGACGCTGTTGCTCGTTCGCGGGACGAGGCGCGAAGCGGGAGCTGTCCGTGTGCTCCGCGCTGCGCGACGCGCTCCCGGCTCATGCGACGCAGTTGATGACGGAGTCCGCGATCCCCGTGCTTGCGGGCGGCGCGGCCGGTGCGCTCGTCGCGTTCTGGTTGCAGCGGTGGCTGATCGCCACGACACCCGCGGGAGTGCCCCGGCTGGATCAGGTCGGCTCCGACGGACGGCTCTCGGCCTGGCCGTGCGCCGCGTCGCTGGCTGGGGCGCTCGCTGGCTCGGCGTCCTCCCGAGCGATTGTCGCGCCGTGCCGCGAGCCTCCAGCCAGCGCCGTCGCGGCCCTGTCGGGGAGTTCCGCTGCGGACGCAGACGTCGGCGGCCAGATCGCTCGGCCCGCAACTCGCCTTCGCGCCTGCTCAGTCACGGTCGCGCGCGGCGCTGCTACGCTCAGGAGCCTCCAGTACCGGTGGCAAGTCCGTCGATCCCCGCGTTCGCTCCGTCGGACCGCGCCGCACGTCGTGCAGGTGCGCTCTGGTCGGGCGCGCTCTATCACGAGCCGCTCGAGCCGGCGCCGCCAGCTGTTCGAGGCCCTGGCCGACGCGCCTCACGGCGACTGCCTCGGCATTGCCGCCGCGACGCCCGCTGTGCCGCAGCGGCTGTCTGCACGGGAGCTTGGCTGGGACGCGACCTTCACGCGCGAAGGGCAAGGCGCCGCAGGACGCCTCGGCGAATCCCGCCTCCATCTGAAGTCGGTGCGGCCGGATTACTATTTTCGACGATTCGACACGCCCATCCTCCGCGGCCGCGCATTTCGCAGAGCTGACCGGCAAGCGCAGTCCTGCCGGTCGCCATCAAAGTCAGGCGAATCGTTGGCGCGCGCGGCTCCGGCCCGGGTCGCCCGCCGTCGGCAAGCGCGCATCAAGTTCGTAGCCGCCGGACGAGCGCCGTCGTCCATGGATGACGGTCGTCGGCGTCGTGGGCGACCTGCGGTATCGGGACCTGACGCGCCGCTGCCGGCGCGATCTATATGTCCCGGCCGGGACAGGCGCCGTGTTCCCGGCCCGCTTCCTTCTGGCGCGCTGCGCAAGCGTCGACGCCGCCCCCGCCCCAGGCGATGACGCGAGCGCGCGCTCAAAGAGATCGACCCAGCGTGAGCCCGTGTCACCGGTCGCGGCGTCGGTCGCCGGCCTTGCTCGAGATCGTCGCAGCCTGCGTGGCCCGCGGCTTCTACATGACCGCGCTCTGGCGCCCTCTCGCCGGGCCGTCGCCGTCCCCTGTCGCCGGCGCGTCGGCGTGTGCTGGCGTGCTGGCCGCGTTCGTCGCGCAGCGGTCAGCCCGAAGTGGGGCTCGCGCATGGCGCTCGGCGCGACGCTGACCGACATGCTCGACGGCTCGTCCTCGCCAGGATCGGGCTGGCCGGCGGCGCTGGGATTGAGCGCGGGAACCGGCGCCGCGATCGCGGCGGCGCCGCAGCTCAGGTCCGCTGCGCTTCTTCACGGTGAGCGCGCGCGATGCGCCGGCGTTCGCCGCGGGATGGGCGGTGCTCGCGCTCGTCGGCCTCGCGGCGGCGCTGGATCCCCGCTGCGCCGCGCGCGTGCCGCGTCGATCCCGTCACGCTGTTGCGGCGCGAAGGCTGAGCGCTCGGGCCCTGATCAGCTTGCGCGTCTCTCGCGACGTCACACCATCAGGAATGCAAGACTCTGTTCTGACGGGCAAGGAGGCGCACATGGCAACGAAAGCGCGAAGCAGGCCGTCCCCGAGGGTACCACACCGTCACGCCGGTCCTCACGCTCGACAACGCCGCGCAGGCGATTGATGGCATAAGGAAGGCGCTCGGCGCGAAGGAACTGTCGCGCGCGACCGGTCCCGACGGTGAAAGATCATGCACGCGGAGATCCAGATCGGCGACTCGCGCATCATGCTGAACGACGCGATGGTGCGGCGGCAAGGGGCCCAAAGCGATCGGCGGATCGCCGGCGTCGCTCTGGATCTACGTGGAGGACTGCGACGCGCTGTTCAATCGCGCCGTCGCGGCGGGCGCTGCAGGCGCTGGCGGGCCGATGGGGCAAGATGGCAGGATCAGTTCTGGGGCGATCGCTCCGGAAGCTGTCATCGATCCGCACGGGTACAAGTGGACGATCGCGACGCACAAGGAAGATCTCACGCCCGAGGAGATGAAGCAGCGGCAGGGTGAGCTGGGTGAAGCAGTTCGCCGGCGCTAACCGCTGATTTCGCGCACGGCGCGGCGCGCGACTCGAGCGCGCCCTGCATCCAGCCGGTCCACGCCGACGTGTGCTCGCCCGCGAAGTGGATCCGTCCTTCCGGCGCGGCGAGCGTGTCGATGAACCCGGATCTGACCGGGCGTGTGGAGCGCGAACGAGCCGCGCTGCCACGGGTCGAGTCCCCAGCAGTGCGACACGCCGCCCTCGAAGCAACTGGAGCAGCTCGGGAAAGATCTGCGTGCGCCTGTTCGCGCGCCGCGCACGACGCGCTCGGCCTCGGTCATGGCGCTCGAGCGCCGCGGTGTAGTCGCCGATCGGCATACGCGGTAACAGCGCCGCGGGCGCCGGGACCGCGCGCCCGGATCGGCGCGTGAGGCGCTCGATCGGCAGATCGGTGGTCACGTGCCCCGCTCAGGCCGTCCTTCAGCCAGAAACGCGCGCGCGTCTGCAGAAACACCTTCACCGTGCGCGACAGTACTGCTCGCGGATCGCCCGCGCTTCTGCGTCCGACAGCCGCGCGGATCTCCTGAAGATCCGCCCGATCACCGGGCTGCGGGAGCGCGCACACGACGCGATCGGCGCGCACCGTTTCCCGAGCCCGTCGCTTTCAGCCTGGACAGCGATCGCGTCGTTCACGCCGCGGTCGTCCTGTTTCACGCCGGCGGCCGGCGCGCCATACTGACGACGGTTCCGCTCTACGCTTGGCGAATTCACCGGGCAGGCGGTCGTTGCCCCTTCGATGCGATAGGAGATCGCCGAGCCGCGCGAATCTAAGCCATGGAGGAGGAACGAGGCGGCCGCGAGCCGAACCTGGCCCCGAAGCCGAGCGTGATCAACTCGGCGGCGGCGGGTGACGCCGCCGCGCGCGCGCAGCCACGCGCCGGGCTTGAGCGAGTCCCAGGCGGCCACCGCGCGGGACCGGCTGCTGCGCGAAGCCCGCGTCGGCGCGCCTGCTGGCTCGCCTCGTCGACGTAGCGCCAGGCCATGACCCCGCGAGCCCCAGCTTGCGCTCGTCCTCGGTCAGCTCGAACGGCTTCACACGGCCGCCGCCTGCCGGGCGCGACCCGCTTGGCCGCGCATCGTGCAGAGCTGCGCGCGCCCGGCACCTGATTCGGCAGCAGCGCCAGCCTCGAACTCACGCGCGTAGTGCTGCGTCACGTCGTGGGACGCCGGGAATCGGACCCGGCGCCGGCCTCGGTGCAGAGCCCGGCGGAAACGGTTCGCGCATGCGCGGACGCGTCCGCCTGGCCGCGTCCGGGCCTCGAGCACGGTGGCGGTGTGTCCGGAGCTTCTGCAGCCGTCACGCGGCGCAGAGGCCCGCCAGCTTCTGCCCCCAGCACGACGACCGCTGGGTGGGTCCGCCCGCTGCAGCCGCCTTCGAGCCGCGGCAGCGCGCGCGGGCGCGAGCGCCGCCGCCATGAAGGCGAGGGACCTCACGTCGTGTTCATCTGAACTGACCTGATTTTAGTCGAGATCGGGGATCGGGGATCGGGGATCGGGGATCGGTTTCGGAAAGCTCGCTCAGTTATTCGGTGGATGGCGCTGGAGTCGTAATCAAGCGTGCTAACGCCCGCGTCCCGATCCCCGATCCTCCCCGATCCCCCGATCCCCGATCCCCGATCCTGATCCCCGATCCCCGCTATCATCCGGCCATGCTGCGCCGGCTTCCCGCGTTCTCCTGCCCTCACCGCCCTGCTCGCCGCGGGGAGCGCCGCCGGGCGCGCGCGCGCAGGACCTCCCGCGCGGCACGATCGTCGACGACGTGAAGTGCGCGGCCGATGCCGACGCAGAGCTATGCCCTCTATGTGCCATCGACCTATCCGCCCGAGCCGGGCGTGGAACCTGCTGCTCGCGTTTCACCCCGGCGCGCGCGGGACGCCTGATGGTCGAGAATATACCAGGCCGCGGCCGAACAATACGGCTACATCGTCGCCGGATCGAACACGTCGCGGAACGGCCCGTGGTCGGTCTCGATGGCGGCCGTGCAGTGCGATGTCGGCCGACCTGGGCCGGCGCTTCTCGATCGACGCGAAGCGCGTCTACCTGACCGGCCTGTCGGGCGGCGCGCGCGTCGCCATGCAGGTGGCGCTCGGGAAGAACGACATCGCCGGCGTCATCGCGTCGAGCGCCGGCTATCCCGGACAGCCGGCCGCGCGCGTCCGTGCCCTTTGCCGTCTTCGGCACGGCGGGCACCGAAGACTTCAACTACATCGAGATGCGCCTGCTCGATCGCAAGCTGACCTCGCCGCACCACCTGGCGGTCTTCAACGGCGGGCACACGCTGCCGCCGGACGCCGTCGCGCTCGAGGCGATCGAGTGGATGGAGCTGCAGGCGATGAAGTCGGGGCGGCGCACGCGCGACGAGGCGCTCGTCGACCGGCTGTTCGAGAAACGGCAGCGGCTGATCGCGGCCTCGACGAGCCCGGCCGACAGCGTCCACCTGCTCGACGCGCTCGTGTCGGACTTCACGGGGCTTCGCGACGTGTCGGCCGAGGCGGCCCGCGCGAAGGATCTGTCGCAGCAGCCGGAGGTGAAGAAGGCGCTCGCCCGCCAGGCGCGCCGACGACGAGGCCGAGGCGCAGATGCTCGGGGATCGCCTTCGACGCTCGAAGCCCGGTTTGATGCGACCGCCGCACCGAGGGACTTCGTGCGCGGCGTCGCTGCCGTCTGATGCCAGCTGGCCGGAGCGGCTGTAGAAGCTCGCTGACAGCCCGATGCCTGACTGCTGGCCGCGCGACAGCACCGTCGCAAGCGTCACGCACGGCGAATGCCGCCGACGACCGCCCGGCGCGCAGCCAAGCGCGGCGGGCTGCGTGGCGATCGCATCGGCGGGCCCGATCCGCGTGCGGATCAAGAGCTCGGTGGCTACTCAGACGACTACAGGCTGCGAGAGCGGAGTCCGAATCCCTGATCCCTGATCCCCGATCCCCGATCCCTGATCCCTACGCTCGCCGTGCCTCTTCGCGAGGACCCGCCGAAGACCGCGACCGCCTTCTTCATCTCGTCCATCGTCCCGTAGGAGATGCGGCAGTGCGTCTTCTCGAACGGCGGGAAGTCGCGCGCGACGAGGACGCCCTTGGCGCTGGCAGGCGTCGCGGAACGTCCTTCGCCGGACGGCCGATGTTCACGAACATGAAGTTGGCCTGCGAGTCGGTCGGCTTCATGCCGCGGTCGGCGAACCACTTCATCGTGAAGTCGCGCACGTCCTTGTTCCGCGCGCGCTCGGCGGCGATGAACGACGCGTCCTGCTGGATCGCCGGCGATGCCCGGCGCTGCATCGCGAGCACGTTGAGCGAGCTGGTGCCGCGAGCCGGCGTCCCACTCCGCCATCTTCTTGATCGTCTCCGGGTGGCCGACGGCGTAGCCCATGCGGAGGCCCGCCATGCCGTACGCCTTCGAGAACGTCCGCGCGACGATGACGTGCGGGTTGTCGATCGCGATCGGGATGTGCGTGTCGTGATCGGGATCGGTGACGTAGTCGAAGCATACGCCTCGTCGACGAGCACGTACGTGTCGGGCGAGTCCTTCGCGAGCTTCGCGAGGAACTCGCGCGTCGCGCGCGCGCCGACGTAGGTCGCGGTCGGGTTGTTCGGGTTGCAGTAGAAGACCAGGCCCGCGCCCTTCGCCGCCGCGGCGAACTTGTCGAGGTCGATCTTGAAGTCGGCGTCGAGCGCCACCGGACGCACCGGGATGGCCCATCATCTCGGCGTAGCCGGCGCACTCCTCGTAGGTCGGGATCGTGCCGACCAGCGCCTTGTCCTTCGCGGTGAAGAGATGCGTGCACGAGCGGAGGATCTGCGTCGAGCCGCAGCCGAGGACGATGTTCTCGGGCTTGACGCCCTGCTTCTTCGCGATGGCCTCGATGAGCGCGCCGCTGCTGCCGTCGTAGCGGCCGGGCCGCGCGCCGGTCGGGACCGAACGCCGCCGTGACGCGCGTCGAGCACGGCCGCGCCGGGGCCGAGCGGGTTCTCGTTGCTCGACAGGCAGATGCACGCCGGGCGCGACCGCCTCGAGCGTCGGCTCGAACGCGGACCAGAGGCTGTTCTCGCGGCCGCGGCGCGCCGATGTAGGCGGCGGCGCCGAGCGCCGACGGCTCTGGACGAAGGTGCGTCGTGTCAGCATGGCTTACCTCCCGCCTTTCCGCCGGACGTGGTGGTCGTCGCCGTCTTCAGCGCGGCGCGGAAGACGTCCGGTCGCCTTCTTCATCTCGTCCATCGTCCCGATCGAGATCCGGCAGTGGCGTCTTCTCGAACGGCGGGAAGTCGCGCCCGACCATCACGCCCGACTTGGCGCAGGCGTCGCGGAAGTCCTTCGCCGGGCGGCCGATGTCGACGAAGAGGAAGTTGCCCTGCGAGTCGGCGGGCTTGGCGCCCATGTCCTGCGAGCGCCTTGACCGTGAAGGCGCGCACCTCGGTGTTGCGCTTGCTCTCGTCCGCGATGTGCTGCGGATCGTCGAGCGACGCGATCGCCGCGGCGACGCCGAAGACGCTGACGTTATGCGGCATCTTGAGCTGGGCGAGCTTCTTCACCGTCGTCGGGCATGCCGATCGCGTAGCCGATGCGCATGCCGGCCATGCCGTACGCCTTCGAGAACGTGCGCGCGACGAAGACGTTGGGCGTCGAGAGCGCCAGCGGCATCGCCGTCTCGTACGACGGATCGGTCACGTAGTCGTGATACGCCTCGTCGATCAGGATGACGGTGTGCGGGCGACGCCTTGCGGATGCGCTCCACCATGTCGGTCGACGGTCTTCGCGCCGTGGACGGTGGCCGTCGGATTGTTCGGGTTGTTGAAGAAGACCAGGCCGGCGTCGCCCGTCGACGCCGCCGCGATCATCGCCGTCGACGTCGAGGCGCATCGCCGAATCAACCTTCACCTCGGTGACCGGCAGCTTGTAGCGCTTGGCGTAGCCGGTGCAGTTCTCGAAGGTCGGGAGCGCCGTGACCAGGCGACTGCGTCGGCGAGACCCAGGCGCGCATCGCGCTCTTCAGGATCTCCTGCGAGCCGGCGCCGAGGACGACGTTCTCGGGCTTGACCTGAACTTCGCGGCGATGGCCGCGACCAGGTCGGCGTCGGCCGGCGTGCTGTTGAACGGATAGCGCCCCGCCTCGGGGAACTTGCCGAGAATCGCGTCGAGCGCGGCCCTGCCGGGCCCGAGCGGATTCTCGTTGCTGCTGATGCGGATCTCTTCGACGCCCGGCGGCAGCACGGGACGCGGGCGCGCTGCCCCGGCGTCTGCGTCTGGGCTTCGGCGAAGTGCGCCTCGAGCCCGCGCGCGGACAGGAACGCACCCGAGAACGGCGAATCGTCGGCCGTGCCGACGAGCCGCAGGAAACCGCGGCGGGAAACAGGCATGTCAAACCCCTCCTTCGACTACCCGACGGCGCGGGATTCTACTACCGAATCGGGCCGATCTCGACGATCACTTCCACCTCGACCGGGATGCCGCCCGGGAGTGGTCGCCATCCCGACGGCCGACCGCGCGTGCTTCCCCTTTCGCCGAACACCGCGACCATCAGGTCGGAATAGCCGTTGACGACGGCCGGCTGCTGGGTGAACGCCGGGATCGGAATTCACCATCCCGAGCACCTTGACGATGCGCGTCACCCGTTTCAGGTCGCCGAGCTCCTGCTTGAGCACGGCCAGGTGCGCTGATGGCGACGGAGCGCGCCGCCTGGTAGCCCTGGTCGACCGGTCATGTCCTTGCCGAGCCGCCCGACGACGTCCTTGCCGTCCTGCGGCAGCGGTCCCTTTGCCGGCGAGGAACAGCAGGTTCCCGGTCTGCACGGCGTTGACGTAGTTGGCGATCGGCGCGCCGGGCGTCGGCAGCGCGATCCCGAGCTCTTTGAGCTTCGCTTCGGGATCCCACCGACCGGCGCCCTGCGCGTGCGGCAGGCTTGCGCCGCCGCGACCCGTTCCGCGCTCGATCCGCTCGAACGTCGGTGGAGTAAGTTCCAGATCCCGACGCCGACGACGATGAGCGATCACCCAGAAGATCAGGGACTTGACGGTTGCGTTCATGCGGGCTCCTGGCCCGCCAGCTCCACCTGGCGGGGGCCCGCCAGTTCCTCCGGCGGCGGACCGAGCACGCGCATGATCGCGGAGGCGATGCGGCGCCACTCGCCCTCTTCGTGGACGAGCTCCTTGCGCCCCTTCCGCGTCAGCGTGTAGAAGCGCGCCTTGCGGTTGTTGTCGGACGTGCCCCACGCGGCGTCGATGAACCCGCGGTCCTCGAGGCGCTGCAGGGCCGGGTAGAGCGACCCGTGGTCGACGATCAGGACGTTGTCGGACTCGCTCTGGATGGCGCGGGCGATGCCCTGGCCGTGCTGCGCGCCGAAGATCAGGGTCCGGAGGATGAGCAGGTCGAGCGTGCCCTGGAGGTGGGCGGAGTGCTCGCGGTTCGCGCGCTTTCGGATAGACATTCGACCCGAGTATGCGTATCCTCCGGGTAGAATGTCAACCCGAAAGCGCCGGGACGAGGACTTCACGCGCGAAATCCGCGCGCACCTCGAGCATCGAGACCGCGCGCCTGATCGACGAGGGCATGGCCCCGGCGCAGCGCGCGCGCCGCCCGCCGCGCGTTCGGCAACGTCACGCGCGCGCAGGAGCGGTTCTACGAGCGCGGCGCGCCTGCTGTGGATCGACCACCTCCGCCAGGACGTCCGCTGCGCGATCCGCAACATCCGCCGCTATCCGGTCGCCGCGCTGGTCGCCGTCGTCTCGCTCGCCGGCGGCATCGGCGCGACGACGGTCACCCTGATGATCCGCGACGTCCTCTTCCGCAAGGCGCCGCCGCTCTATGTCGATCCGTCGCGCGATCTCGCGGGTGCAGATCGGCACGCCCGAGCGCCCGGTCATGCCGATCGGCAGCTACGTGCCCGCGGCGCTCTATGCGCAGCTGGCGCGAGACGCTCGATCTCCCGATCGCCGCGGCCGCGGCTGCCGCGCGGCGATCCGCGACATGCGCGATCGGCGATCGCACCGAGTCGGTGCCGGTGCGGCCGGTGACGCCGGAGTTCTTCGACCTGCTCGGCATCCGCCCGGAGGTCGGACGGCTGCTCGGACCCGCGACGCGCGCGGCCGGCGGACCCGCGCCCGCGGTCCTCAGCTATCGCATCTGGGAGCGTGTGTTCGATCGGCGCCCTGACGCGATCGGCCAGGCGATCTGGATCGACAACCAGCCGCTACACCATCGTCGGCGTCCTGCCGCGGCCGTTCTGGTTCTCCGACTGGGGCTCGCCGGTCTGGACGCGGCTCGATCCGCGGACGGTGCCGCCCGACGAAGGGCTCGAGATGATCGTCCGGCGTCCGCCGCAGCTGTCGCCGGCGCTGCTCGACGCGCGGCTGCAGCGCGGGCTCGCCGAGTACGCGCGCGCGGCTGCCCGTCGGGACAGCGGGAGCTGCGGCTGCAAGGTGTCGGGCATCGAGGGCACGCCGATCGCGCGGCAGGTGGCGCCGATCCTCCCCTACATCCTCGGCGCGTCCGGTCCTGCTGACGCTGCTCATCGCCTGCGCCAACGTCGCCATCCTGATGATCGCGCAGTGGACGGCGCGCGAGCACGAGATCGCCATCCGCGCGTCGATCGGCGCCAGCCGCGGCCGGATCGTCCGCGCGCTGCTGACCGAGTCGGTGCTGGTGGCGTCGCTCGGCGGCCTGGCCGGCGTCGGCGCCACGCTCGCGCTTCGCGCCGTCGTGCTGTGGCGCGCCGGCGGCGGCGGCGGCGACGGACGCTTCCTCGAGTTCTCGATCGATCCGGTCGATCTTCGCTGCAGGCCGCGCTGATCACGGTGCTCACCGGCGATGATCGCGGGCGTCGCGCCGGCGCTGTACGAAACGCGGCGGCTTCACACCAACCCGCTGCGGACGATCGACGGCGTCCGATCGCGTGCGCCAGCGGTGGCGCCACGCGCTCGTCGTCGCGCGAGATCGTCGTCACGGTCGCGCTCTTCGTCGAGACCGCGGCCATGATCGACGGCTACCAGCGGATGCGCGACGGCGAGATGGGCTTCGCGACGCGGCCGCTGATGGCCGCCTCGGTCGAGAACCCCGCCGGCATCGCGATCGGGCCGACGCTCGACGCGATCAGGCGGACTGCCCGGCGTCGCCAGCGTCGCCGCCGCGACGGCAGCGCCGTTCTTCCGGATCCGCGCGCGACGCGAGGCGCGTCGCCGCCGACGCCGGCGGATCGAATGCGGTCGCTCGTGGAGCGCACGACCGTCACCGGCGACTTCTTCTCGACCCTCGGCGTGCCGATGCGCGCGGGGCGGTCGTTCTCCAGCCAGGACTCGCCCGCCGCGCGCGTGTCGCCGTCGTCAACGAGACGCTGGCGAAGCGCCTGTTCCCGGGGCGAGCGGCCGCCGGGCAGCGCATCTGGATCGCCGGCGTGCCGCACGACATCGTCGGCGTCGTCGCCGACTACGCGCACAATCCGATGCAGGTCCCCATGCGCGCATCCGAAGGTCTTCCTGCCGCTCGCGCCGGATGCGAAGAACCTGCGCCGGCTGGCGGTTCATCATCCGCGCCGAGTCGGATCCCGGGCCGCTCGTGCAGCAGGTGCGGCGCGCGGTCCCCGAGGCGGCGCCGGGCACCGATCGTCACCGAGCGCCTACACGTTCGATCAGATCCGCACGGTCGGAAGCCAGAGAAGTCCTGGTCGGCACCGCGCCGCTCGTTCCGCTCATCGCCATCGGCACGCTTGCTGACGACGGCGGGGATTTACGGCGTGCTGGCGTTCGCGATCACGCGGCGGTCGCGAGAGCTCGCGGTGCGGATGGCGATCGGGGCGACCAGCGGCAGACGTCGTCCGCCTGGTGACGGCGCACACGGTCCGGCTCGTCGGCATCGGCGCGGCGCTGGGCATCGCCGTGACGTTCGGCTGCTCGCGCGTGGTCCGCGCCGCCGGCGGCGCCGGCAGCATCTGCGATCCGCCGCTCCACGTCTTCGCTGTGGCCGGTCGTGGCGGTGATCGTCATCGGCGCGGTCGCGACGTGGGTGCCGTCACGGCGCGCGCTGAAGATCAATCCGGCGGCGCTGCTGCGTCGTGTCGATCCTGAATCCCGATCAGATCGCAACCTCGAGATTCCACGCCGATTCGGACGGATCACGGGATCAGGATGCGATCAGCTGATCGCGGATCAGATTCAGCACAGAAGTCGCCGGTCAGAGCCGATCGACGCGAAGGCGTCGCCGTCGCTTCGGCCGGCGTGCGCCGGCGCCACGCCGGATCGAGGCGATCCGCGTACCACAGCCTGCGCGAGCGCCCACGTCTGCTCGAGCGGTCAGGACCTGCGCCGCGCGGCAGCTCCTGCTGCGCGCACCAGCGATCGAGATGCTCTTCGGACCCGAAGAGCAGGATCGTCGCTCACGTGAACCCGACGTCGTCCCACCAGCGCCGCGCCGGCAGCGCGAAGTGGACGACGCCGCGCGTCTCGGTGATCGCGCCCGCCGCGACCTTGCGCTCGAGCGCGCCGCCGCAGTCGGCGCAGGTCGTGAAGATGCGCGCGTCGCGCGCCGAGCGCGGCCGCGATGCCGAACGCGTCCCACGCGCAGTTGGCGTAGTAGGCGCGGCCCGCCGGCGATCGACGGTGAAGGCCGTCTGCATGTTCGAGAACGGCATCGCCATCCAGATCGTCGTGGAGCACGGCCGCAGGACGATGATGCGCGCGTCGGCCAGCGCGCGGTAGGCCGGCCTCGGCCTCGGCGAGCGAACAGCGACGAGCGCGCGCGCGGCGTCGGCCGCGGACGGGCGCGGCCGACGTCTCGACCATCTGCTCGTAGATGTAGGAGCCTGATGTCCCGGAGCAAGGGCATCCATCGGCGAGCGCGCGATTCTACCAAAAACCGGCGGGCGTCATGCGAAGCGGCCATCGTCCGTGGCGCGCACGGTGTGGATCTCGTCGAAGCCCTCGCCGGGCGCCGGCGGCATCCAGCCGCTTGGCGCAGGTGAAGATCGCGACCTTCGGGCACCTTCGCGCGGCCGTCGCGGCGCTCGTTCCGCGCCACCGCTTCGCGCGTCGCTCGCTTCGATGTAGTAGCCGACGACGCGCGCGACGAACTCGCGCGCGATGGCGATCACCGCCGCGCGCTCCGCCGGCGTGACGTTGGTGTTGTCGACGACCACCGGATCGCCCTGCGGCGAGCGCCAGCGCGCAGCAAGCGCATCCTGCCGCGCCCTGCTTGCTGCTCGCTGCGCGGCAGCGCGTCCTTGCTGATGTATTCGTGGTTGGAAAGCGCTCGCGGCAGAACGTCGACTTGCCCGCGCCGGGGAGGCCGACGAGAATCACGCACTCCGGCCTGACGCATCGCCACTGACCGCGATCGATTGCACTCGAGCCCGAGCCGATCGCGAGTAGCGATACCGGCCGAGGCGCGCGAGGATGCGTCGCCTTGAGGTCGGCCTCCGACGTCGCCGAGGTCAGGTCGATGTCGGCGTCGGCGACGGCGTCGAGCAGCGCGCGGATCAGCTGCGCGCGGCTGATGGCGGCGCCGCTCTGCGCGCGGATGTTCGCGGCGAGGCGATCGAGGAACACGATCTGGCGGTTGAACAGGACGACGGTGACCTTGGTCCACGCCTCGTCGTGCACGGGCGGCCGGCCGGGCCGGCGTCCCTGCAGCAGGCGGCACGCCGGGCCGGGTCGGCGTGAAAATATCCTGGCTGGTCTTGCTGGTCTTCCGCTTGCGGACACGGGCCATGAGGTCTCCGGAATCTCCAGGTAGTATTAGGGCCATCATTAAATACACGTTCGCGACGCTGAGATGGGCTTGGCCGTATTCAACTCGTAAATGAGCCAGTTAGTTCAAGCTCAACATTATTCTGTCGGATGCAATTACGTAATTCTTCCATCCCCAATGTTTGGCTGACGGCGTCTAGTGACGGACGGCCGGCAGACGCTGCAGGACTTCGCCGGCGAGGCGGCGGAACGCGTCGGCGGACGGCGACTTCGGGCGCGGCCGCCGCGATCGGTTTTCCGCGCCGCCGGCGCCTCCGGCGAGCGCGGCCGCGAGCGCGGATTTCGGTGTGGAACATGCTGATCGCGGTGCTCGGCGCGCAGCCGGTCGGCGATCTCGCGCGTCTAGCTTCCGCTGCGGATCGACGCCGCTCAGCAGAATGCCGACGATGCGCCCGCGCGACGTCATGCGGGCGCGGACGCGCTCGACCGCGGCCAGCAGCGGTCTCCAGCGCTTCGACGGCGAGCGGCTCGGGAGTCGACCGGGATCACGAGCCCGTCCGCCGCGACGATCGCGTTGACGCTGAGCAGCGACAGGCTCGGCGGACAGTCGAGGATGATGAGATCGTAATGGCCGCCGACGCGCTCGAGCATGCGGCGCAGCATGGTCTCGCGGCCGCGGAGGCCGCACAGCGCGACGTCGGCGTTGGCGAGCTCGATCGATCCCGTCAGCAGATCGAGGTTCGGCGTCTCCGTATGGCGCACGGCCTTGAGGATGGGATACTTTTCGAGGAGGCAGGACGCGGCGGACGGTCTCAGCAGGTGGCGCGGCACGCCGAGCCACAGGGAGGCCGAGGCGTGGCTGTCCAGATCGACGAGCAGGATCGCGGCGCTTCGGCGAGGCGAGGGCGGCGGCGAGGTTGACGGCGGCGGTGGTCTTGCCGACACCTCCTTTGCTGTTGAGAACGGCGATGACCACGGGCAATCTTTCCGGCATTCTATCCACAAACACGGGATGGACGCTGCCGCGAGAGGATCGCGGCGAACGCAGCTTGCAATGTGAGCGCCAGCGGGCGCGCGACGCGCCAAGGGCCGCCAGGAACAGGGTGGACGGCGGCGCATGGGACTGTTTGGATGGCTGACGAAAAGATCGGATGGCGGCGAAACGACGAGGCGCGCGCGTGGCGTGAGGCGTGGACCGCGGCGGTCGCATCGCTCGATCCGGCGGCCGTCGGCCTCTGGAGGCGGCGTTCCGGCGGACGCCGCCGTTCGCGGATCAATACGTAACTGAACGAAGTACTACC
>ERZ1370068.6338-contig-5326_pt1 | contig 53457 bp, 59 predicted proteins | sample MGYA00561227_ERZ1370068 | MGnify/ENA primary metagenome ERZ1370068 (study PRJEB38410, sample SAMEA6850437) | metagenome | study: Metagenomic assessment of the ecological functions of the soil: analysis of the soil microbiota associated with the... | reverse complement strand
GGTCTGGCGGCAGATCGGCGGCTTTGTTTGCCGCGGGCCGCTGTGATGACGGTGACGCCCGGCGCTTTCGAGCAGGCTGGCCAGGATGCGACGGCTGACCGTGCTGTCGTCGACCACGAGCGCGGTGCAGCGCGCTGACCGTGCGCGAGTCTGGCGTCGAGCGCGCGGCATGGTCGCTCGACGTCCTGCGCGTGCGCGCGGGCCTCGTCGCCGGCCGGCACGAGCGGCAGCGAGAAGAACGGAACCGGCTGCCCTCGCCGGGACGTGCTTTCGACCTTCAGCTCGCCGCCCATCTGGCGCGACAGATGCTGCGCTGATGGTCAGGCCGAGCCCGGTGCCGCCGGCGGCGCGCGCCGGCTCTTCGTCTGCGTGAACGCGTCGAAGATCTCGCGTCGAGCGCCTCGGGTTCGATGCCCGACGCCGGTGTCGCTGACTTCGAAGCGCAGCCGCCGCCGTCTGCGCGGCTGATGACCGAGCCGCACTTCGCCATCGGCGGTGAACTTGATGGCGTTGCCGAGCAGGTTCAGCAGGACCTGCCGCAGATGCCGGCCGTCGAGCACGACCGACCGCGGCACGTCGGACGTCGACCGACATGCGTCAGCATCAAGCCCTTGCGCTGCGCCGCGTCTGCCGACCACGTAGCGGCAGGTCGGTCGACGAGCTTGCGCGAGATCGGTCGGCGCTGCTTCGATGTCGACGACGGCCGGCCTCGATCTTCGAGAGGTCGAGGACGTCGTTGATCAGGTCGAGCAGCGTGCGACGCCGCACTGCGAGATCGCGTCGAGCGCTTCGCGCTGCGTCGCGCTCAGCGCCGCGATCGCGCTGCAGCAGCTGCGCGTAGCCGATGCACGCCGTTCAGCGGCGTGCGCAGCTCGTGGCTCATGTTGGCGAGGAACTCGCTCTTCGCGCGCGTCGCGGCCTCGGCGGTCTCCTTCGCCTGGCGCAGCTCGGTCGTCGCGGTCGACGCCGATCGGAGATGTCGCGCAGGAACGCGCCGAAGAAGAACCCGTCTCTCGACGCGCATCGGCGACGTGATCGGTGATCTCGATCGGGAACTCGTGTCCGCTCGCGATGCAGCGCGCGTCAGCTCGAGCCGCTTGTTCACGACCGGCGCCTCGCCGGTGTCGTGAAAGCGCCGCATGCCGCTGCTGTGCGCTCCCGGAATGCCGAGCGGGATGATCGTGTCAGCGAGGCTGCGGCCGAGCGACCTCCTCGCGCGTCCAGCCGAACGTCCGCTCGGCCTGCGCGTTCCACGCGACGATGCGTCCCGCCGAGTCGATGCCGATGAACGCGTCGTGCGCCGTGTCGACGATCAGTCGCGCCCGCGCTTCGCTTTCCGCCAGGCGCGCGAGCGCGCTGCCGCCGCTCGTCGTCGGCGATCGCGACCGACGATCAGGTTGGCGACCGAGATCGCGAAGTTCTGCTCGTCGACCGTCCAGGCTCGCGGCGCCGCCGACGTGTTCGGCGCAGAGCACGCCGACGCGTCGTGTTGTCGCTGGCGCAGCGGCACGTCGAGCATGGCGCCGATCCGCAGCGGGGATCGGAGGTAGAAATCCACGAACTCCTTCGTGCGCGGATCGGTGTGCGCGTTGCCGCCACGGCGACGACGCGCTCGTGTTCGATGGCGCGGAAGTAGGCGGGCGCTCAGCTCGCGATTCATCAGCGGCCCCGGCTTCGTAGCGCGTTTCTCGCTGCCGTGCAGTACAGGCCGACACAGCGGATTGACCCCGCGCTGGTCGTCGAAGCGCCACATGCTCAGACGCTCGACCGCCGAGCGCCTCGGCTCTCGACCGCGCAGAATCGCGCGCAGCCGTTCGATCAGCTGCTCGTCCGGATCGGTATAGCGCGTGGTGAGGTGCGGTCGGCGCGTCGCTCTGCCTGGCCAGCCGGGCTCTCGCCCTCCACTGCAGCGCTCTTTCGGCGGCCAGCAGCGACGTCAGATCGTGAAAGATCGTGAGCAGCGCCGCTTCGCCGCGCCAGGTGACCCCCTGCGCGGAGACGAGGGCGGCCAGAACGGTTCGCCGTCCCGTCTGTCGTCACCCGGATCCGGACGTTGTCCGCCTCGCCCGCTCGCGCTGCACGCTGTTCCGACAGGATGCCGCGGTCGGCCTGGTCGGCGTGCGTAGCTGCCGACGGGCAGCCCGACCGCCTTACCCAGCGGATGCCGATCAGCTCGGACGTGCGGACGTTGATCGCGAGGATCGTGGCTGATCGGCCAGCCGGCTGACCACCGCGCGGAACAGGCTCATGTTGAACAGCTGCGAGGAGCAGCCGCTCGGCGTCGTCGGTCGGAGGCAGCATCATGCCGCCGTCGTTTGGGAAGTGCTCATCTGTCCGCCGAACCGACGACTCTGGCAGACTTCGAACGCGCTTGAAAAGGCCGCGACCATCAGGCGCTCTGGAAGCGCCGATCGCGCCGCCGAAGGGACGCGGGACGCGCGCCTTACCGCAACGCCGCCCGGCGACAGGCCTTCGAGAGCGCAGCCACAGGTTGGCGTCTCGAAATCCAGTCCAGGATCGGGAGCGGCTGGCGCAGCCAGTGCGCAATCAGCGCCCGACGGAGCAGGTCGTATTCCGCCGTCAGCCGTGAGGCGGCGTCACCGCCGAGAAGAAGCTCGGTCAGCTTCCACTCGGTCGGCGACCGCATGGCGCACTTCCGGTCCGAACTGGACAAATGCCTGATGGAGCACCGGTATCGACGGGACGATCGCGCGCTTCAGGCTGCGCGAAATGTCCGCGACGGCGCCCGAGGATGACGAGATGTTCGACGCGCAACAGACTGCCGCGCATGAAACAGCTGTCGGGGAGCGGTTCGGCGATCGCTGGCCACCCGGCTGGCGAGAACCCCGAGAGCCAGCCCGAGATCGAGCAGGACTTCGCCTTCGACCTTCAGCTCGCCGGCTTCAGAATCTTCGACCGCAGTTGGGCGGTCATCATGATCGACTGCACCCGGCCCAAGTCCGATTCTGACGACAGCCTCCTGCAGGCTGCCGATCTGCCGAACGTCGCGCCGTAGACAGACGAGTTCGCCATGCGAAGCACTTCGACACTCAACGCGGCATCGTCATTCAGCAGCGAGACGAACTGGCTGATCGGTGCGCCGTCGCGCAGGAGGCGCGACAGGCGGATCGCCGCCTCCGGCATCACCGGCAATTCGAGTTGGTGCGCGTGTGCAGCCGTTTGACGATTCCGGCCATGAACTGCTGGTCGTCCTTGTCCAGTTCTGCCGATTGACATGATTTCTGGCGACTCCATGAAGCCGGCGAGAAATGCGGCTTCTCTTGGCTTCACTGACGGCGGCTCGGGATTGTTGGCAGGTTGGCGCGACTGTGTCGACCGGAGCTGGCGCGTCCGCCTGCGCTGCGGCGCCTGGCCGATGCGGGTGACGTTGGAGAAGGAAAGACCTCGGCCGGTTTCGATCCGAACAATGAGGTCAACCAGCGAGCTGCCATCCAGGCTGTGCCTCCCTCGAGCTCCTCCTTCCCTCAGTATCGGTCCGGTGTGTCGGGCGCCTCAGCGGGCTGATGGGGTTTCATCGCGTGCAGGGGGCTGCAGTTTTCGACCGTTACAGCGGTTTTCTGAACGGTGTAGCATTTGAGTGCCGCCGAGTTCACGGAGGCGCCTGGAGGGCAGGTGAACACGGAGCCACCGGGGGTACGGAGAAAATCACTCCGTTCCCTTCAGTTCTCTGTTCTCTCAGCGCGCCGCCCGCCTCCGGACAGGCCATGGTCCGCTGTGCGACGGCTGCAGTGAAGTGGAAGCGCTCAGCGGCCGTTTGGCCGACGTCCTGGCGTCGCTTCATCGAACTTCATGCGGAGTCGCACGAACATACCCGCGCGTGGTGAAGTTCGATGACACGAGATCGCGGTCGGCGAAGCCGGTGACGTTGTAGCCGGCCGAGAGCCAGAGGTTCTTCTGAATCTGGAACCCGACTTCTCCGCCCACCGCGCTCCGGCGCCCGCCCTCTCCGCCCCACATCACGCTCGTCAGGCCGCCGATGTCCCACCGTCGTGAGAGGTCGATAGCCGACGCGGCCCGAGACCAGCTGGATGCCGAATCGGCCCGGGCTGGTCTCCGGTCCGATCGTCGACGAACTTCGCCGCGTGCTGGCCCGAGAACGTCCACGCGCGCAGCGGGTGGAAGTCGGCGTGCGTCGACACCACCTGCACCTGTCGATCGGTTGGCCGAGCGAGCCGCAGCCGAGCGACAGTCCGGGCGTGTCTTCGACCCTGAACTCGTAGCGCGTCAGCAGGTTGAGACGGTTCGTCGTCGTATCCCGGTACGCCGCGCCGATCGAGAAGCGATCCTGCACCTGGTTCGGCGCGCCCTCGGGCACGGTCAGCTGATAGTAGTTCCTGGCCAGCATCGTCCAGTCGCGCGACAGCTTCTGCGCGAAGCCGGCGGTGGACAGCCAGCTGTCGCTCGACGAATCGTTCCGCCACTCGAGGCGTCCCGTGCCCTTGAACCGTGCGCTCGCGGTGTACTTCGAGGCCGGCCGAGGCCGCCGTGGCCTCGCGTTCTGACACCGGCGATCGGCGTGGAGATGTTCGAAGCCGGCGGACAGCCGCACGCCCTCGGCGATGCGTCCACTGATTCCGCAAGCCAATCGCCGCCTCGGCTTCGCGGCCGGAAATGGCGTCGGCCGAGCCGGTACTCGCTGAAGACGTCGCCGTCCTTCATGTAGCTCGACGCGACGCCGAACACGGTGTTGTAGCTCCGCTGCCCTTCGGTGAGCGCATAGGGACCATCGAGGCTCGAGATGAACTCGTGCCGCGCGTACAGCTTGACCCGATCGGTGATCATGAGCTGCGTGCCGACGGCGGCGACGCGCCGTGCCGACGAGCGCACGTCCTGTTCGCCTTCACCGTAGCACGTTCGCGCGCTTCCCGAAGAGGAACGTGAGCTTCGCCGCGCACGGTCATGACGTCGAGCGGCGTCGTCCGTCGCCGGCGCGTTCACGCCTGCTGACAGCTGCGGCGCGAATCCCGGCTGCACGATCGGCTGGCCGGTCACCGGATCGATGCTGGTGTTGGTCGATCCGAAGCCGAATCCGCCGGTCGGCGTCTGCGACCGAACAGCGGGATGCCGGCGCTCGTCCCTGCGCGGGCGCGCCGGTCTCGGTCGCGCGCCGCATGCCGAGCTCGAGCACCAGCGGCCGCCACTTCGTCTCCACGGCCAGCAGGCCGCCATTCGCGATGCCCGTCCGTCAGGCGGTCTTCCGAGTGAATGGCTTCGCCGATGATGTGCACGCGCGTCGCTGATCGTCGACCTCGCGCGCGCCACCGGCCTCGGTACGGCCGCCGGTCAGCGTCGACGCCGGGTTGCTGAAGCCCGGATCCGAGATGGCGCCAAACGCGCGCGCGACCAGCCGGCTCGACTCGTGCCGCCACTCGATCCGCGCCGGCGGATCCCTCAGGGTCCACGCCCGCCGCCGGTGACGGTGGCGGTGTCGCCGCCGATGCCGGTGTTGATCGTGCCGGTGGACTGCGCCCCTTCGATCACGATCGTCGAGGACGCTGCCCAGCCGCAGCGTCGTGTTCACGCTGCGCAGGCGGTAGCGGCGATCCCGGCGACGCATCCTCGATCCAGCTGCCGCCCACCTGCAGCGCGCCGCCGAGCCGCACCTGCACGTTGCCGCCGCCGACCCACGATTTGTCGCGCGCCGGCGTCAACCTCGTAGGTCACCCGGATCGACACCGGGTTCAGCCGCTCGTCGAGCGACGGTACCGGCCTGCCGGAAGAGCAGCCGCCCGCTGAACGGCTCGAACTCGTAGTCCGTGAATCGGGTGAGCCGCACGGCGCTCAACACCAGCGCCGGCTGATTGCGATCGCGCGTGATGATTTCCACGCGCTCGGTTCCCGACACGCCGTTCGGATTGCTGACCGGGTACGGACCCGAGATGCCGAGCGCGGCGTATTCGTCGATCACCTGGCGCAGCGAATCATGGCTGGCGAACACGTTGACCATCGTCCGCGAGTTCTCGAAGTGCTGCTGGACGCCGGTCAGCGCGCGGTTGTACGCGCCGAGCTGCCTGCGCTCGCGGACTGAAGCTGGAGGTCTGCAGGTCGCCGTACATCACGTAGCCGAGGCCGCGGTCGACGCGCGCGTAGAAGCGTCCCGACGTCTGCGCGTCGAACTGCTTCAGGCTCGAGTCGCCGTACATCGGATAGAAGGCCTCCGGCTGAATGTCGCGGAAGAGCACGCCGCGCTCGTCCTTGTCGGAGTCATACGCGAGCGTCAGCAGGTAGTGCGTCGGCGACCGTGCCCTTCACGAACAGCGCGCCGCGGCCGCCGACCTGACCCTGGCCGCCGTCGAACGACCGCGTGAAGCGCGTGAATTCCCGATCGAAGACCGCGTCGAGCCGCGCCGGCGCCAGCAGGCCGCCGTTCACGCGCGAGACCGACACGGCGCCGTCGAGCAGACCGACCGCCAGCATCGGCCGGAGCGCCGTGGACAGCGGCAGCACGTCCTGACGGCCGCTGTCGCGCGGCGCAGCGGCCACGGTCGTGGCCGTCAGCGTCAGCCGGCAACGGTTCCGGTGCATTCGAGTTCGCCGGGGTGAGCGCACCCGCCTGACGGATCGGTTCGAAGCCGCCGGGCAGCTGGACCCGGACGCCGGCACCTGCGCCACTGGAATGGCCGCGCGTCGGATGCACGCCGTACCAACGTCGCCGACCGGCCGCCGATGATCGCCGGCTGCGCCGGTTGGTCGAAGCGCCGGCACCCAGACTTCGGCGCGCGCCCGCCGGACGCCGATCTCCTCGAGCACGGCCGGCATTCGCGCTGCCGTCCACGATGAAGTCCGTGCGACGCACTTCGCCGAACTTCAGGTCGACGAAGAGACTTCCGGCGTCGCCCGCGTTGCGATTGCTGCTCGTCGTCAATTGGCTGCCCGCCGGCAGCGTCGTGCGATCGACTTTGAGGACGTGCGTCGTCGGCGTGAGGCCGCAGTAGCTGTAGTTCTGCCTTCGACGTCGCTGACGAGCGACGTGCCCTCCTCGAAGTGTCAGATCGACATCCGGCACGCCGGGCTCGCCGGCGTCCTGGAGGCCGTTGCCGTTGCGGATCCGCGAAGATCACCCCGACGACGCAGGCGTCGGTCGTGAAGACGCCGCCGGTAACGATGACGCGCGCCCGCGCGGTGTTCGACTGCACGGTCGCCGCTGGCGGCGTCCGCGCGGTTGATGCCGTCGCCTTGCAGGGCGCCGACCCCGACGCGCACCCGGTAGGTGATCGTCACTTCGTCGCTCGCCGCCTGCGACGGGATCGCGAACGTCAGGACCGGCCCCGCCCCGCCGGCTGGATCCGGCAGCACCGCCGCCGCGCCGGCAGCGCCAGTCGCGCCGAACCGGCGATGTAGCGGAAGCCGAGCGGGAGCCGGTCGGTCACCGACACATCGGGCAGCGTCGGGCCGGCCAGATTGCGGACGCGGACCGCGTACTGGACCGCGTCGCCGATTTCGGCGACCAGCACGTTCGCGATCTTCTCGACCGTCAACCGCGCACGCGGCACCAGATGAACCGTCGTCGGTTTCGGCTCATCGTCGGCCCGCGGCGGCGCACCCGAGTCGGTCGACGTCGGTCGATTCGTCGCGGGTGATGACGACGCCGGCCGGCGTCACGCTGGTCGTCGAGATCGCGCTGTTGTTCAGGTCGACCCCGACCGGGACGGATGCTCCGCTCTCGTACCTGACGCGGACCGTGAATCCGATCCGGCTCTCGGTGCCAGGCGGCATCGTGTCGGATCCGGCCAGCATCGCGCTTCGCGGTGGTGCCGTTGAACGATTGCCGCCGGTCGCCAGCGTGAGCGACGCGTTCCCGCTCTCGATCGACGGCCCGGATACGACGGTGATGCCCGGCGCGCCCGGCGCAAACGTCGCCGCCAGGTCGTCGGTGACCTGAACGTTCGGGGCGGCAGCTTCGCTGGTGTTCCGCAGCGCGATGGCGTAGCTGACGTCGAAGACCGGCTCGTCGCCGACCTGCGTGACGCCCGTCAACATCTTGGTGACATCGACGCGCGGGAGCATCAGCCGCACGCCGCCGGCGGCTTCAGCGCGTCGCGACGATGACGGCCGCCGGCTGCTGGACGAGTGCGCGCCGTCACGCGGTTGTTTTGCGCCGCCGTCGGAACCGCCGCGGCGTTGGCGTAGGTGAGACGCACCCGGAAATCGACCGTGCATCCCTGTCCGACGCCAAGCGATCGCGGACGCGCTGAGCAGCTGCGTTCCCGGGTCCGAACTCGGCTCCGATGCCGGTGAAGCCGCTGTTGGCAACGCACGGTCCGCTGACGGCCGCTCGGCGCCGGCGGACCGAGGACCGCGAATCCGCGACCTGCCCGTTCGCGCCCGGCGCCCCGGAGATCGTGATCGTCGGACTGCCCTGGGCAAATGCCGAGGACAGCGAATCCGCGACCTGCAGGTTGGTCAGCGGATTCTGGCCGGTGTTGGTGACGTCAACCGTAGAACGGCACGTCGAACGCCGCCGGACCCACCACCGTCGAGCGCACCGGCGCGGATTGCGACGGCCACGCTCTGCGGCGGCACCGTCTCGTTCAGGTCGGTCGCGGTGTTGTTCGCCGGCGCCGGATCGGTCACTCCCGCCGGGACCGTCGCGACTGCCGTGTTGGCGACTGACGCCGGCGCACCGGCGGCCATGGCTGCCGGCACGGTGAATGTCGCGATTCCGCCAGGCAGCAGGCTGATGGCGGTCGAGAGATTGCCGGCGCCGCCGCTCACGCACGAGGAGCCGGCGCGTCGCCACGCACGTCCAGTTGCCGAGTGTCAGTCCCGCCGGCGCCGTATCGGTCAACGTGGCGCCCGTCACCGCGTCCGGCCCCTGATTGGTCACCGTGATCGTGTAGACGGTGGCGCTGCCGGGCAGGAGCTCGGTCACGCCGTCGCTCTTGGTGACGACGAGATCGGCCACGAGTCGTCGCGGCGGCGACCGCATCGGTGTCGGTCGCCGAATTGTTCGCAGGATCCGCGTCCGTGATCCCGGCAGGCGGCGTCACGGTCGCGGTGTATGCTCACGGTGCCGCTCGCAGCCGTCACCGTGCGCGTCAACCGTGAAGGTCACGACGCCTCCAGCGGGCAGCGTCAGGACGGCGAGACCACTTGTCGAGCTGCGCGACCGTCGGACTCGTCGGACACACCGCGCCACTCGCTGGCCGCGCAGATCACGGACGTCTTCAGTCAACCCCGCCGCCACGGGGCCGGTGACGACCGCACCTCCGGCCGCGCTCGCGCCGGCGTTGGTGACGACGATCGTGTAGGTCGTGGATCCCGCGGCCGTGACGCTGGTCACGCCGTTGGTCTTCGTCACGCTGAGATCCACCGTCGCGCCAACACTGTCGGTGTCGGACGCGCTGTTGTTTGCGGGCGTCGGATCGTTCACGCCTGCCGGTGCGGTCACCGTCACGGTGTTCGTGACGGTGCCGCCCGCGGCCGTGACCGTCGCGCCGATCGTGAGCGTGACGCTGCCGCCGAACGGCAACGCCGGAATGGCCAGTCCGGCTTCCACCTGGGCGACCGTCGGGCTTGGCCGGACAGGTTGCGCCGCCCGCGGCCGCGCAGATGACGGTTGTCTTCGTCAGCCCGGCTGCGGCCGGGTCGGTCACGATCGCGCCGTTCGCCGCGTCCGGGCCCGCGTTGCTGACGACGACGGTATAGGTTGTCGTCGTTCCAGCGTTCACGAGCGTCACGCCGTCCGTCTGTGGTCACCGACAGATCCGCGGTCGGTAGCGGGGCCGGCGGGACGCTGTCGGTGTCCGCTGGCGCTGTTATTCGCGGGTGTCGGATCGATCGTGCCGGCCGGCACCGCGACCGTCGCCGTATTCGTCACCGTGCCGCTGGCCGCCGATGAAATCGACGCCGGGACGGTGAACGTCGCCGTGCCGCCGGCAACGAGGTTCACGCTTGCCGCGATGTTGCCCGTCCCGGAGGCGGGACACGTCGACCCTGCCGAGCGCCGCGCACGTCCAGGTGCCGAAGGTGACGTTGGCCGGTGCGGTGTCGGTGACCGTCGCGCCCACGACGCCGCTTGGTCCGGCGTTGGTGACCACGATCGTATGTCGTCGCGCCGCCGGCCGTGACGGCGTGTGACGCCGTTCGTCTTCGTGACCGCGAGATCGGACGTCGTCGTCATCGTCCGTGTTGGTGACGGCGACGTCGGCCGCGTTGATCGCGTTGTAGATCAGTGTCGGCGCTGGTCGCCGCGGCGGTGACGATCGCTGTAGGCGACGTCGCCGTCGTCGCAGGTCATCGTCGACGCCGGTCACCGTCACCGTCTGCGCCACGTTCCAGTTCGCGGTCGTGAAGGTGAGCGCTCGCCGGGACCGTCCCCTCCGGTGGCATCGCTCGAGCTCAGCGCGATCGTCACGTCGGCGGTCGGCTGCGTCGTCAGCACCACCGTAAACGTCGCCGTGCCGCCGGCTTCCCGTCGTGGTCAGGCCGGACGTCGGCGTCACGGTGATGCCCGCGGCGTCGTTGTCGGTGTTGGTGACCGCGACGTCGGCCGCGTTGATCCCGTTGTAGATCGTGTCGGTGCTGGTCGCCGCGCGTGACGATCGTGTAGGCGACGTCGCCGTCGTCGAGGGCATCGTCGACGCCGGTCACCGTCACGGTCTGCGCCGTGTTCCAGTTCGCGGTCGTGAAGGTCACGCTCGCCGGGACCGTCCCCTCCGTGGTGTCGCTCGAGCTCAGCCCGATCGTCACGTCCGCGGTCGGCTGGCGTCGTCAGCACCACCGTGAAGGTCGCCGTCCCGAGCGCCTCGGTCGTCGTCAGGCCGGAGGTCGGCGTGACGCGTGATGCCCGACGGCGTCGTTGTCGGTGTTGGTCACCGCGACGTCGGCCGCGGTTGATCGCGTTGTAGATCGTGTCGGCGCTGGTCGCCGTGGTCACGATCGTGTAGGCGACGTCGCCGTCGTCCAGGTCGTCGTCGACGCCGGTCACCGTCACGGTCTGCGCGGTGTTCCAGTTCAGCGGTCGTAAAGGTGACGCTCGCCGGGACCGTCCCCTCCGTGGTGATCGCTCGAGCTCAGCGCGATCGTCACATCCGCCGTCGGCTGGCGTACGTCAGCACCACCGTGAAGGTCGCGGTCCCGCCGGCTTCCGTCGTGGTCAGCCCGGAGATCGGCGTCACGGTGATGCCCGACGGCGTCGTTGTCGGTGTTGGTCACCGCGACGTCGGCCGCGGTTGATCGCGTTGTAGATCGTGTCGGCGCTGGTCGCCGTGGTCACGATCGTGTAGGCGACGTCGCCGTCGTCGAGGTCGTCGTCGACGCCGGTCACGGTCACCGTCTGCGCCACGTTCCAGGTCGCGGTCGTGAAGGTGATGCGGCGTCGGGACCGTCCCCTCCGTGGTATCGCTCGAGGTCAGCGCTGATCGTCACGTCGGCGGTCGGCTGCGACGTCAGCACCACCGTGAAGGTCGCCGTGCCGCCGGCCTCCGTCGTCGTCAGCCCGGCGATCGGCGTCACGGTGACGCCCGGCGGCGTCGTTGTCGGTGTTGGTCACCGCGACGTCGGCCGCGGCTGATCGCGTTGTAGATCGCGTCGGCGCTGGTCGCCGTGGTCACGATCGTGTAGGCGACGTCGCCGTCATCGAGGGCGTCGTCGACGCCGGTCACCGTCACCGGTCTGCGCCGTGTTGCCAGTTGACGGTCGTGAAGGTGAGCGCTCGCCGGGACCGTCCCCTCGGTGGCGTCGCTCGAGGTCAGCCCGATCGTCACATCGGCGGTCGGCTGCGACGTCAGCACCACCGTGAAGGTCGCGGTGCCGCCGGCCTCCGTCGTCGTCAGCCCGGCGATCGGCGTCACCGTGACGCCCGGCGGCGTCGTTGTCGGTGTTGGTCACCGCGACGTCGGCCGGGTTGATCGCGTTGTAGATCGCGTCGGTGCTGGTCGCCGTGGTCACGATCGTGTAGGCGACGTCGCCGTCGTCGAGGTCGTCGTCGACGCCGGTCACCGTCACGGTCTGCGCGGTGTGCCCAGTTCGCGGTCGTGAAGGTGATGCGTCGCCGGGACCGTCCCCTCCGTGGGATCGCTCGAGGTCAGCGTCGATCGTCACATCCGCGGTCGGCTGCGACGTCAGCACCACCGTGAAGGTCGCCGTGCCGCCGGCCTTCCGTCGTCGTCAGCCCGGCGATCGGGGTCACGGTGACGCCCGCGGCGTCGTTGTCGGTGTTGGTCACCGCGACGTCGGCCGCGGTTGATCGCGTTGTAGATCGCGTCGGCGCTGGTCGCCGTGGTCACGATCGTGCAGGCGACGTCGCCGTCATCGAGGACGTCGTCGACGCCGGTCACCGTCACGGTCTGCGCCGTGGCCCAGTTCAGCGGTCGTGAAGGTGAGCGCTCGCCGGGACCGTCCCCTCGGTGGTATCGCTCGAGGTCAGCCCGATCGTCACGTCGGCGGTCGGCTGCGACGTCAGCACCACCGTGAAGGTCGCCGTGCCGCCGGCCTCCGTCGTGGTCAGCCCGGTCGTCGGCGTCACGGTGATGCCCGCGGCGTCGTTGTCGGTGTTGGTCACCGCGACGTCGGCCGGGGTTGATCGCGTTGTAGATCGTGTCGGTGCTGGTCGCCGTGGTCACGATCGTGTAGGCGACGTCGCCGTCGTCGAGGTCGTCGTTGACGCCGGTCACCGTCACGGTCTGCGCCGCGTGTCCAGTTCACGGTCGTAAACGTGATGCTCGCCGGGACCGTCCCCTCGGTGGTGTCGCTCGAGCTCAGCGCTGATCGTCACATCCGCGGTCGGCTGCGACGTCAGCACCACCGTGAAGGTCGCCGTGCCGCCGGCCTCCGTCGTCGTCAGCCCGGCGATCGGCGTCACGGTGATGCCCGCGGCGTCGTTGTCGGTGTTGGTCACCGCGACGTCGGCCGCGGTTGATCGCGTTGTAGATCGTGTCGGTGCTGGTCGCCGTGGTGACGATCGTGTAGGCGACGTCGCCGTCGTCCAGGTCGTCGTCGACGCCGGTCACCGTCACGGTCTGCGCGGTGTTCCAGTTCACGGCTCGTGAACGTGAGGCGTCGCCGGGACCGTCCCCTCGGTCGGCGTCGCTCGAGGTCAGCCCGATCGTCACATCCGCGGTCGGCTGCGACGTCAGCACCACCGTGAAGGTCGCCGTGCCGCCGGCCTCCGTCGTCGTCAGGCCGGTCGTCGGCGTCACCGTGACGCCCGCGGCGTCGTTGTCGGTGTTGGTCACCGCGACGTCGGCCACGGTGATCGCCGTTGTAGATCGCGTCGGTGCTGGTCGCCGTGGTGACGATCGTGTAGGCGACGTCGCCGTCGTCGAGGGCGTCGTCGACGCCGGTCACCGTCACGGTCTGCGCGGTGGCCCAGTTCACGGCTCGTGAACGTGAGCGCTCGCCGGGACCGTCCCCTCGGTGGTGTCGCTCGAGGTCAGGCCGATCGTCACATCCGCGGTCGGCTGCGACGTCAGCACCACCGTGAAGGTCGCCGTGCCGCGCGGCTTCCGTCGTCGTCAGGCCGGTGGTCGGCGTCACCGTGACGCCCGGCCGGCGTCGTTGTCGGTGTTGGTCACCGCGACGTCGGCCACGGTGATCCGTTGCAGATCGTGTCGGTGCTGGTCGCCGCGGTGCACGATCGTGTAGGCGACGTCGCCGTCGTCGAGGTCGTCGTCGACGCCGGTCACCGTCACGGTCTGCGCGGTGTTCCAGTTCACGCTCGTGAAGGTGACGCGTCGCCGGGACCGTCCCCTCCGGTGGCGTCGCTCGAGGTCAGCCCGATCGTCACATCCGCGGTCGGCTGGCGACGTCAGCACCACCGTGAAGGTCGCGGTGCCGCCGGCTTCCGTCGTCGTCAGCGCCGGCGATCGGCGTCACGGTGATGCCCGCGGCGTCGTTGTCGGTGTTGGTCACCGCGACGTCGGCCGCGGTGATCCCGTTGTAGATCAGTGTCGGCGCTGGTCGCCGCGGTCACGATCGTGTAGGCGACGTCGCCGTCGTCGAGGTCGTCGTCGACGCCGGTCACCGTCACCGTCTGCGCGATGTTCCAGTTCGACGGCCGTGAAGCGTGAGGCTGGCGCCGGGACCGTCCCCTCGGTCGGATCGCTCGAGGTCAGCCCGATCGTCACGTCCGCCGTCGGCTGCGACGTCAGCACCACCGTGAACGTCGCCGTGCCGCCGGCCTCCGTCGTCGTCAGCCCGGAGTCGTCGGCGTCACGGTGACGCCGGCGGCGTCGTTGTCGGTGTTGGTCACCGCGACGTCGGCCACGGTGATCCCGTTGTAGATCGCGTCGGTGCTGGTCGCCGCGGTGCACGATCGTGTAGGCGACGTCGCCGTCGTCGAGGTCGTCGTCGACGCCGGTCACCGTCACGGTCTGCGCCGTGTTCCAGTTCACGGCTCGTGAAGGTGAGGCTCGCCGGGACCGTCCCCTCCGTGGTGTCGCTCGAGGTCAGCCCGATGGTCACATCCGCGGTCGGCTGCGACGTCAGCACCACCGTGAAGGTCGCCGTGCCGCCGGCTTCCGTCGTCGTCAGGCCGGACGATCGGCGTCACGGTGACGCCGGCGCGCGTCGTTGTCGGTGTTGGTCACCGCGACGTCGGCCGCGGTGATCCCGTTGTAGATCGTGTCGGTGCTGGTCGCCGCTGGTCACGATCGTGTAGGCGATGTCGCCGTCGTCCAGGTCGTCGTCGACGCCGGTCACCGTCACGGTCTGCGCCGTGGCCCAGTTCACGCTCGTGAACGTGACGGCTCGCCGGGACCGTCCCCTCGGTGGTGTCGCTCGAGGTCAGCGCCGATGGTCACGTCCGCGGTCGGCTGCGACGTCAGCACCACCGTGAAGGTCGCCGTGCCGCCGGCCTCCGTCGTCGTCAGCGCCGGTCGATCGGGCTGACGGTGACGCCCGCGCGCGTCGTTGTCGGTGTTGGTCACCGCGACGTCGGCCACGGTGATCCCGTTGTAGATCGTGTCGGTGCTGGTCGCCGCGGTCACGATCGTGTAGGCGACGTCGCCGTCGTCCAGGTCGTCGTTGACGCCGGTCACCGTCACGGTCTGCGCGGTGTTCCAGTTCACGGTCGTGAACGTGATGCTCGCGTCGGCGACCGTGCCCTCCGTGGTGTCGCTCGACGGTCAGGCCGATCGTCACATCCGCCGTCGGCTGCGATCGTCAGCACCACCGTGAAGGTCGCCGTGCCGCCGCGCTTCCGTCGTGGTCAGGCCAGTCGTCGGACGTCACCGTGACGCCGGCGGCGTCGTTGTCGGTGTTGGTCACCGCGACGTCGGCCACGGTGATCCCGTTGTAGATCGCGTCGGTGCTGGTCGCCGTGGTGCGCGATCGGTGTAGGCGACGTCGCCGTCGTCCAGGTCGTCGTCGACGCCGGTCACCGTCACGGTCTGCGCCGTGTTCCAGTTCACGGCTCGTGAACGTGAGCGGCGTCGCCGGGACCGTGCCCTTCGGTGGTGTCGCTCGAGCTCAGCCCGATGGTCACGTCCGCGGTCGGCTGCGACGATCAGCACCACCGTGAACGTGGCCGTGCCGCCGGCTTCCGTCGTCGTCAGCCCGGAGATCGGCGTCACGGTGACGCCCGCGCGCGTCGTTGTCGGTGTTGGTCACCGACGACGTCGGCCACGTTGATCCCGTTGTAGATCACGTCGGTGCTGGTCGCCGCCGGTCACGATCGTGTAGGCGATGTCGCCGTCGTCCAGGTCGTCGTTGACGCCGGTCACCGTCACGGTCTGCGCCACGTTCCAGTTCGCGCTCGTGAACGTGACGGCTCGCCGGGACCGTCGCCCTCCGGTGGTGTCGCTCGAGCTCAGCGCCGATGCGTCACGTCGGCGGTCGGCTGCGACGTCAGCACCACCCGTGAAGGTCGCGCGTGCCGCCGGCCTCCGTCGTCGTCAGGCCGGACGTCGGCGTCACGGTGATGCCGGCGGCGTCGTTGTCGGTGTTGGTGACCGCGACGTCGGCCGCGTTGATCCCGTTGTAGATCGTGTCGGTGCTGGTCGCCGCGGTGCACGATCGTATAGGCGATGTCGCCGTCGTCCAGGTCGTCGTCGACGCCGGTCACCGTCACCGTCTGCGCGCGCGTTCCAGTTCGCGGCTCGTGAACGTGAGGCTCGCCGGGACGACGGTCGCCCTTCGGTGGTGTCGCTCGAGCTCAGGCCGATGGTCACATCCGCGGTCGGCTGGACGTCGAGCACCACCGTGAACGTCGCGGTCGCCGCCGCGCTTCGGTCGTCGTCAGGCCGGAGGTCGGGCGTGACGGTGACGCCCGCCGGCGTCGTTGTCGGTGTTGGTCACCGCGACGTCGCTCGCGGTGATCCCGTTGTAGATCGCGTCGCTGCTGGTCGCCGCCGCGGTGACGATGCTGTAGGCGATGTCGCCGTCGTCCAGGTCGTCGTTGACGCCGGTCACCGTGACGGTCTGCGCCACGTTCCAGTTCGACGGTCGTGAAGGTGACGCTCGCCGGGACCGTGCCCTCCGTCGTGTCGCTCGAGCTCAGGCCGATGGTCACGTCGGCGGTCGGCTGGCTAGTCAGCACCACCGTAAAGGTCGCGCGTCCCCCGGCTTCCGGTCGTGATCAGTCCGGAGGTCGGCGTGACCGTGATGCCCGACGGCGTCGTTGTCGGTGTTGGTGACCGCGACGTCGGCCACGGTGATCGCCGTTGTAGATCGTCGTCGGCGCTGGTCGCCGGCGGTCACGATCGTGTAGGCGATGTCGCCGTCGTCCAGGGCGTCGTCGACGCCGGTCACGGTGACGGTCTGCGCCGTGTTCCAGTTCACGGCTCGTGAACGTGAGGCTCGCCGGGCGACCGTGCCTTCGGTCGTGTCGCTCGAGCTCAGCCCGATCGTGCACGTCGGCAGTCGGCTGCGGATGTCAGCGACCGACCGTGAAGCGTCGCGGTCCCGCCGGCTTCCGTCGTCGTCAGGCCGGAGGTCGGCGTGACCGTGATGCCCGCGGCGTCGTTGTCGGTGTTGGTGACCGCGACGTCGTCGGCGTTGATCCCGTTGTAGATCACGTCGGCGCTGGTCGCCGCCGCCGTGACGATGCGTGTAGGCGATGTCGCCGTCGTCCAGGACGTCGTCGACGCCGGTCACGGTCACGGTCTGCGCGCGTGTTCCAGTTCGCCGGTCGTAAAGGTGAGGCTCGCCGGACTGACCGTGCCTTCGGTCGTGTCGCTCGAGCTCAGCCCGATGGTCACGTCCGCGGTCGGCTGCGACGGTCAGCACCACGGTGAACGTCGCGGTCCCGCCGCGCTTCCGTCGTCGATCAGACCGAAGGTCGGCGTGACGGTGATGCCCGCCGCGTCGTTGTCGGTGTTGGTGACCGCGACGTCGGCTCGCGTTGATCGCCGTTGTAGATCACGTCGGCGCTGATCGCCGCCGGCGGTGACGATGTCGTAGGCGATGTCGCCGTCGTCCAGGGCGTCGTCGACGCCGGTCACCGTGACGGTCTGCGCCGTGTTCCAGTTCGCGGTCGTAAACGTCGACGCTCGCCGGTGACCGTGCCTTCCGGTGGTGTCGCTCGGAGCATGCAGCCCGATCGTCACGTCCGCGGTCGGCTGGGCTGTTCAGCACCACCGTGAACGTCGCGGTGCCGCCGGCTTCCGTCGTCGGTCAGGCCGGAGGTCGGCGTGCACCGTGATGCCCGCACGCGTCGTTGTCGGTGTTGGTGACCGCGACGTCAGCCGCGTTGAGCGCCGTTGTAGATCACGTCGGCGCTCGTCGCCGCCGCGGTGACGATCGTGTGGGCGACGTCGCCGTCGTCCAGGATCGTCGTTGACGCCCGTCACGGTCACGGTCTGCGCCACGTTCCAGTTCACGCGTCGTAAACGTGAGGCTCGCCGGGCTGACCGTGCCTTCGGTCGCGTCGCTCGAGCTCAGCGCCGATCGTCACGTCCGCGGTCGGCTGCGCGTTCAGCACCACCGTGAAGGTGGCCGTGCCGCCGGCCTCCGTCGTGGTCAGGCCGGAGGTCGGGCTGACCGGTGATGCCCGAGCGGCGTCGTTGTCGGTGTTGGTGACCGCGACGTCGGCCGCGTTGATGCCGTTGTAGATCACGTCGGCGCTGGTCGCCGCCGCCGTCACGATCGCTGTAGGCGACGTCGCCGTCGTCGAGGGCGTCGTTGACGCCGGTCACGGTCGACGGTCTGCGCGCACGTTCCAGTTCGCGCTCGTAAAGGTGAGGCTCGCCGGACTGACCGTGCCTTCGGTCGGCATCGCTCGAGCTCAGCGCCGATGGTCACGTCGGCGGTCGGCTGGCGTCGTCGAGCACCACCGTGAAGGTCGCCGTGCCGCCGCGCCTCCGTCGTGGTCAGCCCGGCGATCGGCGTCGACGGTGATGCCCGCGGCGTCGTTGTCGGTGTTGGTGACCGTGACGTCGGCTGGCGTTGATGCCGTTGTAGATCGTGTCGGCGCTCGTCGCCGCCGCGGTCACGATCGTGTAGGCGACGTCGCCGTCGTCCAGGTCATCGTCGACGCCGGTCACGGTCACGGTCTGCGGCGACGTTCCAGTTCGCGCTCGTAAACGTGAGGCTGCGCCGGGCTGACCGTGCCTTCGGTCGTATCGCTCGAGCTGCAGGCCGATCGTCACGTCGGCGGTCGGCTGCGTCGTCAGCACCACGGTGAACGTCGCGGTCGCCGCCGGCCTCGGTCGTCGTCAGCCCGGCGGTCGGCGTGACGCGTGACGCCGGCCGCTGTCGTTGTCGGTGTTGGTGACCGCGACGTCGGCCGCGTCGACGCCGTTGTAGAGTCGCGTCGGTGCTGGTCGCCGCCGCGGTCACGATGCTGTAGGCGACGTCGCCGTCGTCCAGGTCGTCGTCGACGCCGGTCACCGTGACCGTCTGCGCGGCGTGTTCCAGTTCGCGCTCGTAAAGGTGAGGCTCGCCGGCCTGACCGTGCCCTTCCGTCGTGTCGCTCGAGCTCAGGCCCGATCGCTCACGTCGGCGGTCGGCTGCGATCGTCAGCACGACCGTGAAGGTCGCCGTCCCGCCGCGCTTCGGTCGTGGTCAGGCCGGACGATCGGGCGTGACGGTGATGCCGGCGGCGTCGTTGTCGGTGTTGGTGACCGCGACGTCGGCCGCGTCGATGCCCGTTGTAGATCACGTCGGCGCTGGTCGCCGCCGCGGTCACGATCGCTGTAGCGCGACGTCGCCGTCGTCCAGGGCGTCGTCGACGCCGGTCACCGTGCACCGTCTGCGCGCGCGTTCCAGTTCGCGCTCGTGAAGGTCAGGCTCGCCGGGCTGACCGTGCCTTCCGTCGTGTCGCTCGAGCTCAGGCCGATCGTCACGTCGGCGGTCGGCTGGGTGTGAGCACCACCGTGAAGGTCGCCGGTGCCGCCGCGCTTCGGTCGTCGTCAGGCCGGAGGTCGGCGTGACGGTGATGCCCGAGGCGTCGTTGTCGGTGTTGGTGACCGCGACGTCGGCCGCGTTGATCCCGTTGTAGATCGCGTCGGTGCTGGTCGCCGCCGCAGTGACGATCGTGTAGGCGACGTCGCCGTCGTCCAGGGCATCGTCGACGCCGGTCACGGTGACGGTCTGCGGCGTGTTCCAGTTCGACGGCTCGTAAACGGTGAGGCTCGCCGGGACTGACCGTGCCTTCCGTCGCATCGCTCGGGCTCAGGCCGATGGTCACGTCGGCGGTCGGCTGCGACTCAGCACCACCGTGAACGTCGCCGTGCCGCCGGCCTCTGTCGTGGTCAGCCCGGAGATCGGCGTGACGGTGATGCCCGACGGCGTCGTTGTCGGTGTTGGTGACCGCGACGTCGTCGGCGTCGACGCCGTTGTAGATGCACGTCGGTGCTGGTCGCCGCGGCGGTGACGATGGTGTAGGCGACGTCGCCGTCGTCCAGGACGTCGTTGACGCCGGTCACGGTGACGGTCTGCGCGCGTGTTCCAGTTCACGCTCGTAAACGTCAGGCTCGCCGGGCTGACCGTGCCTTCGGTCGCGTCGCTCGAGCTCAGCCCGATGCGTCACGTCGGCGGTCGGCTGCGATGTCAGCACCACCGTGAAGGTCGCCGTGCCGCCGGCTTCCGTCGTGCGTCAGGCCGGTGGTCGGCGTCACGGTGATGCCCGCGGCGTCGTTGTCGGTGTTGGTGACCGCGACGTCAGCCGCGTTGATGCCGTTGTAGATCACGTCGGCGCTGGTCGCCGCCGCGGTGAGGATGCGTGTAGGCGACGTCGCCGTCGTCCAGGGCGTCGTCGACGCCGGTCACGGTGACGGTCTGCGCGACGTTCCAGTTGGCGGTCGTGAACGTGAGGCTCGCCGGAGCGACCGTGCCCTTCGGTGGCGTCGCTCGAGCTCAGGCCGATGATCACGTCGGCGGTCGGCTGGGTCATTCAGCACGACCGTGAACGTCGCGGTGCCGCCGGCCTCCGTCGTCGTCAGGCCGCGAGGTCGGCGTGACGGTGATGCCCGAGGCGTCGTTGTCGGTGTTGGTGACCGCGACGTCGTTGCGCGTTGAACCCGTTGTAGGCCAGCGTCGGTGCTGACCGCCGGCGCGCGATGACGATCGTGTAGGCGACGTCGCCGTCGTCCAGGGCATCGTTGACGCCGGTCACGGTGACCGTCTGCGCGACGTTCCAGTTCACGCTCGTAAACGTCAGGCTCGGCGCGCTGACCGTGCCTTCGGTCGCGTCGCTCGAGCTCAGCCCGATGGTCACGTCCGCCGTCGGCTGGGTGTGCAGCACCACCGTGAACGTGGCCGTGCCGCCGGCCTCCGGTCGTCGTCAGGCCGGAGGTCGGCGTGACGGTGATGCCCGACGGCGTCGTTGTCGGTGTTGGTGACCGCGACGTCAGCCGCGTTGACGCCGTTGTAGGTCGCGTCGGCGCTGGTCGCCGCCGCGGTGACGATCGTGTAGGCGACGTCGCCGTCGTCCAGGCGATCGTCGACGCCGGTCACGGTGACGGTCCGCGCGATGTTCCAGTTCGCCGGCGTGAACGTGAGGCTCAGCCGGCGCTGACCGTGCCTTCCGGTCGTGTCGCTCGAGCTCAGCCCGATGGTGACGTCCGCGGTCGGCTGCGGCGTTGAGCACCGACGGTGAACGTCGCCGTCCCGACGCCTTCGGTCGTCGTCAGGCCGGAGGTCGGCGTGACGGTGATGCCCGAGGCGTCGTTGTCGGTGCTGGTCACCGTGACGTCGGCCGCGTTGAGCCCGTTGTAGGCCACGTCGGCGCTGGTCGCCGCCGCGGTGACGATCGTGTAGACGACGTTGCCGTCGTCCAGCACATCGTCGACGCCGGTCACGGTGATGGTCACCGGCGTGTTCCAGTTCGCGCCCGTAAACTTCACGAGCGCCCGTAAACCCGATGCTCTCAGGACTGACCGGTGCCCTCGGTCGGATCGCTTGATGCTCAGCGCGATGGTCACGTCGGCCGTCGGCTGGCTCGCCAGGACGATCGTGAACGTGGCCGTGCCGCCGGACTCCGTCGTGGTCAGGCCCGAGGTCGGCGTGACGATGATGCCCGCGGCGTCGTTGTCGGTGTTGGTGACCGCGACGTCAGCCGGGTCGATGCCGTTGTAGATCAGATCGGCGCTGTTCGCCGCGGCGAGTGACGATCGTGTAGGCGACGTCGCCGTCGTCCAGGCACGTCGTCGGCGCCGGTCACCGGTGACGGTCTGCGGCGTGTTCCAGTTCACGCTCGTAAACGTCAGGCTCGGCGAACTGACCGTGCCTTCGGTGGGATCGCTCGGGCTGAGCCCGATGATCACGTCCGCCGTCGGCTGGGTGGTGAGCACCACGGTGAACGTCGCCGTCCCGCGCCGCCTCCGTCGTCGTCAGCGCCGGAGGTCGGCGTGACCGATAATCCCGGCGGCGTCGTTGTCGGTGTTGGTGACCGCGACGTCGGCGGCGTTGATGCCGTTGTAGAGCACGTCGGCGCTGGTCGCCGCCGCCGTGACGATGCTGTAGGCGACGTCGCCGTCATCCAGGGCGTCGTCGACGCCGGTCACCGTCACGGTCTGCGCCATGTTCCAGTTGGCGGTCGTGAACGTCAGGCTCGCCGGACTGACCGCGCCCTTCGGTCGCGTCGCTGGAGCTCAGCGCGATGGTGACGTCGGCGGTCGGTTGCGACGTTCAGCACGACCGTGAACGTCGCCGTCCCGCCGGCTTCGGTCGTCGTCAGGCCGGAGGTCGGCGTGACGGTGATGCCCGAGGCGTCGTTGTCGGTGTTGGTGACCGCGACGTCATTGGCGTTGAACCCGTTGTAGATCAGGTCGGCGCTGCGTCGCCGCGGCGGTGACGATCGTGTAGGCGACGTCGCCGTCGTCCAGGACATCGTCGACGCCGGTCACGGTGACGGTCTGCGCCACGTTCCAGTTCGCGCTCGTAAACGTCAGGCTCGCCGGACTGACCGTGCCTTCGGTCGCATCGCTCGTGCTGCAGCGCCGATCGATCACGTCCGCCGTCGGCTGGCTTGTCAGCACGACCGTGAACGTCGCCGTGCCGCCGGCCTCCGTCGTGGTCAGGCCGGAGGTCGGCGTGACGGTGATGCCCGAGCCGTCGTTGTCGGTGTTGGTGACGCGCGACGTCGGCCGCATTGATGCCGTTGTAGATCGCGTCGGCGCTCGTCGCCGCGGCCGTGACGATCGTGTAGGCGACGTCGCCGTCGTCCACGGCATCGTCCACGCCCGTCACGGTGACGGTCTGCGCGATGTTCCAGTTCGCGGGCGTGAACGTGAGGCTCGCCGGGCTGACCGTGCCTTCGGTCGCATCGCCGGTGCTCAGCCCGATGATCACGTCGGCGGTCGGCTGGGTCGTCGAGGACCACCGTGAAGGTCGCCGTGCCGCCGGCTTCCGGTCGTGGTCAGACCGGAGGTCGGCGTGACGGTGATGCCCGACGCGTCGTTGTCGGTGTTGGTGACCGCGACGTCGGCCGCGTTGATCCCGTTGTAGGTCGCGTCGGCGCTGGTCGCCGCGGCGGTGATGATGCGTGTAGCGCGACGTCGCCGTCGTCCAGGACATCGTCGACGCCGGTCACGGTGACGGTCTGCGGCGTGTTCCAGTTCAGGCTCGTAAACGTGAGGCTCGCCGGGCCGACGGTGCCTTCGGTCGTGTCGCTCGAGCTCAGGCCGATCGTGACGTCGGCGGTTGGCCGCGACGTCAGCACGACGGTGAACGTCGCGGTGCCGCCGGCTTCGGTGGTCGTCAGGCCCGACGTCGGCGTCACCGTGATCCCGGCGCTGTCGTTGTCGGTGTTCGTCACCGAGACGTCACTCGCGCTCCAGCCCGGCGTAGGTGCTGTCGGCGCTGGTCGCCGCCGCGGTCACGATGCTGTAGGCGATATCACCGTCGTCCAGGAAGTCGTTGACGCCGGTGATGGTGACGGTCTGCGGCGTGTTCCAGTTCGCGGGCGTGAACGTGAGGCTCGCGGGACTGACCGCGCCTTCGGTCGACATCGCTCGTGCTCAGCCCGATGGTCACGTCCGCCGTGGGCTGGGAGGTGAGCACGACGGTGAACGTCGCGGTGCCACCGGCTTCGGTGGTCGTCAGGCCGGACGTCGGCGTGACGGTAATGCCCGCGGCGTCGTTGTCGGTGTTGGTCACCGACGACATCGGCTCGCGTCGATCCCGTTGTAGATCGCGTCGGCGCTCGTCGCCGCGGCGGTCACGATCGTGTAGGCGATGTCGCCGTCGTCCAGGGCGTCGTTGACGCCGGTCACCGTCACGCGTCTGGGGCGTGTTCCAGTTCGCGCTCGTAAACGTGAGGCTCGGGCCGACGGTGCCTTCGGCCGTATTGCTCGAGTTGAGGCCGATCACCACATTCGCGGTGGGCTGAGAATTGAGCACCACCGTGAACGTCGCGGTGCCGCCCGCTTCGGTCGTCGTCAGACCGGAGGTGGGGGTGACGGTGATTCCCGCCGTGTCGTCGTCGATGTTGGTCACCGGCACGTCGATCGCGTCGAACCCGCTGTAGTTGATGTCGGCTGCTCACCGCCGGCGCGGTGACGATGCGGTAGACGATGTCGCCATCGTCCAGGGCGTCGTTGACGCCGGTCACCGTGACGGTCTGTGGCGTATTCCAGTTGACGGCCGTGAAGGTGAGGCTCGACGGGCTCACGGTGCCCTCGGTCGTATCGTCCGAGCTCAGGCCGATCGTGACGTCGGCGGTCGGCTGCGTCAGGAGCCCGACCGCAAAGGTCGTCGTGCCGCCGGCTTCGGTGGTGATCCGTCCCGGAGGTCGGCGTGACGATGATGCCGGCGGTGTCGCCGTCGGCGTTGATGACGGCGACGTCGATGGGATCGACGCCCGTTGTAGCTGGCGTCGGCGCTGGTCGCCGGCGCGTTGATGATGCTGTAGAGGATGTCACCGTCGTCGACGGCGTCGTTGACGCCGGTGACGGTGACGGTCTGCGGAATATTCCAGTTGGCGGGCGTGAACGTGAGGCTCGACGGGCTGACCGTGCCTTCGGTCGTGTCGCTCGAGCTCACCGCGATCGTCACGTCGGCCGTGGGCTGCGATGTCAGGACGATCGTGTACGTCGCGGTGCCGCCCGCTTCCGTCGTCGTGAGGCCGGAGGTCGGCGTGACGGTGATGCCCGTCACGTCGTTGTCCGTATTGGTGACCAGGACGTTCGCGGCATCGAACAGGTTGTAGTTCGGATCGGCGCTCGTCGCCGCCGCGGTGACGATGGCGTAGGAGATGTCGCCGTCGTCCACGACGTCGTTGACGCCGGTGACGGTCACGGTCCGCGGTGATATTCCAGTTGGCGGGCGTGAACGTGAGGCTCGACACGCTGACCGTGCCCTCCGTCGTGTCGCTCGAGCTCAGGCCGATCGTCACGTCGGCCGTGGGCTGCGATGTCAACACGACGGTGAAGGTGGCGGTGCCCCCGCTTCCGTCGTCGTGAGGCCGAAGGTCGGCGTGACGGTGATGCCCGCCGCGTCGTTGTCCGTGTTGGTGACGGAGACGTTGCCCGTGGCGAGGCCGTTGTAGCTGCTGTCGCTGCTCGACGCCGGCGTGGTGACGATGTCGTAGGCGATATCGCCGTCATCGAGCGCGTCGTTGACGCCGGTGATGGTGACGGTCTGCGCGGATATTCCAGTTGTCGCTGGTGAAGGTCACGCTCGCCTGGTTGACCGTGCCCTCGGTGGTGTCGGTCGAGATCAGTCCGATCGTCACATTGGCGGTCGGCCGGGCAGTCAGCACCACCGTGAACGTCGCGGTGCCGCCGGCCTCGGTCGTGATCAGACCGGAGGTCGGGGTCAGCGTGATGCCGGCGGTGTCGTCGTCAGTGTTGCTCACCGACACGTCGCTGCGCGTTGAGCGCGTTGTAGCTGCCGGTCGCTGCTCGTCGCCGGCGCGGTGACGATGGTGTAGGCGATGTCGCCGTCATCAAACAGGTCATTGACCCCGGTGACGGTGACCGTCCGCGGCGTGTTCCAGTTCGCGGTCGTGAACGTCACGCTCGCCAGACTGACGGTGCCCTCCGACGTGTTGCTCGAAGCTCAGCCCGATCGTCACGTCCGCCGTCGGCTGCGAGTTGAGCACAATCGTAAAGGTCGCGGTCCCGCCGCTTTCCGTCGTGGTCAGGCCGAAGGTCGGGCTGACGGTGATGCCGGCGGTGTCGTTGTCGATGTTGATCACCGACACATCGAGCGGGTTCAGGCCGTTGTAGCCCGGATCGGCGCTGATCGCCGCCGCGGTCACGATGGTGAAGGCGATGTCGCCGTCGTCGAACGGGTCGTTGACGCCGATCACATCGACGGTCTGCGGAATGTTCCAGTTGTCGCTCGTGAACGTCAGGCTGGCCGGGCTGACGGTGCCCTCCGACGGGTTGCTCGAACTGAGGGCGATGGTCACGTCGGCCAACGGCTGCGTGTTCAACACCACGGTAAAGTGCGCGCGGCCGCCGGCCTCGGTGGTGGTCAGGCCCGAGATCGGGGTGACGAAAAAGCCGGCCACGTCGCTGTCGATGTTGGTCACGGACACGTCGCTCGGCGTTCATCCCGCTGTAGATCGGATCGCCGCTCGTGGCCGGCGCCGTGACGATGGTGTAGAGAATGTCGCCGTCGTCCACGACGTCGTTGACGCCATGGACGGTGACGGTCTGCGGCGTATTCCAGTTCGCGCTCGTAAACGTCAGGCTGACCGGGCTGACGGTGCCTTCGGTCGTGTCGCTGGAGCTGAGATTGATCACCACGTTGGCCGTTGGCTGCGACGTCAGCACCACGGTGAACGTGGGGGCCTCGCCGCCGATCTCGGACGTGATCAGGCCGGAGGTCGGGGTGACGATGATCCCCGCCGTGTCGTCGTCGGTGTTGGTCGCCGACACGTTGCTCGCATCGAGCGAGTCGTAGTTCGGATCGCCGCTCGCGGCCTCCGCCGTGACGATGCTGTAGGCGACGTCGCCATCGTCGATGGCGTCGGTGACGCCGGTCACGGTGATCGTCTGCGGCGTGTTCCAGTTGGCGGCTCGTGAAGGTCACGCTCGCCGCGCTGACGGTGCCCTCCGTCGTGTCATTCGAGCTCAAGCCGATCGTGACGTCGGCGGTCGGCTGCGAATTCAGCACGATCGTGAACGTCGCCGTGCCGCCGGCTTCGGTCGTGGTCAGGCCGGACGTCGGCGTGACGGTGATGCCCGCCGTGTCGTTGTCGGTGTTGGTCACCGACACGTCGCTCGCGTTGAGCCCGCTGTAGTTCGCCGTCGCTGCTCGTCGCCGGCGGCGGTGACGATCGCGTATGCGATGTCGCCGTCGTCCCGGGAGTCGTTGACGCCGGTGACGGTGACCGTCTGCGGGATGTTCCAGTTCGCGTTCGTGAAGGTCACGCTCGCCGGGCTGACCGTGCCTTCCGCCGTGTTGCTCGAGCTCAGGCCGATCGTGACGTCCGCCGTCGGCTGCGACAGTCAGGACGATCGTGAAGGTCGCCGTGCCTCCGGCTTCGGTCGTCGTCAGGCCGGAGGTCGGCGTGACGGTGATGCCCGACGCATCGTCGTCGGTGTTGGTGACCGAGACGTCGCTCGGATTGAGCCCGTTGTAGTTGCCGTCGCTGCTCGTCGCCGCCGCCGTGACGATGGTGTAGCCGATGTCGCCGTCGTCGAGGTCGTCGTTGACGCCGGTGATGGTGACGATCTGCGGCGCGTTCCAGTTCGCGCTCGTGAAGGTGAGGCTCGACCAGGCTGATCGTGCCCTCCGTCGTGTCGCTCGAGCTCAGCCCGATCGTCACGTCGGCGGTCGGCTGCGAATTGAGCACCACGGCGAACGTGGCCGTGCCGACGCGCCTCGGTCGTGGTCAGGCCGGAGCTCGGGTTGACGATGATGCCGACAGTGTTGTTGTCGATGTTGGTGACGGAGACGTCGCTCGGATCGACCCCGTTGTAGTTGCCGTCGCTGCTCGTCGCCGCCGCCGTGACGATGGTGTAGAGGATGTTGCCGTCGGCCACGGCATCATTGACGCCGGTGACGGTGACGGTCTGCGGCACGTTCCAGTTCGCGCTCGTGAAGGTCACGCTCGCCGGGCTGACCGTGCCCTCCGTCGTGTCGCTCGAGCTCAGGCCGATCGTCACATCCGCGGTCGGCTGGCGTGTTCAGGACCACCGTGAACGTCGCCGTGCCGCCGCCTTCCGTCGTGGACAGGCCCGCCGTCGGATTGACGGTGATGCCCGCCGTGTCGTTGTCGGTGTTGGTGACCGAGACGTCGCTCGCGTCCACCCCGTTGTAACCGCCGGCGCTCGTGGCGGGGGCGGTGACGATCGAGTACGCGATGTCGCCGTCGTCCAGGGCATCGTTGACGCCGGTGACGGTGACCGTCTGGGGAATATCCCAGTTGGCGCTGGTAAAGATCAGGCTCGACGGGCTGACCGTGCCCTCGGTCGGTGTCGCTCGAGCTCAGGCCGATCGTCACGTCCGCCACCGGCCGCGACGTCAGCACCACGGTGAACGTGGCGGTGCCGCCGGCTTCGGTCGTCGTCAGGCCGCTCGTCGGCGTGACGGTGATGCCGGCGAACGGCGTCGCGGGCGAACCGGTCGGCACGACGCCGGTCGCGTAGTTGCCGTGGGTGTCCTTCGCGAAGATCTTGTAGTGATAGGCGGTGCCGTTGGTCAACCCGACTGTCGGCGCAATCTGGTCGGCGACGTGATCACGCACGCGACGGTTGACGATCCGACGGTGTTCCCGACCGAATAGGTCGCGCCTTCGGTCGGCGTGTCGGTGACCGCGGACCCGGCCCGCCGCAGCACGATGATCGAGTCGAGGTCGCTGTCGGCCGGCTTCGTCCCGCGCCAGCACGACCAGCGTGCTGCCGGCGGTCGCGGTGGCGTTCGTGACATTGCCCGGCGACAGGTTGTCGATCGTGATGGTGGTGTTACCGCTGTCGCTGCCGTCATGAGCGTTGGTGCCGGTCCAGTCGGTGATATGGGCTGTCAGCGCGTAGCTTGTTCCGGGGGCGCCGGCATCGCCGCATGGCTCTTCGGCGTGACGCGGATCCGTACTGCGTACTCGTCGTCGTCGCAATGATATTGGTCGTCAGCGCGATCGTGAATGTGTCGCTGGACGGATTGCTGACCGATCCGTAGACGATGGCCCCGGCGACGTCGGTGATCTCAACGAGGGACACGGCGGCCGACGTGCCCGACGCCAGGGTCACGGTGATGGCGGTGATGGCTGTCGGTGCCGCTGCCGGTCTGGAAGGCGAACGCGTCGGCCATCGTGGCGGCGCCGCCCGGCGCGATCGTCGCGTTGCTGACGGGGGTGCCGTCGCCAAGCGTCGTGACGGTCGGTGTGACGGGCGAGCCGGTGGGGACGACGCCGGTCGCGTAGTTGCGGTTGGTGTCGCGCGCGAAGAGCTTGTAGTGGTACGACCGTGCCGTTGTCCACCCCGTCATCCGTGCAGCTTGTCGCCGGCGCCGTGACGACGCACGCCACGGTGGACGCGCCAATGGTGTCGCCGACGAAATAGTTCACGCCTTCGGTCGGCGACGTGGCGACCGGGGACGCCTGCCCGACGCAGCACGACGACTTGCTCGAGGTCGCTGTCGGCCGGATTGGTCCACGCCACCGTGATCTGCTGATCGCCGGCGGTCGTGGTGGCGCCCGTGACGTTGCCCGGCGACAGGTTGTCGATCGTGATGGTGGTGCCGCCGCTGTCGCTGCCCGCCTGGACGTTCGTGCCGGTCCACGAGCTGACCGACGCCGTCAGCGCGTAGCTCGCCCCGGGAGGGACCGGCATCGCAATATGGCTCTTCGGCGTGACGCGGATCTTATCTGCGTGCTCGTCGTCGTCGCGGTGATAGGGGTCGTCAGCGGGATCGCGAGCGTGTCGCTGGACGGATCGCTGATCGACCCGTAGACGATCGGACCCGGCGTCGTTGGTGATCTCAACGAGTGAGACGCCGGCCGACGTCCCGGGCGCCAGCGTGACCGTGACGGCGGTGATCGCGTCGGTGCCGCTGCCGGTCTGGAAGGTGAACGCGTCCGCCATCGTGGCGGCGCCGCCCGGCGCGACGGTCGCGTTGGCCGGGTCGGTGCCGTTGCCGAGCGTCGTCACGTTCGGCGCGACGGGGAGCCGGCGGGGACGGCGCCGGTCGCGTAGTTGCCGTTGGTGTCGTTCGCGAAGATCTTGTAGTGGTAGACCGTGCCGTTGGTCAGCCCGCTGTCGGTGCAGCCCGTCGCCGGCGCCGTGACCACGCACGCGACGGTTGACGATCCGATGGTGTTCCCGACCGCATAGGTCGCGCCTTCGGTCGGCGTGTCGCCGACCGCGGACCCTGCCCGCCGCAGCACGAGGATCGTTCCGAGATCGCTGTCCGCCGGATTGGTCCACGCCAGCGTGACCTGCGTATTGCCGGACGTCGCGGTGGCGCCCGTGACGTTGCCGGGCGACAGGTTGTCGATCGTGACGGTGGTGCCGCCGCTGTCGCTGCCCGCATGGTTGAAGTTCGAACTGGTCCACGAGCTGACACGCGCGGTCAGCGCGTAGCTCGATCCAGGGGCGCCGGCATTAGCCGCGTGGCTCTCCGGCCTGACGCGGATCTTGTACTGCGTGCTCGTCGTCGTCGCCGTGATGCGGGGTCGTCAGCGCGGATCGACGGCGTGTCGCTTAACGGGTTAACCGACCCGTAGACGGTGGATCCGGCGTCGTCGGTGATCTGGAGCAGCAACAAGCTGGCTGAACGTACCCGGTGCCAGTGTCACCGTGACGGCGGTAACCGTGTCCGTTCCGCCATCGGTCTGGAAGGTGAACGCGTCGGCCGTCGTGGCGGCGCCGCCCGGCGCGACGGTCGTGCTGGCGGGATCGGCGCCGGTGCCGAGCGTCGTGATGTGCGCCGACTCGCCGACGTAGAAATCACTGAAGCTCGTGACACCGGTGATCTGCGTTGACGTGCCCGTCCTCGTGCCAACGGTCGGCGCCGTCCACGCCCCGCCGGCAAACTTGCCGACGATGAAGGCGCTGGTGTTGGCGCCGGCGTCGAGATCGCCCGCGACGAAGTTGAAGGTCGCGTTGTAGTTCGTGAACGACACGCCGCTGTTGGTGAACGTCCAGTAGCGGTTCACGCTCCTGAGCCGATCGACGGGCGAAGTGCCCGCGTTCGGATGGTCGCCGGGGGTGGTGCTGCCCGTGAGATTGCCCGCGACCGAGACGCTCCCGAACGCCACGGTCACCGGGGTGTAGGCGCCGCTGTCGCCGATTTCGTAGGTCAGGGCGGTGGCGCCGGTGGCGACGAACTTCTGGAAGTTGCCCACCACGTGGCCGCTCGTGCGCGACACGTGCTGCCGGTCGACGAGGTCGCGATGAACTGGCTCGGTCCCGTCGTGACATTGCCGGACGTAAACGTGAGGATCCCGTTGACGGTGGTGTTCACGCCGCTCAGCACCACGCCGCCCGGGTTGTTGATGGTCAGGTTGTTGAAGGTCGTGGAGTTCGAGCCGCCGATCGTCTGGGTGCCGGTGCCGTTGAACGTGAACGTGCTCGTGCCGGCCGTGAACGTGCCGCTGTTGCTGAAGTTGCCCCTGACGATGTGGCTGAACGACGCTGCGCCGAACGTGGTGCCCGGACCCAGCGTGAAGTTGCCGTTGACCGTGAGCGCCGCGGCCGCGGTGGCGGACGCAGTGCCCGACATCGTGAAGTTGCCCTGGGTCGTCAACGGGCGTGGCGGGCATCGTCTTCGTGCCGGTGGTGCTGAGGTTGAGGTGCCCGTACGTCTCGGCGGTCACCGTCTGATTGGTGCCGTAGTAGTCCACCGTGCTGGTCGGCTGGAAGGTGTGTATCGCGTAGATCAGCGGGAAGCTGTTCGTGCCGCCGATCTTCAGGAACGCGCCGTTCACTACCCCGATTTCCCCGCCGGCTGCCGAACGATTGAGTGTGAACGTGGCGAGATCGAGCGTGCCGCTCACTACCTTCACGTCGCCGTTCGTGACCAGTGCCGAGCGGGCAGAGCGTGACAGCGTGCCGGCCGTCTTGTCCACATACAGATTGCGGAAGGTGGTCGGCTGGGCGCCGCCGATGGTCTGCGCGCCACTCCCGTTGAACGTCACCGTGGTGTTCCTGCCGGTCAGGTCCGCCGTGCCGTCCATCGTCCAGTTGCCGCGCACGAGGATTTGCGCGTCCAGGTCGCTGGAGAAGTCGGTGTTGACGCCGCTGTTGACGACGACGTTGAAGAACTGGTTCCTGCCCGCGGCTTTGAACGCGTCGCCGTCGCCGGTCTTCGCGAACACAATCGTGCCGCCCGTCGACGTCGTAGATACCCGGCGTTGATGAATCTGCGGTAGAGTGCCGAAGCGTGCCGCCCGACTGGTTGAAGCTGCCGCCGCAGCCCTCGGTGTCGAAATCCCTGATGTCGATCGACGCCGCCGGACTGAGTGAACGTCGCCCCGGCTGACGATTTGGAGCAGGTTGGTCGGCTCAGCGTGCGCTGATGGCGTTCGCCATGTGCAGCGGTGCCGCCGGAGACGTTGACCCTGCCGCCGCTGCTGACAACGACGTCTCGACTGGTGATGAATTGCCGCCGGGACATGCTCAACGTCCCGGCGATCGTGATATTCCGGCAGTCACGCTGATCGCGCCACCGGAGCAGCGATGACGGCGTGGCGTTGGCGATGTCGAAGTTTCCAGCACCGTCAGCGTGCCGCCGAGATCGTCAGGCTTGGCCAGCGCCGGTCAGTCGAGCGTCACGCTCTTCGCCGACGACAGTCGAGCTGACCACCGGATACCGGCCGCTTGGACGACGGTGGCCGGAATCGTCGATGTCGTCGCTGTTGGCGGGGACGCCGGCCGGGTTCCAGTTGGCTGGCAGTGTTCCAGTCCGTGGAGACGACGCCGGTCCAGGTTGTGTCTGCTGCCCTGGTGTCGAAGGTGGTGGTGGCCTGCAGGCCTGACTGCGATCCGGTTGCCGTCACGAAGAATGTCACGCCGAGGTCGTCCAGTGCGGGCGCAAACGACGTGTTCGTGATCGTTCCGTTCGCGTCGGCCACCGACGTCAGCACGGTCGTCGGGGTGCAGGAAGGGATCGCGGTGCAGGACGATGGTGACGGTTTCGCTGCGGCGTCCAGCCGCTGCCGGTCAGCGTCACCGTGTCGCCCGGGGGTAGTCGGGCAGCGTCGCTGGCGATCGTCGCGAGCCGCCTGCGCGCGCTCACGCCTAACCGCGAGCGGATTGATCGCCAACCGGGTGTGCCCGACCAGTCCCGCCAGGAGGAACGCCAGGCGGAACGCGGAAGCCGGCGCTCGCCTGACAGTGCCCAGCAGCGGGCGAGGAAGTCGTACCGACAGCGGACGGTGAGGCCGTGCTCCGCGGTCACTCCCGGCCGCCCTGGCATCCGCGCTGGCCCCATCGAGCGGAATGGCTGTCGAATCAATCCACGCGGCGACGCGAACGGCGGTCGACGAGGCGCGGGCGACGGCGAGTCTCTGGGCCGCCGTCGGACGCGGCCGCGAGCGCAGGCTGGCGCTGCGGGCGCAGCCGGGGCGAGACGCGTGCATTCGATGACCGTTGCGTTTCTCGCCCGCAAACCGCACCACAGCACGCGCGCGACTTCCGCTGATTCACCGCCGGCGTGTGCAGCCGCGCTGCAATCGCCGAACGTGTCCGTCGGAGCGCACGTCGTTTCGCGGGAAGTATCTCGCGGAGCGGCGACAGCCTTCCACCGTGGGCGGCGATCGCTCTGTCGCCGGCGCCGCCGTCGACGAGCTCATCAGCAGTCGGGATCTAACTCAGGAGTTGCGTCGATCCGGCGTCTCAACGGACCACGTGACCGAGGTGTTTCCGGCGCCGGACTTGGTTGACGCGAGGGTGGCTGACTCCCGAGTGTGTTCTGATGAAACAGGGCGACGACTCGAGAGGAATCCCCCAGGGCTATCGTCGAAAACCAGCTGGCTTCCCTGTTGACGCGAGAAATAATGCTGATTGTTTGCACGAGCCGCTGCGACGAAAAACACTCGCCAGATGGTCGATCGCCTCACGCGCATCGTGCCAGCCGTGGATGAAGCGTGGACTTGCGGCGGCGTCAGGAACCGGCAGGCCCAGCGCGTAGAGCCCGGGCGCGCCGATCACCACGCCGCCGTCGTGCCGCAGGTGGCCTCGCGATCGACCACCGGGACGTCCAGCCAGCTGATAGTCGGGCCGAAACCCGGTCGCCCAGACGATCGACCGGATCTCGCCGCTGCGGAGGTCGAGATCGAGCCGGCGGCGCCGGCGACGCGCGTCGGCTCGGAAGCGCTCCGGCGCGTCGACCTCGACGTCGCGCCGTCGCTGCGCGCCCACTCGTCGAAGGTGTCGAGCAGGCGATCCATCTTCGAGATCGGCGAGCGCGACTGATTGCGCAGCCACTCCGGAGAACAGCGCCTTGGCCGTCGCGAACCGTCGGCACAGCCGGCCGACCAGCGCGACGCCGCGCGCGCGGTGAGCGCGTTGAGATCGAGTGTCGTCCGTGCTCGGCGTAGCCGACGAGCTGCGGCGAGGGCAGACGGCGCGCTCGTGCGCAGATTCGTCGATCTCGTCGTAGCGCTGGTTCCAGACGCCGGACGCTCCATCCACCACAGCACGTCGCGTCCGCGATAGTGCTGCGGCAGCCGCACGTGCTCGCCGACCGCGAGCGTCACCGGGCCGGCCGGAGCGGTGGATCTCGTCGGCGAGCTGCACGCCGGTGGCCGGACGCGCCGACGACCAGCACGCCGCCGTCGGGCAGCTGGCCGCGGATTGCGATAGTCGAGCGGCGTCGAGCGCTGCGATCGACGACGGCACGCTCCGCCGGAGCGCGCGGCACGCTGCGCGAGGTTGCACGCGCCGCTGGCCAGCACGACGCGCAGCGCAGCGCAGGTCGCCGCTGGTCGGTGGCGACGTGATAGCCCGCGTCGTCGCGGCGTGACGCGACGTGACCGTGGTCTGCGTCCGCACCGGCGCGCGCGCCGCGCCGCGATACCGCGACGATGAACGCGACGACGCTCGCGCATGCGTCATGAAGCCGTCGGGATCGGCGCCGTCGTAGCGATAGTCCGGGCAGCCGGCTCTGCCAGTTCGGCGTCAGCAGGCGCAGCGAGTCCCAGCGCTCGCGGCGCCACGAGTTCGCCACCTCGCCGCGCTCGAGCACCACGTGGTCGATCGAGCGCTCGGCTGAGGCAGCGGCTCGCGCGCCAGCCCGGCATGCCCGGCGCCGATGACGACGGCGGTGACGTGTTCGACGCCTGCTCGGTGTGCTTGATTTGGCGATGCCCACGTCCGCCCGACGGACGTGTGGTCGCAGGCGTCCGCGGCGGCGGCGAACCGTAGCAGCGCCGGGTCTCCGGACAGTCGGGAAAGTGCACCGGAGGCCAGATCCGCCCCGCCAGGTCACGGACCTGCGGCATGGCACCAACAGAACCCGGAAATGCACTTTCCCGGCCGGCGTCGACCCGGTTCGCGGCCGACGCATGTTCGCGGCCACGCGCGCGCCGGCAGGGCAGGTGGCGTTCAGCCGACGCGCTCAGGCGACGCACCGTCACGTTCGTCGGGTTGGTGACGATGTCGTACACCGCCGAGCGCTTCTGCGACTGCGCGACGAGCGCCTCGATGTCCTTCTTCGACGCGTCCGCGTCGATCTTGAAGCGTCACCTTGATGTCGTCGTAGCCGTTGCGCACGTCGCTGTCGATGCCGAGGATGCCCTGGATGTCCATCGTGCCTTCGAGCGTCGCCTTCGACCGAGCGCAGCTGGATGCCGCGGTTCTGCGCGACCGCGGCGACGCCGGCGGTCAGGCAGCTCGGCGAGACCGACGAGCACGTACTCGACCGGCGTCGCGCCCGTGATCCTCGGACGCGAAGATCTCCGGATGATCGGCGTCGAACGAGAACTCGGTCTTGTGCTTCTGTTCCTGCGCCGAGCCCGAAGAAGCTCTGCGACCGTCGATCTGGCTGTGCGTGCCGTTCTGCCATTTGCAGGACGCCCGCCATGTGAACTTGGCTGCCTCGGCGCGCCCTTCAGCGCTTCGCGCGCATCGAGCAGAGCCTCGCACGTTCACGCCGTTGTTGACGCTCGTACGAGCCATACATGTTCCTTTCGATCCGCCGGTTGATGCCAGGTCTGGACCGTGCACGGCGTCAACGCATCTGCGAACTCCGCATTCGTACGTCCAGCGGTCGGGCCCGCACTGGATCCGGGAGGATATGATCGCGCCGATGACCACGCCACGTCGGCAATGCCTGGCTCGGTCGGCACGGTCGAAACGCAGTTCCTCGATCTGCCCGGCGCCGCTCACGCTCGACTGTGGACGGCAGCTGCATCCCGATCCGCATCGCCTACGAGACATACGGCGACGCTGTCGCCGGCGCGCGACAACGTGATTCTCGTCTGCCACGCGCTGAGCGGCGACGCGCACGCGGCCGGCTTCACGAGCAGCGCCGGTCGCGGCGAGCACGCGCGACGGCTTCGCGCGCCGAGGAGCGCGACGGCGGCAGCCGGCACGCGGGCTCGGCTGGTGGGACGGGATGATCGGTCCCGGCAAGGCGTTCGACACCGACCGCTTCTTCGTCGTCAGCACGAACCTGCTCGGCGGCTGCCGCGGCACGACCGGGCCGTCGTCGATCGAACCCGGCAACCGGACGGCCCTACGGATCCGACTTTCCGGTGATCACCGTCGCCGACATGGTGCGCGCGCGAGCGTGCGTTTCCTCGGACGAGCTCGGCATCGCGCGGCTGGCCGCCGTCGCCGGTGGCTCGCTCGGCGGCATGCAGGCGCTCGAGTGGGCCGTGCTCTATCCGGATCGAGGTCGACGCGATCGTCGCCGATCGCCAGCACGCACGCGCTGCAGCCGCAGGGTGTCGCCTGGAACGCGATCGCGCGCAACGCGCATCACCGCCGATCCCGACTGGCAGGGCGGCCACTACTACGGCACCGGCCGCGCGCCGACGCCGGCATGGGCGTCGCGCGCATGGTCGGCCACATCACGTATCTGTCGGCGCGAGTCGCTCGGCGACAAGTTCGGCGCGGCGGCTGCAGTTCGCCGACGACATCCGCTACACGCTCACCGAACCCGAGTTCGAGGTCGAGAGCTACCTGCGCCACCAGGCCGACACGCTTCGTCAAGCGGTTCGACGCCAACACGTATCTCTACACGTCGCGCGGCGCTGTCCTACTTCGATCTTGCGCGGCAGCATGGCGGCGGCCGGCCTCGCCGACGCGCTTCGCCACGTCGTCGGCGCGGACGCTGCTCATCGCGTTCAGCTCCGACTGGCTGTATCCGCCGTCGGGCTCGAGGAACTGGCCGACGCGCTGCGCGCGCGCGGCAAGGACGTCGAGTGCCACGTGATCGAGGCGCCGTACGGCCACGACTGCTTCCTGCTGGAGGAAGCGCGCCAGACGCCGATGATCCAGGCAGTTTCTCGCGCGGAAGCTCCGAGGAAACGCGGCTGGAACGTGAGCAACGGATTACGCGTAGAAAGACAGGCCGCAGGCCGTGTCCTCCGGAATTCGGCCTGCTGCACTCCCGCTCAAGGCTGTGGACCCGAGGCCAGGTGTCCACCGCAGCTCGCGACGCCACGACAGTGGTGACCGGTGAGAGAGCAGCATATGGAAGAGTCTCGCACGTTCGGATTTGAAACACGTCAGGTGCACGCCGGCCAGCGCCCGGATCCCGAACACCGGCGCGCGCGCCGTGCCGATCTATCAGACGACGAGCTACGTGTTCGAGGATCCGGAGTCGGCGGCGGCGTATTTCAACCTGCAGGAATACGGCAACACCTACTCGCGCATCATGAACCCGACCGTCGCGGTGTTCGAGGAGCGCATGGCCAACCTCGAAGGCGGATGCGGCGCGGTCGCGTTCGCCAGCGGGATCGCGGCGCAGGCGGCGGCGCTCTTCACGCTGCTGCAGCCCGGCGATCACGTCGTGTCCTCGTCCGCGCTCTACGGCGGCACGGTGAACCAGTTCAAGCACATGCTCGCGCAAGATGAACGTGGAGCTGACGTGGGTCGATCCCGACGATCTCGGCGCGTGGAAGGCCGCCGTCCGCCGAACACCAAGGCCTTCTACGGCGAGACGATCGGCAACCCGGGCGGCAACGTGCTCGACATCGAGGCGATCGCGGCGCATCGCGCACGAGCACGAGCTGCCGCTGCTCGTGGACAACACGTTCGCGACGCCGTATCTGTGCCGCCCGATCGAATGGGGCGCCGACATCGTCGCTGCACTCGGCGACGAAGTTCATCGGCGGCCACGGCACGAGCATCGGCGGCGTCGTCGTGGACTCGGGCGAGTTCAACTGGTCGAACGGCCGGTTTCCGGTCGATCGCCGATCCGTCGCCCGCGTATCACGGCCTGCAGTTCCACGAGACGTTCGGCACCTACGGCTACCTGATGAAGCTGCGCGCCGAGACGCTGCGCGATCTCGGCGCGTGCGATGAGCCCGTTCAACGCGTTCCTGTTCCTGCAGGGGCTCGAGACGCTGTCGCTGCGGATGGCGCGTCACGTCGAGAACGCCGTCGGCGGTGGCGAACTATCTCGCGTCGCACGAGCTGGCGTCGAACGTGACCTATCCAGGCCTGCGCGGCGAGCCGCTACCGGCCGCTCGTCGACAAGATACCTGCCGCGCGGCGCGGGCGCGGTGTTCTCGTTCGACTGCCGCGGCGGCCGCGCCGCGCGGACAGGACTTCATTCGCGGCGTCACGCTGTGGTCGCACCTCGCGAACGTCGGCGATTCGAAGAGCCTCATCATCCATCCGGCCAGCACGACGCACCGTCAGCTCAACGACGACGAGCTGCGGGCGGCGGGCGTCGGGCCGGGAACGATCCGGCTGTCGGTCGGCACCGAAGCGGTCGACGATCTGATCTGGGACCTCGAACAGGGCTTCGCGCGGCGCCGCTGCGTCGGCGGCGAGCCGAGGTGGCATGCGCTCCGATGAGCCCGTCGTTCGATCTGACGCCGCTATCAGGATCCGCTGACGATCCAGCGCGTGCTCCACAACGCGAAGACCGTCGCCGATCGTCGGGCTGTCGAAGAACGAGCTGCGCGCGAGCTATCTTCGTCGGCTACTACCTCAGGCGGCACGGCTACCGCGTCATTCCGGTCAACCCGCGCGAGGCCGAGATTCTTGGCGAGAAGAGCTTCAAGAGCCTCGCCGACGTGCCGGTCCACGTGGACATCGTCAACGTGTTCCGCGCGCCGGACGCGCTGCCCGGGATTGCCAGCGAGGCGGTTGCGATCGGCGCCGGAACGCTGTGGTGCCAGTTCTCGCGTGATCAACGAGGAAGGCGCGCGCATCGCCGAGGCCGGGCGGCTGTCGGTCGTCATGGATCGCTGCATCAAGGTCGAGCACGCCCGCTACGTCGGGCGGATGCACTGGCTCGGGTTCAACACCCAGCGCATCACCTCCGTTCGCGGCGGTATTGCAGTAACGCACCGTGAATTTGAGTCATTTGGTCATCTGGTCATCTGGCCGGGCTGGGCCGTCGCGCCGCAGCTGACGACATCGCGCACTGCCCCGATGACCCCACGCCTCAATGACCAATTCACGATTTCGCAATGACCGGATGACCCAATGACCAGACTGCATGACGCGAGCCCCTGGTCCACGTCGCGCTGTTCACGACCGGCTATCCCTACGTCGACGCGCGCGCCGGCGGGCGCTGGAGCTGGCGCGGCGGCACGACGCCGGCTTCGCGCGACCGTGTCGGCGAGCCGTTCAGCCTGCATCGCGAACAGCCCGTCCGCTGGTTTCTCGGCACCGACGCCACGCACGCCCTGCTGCTCGAGGGCGACGTCGTGCCGCCCGAAGACGGCGCTTCGAGCGTCTCTCGCCGCCGACGCGCCGGTCGCGAGCCGGCGCGTCATGCCCAGTGGTGCCGACGGGACGGCTCTGCTTTTACGAACGCGTACAGGCCTGCCGACCACGCCGCGTCCGTCGAGACGATTCCGTCCGGCCGGTTCGCGACTCTCCGCCGACTGCCTGCTCGGGTGTGCTCGTAGAGGCCGGGAGGTGCGATCCTGAGGAAGATCGTTCGGCCTGAACACTCTCGCTCTGACGATCACACGGGGCGACCCGGTTCATCGGCGACGACGGGAATGGTTCTGCACCGCCGTGGCGAGAGCCGACCTGCCGATCCTCTGTGACGGCTCCGCGATGCGCCGGTCACGTTCCGGCGGGCGCTGATCCTGCTCTGGCGCTGATCCGGGCGCCAGCTGCCAGCCGAGCCTGACACGCAGGATGGCCAGCTTCCACGTGATCTCGTGGTCGCAATGCCCACCCGCGGGGCATGCCTACTGCGCCGAGCCTGCCGCGGGCGTCGCATCTCGCGCGCCGGTTCCGGCGGCGACCTCGTGCTGGAGATCGGCCGTCCCATTCGAGCTTCGTGCCGGACACGCATCGCCGCGCGGTTTCTCGAGTCCGGCGCCGAGCACCTCGTCACGATCTGACGACGACATCCACATCGCGCCGCACGATGCGGTCGAGGCGGCTGCTCGCGCTCGGTGCGCCGGTCGCGACGGCGCCCTGCCCGATTGCCGTGGACGGCCGGATCGGCGTGGAACGTGTCAAGGCCGCGATGCCGGCGACCAGAGTGGATCGCCCGAACCGCCGGACGGCGCCGTTCCCGGTGCGACACACCGGCCTGGGATTCACTCGTCATTCATCGCGACGTAGTTCGCCTTCGCGGCGATCCGGAAGCCGTGGTTTCAGTTCGGCGCCGCTGGAGAAGGCCGGGTCGTCGGCGAAGACACACGTGGTTTTCGAACGGCGTCACGAAGGGCCGGGCTCCGTCGATGCTCTGCGACGGCGGACGGTCCGCTGCGGCCACTTCCGAGGACGGACTGGACCTGCTGCAGCTCATGAAGGCGAGCGAAACGGGCCGTTCGACCTCGTGGGTGCCGCCGGCGGCGTGATCTTCTTCTCGCCGATTTGTCTGCTCGTCGCCGTCGCCATCCTGGATCGAGGACGGCTGCTCCCGTATTCTTCCGGCAGGAACGCCTCGGCAAGGCCCGCCGGCCACTTCACGATCCTCGTTCCGGCTCGACGTGGATGGCCGCGGTCACCCGTGTCGGCCGCGTGGTGCGCGCGACCGGTCCGGACGAACTGCCGCAGTTTTTCAACGTGCTGCGGCGGAGACATGAGCGCGGTCGGCCCGCGGCCGTTGATCGATGCCGACGTGGCGCGGCTCGGCTGGACCGGAGTCGCGACACGACTTCCGGTGGAGCGTGCGCCCCGGCCTAACCGGGCTGGCGCAGATCGTCGGTCCGCCGCGCGCCGCGCGCGGCGCTCTTTCGGATCGCCGCTACATCGCGCGCCAGAGCCTGTGGTTCGACGTGCGGCTGGTCGCGCCGTCGTTCGCGGTCAACGCCTTCGGCAGAAGCGCGTGCGCGAACGGCTTGTCCGGCGGCGCAAGGGCGGCGTTGCGCCGCCGCCCGCCGTGCGCTGAACCGGGCACACGCGCATGGCGCGTCCGTCGACCGCAGAGACGCGCGATGCGGCGCCTCGCTCACGCCGGCCGTACTGGAGGCTCGCGTCGCCCGTTCGTCGGCATCGGCAGCGCGTGGTCGAAGGACGCTGTTCTGACGGCCCGTTTCTACGTCGCGCCGGGACCTCGACGGATCAGCCCACGCGGCACGATGTGTTCCTGGTCTTCGATGCGCAGTCTGCCGACGGCAACACCGTCGCCGACGATCCATCGTCGCTCGGCGGCGGCAAGCACCGACCCGACACCTGATCTACGAAGGGCTGTCGCGTCTCGCCACTCGATGCCGTGTCCTCGCCGGTGCCGCGTACTTGGTGCGCAGCGGCCGCGCCGTCTGTTCTCGATCCTGGCATCCGGCGCTGGTCGAGGCTGCGGCAGTCGCTCGGCACTGGAACGCTGATCCCGTGCACAGATTGTCGCGACGCTTCGCGGACTCGATCTCGATCGCGGGTTTCCTCTTCAACGTCCCCGACCTCGCCGTCATCACCGCATCGTCTCCGGCACGATTCGACGGCGATGGCGCTGGGGCTGGCGCGCCGGCCGTGGATTCGCGTCATCGAAACGGAACCGGCGGGCAACCTGACGCACGCGTTCCGCTCGCTCACGGCGCCTGCGACGTCGAGCGGATGTCGTGCGTCGGCGGCCGGGCGCTCGCCGGCGGGCGCCCTTCTGGATCGCGGTCTGCGTGGACGACGTCTACCTCACGACCGCGCCTCGCCCGGCGGCGAGCCGCACACCCCGATATGCGGGCACTCCCTCGACGCGACTCTGGTCCTGCGACCAAGCGAGGCAGCGGCGAGGAGGCGGGTGTCCGGTTCGAGCAGCATCAGTCTCGTAAGGTAAAGTTGGGCGCTATCAGGTTCACGTGGCTGCGCCTCGCACTCGTACGCGCATCTTCTGCACCGGCTTCGGGTGCTGGCAGCTCGGCGTGCATTGCCAGCCTGTTCATCGTCCTCACGCGCGCCGCCCGCTTGCCGTTCCTCCGCGGCGTCGGCGCTCTCGGGGCGAGATGACGCCGGTCGTCTCAGTCAAGGAGCTGATGAGGACATGCTCGATCCGCTGGCCGACAACATCTTCAACGCGGTCGGCACCCGCATCAGGAAAGAGGGCACCTTCGAGATCTCGCCGAAGACCGACGAGGACTGGGACAAGATCCGAATCGGGGCGGTCTCGCTGGCCGAAGGCGAGCGTATCTCCTGAAGGTGCAGCGTCCCTCTCACGCCGCCCGGCGAGGAGAACAACAGCGACGGGTCCGGACGCGGTGGAGCTGTCGGCGGCCGCGATCACCGCCAAGGTCGAAGCGCGATCCGGTGGAGTGGAACGCGCGCATCGAGGCGCTGCGCAACGTCGGCGCTCGGAGTGCTCGACGTCGTGAAGCGGAAGGACGCCAGCGAGCTCTGGGACGCCGGCGAGAATCTCGACAAGGCCTGTGAAGCCGTGTCACCGGAGCTACTGGTATCCGGGCGAAGAGCGCCGAGTTCTATCAACGGCTCCGGCGTCGCCTGCAGCGAGCACGCCGAGGAGCACGAGGCGCAGCGCGGGAGCCGCGCGACGCCGAAAAAGCCATGAGGGTTTTCAGATTCCATGAGGGTTTGGAGATGAAGTTTGGATCGAGGCTAGTCGTTCGGAGCTGCTGTCGTGGTCATGCTTGGGGCGCTGACTGATGCGGGCAGCCGTGTCGGCACAGCGCGGCCAGACCGCGCCGCCACCGAAGGGACGATGGCCGAGGACGTCTTCAAGAATGTCCAGGCGCTCAAGCGGCATCGGCGTCGACGACTTCATGCTGACGATGGGCATCATGTCGGCGGCGGTCGGGTCCGACTGCGTTGGCTGCCATCCCTCCGCCGGCACGACCGATGTCGACTGGGCGTTTGACACGCCCAGAAAGCGCACGGCCCGGCGCATGGTGCAGATGGTCAGACGACCATCAACCGCGACAACTTCAACGGCCGTCAGGTGGTGACCTGCTGGACCTGTCATCGCGGCCGCGATCGTCCGGTCACGACGCCGACGCTGGATACCGTCTACGGCCCGCCGAATGAAGACGATCGACGACGTGCTCACGCCGGTGCAGGCGGCGCCGTCGGTCGATCAGGTGCTCGACAAGTACCTGCAGGCGATTGGCGGCGCGCAGAACGTCGCGCGTGTGACCAGTTTCGTCGCGACCGGCAAGAGCGTCGGCTATCAGCGGGTTCGGCGGCGGCGGCGTCGTCGAAGTGTCGGCGCAGGCGCCGGACAAGCGCGGCGTCCACATCAGCTTTCCCGAATATCCCGACCGCGGCGTCAGCGTGAGGACGTACGACGGCCGAACCGGCTGGATTGCGACGCCGCTGGCCGTCGTCCGCGAACTACGAGCTGTCCGGCAGCGAGCGTGGACGGCGCGCGGCTCGACGCGATGCTGTCGTTTCCGTCGCAGATCAAGCAGGCGCTGACGAACCTGCGCGTCGGCCCGCCGGCGACGATCGACGACAAGGACATGACGGTCGTCCAGGGCAACGGTCCGAACGGCACGCTGGCGACGCTCTACTTCGACGACTCGTCGGGTCTGCTGCGTGCGCATGGTGCGGCATGGCCTGATCGCCGATCGGCCGCGTGCCGACTGCGGTGGACTATTCCGACTACCGCGACGTTGCTCGCGGCGGCGGCATCAAGTTCCTACCGCTGGACGTTCGCCTGGCTCGACGGCCGCGACAACTTCGAGTTCAGCGACGTCAAGCTGAATGTGCCGATCGCGCGGCGAAGTTCGGCGAGCCGACCGTGACGGTGGACCCGCCGTGCGCGCCGCTGACATCGCGCAGCGCCATGGAATGACGCACCGTTCCACGCCGCAGTCGGTCCTGCCCGTGTGGCAGTGGACGCAAATACAAGGCGTGCCACGGTGCGCGCACGGGCCACGGAGCGCGCCTCGCGAGCGCCCCACGACCGCGCCAGTGCCGGCAGCGCCGGCGCCGGCGCGGCGATGCGCCTCACTGCAGCAGCACTTCCGCGGCGGCACTCGCCGCGACGGTTTACGGGTCGCTTCCTCCGGTCCCTTTCTCTCACGACGATCCTCCCGCATGTCCGTGACAACACGTTCGTGCAGGACCCTCGCAATCTGGGGCGTCTGTGGACGACTGCCTACCCGCCGGACCGCCCGGAGTTCGATACCGGCCGGTGACGGCGACGACCTACCTGGTCGACTTCACCCTCTCGGGCTCCAGCACCACCGGCTTTCACCTGACGAACACGATCCTCCACGCGGCGGCGTCGGCTCGTCTGCGTGTGGGTGGTGGTCGCGGCAGGGGCCTCACTGCCGGCAGCGACGATGGCGGGGCGCTGTTCGCCCTGCATCCGCTCCACACCGAGGCCGTGGCGTGATCGTCGGCCGCGCCGAGGTGCTGGCGGCGCTCGGGTGTTTCGCCGCGTCCTGCGTGGATTCGCCGGCCGCCGCAGCGGGTCACGCGTGCTCGCGGGCCGTCGCATTCTGCCGCAAGTTTCTCGCACTCGGCGCGAAGCGAGACCGCCGCGCCGCTGCCGGTCGCCCTGATTGCGCATGAATGGCTGCCGCCCGGCGCGCGCCACGCAACGACGAGATTGGGAACATGCGGCTTGGCATCCGAGGCCTGGCGCCGTATGCCGGCTTCGCGGTCGCATTCGCGATCTATGCGGTGCTGCGGGTCCACGCCATCGGCCGGTTCTCCGATGCTCGAAGCTATCACGGCGTTTGTCGGACCCAGCCGCCGATCGTCCGCGCGGCAACCGCGCTCGCGGTGATCGGTGAATACGTCCGGCTCTGTCTCGTTCCGGTGAATCTGCGGCTCGACTATGCGGACCTCACGGTCGGCACCCTTGCCGCACCGTCCGTCCTGTTCGGCATGTTCAGCATCGTCGCGCTCTTGACGTGCGCTGCTCTCTTTATCGCAGGCAGCCGGTCGTGACGTTCTGGATCATCTGGTTCTGCGCGTTCGTCCTCATGGTGTCCCATGTGTTGCTGCCGATTGGCGCCGTGCTCGCCGAGCGCTTCGCCTACATCGCGTCGCTGGCTCCGTGCGCGCTCGCAGGAATGAGTTTCGCCTGGCTGATCGATCGTCAGCGTCGAGCCGCCCTCCGGGTCGCCACGGCCGTTGCGAGCATTGCCCTGATGGTGTGGTTCGCGTCGGCGACCGTGGCACGGGCGCGGGACTGGCAGGATGCGCTCCGAGCTGTTCGCGACCGAGGTCCGGCGCTCGCCGCGCAGCGAGAAGGCGCACCTGAACCTCGCCGTCGAGCGGTGGGATCGCGCCAAGCGTCAGCACGCGGCTTCCGCGCTTCGCGAAGCCGAACAGGTCTTTCGCGAGGGATCGATCTCGGCAGCGGCGACTACCGGCGCAGACGCTGACGGGCGATCACGTCCGCCTGGTAGCTCTACGGCAACTTTCTCCAGGAGCAGGGCCGCGCGGACGAGGCCCTTCGACAATACGAGCAGAGGTGGCCAGCCTCCTGCGGCGAGTACACGTCGCTCGCGCCCGACATAGCCCGCCGACTTCCACGTCTGGTATGGAGCGGCGCTCGAGGCGAAGGGCAGTGAAGACCTGGCGATCGCAGAGTATCGCAGCGCCCTCGCGCAGCGGCCGGGATGGCTCGTGCCGCTCAGGAACATCGCTCAGACCCTGATGCACCTGGGCAGAAACGACGAAGCCATCACCGCGTACCGGGAGGCCCTTGCCGCCGACCCGACGTTCGCCATCGGCTACGTCAACCTGGCGTTGTGCCTGTCACGCGCGCAGAAGCATGACGAGGCCGTCGCGACACTGGCGGCCTTCACGCGGACCGTGCCCGAGACCGCGGAGAACGCCTACTATCGCGGCTACATCGCCCAGCAGCTGAATCTCACCGAGCAGGCACGGCAGGCCTACCGGCGGGCGCTCGAGCTCGATCCGTCGAGAAAGACGCGCAACAGGCGCTCGCGTCGATGGGTCGTGCCGGATAACGACGACGCGCGATGAGTAAACGCCGCCGTTCCCGGAGCCGGCCGCCCGCGGCCGTCCCTGCCGCGATCGATCAGGCGCGCTGGCGCGCCTGGTGGCGCTCTCCCGACCTGCACGCCGTCAGCACAACCGACCGGCTGCTGCTTGCCGCCGTCGGCGCGGCTCGTCCTCGCCGTCGTTCGCCGCGACCACGTCGCACACGGTGCTCCTCGAAGACGACGGACTGTTCCTGTTGGAATCGGCGACGCTCGGCGTGAGCCATCCGCCGGGGTATCCCGTGCACACGGTGCTCGGCTGGCTCGCCTCGCACGTCCCCGTCGGAACCGTCGCGTTTCGCGTCCACTTCCTGAGCGGCGTCCTCGGGGCGCTGGCCTGCGTCGTGTTGGGATGGATCGTGGCGCGCCGGACCGGCAGCCGTGCTCGCGGCCTGCCGTGCCGCCGCCGCGTACGGCCTGAGCGAACACTTCTGGTCGCAGGCGATCATCGCCGAGGTGTACACGCTCAACGCGCTGCTGTTCTTCGTGGTGCTGGCGCTCTGTGTTGAAGCGGCCGCCAACCCGAGACCGCGTGTCCTGCTCGCCGCCGCCACCGTGTACGGGATCAGCCTGGCGAACCATTGGCCGCTGATCGTGCTGGCCACACCGGCGCTGGTGCTGACGTTGGCGAGGCAGTGGCGCGCGGTGCTTGCCCGTGCGCACCTGCTGGCGCCGGCTCTGCTCGCGGGCGCCCTCGTCCCCTACGCGTTCATGGTCTGGCGGTCCAACCAGGATCCGTCGATCGCGTTCTATGGGCCGCTCCGGACCTGGCGCGACGTCGTCTTCTACATCAGCCGCAGAGGCTACGCCGGCGTGGACGCGAGCCCAACGGCCGGGTGGGCGGACAAGCTCGGATTCGTCAGATACGTGCTTTCGCAGACGACTGTGGCCCTCACGCCGGCCGGCGCACTGCTTCGCCATCGCAGGCCTCGTCAAAGGTTGGCGCGACGGGTCCCGTGTCGCGATGCTCGGCGAGCTGCTGGCTTTTCTCGCGAGCGGGGTCCTGCTGGCGCTGGTGCTCGGGTTCGATTACGACTTCTTGAAAGTCGCGGTGTTCCGGCCGTATCCGCTGCTCGCCTACGGGCTGCTCGCCCTGTGGATGGGCACCGGCGCGGCGTGGATGCTGTCAGCGCTCGAGCAGCGCGGGGCCCTCGCGGTTCGAGCTGCGGCGACGGCCGTGAGCGTCATCCCTGCCGTGCTGCTGATGACGAACTATTCTCGAAACGACCGGTCCCGGGATGACTTCGCCGACCGTCACGCGCGCCTGCTGCTCCAGCAACTCGATCCCGACGCGGTGCTGTTCGTCTACGGCGATTCGGACACCGGCCCGATCGGATACCTCCACGTGATCGAGGGAGTTCGTCCCGATGTCACCGTCTACAACATGCAGGGCCTCGTGTTCCGAAATCGACTGCTGCCCGCTCTGTCGAGCCCACGGCGACGAAGCGAGCGGCTCGGCGCGTTCATCGCGAGCACGGGAAAGCCCGTGTACCACATGACCGAGCAGATCCTGCCCCCGCCTACGGCGAGGAGCACTTCGGGTTCATCAAACGCCTGCTGCCAGGCAAGCCGCCTGGCGCCCCGTCGCGCGCGACGCTGAAGGCGTCAGAGCAGTTCTTTCGCGACCTCGTCCACATGCCCGAACCGCGAGACCGTTGGGAGCGGTATACCCGCAACCAGCTGCTGCATCAGTTCGGCAACTACCTTGGCGCCGCCGAGATCGGCCCCGACGCGTCGTTGCGCGAACGCCTGAAGCCGCTCGTCGAGTCCGCCGAAGACAACTACTTCTGCCTGAACGGCATGGTGGAGGTCCTGACGCAGTTCGGACCCGATCGGCCGGCCTGGGAGCGGGCCGTGCGATATCTCGACCGCGCGGCCCTGCTGCGCGACGAGACGCTCGATCGCGAGCGACTCGGCCGCGAACGGTATCTGCGCGGGTTCCTCGCGTTCCGGCTGGGCGATCGCGCCGGAGCCGAGCGGGCGTTTCGGGAGTCGCTCGAGATCTTTCCAGGTCCGACCAACGCGGCGACCTCCGGCGCTCGCGCAGCTATCTTCAACAGCTGCCGATTATGGGCGAACCGCTGTCGAAGACGCAGGCAGGACTGAGCGAGGTGTCGAGAACGGGCGTTATGCTTCATCCGTCGAACAGGTCCAGGTGGGGCTGGTAGGGCAGACTGCGGCCATGGAAGGGCCACAGGTTCAGCTGAGGAGCATCGGCGCCTGCGTATGTGCTGAGCGGTGCTACGGTTTTAGCGCGAGCGAAGCATCATCGTAAGAACGCGCTGGGGGTGCGCGCGCGAGGCGACGCGGCCCTGCCGCGTCAGGAAAATGCACAGCAGGTTCGCGGAGTGAAACTGATGCGCTCGATTGACCGACATCGACTGCGCGGCGTGACCGCGTTCGCGCTAGTCGTGCCGACGGCTGAGCGTCAGCGTCGGTGCATCCGCGCCGACGCGTCGACGCGAGCGCTTCGCGAGCTTCTTCCAGGCGCGCGACACGCGAGAGCCGCCACGGCGTCGCGCAGATCGTCGCGAGCGGCGTGAGTTCGACGAGGCGTTGCGGCGACTGCAAACAGGGCCGGACTACTGCGCGCGAGCGTGCCGCGCGGGCGTCGTCCAGAGCAGCTACCAGCCGGCACTGACGCGTCGAGTTCTTCTACACGCTCGACGTCCCGGAAACTCACGATCCGCGCGACGATGCCCGGTCCGCGTGCAGCTGCACGGCAGGGGTCGGCCGCATCGAGACCAACGCGCCGCCGCGTCCGGATCGAACGGCCGGCTCGCCGGCGCCGAGCAGATTTACGTCCTGCCGTACGCCTGGAAAGACGCGCCGTGGTGGAGCGCGCGGCAGACCGGACAATCTTCGCGCGATCGTCGATCTGGTCAAGCGGACCTACAACGTGGACGAAAACCGCGTCGTCGCTGTCCGGGGTCTCCGACGGCGGCACCGGCGCCTACTACGCCGCGCTGCGCGACACGACACCGTTCGCGAGCTTCCTGCCGCTCAACGGCTTCATCATGGTGCTGCAGAACGAGACAGTCCGAAGACCGACGGCGATCTCTTCCCAACAACCTGCTGAACAAGCCGATGTTCATCGTCAACGGCGGCCGCGATCCGACTGTATCCGACGAGCGCCGTCGATCCGCTACGTCGCGCACTTGAAGAAGAGCGGCGTCGATCTCGACTACCGGCCGCAGCCGAACGCCGGCGCACGACACGTCGTGGTGGCCGCAGATCAAGGACCCGTTCGAGCAGTTCGTCGCCGATCACCCGCGCCGCCCGCTGCCCGATACGCTGACGCTGGGAGAGCGGCGCGTCCCAGATCTGCCGAGCCGGGCGCACTGGCTGGTGATCGATCGTCTCGCGCCCAGGGAGCCCGGCCGGACGATCCCGCGCTTGCCGGACGCGAACCGGATGGCGACGCGCCCCGCGCTCGGACTTCGGCATCCGCGGCACCGGCACGCGCATCAATCGCGTCGGCGAAGGGTCGAACGCCGAGCAGATCGGGCTCAAGTCGGGCGACGTCGTGCTGCGCGATCAACAATCAGCCGGCGTCGGCCGGCACCGACGTCGCCGAGGTGCTGCGCAGCCTATCCGGCCGGACGGCCGCTGATTCTGACGGTCTCGCGCGGCGCCGAGACCGGTGCGGCTGACCGGCCGCTACGCGCCCACCGTGCTGCCGGGCGAAGCCGAAGCGATGTTTCCGCGCCAGCGCGAATCAGGGCGCGTGGATCTGGTGCGCACCGGCAACACCGTGGAGGCGAAGACCAGAGGCGTCGGCGTCGTTCACGCTGCTCGTGTCGCCGGATCAGTTCGATCTGACCCGCGCCGTGACCGTGGTCGTGAACGGCCGGACCGGCTTTCGAAGGGATGGTTCAGAAGAGCGTGCGCGACGCTCGCTGAAGTGGGCGGCGCGCGACAACGATCGGACGATGTTGTTTGCGGCGGAGCTGTCGATCGAAGTTCGTAGGAGCCCGGAGTCTTGTCAGAGCCCGCCTCCGAGTTGCTTCGTGATTACTTCGTGTGCTCGTCGCCGGCGAAGACCTTCGGTGCCGTCGGGCAGCGTCACGTTCGTCGGCGTTCGCGAACTCCTTGCCGTTCTTCGCCGCGAACCCCTCGACCTTGATGATCGCGCCGACACTGCATCGAGCTCTTCTTCCAGCCGCGGCGCAGGCAGCGCGTTGCGGCGGCCCCATCTCGACCGCCCAGTTCACGACCTTGCCGTCGGCGCCCTTCACGTCGATGATAGAGCCAGGCGTGCGGATTGACCCAGTCCGCTTTCGTCAGCGCGCCCTCGAGCGTGACCGGCTTGTTCTGATCGAATTCAGCCGAGAACGCGTGATGCGCGATCGCTGACGCGGTGGCTCAGCATGATCGCAAGACCGCGGCGGCAATGAATCACCGTGGCGGTTCGCATGGACTCTCTCATGGCTAGTCGATCTCGCTAGGGCACGTTGACGCGGACGCCGCTGATGTCGGTGTTCGTCATCAGCAGCATGTTCTTCTCGTTGCCTTCGAAGCAGGCATACTCGAGCGGCATGTAGTCCTTGGGCGCGCGCGCCAATCGCGTAATACGCGACGGTCCACGGCTGCGTGAACACCTTTGCGTCCGTCGACCTTCGCTTCGTAGTGGATCGTGTTCGCGTCGATCGGCGTGAAGCGCTCGGTCACGCTGTAGCTGATCGCTGTGCGGAGATGCCGTGGCCGGTCGTCAGCGATTCCGCGGGGACGCCGGGCGTTGCGGCGATGCGCGCCGATCACCCAGTTGTTGTCGAAGTTGTTCGTGAAGTTGGTCACCTCGACGACCAGCGTGTTGCCTTCCCAGTGCCCGCGCGAGACGCCCATCGCCTTCTTGATGTCCGGATCGAGCGGCGCCCGATTGTCGAGCGGGATCGACCGATAGAGATGGCTGCTGCTCGTAGAAGATCACGACGCAGCCGGGCTTCTGCAAGATCTGGTAGCCGACGACCGGCGCGGGAATGGTCGCGCGGGACAGCCGGCATCGTCAGACACAGCACGCGGCCAGTCGAGGTGCTGCACCTGCTCCTGCTTCGAGATGATGTCCTTGCGCTTGGCCAGCGCTTCCGGCGTCAGCGGAATCTTGCCGTCGGCCGGATCGACGCCGACCGGCCGGGCGATCGGCGCCTTCCGGCAGCCGCGGCCGCTCGCTCGCGACGCCGAACGAGTACTCCGAGTTGGCGCGGTTGGCGGCGCGGTTCGTCGCGGCGACGAGCGGTGTCTCGATGCCTCGCGGCAGCGCGATCGCGACGTAGAGCCCGGAGATGTCCGGCTGACCATCGGGCGTCCGCGGCGGAACGAAGGTGCGAGACCGGCCGCTCATGCGGCGGGTAGTTCGCCGGCGCCGCGGCAGCTGCGCCGCCGCGTCCGGCCGGCGCAGCACCCCGGCCGGCGGGAGCGCCGCGGCCAGCGTGCGATCTGCGGCGCTGCGTGCTTGCGCCGCCACCACCGCGGGCAGCAGGAACGCGGTGGTCACGAAGGCGAAGAATCGAGTGCTCATAGAGAGTCCTTCCCTGCGATCTTACGGCTTGACGGGCGCTTTGAACACCTTCTCGTAGATGTGCTCGGCGCACTCGTAGTCCAGCAGCTCGAGGTTCTTTTCCATCCGGCGATAGAGCGTCATGATTGATCTTCCAGGGCCGGGTGAAGGTTTTCGAGTCGTCGAGCGTCGCTTCGTAGTTGATGTGCGTCGCATCGGTCGGCGTGAAGCGTTCCGTCGACTTTCAGCGCGTCGCTGTGGAAGTTGCCGGCCTGGTCGAACCAGGTCTTGTCGCCGAGGCTCACCGTGTTGATGACCAGCGTGTCGCCTTCCCACGTGCCGCGGCCGTCGCCCATCCAGAAATCGAGGTCCTCCATGTGCGGCGTCCCGTCCAGGAACACCGTGCGCGTTCGCGTGGGCGAACTCGTAGCGCCATCAGGATGTGCTTCGGCGTCTGCGTGATCTCGAACGGGAACGGCAGATACGTCGCGCGCGGCACGCCCGGCATGTAGCACTTCCGGAGCGGATCGGCCGTCATCCGGTTCTGAAAGTTCTCGTTCCGCTTGGCGAGTGCCGCCGGCTGGTACGGGATCGTGCCGCCCTCGACCACGCTGAAGCCGGCGGGCACGCCCTCCATCGCGGAATGCGCCTCGAGATTCCAGTGCGCCGTGGTGAGCGCCTGCCAGAACCCGTTCAGGTCAGGCTTGCCGTCCGGTGTGCGTGGTCCGGCTGATGCGCCGACGTTGATTGCGCCGCACCGCGAGGCCGGCGCGGCGCCGCGCTGCGGCGTTGCGCCACGTTGCGGCGCAGGAGCGGCTGCCGGAGCTGCGCCGCGCTGCGGCTGCGGCGTTGTGGCGCCGCCCCGCTGCGCCTGCGCGACGAGAACAGCCGCGGCCATCGTCACAGATGGCTGCCGTGGTCACAACCGTCGGGATGCGCCGGATGCTCATTCGCGGAGAGTCTACCTCACCGCTGGCGCTCCGGAAACGCCGGAACGGCCGGTCGTGCTTCTGACGAATCGCCGCCGCCCTTGGTGAGTGGATGTTTTTCACTGCCGCCCGCCTCGAACGACGGCGACGTCGAACACGGTTGTCGTCGTCTACTATCGCCGCTGCCGTTCGGCGCGCGAGCCTTGTCTGGCGTAGGAGAACCCGCGCACGAAAAAAGAAGACTGGTAACAGCCGACCTCAGCCGATCTCAGCGGGGAACGCCGGCGTAGAAGCATCCACGAGGAAGGACTTCCGCCGCTCGTCGCGAGGGCGAAGCAATGCCGTCGAAATTCCACTCCCCCGGAAGACTAACATCTGCTGAGCCGGCAATTGGTGTCGTCGATTGGTTCGGATCTGGCCCCTCGACCGGCCACTTGAGGGCCTGCGGTCGGCATGGCTCTCGCTCAAGCGTTTTGGGAAGCCAGCGGAAAAACCGCCTGGGGCTGGTCCTCGGACTGGCGCTGGTCGTCACCCTGCGTGCTCGAAGGATCCGACGCAGGCCAAGCGCGATCACCTCCTGCGCGGCGATGCATACGTCGCGCAGAAGCAAATACGCCGAAGCGTCGATTGAATACCGCGCCGCCATTCAGGCTGGACGCCCGCTACGTGGAAGCGCGGAAGAAGCTCGGCAGACGTCTACGTTGCCAGTCAGAATCTGCCGGACGCGTTGCGCGAATACGCACGCGCGGCCGACCTCGCGCCCGACGATATCCAGATTCAGCTGACGGTCGGCGACCTCCATGCAGCTCGCGGGACGCTCCGGAGGAAGCCAAACGCAAGGCGCTCAGCATGTCCTGACGCTCGATCCGAAGAACGTGCAGGCGCAGATTCTGCTCGGATCGGCACTCGCCAACCTGAAGATCTCGACGGCGCGATCGCCCAGATTGAAGAGGCCATCGCGCTCGATGCCGGACAGAGCCGCAGCTACGTCGCCCTCGGCGCGCTGCAGCTGGTGAAGGGGCAGGCGCGAGCAGGCGGAAGCGGCGTTGCGCAAAGCGATCGAGCTCGATCCGAAATCCGTCGAGGCCCGTCTCACTCTGGGACACTACCTGTGGACGACAGGGAAGGTGAAGGAAGGAAGCGACCTTCGAAGCGCCCTGGCCGTCGCTCCGAAACACGCGCTGCCCTGCGGGCGATGGCCACGCTCCTGAGCAATACGTAACCGAACGAAGCATAAC
>ERZ1370068.6788-contig-5749_pt1 | contig 53459 bp, 77 predicted proteins | sample MGYA00561227_ERZ1370068 | MGnify/ENA primary metagenome ERZ1370068 (study PRJEB38410, sample SAMEA6850437) | metagenome | study: Metagenomic assessment of the ecological functions of the soil: analysis of the soil microbiota associated with the... | reverse complement strand
ACCAGTCGAGCCTCTACGCCGACCTCGCCGGCCAGGGCTCGGTGGTCGCCGCGCCGGATGGCGGTCGAGGACTTCGGCGCCGCCGCAGAAGGGCCTGAAGGTCGAGATCATCTTCGCCGACCACCAGAACAAGGCCGACGTCGGCTCGCAGATCGCGCGCCAGTGGTACGACGCCGACAAGGTCGACGTGATCGTCGACGTGCCCGAACTCCGGCGTGGCGCTGGCCGTCAACCAGATCACCCGCGACAAGGGCAAGGCGTTCATCGTCGTCGTCGGCGCGCGCTCGTCCGACCTCACCGGCAAGGCGTGCTCGCCCAACACCGTCCACTGGACGTACGACACCTGGGCGCTCGCCAACGGCACCGGCAACGCGGTCGTGAAGACCGGCGGCGACACGCTGGTTCTTCATCACCGCCGACTACGCCTTCGGCCACGCGCTCGAGCGCGACGTCGAGGCGGTGGTGCTGCAAGAACGGCGGCAAGGTGCTGGGCAAGGTGCGGCACCCGCTCAACACCCAGGACTTCTCGTCGTTCCTGCTGCAGGCCCAGGCCTCGAAGGCCAAGGTCATCGGCCTGGCCAACGCCGGCGGCGACACCACCAACGCCGATCAAGCAGGGCGCCGAGTTCGGCATCGTCAAGGGCGGGCAGAACTTCGCCGGCCTCCTCGTGTTCCTCACCGACGTGCACGCGCTCGGGCTCGAGAAGGCCCAGGGGCTGATCTTCACCGAGACCTTCTACTGGGACATGAACGACAAGACGCGCGCGTTCGCCAAGCGCTTCGCCGAGCGCAACCGCGGCATCCATCCCACGATGATCCACGCCGGCGTCGTACGCGGGCACGCTGCACTACCTCGAAGGCGGTCGAGGCGCTCAAGAGCGACGACGGCGACCAAGGTCATCGCCAAGATGAAGGAGATGCCGACCGACGATCCGCTCTTCGGCAAGGGCGACGATCCGCGCCGACGGCCGCAAGATCCATCCGGCATACCTCGTCGAGGTCAAGAAGCCGGCCGAGTCCAAGGACCCGTGGGACTACTACAAGATCCGCGCGACGATCCCGGCCGAGCAGGCGCTTCCGGCCGCTCGACCGAGGGCGACTGCCCGCTCGGTGAAGAAATAGCGCGGACCGACCGGGCAGCCCGTGAGCGACTGGTTCCGATCGCTCGGCATCCCGACCGCAGGCGCTGTTCGGTCAGCTCCTCATCGGGCTGATCAACGGCGTCGTTCTACGCGCTGCTGAGCCTCGGGCTGTCGGTCATCTTCGGCCTGCTCAACATCATCAACTTCACCCACGGCGCCCAGTACATGATGGGCGCCTTCGTCGCGCTACTTCCTGCTGCAGTAGGCCGGGCTCGGCTACTGGTGGGCGCTGCTCATCGCGCCGATCGTCGTCGGCGTCGTCGGCATCGTGCTCGAGCGGACGATGCTGCAGCGCCTCTACCAGCTCGATCACCTCTACGGGCTGCTGCTGACCTTCGGCCTCGCGCTGATCATCCAGGGCCTGTTCCGCAACGAGTACGGCTCGTCCGGGCTGCCGTACGCGATGCCCGGCCGCGCTGCAGCGGCGGCCAGCAATCTCGGCTTCATGTTCCTGCCGAACTACCGGGCCTGGGTCGATCGTCTTCCTCGCTCGTCGGTCTGCCTCGGCCACCTGGTACGTGATCGAGCGCACGCGGCTCGGCGCCTATCTGCGCGCCGCGACCGAGAACCCGGCGCTGGTGCAGGCCTTCGGCATCAACGTGCCGCGCATGATCACGCTGACCTACGGCTTCGGCGTCGGGCTGGCCGCGCTGGCCGGCGTGCTGGCGGCGCCGATCTACCAGGTGAGCCCGCTGATGGGCGCCGACCTCATCATCGTCGTCTTCGCGGTGGTGGTGATCGGCGGCATGGGCTCGATCATGGGCTCGATCGTCACCGGCTTCGGCCTCGGCGTGGTCGAAGGGCTTCACCAAGGTCTTCTATCCCGAGGCGTCGAACACCGTGATCTTCGTCATCATGGCGATCGTGCTGCTGGTGCGGCCGGCCGGCCTCTTCGGGCGCACCGACGTGACGATGACGGCACCGTCGAGTACGCCGCCGCGGCGATCGCGCGCGTCATGACCGGAGCGCCCGTCGCGCAGGTCGCCGCGTTCGCTCGTGATGATCGGCGCTGCTGGTCGTCGCGCCGTTCTTCGTGCTACCCGGTGTTCCTCATGAAGGCGCTGTGCTTCGCGCTGTTCGCCTGCGCCTTCAACCTCCTCATCGGCTACGTCGGGCTCCTCGTCGTTCGGCCACGCCGTCTTTCTCGGCTCGGCGGGCTACGCCGCGGCGCACTCCGCCAAGGTCTGGGGCTTCCCGCCGGAGCTGGCGATCCTCTTCGGCACCGCGGCCGCGCGCCGTGCTCGGCGTGGTCATCGGGCGCCCTGGCGATCCGGCGCCAGGGCATCTACTTCGCGAACATCACGCTGGCGCTGGCGCAGATGATCTACTTCTTCTGCCTGCAGGCGCCGTTCACCGGCGGCGAGGACGGCATCCAGTCGGTGCCGCGCGGCACGCTCCTCGGCGTCTCGACCTGCGACAGCCCTGCACGCTCTACTTCGTCGTGCTCGCGATCTTCCTCGCCGGGCTTCCTCGATCATCTACCGCGCGATCCACTCGCCGTTCGGCCAGGTGCTGAAGGCCATCCGCGAGAACGAGCCGCGCGGCGATCTCGCTCGGCTACCGCGCCGAGCGCTACAAGCTGCTCGCGTTCGTGCTCTCGGCCACGCTTCGCCGGGCCTCGCCGGCGCGACCAAGGCGCTCTGGTCTTCCAGCTCGCCTCGCTCACCGACGTCCACTGGACGATGTCCGGCGAGGTGGTCCTCATGACGCTGCTGGGCGGCCTCGGCACCGTGTTCGGACCGGTGGTGGGCGCGTTCATCGTCGTCGGCGCTCGAGAACTACCTGGCGCAGCTCGGCGCGTGGGTCACCGTCGTGCAGGGCGCGATCTTCGTCGTCTGCGTGCTCACGTTCCGTCGCGGCGTCGTCGGTGAGCTCGGCAAGCTCCTGGGGAAACCGCTCTAGCCGGTCGGAGGCCTCATGGCGTACACGGATATCCTCTACGAGAAGCAGGGCGGCGTCGCCTGGATCACCATCAATCGGCCCGAGGTCCGCAACGCGTTCCGCACGGCGACCGTCGCCGAGCTGACCGACGCGTTCCTCGATGCGCGCGCTGGGACGGGGCGATCGGCGTCGTCGTGCTGACCGGCGCCGGCGACAAGGCGTTCTGCTCCGGCGGCGACCAGAAGGAGCGGGGCCAGGGCGGCTACGCCCGCGGCGCTGCCGGCACGCCGAGCGAGCGCCCGATGGACGTCGAAGCGCTGCACAGCGCGATCCGCCACATTCCCAAGCCCGTCATCGCCATGGTCAACGGGTTCGCCGTCGGCGGCGGTCACGTGCTGCACGTGCTCTGCGATCTGTCGATCGCGTCCGAGAACGCGATCTTCGGCCAGACCGGCCCGCGCGTGGGAAGCGTGGACGCCGGCCACGGGACCGGATTCCTCGCCCGGGTCGTCGGCGAGAAGAAGGCGCGCGAGATCTGGTATCTCTGCCGGCAGTACTCCGGCGCAGGAAGCCCTCGAGATGGGGCTGGTCAACAGGGTCGTCCCGCTCAAGGATCTGCGCGCCGAAGTGGAGCGCTGGTGCGCGGAGCTCCTCGACAAGAGCCCGACCGCGCTCGCGCTCGCCAAGCAGTCGTTCAACATCGACTCCGAGACGCGGGCCGGCGTGGCCCAGTTTGCCCACACCGCGCTCGGTCTCTACTACCGCACCGAGGAGGCGATGGAGGGCCGCAACGCGTTCGTCGAGAAGCGACCGGTCGACTTCAAGAAGTTCCGAAAGTGACAGAAGTGACAGAGGCGGGGTGACGTCACGCCGGCGATCGGTCCCGAGGCCGAATCGCTTGAGATTCCGCCACCTACGCGAGTCCGCCCGCTGGCAGGACCCTTGCCCCTGAGGGGGCATGATCGAACGAGGCGTCCGGTCGTTCGTCGCTGCGCCCGCCGGCCTCGCGCTGGCCGCCGCACTGGCGCTGGCCTCCGTGGTGGCGAGCGGAGAAATCGGTCCGGACCTGCGCCCGGCGGTCATGGTCGGCGACGATCTGCTGCGCGTGTTCCAGGAGGGCAAGGACGCCGCCGAGCAAGCGGACCCGCCCGGACATCAGCCTCGGCCCCGCCTTCGATCCGCAGCCGGACTACCGATAGCTCCCGGCGCGATGTAGACTGCCGCCCGGCACATGGCCGGGCTCCTCTCCCGCTACTTCGGCTTCCGCGAGCGCGCCACCGATCTTTCCACCGAGATCCGCGCGGGCTTCACCACTTTCATGGTGATGGCCTACATCATCTTCGTGAACCCGATCATCCTCGGGTTCACCGGCGTGCCCGGGCTCGACGGCCAGGGGCTTGCCGTTCGCGGCGACGCTCACCGTCACATGTCTCGCCGCGGGCCTGCTCTCGATCGCGATGGGCCTCGCCAGCAACTATCCGTTCGCGCTCGCGACGGGCATGGGGCTCAACGCCGTCGTCGCCTTCGAGCTGGTCGCCGGCCGCGGGCTCACGTGGCCGCAGGCGATGACCGTCGTGTTCCTCGAGGGGCTCGTCATCACGGTGCTCGTGCTGACGCGCTTCCGGGAGGCGGTGATGGACGCGGTCCCGATCGCGCTCAAGCGCGCGATCAGCGTCGGCATCGGCCTCTTCATCGCCTTCATCGGCTTCTTCAGCTCGGGCCTGGTGGTGAAGCCCGCGTCGGGCCCGCTGCCGGTCGGCCTGGGGACGCTCCGCGGTCTGCCGATCGCGGTCTTCGTCATCGGGTTCTTCCTCACGGCGTGGCTCATGGCCCGCCGCATGCGCGGCGCCCTGCTGCTCGGCATTCTCGGGACGACCCTGATCGCGATCGGGCTCAACGAGCTGGTTGCCGGCGGCCAGGGATTCGCGACACCGGGCGCGGCGCGCGTCCCGCCGGCGATCATCCGCGCGCCGGACTTCTCGACCTTCGGGCGCCTCGACTTCGGTCTCTTCGCGAAGCTCGGCGCGGTCACGGCTGCCCTCGTGATCTTCTCCATCATGCTGAGCGACTTCTTCGACACGATGGGCACGATCATCGGCGTGGGCGGCCGGGGCGGCTTCCTGGACGCCGGGGACGGCTGCCGCGAGCCAACCGGGTCCTCCTCGTCGACTCGGTCGGCGCCATGTTCGGCGGCCTGGCCAACAGCAGCAGCAACACGACCTACATCGAGTCCGCCGCCGGTGTGGCCGACGGCGCTCGAACCGGGCTCGCTCCGGTGGTCACCGGGCTCCTGTTCCTGGCGGCCATGTTCTTCTCGCCGCTGGCCAGCGTCATCCCGGCCCAGGCGACGGCGCCCGCGCTGATCATCGTCGGATTCTTCATGATGGGAATCGTGCGGGAGATCCCGTGGGAGGACTACGAGCAGGCCATTCCCGCCTTCGTGACGATGCTCGCCATGCCCTTCACCTGGTCGATCACGAACGGAATCGGAGCCGGATTCGTCACCTTCGCCGTGATCAAGCTTCTCCGGGGACGCGGCCGCGAGCTCCACTGGATGCTCTATCTTGCGTGCGCGGCCTTCGTCGTCTACTTCTGCCTGCCGCTGATCGAGGGGGCCGTCAAGTAGGAAGGGCCGCCCGGCGTCCCGTAAGTCCTCGTTATTCTGACCCAATTTCTTGACAGAGCCCCGGCGCTTGGCTAGACTCTCGCCGCCTGAAGCCGGGCGCGGGGCACGAGAGGTAAACGAGCTCCTCGGCTCTGCCCTCCCTCGAGGCACTGACACCGACACGGACGGAGGCGGTTTGAAAGCACTCGACGCCGCGCGCGACACGTTCCCGAAGCTCGTGCGGGAAAACGCGCGGCGAATCGGCGGCAAGGTCGCGATCCGCGAGAAAGGACTTCGGGATCTGGCAGTCGTACACCTGGTCGCGCTACTTCGACGAGGCCCGCCTGATCGCGCACGGTCTCGCCTCGCTCGGCTTCGCGCGCGGCGATCGGGTCGCCATCGTCGGCGACAACCGCCCCGAGCTCTACTGGGCGATCATGGCGACCCAGGCGCTCGGCGGCGTCCCGGTCCCGATCTACCAGGACTCCGTCGAGAAGCGAGATGGAGTACGTCGTCGATCACGCCGAGGCGCGGTTCGCCGTCGTCGAGGACCAGGAGCAGGTCGACAAGCTCCTGAGCCTCCGGGCCCGCTGCCCGCGCCTCACGCACATCGTCTACGACGACGCGCGCGGCATGCGCGCCTATAGCGAGCCCGGCCTGGTGAGCCTGGCCGAGCTCCGCGAGCTCGGCCGGAAGTTCGAGGTCGGCCACCCCGCGCACTTCGACGCCGAGGTCGCCAGGGGAGCCGCGGACGACCTCGCCATCATCTGCTACACGTCGGGAACAACCGGGGTCCCGAAGGGCGCGATGCTGTCTCATCGGAATCTGATCGTGACCGCGCGCAACGCCGCCCGGTTCGAGGGGCTCGGCGAGGACGAGGAAGTGCTCTCGTACCTGCCGATGGCGTGGGTCGGGGACCACGTCTTCTCCTACGCGCAGGCGATCACTTGTGGATTCTCCATCAACTGCCCGGAGAGCGCGGCGACCGTGCTCTCCGACCTCAAGGAGATCGCCCCGACCTACTTCTTCGGTCCGCCGCGCATCTGGGAGAGCCTGCTCACCGGCGTGATGGTTCGCGTCGAGGACGCGGCGCGGCCGAAGCGCGCGATGGTCCAGTTCTTCCTGCGCCTGGCCCAGGACATCGAGCGCCGGCGCCTGGCGCGGCAGGCCGTTCCCTCTGGCAGCGGCTGCTCTATCCGCTGGGGAGTCTCCTCGTGTACGGCCCGCTCAAGGACAACCTGGGCCTCTCACGCGTCCGCCGCGCCTACACCGCCGGCGAGGCCATCGGTCCCGAGATCTTCCTCTTCTTCCGCGGCCTCGGGGTGAACGTCAAGCAGCTCTACGGCATGACCGAGGCGAGCGTGTTCGTGACCATCCAGCGGGACGGCGACGTGCGGCTGGACACCGTGGGGACGCCGCTGACCGACGTCGAGATTCGCATCTCGGAGACCGGCGAAGTCCTGTTCCGGAGCCCGGGCGTCTTTCAGGGCTACGCGAAGAACCCGGAGGCGACCAGCCAGACGCTCGCCGACGGCTGGATCCGCTCGGGCGACGCCGGCTTTCTGGACCACGACGGCCACCTGAAGATCATCGACCGGGCCAGGGACGTGAGCCGGCTGGCGGACGGGACGATGTTCGCCCCCAAGTTCCTCGAGAACAAGCTCAAGTTCTCTCCCTACGTCCGTGAGGCGGTCTGCATCGGCCAGGACCGGCCCTGCGTGACCGCGCTGGTCAACATCGATCTCGTGGCCGTCGGGAACTGGGCGGAGCGCCGGAACATTGCATACACGAGCTACGCCGACCTGGCGCGGAGACCGGAGGTCTACGACCTGATCCGCGGAGAAGTCGCGCGCGTCAACCGGAGCCTCGCCGAGGACGAGGTCCTGCGCGGGGCTCAGATCCGGCGCTTTCTGATCCTGCACAAGGAGCTGGACCCGGACGACGAGGAGATCACGCGCACTCGAAAGATCCGCCGCGGATACATCGCGCAGAAGTACGCGCCGCTGATCGAGGCGCTCTACGCCGGGCGGGATCAGGTCTCGGTCGAGGCGCAGGTGACCTACGAGGACGGCCGCACCGGCACCATGCGGGCGGACGTGATGATCCGCGACGTCGACGACGCGCCCGCGCAGGCCGCGCGGTGAAGGGATCCGCGGCCGCGCCGCCCTGCTCGAGGTGGACCGCGTGAGCGTGCGCTTCGGCGCGCTGATCGCGGTCCACCAGGTGAGCCTGAGCGTCGCGCGCGGGGAGATCGTCGCGATCATCGGCCCGAACGGCGCCGGCAAGACGACGCTGCTCAACGCCGTCAGCGGCTTCTACCGTCCCTACGAGGGAACGATCGCCTTCGAGGGCCGGGACCGGACGCGCCTGGCCCCGCCGGACGTCGCCGCGCTCGGGATCGCCCGCACGTTTCAGAACGTCGCCCTGTTCAAGGGCATGAGCGTGCTCGACAACATCATGACCGGCCGGCTCCTCAAGATGCGCGGCAGCTTCCTGCTCGAGGCGCTCTACTGGGGCCCGGCCCAGCGCCAGGAGCTCGAGCACCGGGCCGTCGTGGAGCGGATCATCGACTTCCTCGAGATCCAGGCGATCCGCAAAGACGCCGGCGGGCCGGCTGCCCTACGGCCTGCAGAAGCGCGTCGAGCTCGCCCGGGCGCTCGCCGCCGAGCCCAAGCTCCTGCTGCTCGACGAGCCCATGGCGGGGATGAACGTCGAGGAGAAGGAAGACATGTGCCGCTTCATCCTCGACGTCAATCAGGAGTTCGGCACGACCATCGCGCTCATCGAGCACGACATGGGCGTGGTCATGGACATCTCCGACCGGGTGGTGGTGCCTCGACTACGGCCGGAAGATCGCCGACGGCCCGCCCGCCGCAGGTCCGCCAGCGACGCAGGCGGTCCTGGACGCGTACCTGGGAGTCGCGCATGACGCGTGAGCAACGGGGGCGACGAGCCTGATGCTCGACGCGCTCCACGCGGTGCTGCGTTGCCCGTTCAGGACATGGCGGGCTCGCCCGCGTTTCTGGTCGAGGTCCTGATCGGCGGCCTGTTCGCCGGCCTCATGTACTCGCTGGTCGCGCTCGGCTTCGTGCTGATCTTCAAGGCCTCGGGCGTGTTCAACTTCGCCCAGGGCGTGATGGTGCTGTTCGCGGCGCTCACCCTCGTCGGCCTGCTCGAGCGCGGCGCGCCCGTCCTCCTGGCCCTCGGCCTGACGACCGTCGTGATGGTGGCGCTGGCCTTCGCGATCGAGCGGCTCGTGCTGCGCCCGCTCGTCAACCAGGAGCACATCATCCTGTTCATGGCCACGATCGGCCTGAACTTCTTCCTCGAGGGCTTCGGCGAGATGCTGTGGGCGCCAACGTCAAGAAGCTCGACATCGGGATCCCCGATCGCTCGTTCATCGTCCGCGGCGTGCAGATCAACCAGCTCGAGCTGACCGCGGCGGTGACCGCCGCGGTGCTGGTCGCCGTGCTGGCGCGTGTTCTTCCAGCGGACCCGCATCGGCCGGGCGCTGCGCGCGGTCGCCGACGACCACGAGGCGGCGCTCTCGCTCGGCATTCCGCTCAAGACCATCTGGGTCGTCGTGTGGTCCGTCGCCGGGCGTCGTGGCCATCGTGGCCGGCCTCATGTGGGGCGCCAAGAGCGGCGTGCAGTTCAGCCTCTCGCTCATCGCGCTCAAGGCGCTGCCCGTGCTCATCCTGGGCGGCTTCGAGTCCGTGCCGGGCGCCATCGTCGGCGGGCTCATCATCGGCGTCGGCGAGAAGCTGGGCGAGGTCTACTGGGGACCCCTCGTCGGCGGCGCCATCGAGAACTGGTTCGCCTACGTGCTGGCCCTGGCCTTCCTGCTCGTGCGGCCCCAGGGCCTCTTCGGCGAGCGCATCATCGAGCGGGTGTGACGGCGTGATCTACCGGGAGGCGGGCCAGTTCAAGACGTCCTACGCCGGCCGACCAGGCCATCTTCCCGGTCGTCCAGGATCGCGTGGTCGTCGCCGCGGCGGTGGCGGCGGCGTTCGTGGTGCCGCCGCCTCGTCGCGAGCGAGTACTGGCTCCAGGCGGTGCTGATCCCGTTCCTCGTCTACGCGCTCGCGGCCCTCGGGCTCAATCTCCTGACGGGCTACGCCGGGCAGCTCTCGCTCGGCACCGGCGGGTTCATGGCCGTCGGCGCCTACTCGGCGTTCAAGCTGGCGACGGCGTTCCCGCGCCTCAACATCATCGTGGTGTTCCTGCTGGCGGGCGTCGTGGCCGCCGCCGTCGGGATTCTCTTCGGCATCCCGAGCCTCCGGATCAAGGGCTTCTACCTCGCGGTCGCGACGCTGGCCGCGCAGTTCTTCCTGATCTGGCTCTTCAACAAGGTCGCGTGGTTCACCAACTACGCCTCGTCCGGCACCATCACCGCGCCGGACCGGACGCTCTTCGGCGTCCTCGTCACCGGCCCGAACTCGACCCCGGCGGCGCGGTACCTCACCGCGCTGGGGCTCGTCGCCGTGTTCGCCCTGGCCGCCAAGAACCTGGTGCGCGGGCCGCATCGGGCGGTCGTGGATGGCGATCCGCGATCGCGACATCGCCGCCGAGATCATCGGCGTGCGCCCGCTGCGCACGAAGCTGCTCGCCTTCGCCATCAGCTCGTTCTACTGCGGGGTGGCCGGGGCCGGGCTGGTGTTCCTCTACCTCGGCAGCGCCGAGACGCTCGCGTTCGACATCGGCATCTCGTTCCTGGTCCTGTTCATGGTGATCATCGGCGGCCTCGGCAGCATCCTCGGCTCGTTCCTCGGCGCCGCGTTCATCGTGCTGGTGCCGATCGTGCTCGAGCAACGCGCCGCACGCCGATCGGGCTCCGGCTGCCGGTCGCGCTCCAGAAGCAGATCGAGCTGATGGTCTTCGGCGGACTGATCATCTTCTTCCTGATCGTCGAGCCGCGCGGCCTGGCGCGGCTCTGGCAAATCACGAAAGAAAAGCTGCGGCTGTGGCCGTTTCCCCACTAGGCACGCACGAAAGGAGAGTGTCATGAAGATACGGAAGATATGGCTCGCGGCTGCTGGCGGCGCTGGTGCATCACGGCGCCGACGCTGGCGGCCGCCCAACCGAAGGAGATGTTCATCCCGCTGCTCGTCTACCGCACCGGCCCGTACGCGCCGAGCGGGATTCCGATCGCCGACGGCTTCGTCGACTACTTCACGCTCCTGAACGAGCGCGACGGCGGCATCAACGGCGTCAAGGTCGCGTGGGAGGAGTGCGAGACGCAGTACGACAACAAGCAGGGCGTCGAGTGCTACGAGCGGCTGAAGGGCAAGGGCCCGGTGCTCGTGAACCCCTACAGCACCGCCATCACCTACTCGCTGATCCCCAAGGCCCCGGTCGACAAGGTCGTCGTCGTTCTCGATGGGCTACGGCATGAGCGCCGCGTCCGACGGCCGGTGGTTTCCGTGGGTGTTCAACTTCCCGACGAACTACTGGAGCCAGGCGTCGGCCGTCATCCGCTACATCGGCCAGCAGGAAGGCGGCCTCGAGAAGCTGAAGGGCAAGAAGATCGTCCACATCTTCCACAACAGCGCCTACGGCAAGGAGGCGAACCCGACGCTCGAGGAGCTCTCGAAGAAGTACCAGTTCGAGCTCACGCTGCTCGCGGTCGACCATCCCGGCCAGGAGCAGAAGGCGACGTGGCTCCAGGTACGTCGGCTGAATCCGGACTGGATCTTCATGTCGGGCTGGGGCGTCATGAACCAGGTCGCCATCAAGGAGGCCGTGTCGGTCGGCTTCAAGATGGACCACTTCATCGGCAACTGGTGGTCGGCCAACGATTCCGGACGTCGTGCCGGCCGGCGAGGGCGCCAAGGGCTACAAGGGCGCCACGTTCCACGCGCCGGGCACGGGCTACAAGGTGCACGCCGACCTCGATCGAAGTTCGTCTACGACAAGGGAAAGGGCTCCGCGAAGAAGGAGGAGATCGGCGCGCCGCTCTACAACCGCGGCCTCGTCAACGCGATGCTGTCGGCCGAGGCCATCCGCACGGCCATGGCGAAGTTCGGGCAACAAGCCGCTCACCGGCGAGCAGGTGCGCTGGGGCTTCGAGAACCTCAACCTCACCGAGCAGCGGCTCGAGCAGGTCGGCATGCAGGGCTTCACGCACCCGCTCAAGGTGACCTGCGAGGACCACGAGGGCAGCGGCCCTGTCCTCATCCAGCAGTGGGACGGCAAGAAGTGGTCCGTCGTCACCGACTGGATCGCGCCGATGCGCGAGGTCGGTGCGGCCGAAGATCGAGGCGGCGGCGGTCGACGAGGCCAAGAAGCTCGGCTACGCGATGCGCGACTGCGCGAAGGAGAAGTAGAGCGCGGCGGTGACGAGCGACACGCCGCGGCCGCTCCTGTCGGTCGAGCAACATCGAGGTCATCTACGACCACGTGATCCTCGTGTTGAAGGGCGTGTCGCTCGTGGTCGCCGAGGGGCGTGGTCGCCCTCCTCGGCGCCAACGGCGCCGGCAAGTCGACGACGCTCAAGGCCATCTCCGGACTCCTGCGCACGGAGCGCGGCGAGGTGACGAAGGGCAGGATCGAGTTTCACGGGCAAGGCGATCCACCGGCAGAGCCCGGCCGAGGTCGTCAAGCACGGCATCGTGCAGGTCATGGAAGGGCGGCACGTGTTCGAGCACCTGACCGTCGAGGAGAACCTCCTGACCGGCGCCTACACGCGCCGGAACGGCCAGGTCCACTCAGGAGAGATCTCGAGCATCGTCTATCACTACTTCCCGCGGCTGACCGAGCGCCGAAGGGCTTCAAGGCCGGCTACATCTCCGGAGGCGAGCAGCAGATGGTGGCGATCGGCCGCGCGCTGATGGCCAGGCCGACGCTGATGCTGCTCGACGAGCCGTCCATGGGCCTGGCGCCGATGCTCGTGAACGAAATCTATCGAGATCGTCGCGCGGCTCAACCGCGAGGAGCGGCTCGCGGTGCTCCTGGCCGAACAGAACGCGACCATGGCATTACAGGTTGCTCAACATGGCTATGTTATGGAGAATGGCCGGATCGTCCTGGACGGCGATGCGAGGACGATCAGCCAGAACGAGGACATCAAGGAGTTTTATCTGGGCCTGACGGGCGTAGGGCAGCGCAAGAGCTATCGGGACGTCAAGCACTACCGACGACGAAAGCGGTGGCTCTCGTGAGCGCGCTCCTCGAAATCCGCGAAGCGTCAAGGCGTTCGGCGGCGTGCAGGCGGTCACGCGTGTCTCGCTCGAGGCCCAGAAGGGCGAGATCCTCTCGGTCATCGGGCCCAACGGCGCCGGCAAGACGACGGTGCTCAACATGATCAGCGGCTTCTACCATCCCGATACGCGGCCGCATCACGTCCTCGAGGGCAGGACGTGACCGAGCTGGCGCCGAGCCGCGATCGCCGAGCTCGGCATCGCCCGCACCTTCCAGAACATCGCCCTGTTCCGCGGGATGACCGTCCTCGACAACCTGATCCTCGGCCGCCACGTCCACATGAAGACCGGCGTGCTCGGCGCGTTCGCCTACTGGGGATTCGCGCAGAAGGAAGAGGTTCAGCCACCGGCGGCGCGTCGAGGACATCATCGACTTCCTGCGAATCCAGGATCTTGCGGCGCCGGCCGACCGGCTCGCTCGCCTACGGCCTGCAGAAGCGCGTCGAGCTCGGCCGCGCGCTGGCGCTGGACCCGAAGATTCTCGCTCCTCGACGAGCCCATGGGCGGATGCAATCACGAAGAGAAAGAAGACATGGCGCGCTTCATCCTCGACGTCAACGAGGAGTGGGGCGTCACCGTGATCCTGATCGAGCACGACATGGGCGTGGTCATGGACATCTCCGATCGCGTCGCGCGTGCTCGACATGGGCCAGAAGATCGCCGACGGCACGCCCGGACGAGGTGCGGGCGAACCCGCGCGTCATCAAGGCGTATCTCGGCGACAGCAAGAGACCAAAACCGGCGCCTCGGAGGTTCCCGTGGTTGAGACCACGCTCGCGCGATTGCTGCAGCGCAACGCGCGCGACCTTCGCAACCGGCCGGCGATCCGCGAGAAGGATCGCGGCATCTGGCAGACCTGGACCTGGGGCCAGTACCACGACGAGGTCCGCGACTTCGCGCTCGGCCTCGCCGCGCTCGGATTCAAGCGCGGCGAGCGGCTGTCGGTCATCGGCGACAACCGTCCGCGACTCTACTGGGCCCAGGTGGCCGCGCAGTGCCTGGGCGGCGTGCCGGTGCCGGTCTTCAGGACTCGATCGCGAAGGAGCTCGCCTTCGTCTGGAATCATGCCGAGTGCGCGGTGATCGTGGCCGAGGACCAGGAGCAGGTCGACAAGGTGCTGGCGACTCCGCGATCGAGCTCCCGGCGCTCCGTCTCGTCGTGTACGACGATCCGCGCGGCATGCTCCACTACAAGCAGCACGACTGGCTTCGCTCCTATCAGTCCGTCCAGGAGCTCGGGCGCGAGTTCGCGGCCAAGAACCCCGGCTACTTCGAAGCCGAGGTCGAGAAGGGCAAGCCCGAGGACGTCGCCATCATCTGCTACACGTCCGGCACCACCGGCAGCCCGAAGGGCGTCATGCTGACGCACGCGAACGCGCATCGCCATCGCGGACGCGTTCCGCAAGGCCGACGACGTCCGCCCGGAGGACGACGCGCTCGCGTACCTGCCGATGGCGTGGGCGGGCGACGCCGCATACACCCTGTTCCTCAGCCTCGTGGTCGGCTTCTGCGCCAACTGCCCGGAGAGCCCGAGACGGTGCAGCGCGACCTGCGCGAGCTGGGGCCGACGATCGTGCTGGCGCCGCCCCGCATCTGGGAAAACATGCTGACGGGCATCCAGGTGAAGGCCGCCGACGCGCCCGCCCTCAAGCGGTGGATCTTCGAGACGCTTCCGCGGCGCCGCCGAGCGGGCCGAGATCCTGCGAGCCGACGGCAAGCCGATTCCGCTCGCCCTGCGTCTGGCCTGCATGCTCGGCAACGTGCTCGTCTACACGCCGATCCGCGATCAGCTCGGCCTGCGGCGGACCAAGTGGGCGCTGACGGGCGGCGCACCACTCGGACCGGACACGTTCCGCTTCTTCCGGTCGATCGGCGTCAACCTCGAAGCAGGTCTACGGCTCGACGGAGACGACGGGCCTGGTGTCGCTGCAGCCGAGCGACGAGGCCAACCCGACGACCGCCGGCCGGCCGTGTCCGGGCATCGAGGTCAAGATCGCCGATCGCGGCGAGGTGCTGGTCCGCGGGCCGGTCGTCTTCAAGGGCTACCTGAAGAACGACGAGGCCACGCGCGAGGTCATCGACGCCGGACGGCTGGTTCCGCACCGGTGACGCGGGCTTCGTGGATCCGCGCGGCCACCTCGTCATCATCGATCGGGCCAAGGACGTCGGCGCCCTCCAGGACGGCACGCCGTTCGCGCCGCAGTTCATCGAGAACAAGCTGAAGTACAGCCCGTTCATCCGCGAAGCGGTCGCGTTCGGCAACGAGCGCGGCTTCGTCACCGCCATGATTGCCATCGATCTCAGAACACGGTGGGGAACTGGGCCGAGCGGCGCGGGCTTGCTTACACGAGCTACGTGGACTTGAGCCAGAAGCCCGAGATCTGCGACCTGATCCGTGAAGAGATCCGCAAGGGCAACGAGACGCTTGCCGGAAGCCACCGAGATCCGACGGTTTCTGCTGCTCACCAAGGACCTGGAGGCCGACGACGCCGAGATGACGCGGACCCGCAAGGTGCGGCGGCGCTTCGTCGCCGAGAAGTACGCCCCGGTCATCGACGCGTTCTACTCCGGCGGTCACGACGGTCGAGCTGGCGACCGACCATCACCTACGAGGACGGCCGCCAGGCCACGCTCAACTCGCGCGTGAGCGTGGAAGACGTCGAGGCGAAGGTGGCGGCGCGTGTCTGACGACCTCGGATTCTTCTTCCTCCTGATGTCGAACGGGCTCCTGACCGGGCTGATGTACTCGCTGATCGCGCTCGGCTTCGTGCTCGTGTACAAGGCGACCGACGCGATCAACTTCGCGCAGGGCGAGTTCGTCATGATCGCCGGCTTCGTCGGCGGCCGGCGCCCTCATGGTGTGGGGCGCGCCGCTGTGGCTGGCCGTCCTGCTGGCGATCGCCAGCCTGGTCGCTGTTCGGCTTCGTCCTCGAGCGCGTCATGCTGCGCAAGCTCATCGGACGGCCGGTGATCGCCGTCGTCATGGCCACGATCGGGCTGGCGTCGATCTTGCGCGGCGTCGGGCCGTTCACGATCTTCTCCGGGACCAAGCCGCTGCCGCTGCCGATCCGCGACGAGCCGTTCATGCTGGGCCCGCTGTTCATTCCGCCGATCCAGCTGCTGGGCGCCGGGGTGAGCCTGGCCTTCCTGGCCGGCTTCGGCTGGTTCTTCCTGAAGTCGCGCAAGGGCATCGCGATGCGGGCGGTCGCCGACAACCAGCAGGTCGCCATGGCCATGGGCATCGACGTCGAGCGCTACTTCGGCGTGGCGTGGGCGATGACCGGCATCGTGTCGGCCCTGGGCGGCGATCCTCTGGGGCAACCTGCTCGGCGTCGACATCAACCTGGCGCTGGTCGGCTTCAAGGTGTTCCCGGTGGTGATCCTGGGCGGTCTCGACTCGATTCCCGGCGCGATCATCGGCGGCCTGATCGTCGGCGTCGTCGAGAACATCGCGGCGGGCTACGTCGATCCCGTACGTCGGCGGCGGCACCAGGACTTCGCGCCCTACGTGCTCATGATCCTCGCGCTGATGATCCGGCCCGTACGGCATCTTCGGCAAACGCATCATCGAGCGCGTCTGAGCGTCGTCATCACCGGGCTTACGGCGGCGGGGCGGGGCGTGGGGCGAGGGTTCTGGGACCACGCGGCACGCGTCCGCATTGCCCGGCGCGGCTGGGCTCCATCCCGGCGCAGCGCGCCCGCGTTCGACTCGGAGGGAACGGGTCCCAGAACCCCTCGCCCCACGCCCCGCCCGCCGCCGCAAGCCCTCACGTCGCGCTCAGACCGCCTTCTTCTTGGCTGCGGTTGCCTTCGGTGTCCACGCTCCAGAGCCTAGGCTTATTCCGCGCATAGAACATGCCTGCGGCGATCCGTCTCATGTTGTACATCGCGGTGGCACGAGTGGAGCCCGCGGGGGTCGGGGTGCGGGTGCGGGGGTGTCGAAGGGACCCGTTCCTCCGAAGCGAGCGGCGGGCGCAGCGCGCCCGGATGGAGCCCAGCCGCATAAGGAGCAGCGCGAACGCGTGCCGCGTGGTCGTCTCGACCCCCGCCACCCCGGCCTCCGGCCCCCGCGGGCTCGACGCGTGGAGGCGAGCGATGATCCAACGCGAGTGTGGGGTGCTGAAGACGAGCGTATGAGGCGGATATGGGGCTCTATCCGCTGCCGATCGCGCGCTGGACGGTGGCGGCGCTGGCGGTGCTGTTCTTCCTCGTCATCCCGCTCACGCTGCACGAGTACTTCCTGTCGGTCGCCAACCTCGTGTGGATCGCCGATCATCGGCGCGCTCGGCCTCAACATCCTGGTCGGCTACACGGGACAGGTCTCGATCGGCCACGGGGCGTTCATGTCGGTCGGCGCCTACACCGCCGCCAACCTCGCCAACCGGCTCGGGCTCGCCGTGGCCGGTGAATCTGCTGGCCGGCGGGCTCATGGCGGCGGTGATCGGCGGCCATCGTCGGCATCCCGTCCTTGCGCATCAAGGGCTCTACCTGGCCATCGCGACGCTGGCCGGCCAGCTGCATCATCGAGTGGACGATCAACCACGTGACGTTCATCAGCGGCGGCGTGCAGGCCTCGATCGAGGTCGCGCGGCCGCGGCTGGGCCCGATGGTCCTGAGCGAGCCAGCGTGACGATGTACTACTTCCTGCTGCGTGTTCGTCGTCCTGGCCATCGTCGGCGACGATGAATCTCATGCGCACCCGGGTCGGGCGCGCGTTCATCGCCATCCGCGACCACGACATCGCCGCCGAGATCATCGGCATCAACATCTTCCGCTACAAGCTCCTGGCCTTCGCCATCTCGTCGTTCTACGCCGGGGTGACCGGAGTGCTCTACACGTACTTCCTCGGCATCGCGAACTACGAGCAGTTCCAGATCGGCGTCTCGATCGACTACCTGGCGATGATCATCATCGGCGGGCTCGGCTCCGTGCTCGGCTCGATCTTCGGCGCGATCTTCGTGACCCTGCTGCCGATCGTCATCCGCTACGCCATGGAGGCCTTCGGCGGGATCTTCTTCTCGACCAGTCAGACCGTGCTCAACCTCATCCCCAACCTCCGCCTCATGATGTTCGGCGCCCTCATCATCTTCTTCCTGATCGTGGAGCCCGAGGGGCTGAACCGTCTGTGGCGGAACATCCGCAAGCTACTTCAGGGTCTGGCCGTTCGCGTACTGAGGTACGCGATGAAAGGAGAGCATTCATGAGACAGTTCCTGCGCCATCGCGACGGCGCTGATCGCTGGCGGCGGGCAGCCTGCTGACGGCGGCGCCGTCTTACGCCCAGTCGAAGGGCGAGATCGTCATCGGCGTGCAGTGCGACCGCACCGGACCGACGCAGATCGTCGGCACGGTCCTGTGCCCGGGCTTCCACGACTACATCGCCCTCGTCAACTCCAAGGGCGGCGTCGAGGGCTACCAGATCAAGGCCCTCGAGATCGACCACGAGTACAAGGTGCCGCCGGCCGTCGAGTCGTACGAGCGCCACAAGAAGGACGGCGCCGTGACCATGGCGATCTACGGCACGCCGCAGATCTACGCGCTCGCGGCGAAGCTCACCGAGGATCGGATCCCCGGCACCTCGCCGGGCTTCGGCAGCGCCGCCGCCGCCGACGGCGTCCGCTACCCGTACATCTTCCCGATCGCCGCCACCTACTGGTCGCAGGGGCGCCGCGGCGGTGGACTTCGTGAAGAAGCAGCTCGGCGGCAGCCTCAAGGGCAAGAAGATCGCGCTACATCTTCTACGACAACCCGGCCGGCCGGGAGCCGATCGAGGTGCTCGAGGATCTCGCGACCACGCGAGGGCTTCCAGCTCAAGACCTTCGCGGTGCCGCCGCCCGGCGTCGAGATGGGCGCCCAGGTGCTCGACATCGCGCAGCGCTTCAGCGCGGACTTCGTGATCGGCGCACCTCTTCGGCGGCGCGCCGTCGGTGTCGATCAAGGAGTTCAAGCGGGTCGGCTATCCGCTCCGCAAGAAGTTCGTCTCGTTCGTGTGGGGCGTCGGCCGAGGCCAACATCGAGGGCGCCGGCGGCTTCGCGGTCGCCGAGGGCTACTACGTCATGCAGTTCGCCGGCGTGCGGCACCGACTACCCGGTGCTGAACGAGATCCGCGAGATGTACAAGAAGCAGGGCAAGCCAGCGCCGAAGGAGATGGCGTCGACCGTGTTCTACAACCGGGGCGTGCTCATCGCGCGCGCTGCACGTCGAGGCCATCCGCAACGCGCTGAAGGCCAAGCCGGACGGCAAGATCACCGGCGTCGACACGAAGGCGGGCTTCGAGAAGATCTCGAACTTCACGCTGGGCGGGCTGGTGCCGCCGCTCAAGATCACCAACACCGACCACGAGGGCGGCGGGCTCGTGCAGATCTGGCAGGTGCAAGGACGGCAAGTTCGTGAAGGAGCACCGACTGGTTCGCCGCGTATCAAGACGTGGTGGCCAAGCACATCAAGGAGGCGGGCGCGAAGAAGTAAGAGCCCGGCGCATGCTCAGCCTCAACAACATCGAGGTCATCTACGACGGCGTGATCCTCGTCCTCAAGGGCGTGTCGCTCAACGTCCGCGAGGGCGGGATCACGACGTTGCTCGGCGCCAACGGCGCCGGGAAGACCACGACGCTCAAGGCGATCTCGGGCCTGCTTGCGGTCCGAGCGCGGCGACGTCACCAAGGGCTCGATCGAGTTCAAGAACGAGCGGATCGACCGTCTGCCCCCGCACGCGGTGGTCCGGCACGGCATCGTGCAGGTGTTCGAAGGCCGGCGGGTCTTCGAGCACCTGACGACCGAGGAGAACCTGATCGCCGGCGCGCACATCCAGAGGGACCGGCAGCGCGTCGCGGCCGGGATCGAGCGCGTCTTCGGCTACTTTCCGCGTCTCAAAGAACGGCGCGGCGTCCAGGCCGGGCTACCTGTCCGGCGGCGAGCAGCAGATGCTGGTCATCGGCCGCGCGCTGATGGCCGATCCTCACGTGATGCTCCTCGACGAGCCGTCGCTCGGGCTGGCGCCGATGCTGGTCGAGGAGATCTTCGGTATCGTGCAGCAGCTGAATCGGCAGGAGAAGCTCACCGTGCCTGCTGGTCGAGCAGAACGCCTCGCTGGCGCTGACCATCGCCGAGCACGGCTACGTGATGGAGAACGGACGGATCGTGCTCGACGGCACCGCCGGCGATGCTCAGCGCAGAACGCCGACATCAAAGAGTTCTACCTCGGCCTCACCGAGGTCGGCGCCCGCAAGTCGTACCGGGACGTCAAGCACTACAAGCGCCGCAAACGTTGGCTCTCCTGAGAGGAGCGAACTTCGATGGGTCTGAGGCGAGGATTGGACTGTGGATGATGCTGGTCGTCGCGACGCTGAACCTCGCGGCGTGCGCGACGATGGGCGATCCGCCGCCGACACTCTACAAGCGGCTGGGTGGGCGCGAGGGTATCGCGCATCGTGGTCGGCGACTTCGTCACCAACATGGCCGGCGACAGCCGAGTCAACGCGCGGTTCAAGGACATGAAAGGTCCGGACGTCGAGAAGCTGAAGTCGAACCTCGCCGATCAGATCTGCGACGCGACCGGCGGGCCCTGCTCCTATCTCGGGCGCGACATGAAGACGACCCACAAGGGCATGAAGATCACCGACGCGGAGTGGAACGCGACCGTCGAGAATCTCACCAAGGCGCTCGACAAGAACAACGTCGCGCGCCAAGGACCAGAGCGAGCTGCTCGGCCTGCTCGGGCCGATGAAGGCGGACATCGTCGGCCAGTAAGTGAGTAGATGAGCGCCCAGGCGTTCACGGTCTACGACCTGCTGGTGCGGGGCGCGTCGCTCCATGGCGACGCGCCCGCGCTGATCCAGTCCACGCGGCAGTGGACCTTCCGCCAGCTCCTGGAGCGCGCCGACTCGGCTCGCCGCCGGGCTGGCCGGGCTGGGCCTGTCCCGGGGCGATCGAATCTGCATCCTCGCTCAGAACGACGTCGGCTACGTCGATCTGTACGGCGCCTGCGCCCGCCAGGGCATCATCGCGTACCCGATCAACTGGCGGCTCACGGCGCCTGAGGTCGAGCGCGTCCTGGAGCGGGCGTCGCCCGCGATGATGGTCGCGGACGCGTCCACCCTGCCGGTCGTCGGTGAGTGGCCGCGCACCAAGCGCGGCATCGCGCACTGGTACCAGCTCGGCGAGGCGCCGCCGGCGCCCGGCTTCGCCGCGCTGTCGAGCCTCTACCGCGACGGCGAGGCGCCGCCGGTCGCGCGAGGTGGCGCGGCGACGATCCCTTCGCGGTGATCTCCACGGCGGCGGTGGACGTGATCCCGCGGGGCGCCGTGCTCACGCACACGAACATGATCACGGCGTCGCTCGTCGTGTCGTTCAGAGCCTCGGGTTCACGGCCGTCGATCGCTATCTGCTCGCGCTGCCGCTGTTTCACATCACGGCGCTCGGCAACTTCGTGGCGCACCTGCACGCGGGCGGCGCCTGTGTGCTGGTCGCGCGCTACGACGCCGAGGAGGCGGTGCGCCTGATCGACGCGCATCGCATCACGCACCTCTCGGACTTTCCGCCGGTGCTCGTCAACCTGCTCGACGCCGCGCAGAAGCTCGGGAGCAAGCTGTCGAGCTTGAAGCACGTGTCGGGCCTCGACGCGCCGCCGACCATCCAGCGGCTGCACGATCGAGACGCAGGCGCAGTTCTGGACGGGCTTCGGACAGTCCGAGACCACCGGGTTCGTCAGCATCCAGCGCGTGCGCGACAAGCCCGGCGCCGCCGGCCGGCCGATTCCGGTGTGCCGGGTGCGGCTCGTCGACGACTACGACCGCGAGGTGCCGGCCGGCACACCCGGCGAGATCGTGGTGCGCGGGCCGGTCGTGTTCCAGGGCTACTTCGGCCAGCCCGACGTGACCGCGTACACCTTGCGCAACGGCTGGCACCACACCGGCGACGTGGGCCGCTTCGACGACGAGGGCTGGCTCTACTACGTCAAGCGCAAGCCCGGAAAGGAGCTGATCAAGCCCGGCGGCGAGAACGTCTATCCGGCCGAGGTCGAGTCGGTGATCGTGCAGATGGACGGGATCGGCGCGGCATGCGTCTACGGGATCCCCGACCGTCAAGTGGGGCGAGTCGATCAAGGCGGTCGTCGAAGTGCGGCCGGCCGACCGCTATACCGCTCAACAAGTCATCGACTTCGTGGGCTCGAAGATCGCGCGGTTCAAGCGCCCGCATGCGGTCGCGTTCACCGACGCGCTGCCCCGGACCGCCGACGGCGCCGTGGACCGCGAAGCGGTGAAGGCCCGGTGGGGCACCGGAGCGTGAAGGTCGAGAGCTCAAGCAATAGCCCGGCGTGAGCTCGCCTGACTTCGTCGCCATCGGGCACGTCACGCTCGACCGCTTCGGCGAATCCACGCGCCCCGGCGGCTCCGCGCTCTACGCCGCCGTCACCGCCCATCGTCTCGGCCTGTCCGTCGGTCTCCTCACGAGTCACGGCGACGATTTTCCGCTCGAGGTGATTCCGCCGAAGATCGAGGTCATCAGCATTCCCGCCGACGAGACGACCGTGTTCGAGCACCGGCACGAGCCCGGCGGCCGCGTGTCCCACGTGCGCTCGGTCGCCAGCCCTCTGACGACGGCCGACGTGCCCGAAGACTGGCGCGACGCCGCGCTGACCTTGCTGGCACCGGTGGTCGACGAGGTCGATCCGATGATCGCGACGCTCTTCACGGACGGCGCTGTCGGCGCGGCCGCGCAGGGCTGGGTACGCCAGGTGACGCCGGACGGGCTCGTCATCCCGCGTCCCTGGCAGTCGCCCGAGAGTCTGCTGCAATCGGTCCAGGCACTGTTCCTGAGCCGCGAGGACATCCTCGGCCAGGAAGCCGAGGTGATCGAGTGGTTCCAGCGCATGCCCGTCGGCGTGCTCACGGCCGACCGCGTCGGCGCCCTCTTGTTCGTGAACGGCGAGCGGTACGAGGTTCAGCCGCGCCCGGCGCGCGAAGTCGATCCGACCGGCGCCGGCGACGTGTTCGCCGCAACCTTTCTCATCCAGTACCAGCGTGACGGCGACGCCTGGCAGGCTGCGGCCGCCGCGGCCTGCGCGGGCTCGCTCGCGGTGGAAGGTGAGGGGTGGTCGGCGGTCGCCGATCGCGCCGCGCTCGATGCGGCGCTCGTCGAATATCAACTGAGCCAGTAGGAGACGTTCTTGACACCCGTCGAAGGCGGAGCCTACCCTGGGCTCGATGGACCGCGCGATCCGGATCACCGCAGGCGCCGTCTCGGCCGAGGCACGGCTCAACGATTCGAAGACGGCGGGCGCGATCTGGGATGCGCTGCCGATCGAGGCGAAGGGCCAGACGTGGGGCGACGAGATCTATTTCGACATCGGCGTGACGGCGCCCCCGAGCAGGCGCGCGACGTCGTCGACGTCGGCGACCTCGCCTACTGGCCGCCCGGCCAGGCTTTCTGCATTTTCTTCGGTCGGACACCGGCGAGCCGGGGCGACGAGTGTCGCGCGGCGAGCCCGGTGAACGTCGTGGGCAAGATCGTGGGCGACGCCCGAGTGTTCACGAAGGTGCGCTCGGGCTCGCGCGTGACGATCGAGCGGCAATGACCCGGCCGGCCATTCACTGAGAGGGGAGGGCGCGATGAAGATCTTTCTCGACACGGCAAGCATCAGCGAGATCAAAGAAGGCGTGGCGCTGGGCCTGGTCGACGGCGTGACCACCAACCCGTCGCTGATCGCCAAGGAGAAGCGTCCGTTCCGTCCGCTGGTCGAAGAGATCTGCGCGGCCGTCCCCGGCGACGTGAGCCTCGAAGTGGTCGCGACGGACTTCGAAGGCATGGTGAAGGAAGGCGAGGAGCTCGCGCAGGTCGCGCCGAACGTCGTCGTGAAGTGCCCGCTCACCAAGGACGGCCTCAAGGCGGTGAAGTACCTCTCGGGCAAGGGCATCCGCGTGAACCAGACCTTGTGCTTCTCGGCGACCCAGGCGCTGCTCTCCGCCAAGGCGGGCGCCGTCTACATCAGCCCGTTCCTCGGACGCCTCGACGACATCGGGCACGTCGGCATGGACCTGGTCCGCGACATCTGCGAGATCTACCGCGTCCAGGGCTTCAAGACCCAGGTGCTGCGCGGCGTCGATCCGCAACCCGATCCACGTCATCGACGCCGCCAAGGCCGGCGCGCACGTCGTGACGCTCCCGTTCGCGGTGCTCGAGCAGCTCATGAAGCATCCGCTGACCGACATCGGGCTCAAGAAGTTCCTCGAGGACTGGGCGAAGCTCGGCGAGAAGATCTGAGCCGGCACCCGCCCGGCGTAGCCGTTAGTCCCGGACTTACACCGCCCTGGAGAAGCTACACGCTTCTCGAGCGGCGCGTGGTCCGCAAACCCGCCAAAACCTATTCCTCCAAGTGGCAGAAGGCTTGCTCCGCACGTGTGTCGCAGTGCGCGAGATCCCAGGAGGAATAGTCCAGATGCCACAATCGGGGACGTTCTCAGGCAAGGCCCGCTGACGATCGAAGGTGGCCCCCGTACGGTGACCGACGCGAGCTTCGCGGCCGACGTCGAGCGATCGCCGCTCCCGGTGCTGCTCGACGCGTGGGCGCCCTGGTGCTGGCCTTGCCAGATCATCGGGCCGGTGGTCGAAGAGATCGCGATCGAGATGGCGGGCCGATTGCGCGTCGGCCGGAGTCAACGTCGACGAGAATCCGTCGACAACCGCGCGCTTCGAGATCACCAGCATCCCGACCTTGCTGCTCATCGAGCGCGGACGCGAGATCGATCGGATCAGCGGAGTTCAGACCAAGGCCGAGATCGCGCGGAGGATCGCGCGGATCCTTCGTGATTCGCCGTCGCGCCCGGTAAGCTCTCTATAGAGAAACTACCCGAGAGAAACTACCGCTGCGCGGGAGCCCGGGCGGAACCTCACGACTTTCCTGATCGCTCGATCATGGCAGGCTGCTTGCTCCTAGGAGAGGTTGGCGCCGCTCGTCGGGAGCTCTGCGGTGAGCGCGCCGGGAGGCAGTCATGCTGAGTCGAGGTCGTGTTGCCGGATTTGCGTGGGGATTCCTCGCCGTGGCCGCCGTGGCGGGCTGTGCGACTCAACGTAGCGCCGTCGCGGATACCGCCTCGATCGCGGGCGTCTGGGAAGGCGAAGTGTGGGAGATGCCTTCGCACTACATCCAGGGTGTCCGCCGCATCACGTTGAACGTCAACAAGGACGGCTCGTGGACGGCGACGAGCGCCGGAGCCCAGTGCGCCTCGGGCACCGCGTCGGTCTACGGCGGCCTGGTCGTGCTCGCCGGAACGCGGACGGGCCCGGATTACTGCATGCCGTACTCGCTCGCGTCGAAGGACGGGCGCATGAAGGCCGTGTTCGACACCTCGTTCAAGGCGCGTGAGACGAACGCGATGATCGATCTCGAGCGCGTCCAGGAGCCGCTGCCCGCGGCGGCGCAGGCGCCGACCCAGCCCTAGCGCTCGATCGAGCAGCCGCCAGGCCGAGCACGCTCCGCCGAGGCGGCAGGTCATCGCCTCGGGCGTCGACATCATTCTCGGTCGCCTCGCGTCGCCTGCCGTAGAATGCCTAGCGGTCACGACGAATGGTTTCCCGCCGAGAGGAAGCGCTCATCGGTACTGCGCCCGCAAGGCTCACTCGCCGCGAATTCGGCGGCGGACTCGTCGCGACGCTGGCCGTTCTGGGTGGTGGCTGCGCGACCATCTCGCCCAGCGAGGAGCGCAAGCTCGGGGAAGAGGCCGCCGAAGAGGTCGAGCGCACGGTCGGGCTCGTCAGCGATCCAAAGCTCGTCGGCTACGTCCGGCAGGTGGCCGGCCGGATCGCGGCGGCGGCGAAGCGCCCCGACGTGACCTGGGAGTTCAACGTGACGGACGACGTCGAGCCGAACGCGTTCGCGCTTCCCGGCGGGTACGTCTACATCACACGCGGGCTGGTCGCGCTCCTCAACAGCGAGGACGAGCTGGCGGGCGTGCTCGGCCACGAGATGGCGCACGTGCTGGAGCGCCACGCCGCGCGCCGCGCCGGCGCCGCGACCCCGTTCGCGCTGCTCTTCGGGGTACCCGCGGGAATCCTCGGCGCGATCAGCCCGACGCTCGGCGGCATCATCGGAGGCACGGGAGAGCTCGCCTCGGGAATGGCCCTGGCGTCCTACAGTCGCGACCAGGAGCGTGACGCCGACCAGCGCGGTATCGGGCTGGCCGCCCGCGCCGGCTGGGACCCTGCCGGCCTCGCCACCTTTCTCCACACGCTCCAGCGCGAAGAAGCGCTGACCGGCCACGACCCCAATCGTCCCGGCTTCTTCTCGACGCACCCGGCCACCCCCGAACGGGTCGGGAACGTGCGCGCGGCCGCGCGCGCGCAGACGCGGGCGACCGCGACGCCGATCGCCGGCACGCGCGGCGCGTTCCTGCGAAAGCTGGAAGGGCTCGTGGTGGGCGACAACCCGGCGTCCGGCGTGTTCCTGGGGTCGGTCTTCGTGCATCCCGGCTTCGACGTGGCGCTCGAGATGCCGGCGAAGTGGAAGACCATCAATACCGCCGAAGCGGCCGGCGCGCTCGCGCCCGACGGCGATGCGGCCGTCGTCCTCAGCCTCACCGGCCCCGGTGACGATCCGATCGCCGCGGCTCGAGCCGACGGCCTTTCCGAGGCGCAGATGAAGCAGCTGCAGCGCACGCGCGTCTCGTCGCTTCCGGCGGCGCTGCTGGTCGCCGACACGCGCGGCGGGCAGCGGGCCGTGCTCACCTGGATCGCGCATCGCCAGCGGGTGTTCCGCGTGACGGCCGTGGCGCGCGTGCGCGACTGGGGGCGCTATGGCTCGGTCCTCGAACGAATCGCGGGAACCTTCCGGCCGATGCTCTTGAGTGATTACGAGCGGCTCGTCGAGAGCCGGCTGCGTGTCCGTGCGGCGGTCGCCGGCGAAACCGTCGCCGAGGTGCTCGCGCGCGGCGGCGGAGCCTGGAACGCGGCGCAGATGGCGGTGGCGAACGGACGTCACGCCCGACGCGAAGCTCGAGCCGGGCTGGCCGGTGAAGGTGCCGGTCTCCCGGCGCTATGACGGAAGCCGCGGGTGAGACGATGAGCCGCGCGTCGACGTGAGCGTCATACCGGGCGCGCCACGTTCGCTCCCGGCCGCTTCCGCCTGCTTCTGGTGTCGCTGCTCGCGTTCATCGTCGGAACGGCGGTTTCCCCGCGAGGCAGGCCGGGGAGCTCATCGAATTCTTCCTTCTCGCGATGACCCTCGCCATCGCGGTCGTCGATCTGCGCGCGCCCGGCCAGCGCCGCCTCATCCCCATCGCCCTGGCGGTATCCGTGATCTTCGTGAGCGCCGTGGACCACACCGTGCGGTTCCGGCATCTGCCCCTGGTCGCCAGTGCCGTCGTCGCCGCCTTCGCCGGGATGGTGGTCTGGCTCACGTACGGGTCGGTGATGCGTCCGCACAGGCCGGTCGGTGATCGTATCGTCGGCGCGATCTGCGTGTACATCTTGATCGGGCTCGGGTGCGCGAGCGTGTACGAGACGCTCGACGGCGTGATCCCCGGCTCGTTCCGCTTTCCCGCCGACACCGCCTGGAGCACCCGGGCACGATCCGCTACCGGTATTTCTCGTTCGTCACCCTCGCGACGCTCGGCTACGGCGACGTGACGCCGGTGACGGCGCTCGCCGGAACGCTCGCGTCGATGGAGGCCATCGGTGGTCAGCTCTATATCGGGATCACCGTCGCCCGCCTCGTCGCCCTGTCCCTGGTGGACCGGGCCGACTCCGGGACGAGCTCGAGATCGGACGTCTGAGCTCGTGAGACTTTAGAGTGGCGCACGGGAGCGGGCCGGTGTAGCGTCCAGCCTCGATTTCGCAGACCGAGAGCTTTAACCGGGAAGGAGAGCGACGGTGGACGAGAACCCGAGCGACGACGAGCCCCGGCCTCGGGGTGCCCTCATTCTCATCATGATCTATCTCGCGGTCCTGGCGGCGTTCTGGCTCAATACCTATCTGCGCATCTGGAGGAGCTGAGCCATGGCGACGGGCCGACCCTCGACCGTGTACCTCTGGGAGCTCGCCTGGATCCTGCCGAGCATCGCCCTGCCGGTCGGCATGCTCGCCGCGCTCGCCGTGACCGCGTTCGGCGCCGGCATCAACGTCGCGGGTGATCAGGGCCGGAGTCGACCCGACGAAGGTCGCCGAGCACGCGCTCTTCAAGGATCCCGGCGTGGCCGAGATCGCGCCGGGACAGTACGAAGTCCGGATGACCAGTCAGATCTGGGCGTTCGCGCCGAACGAGATTCGCGTGCCCGCCGGCTCCACGGTCCACTTCTGGGCGACCAGCAAGGATCTGGTCCACGGGCTCTTCGTCCCGCGCCACAACGTCAACGTGATGCTGCTGCCCGGGCAGATCGCTCACGCCCAGGCGCGCTTCGACACGCCGGGCGAGTATCCGATCATCTGCCACGAGTACTGTGGCATCGCCCACCACACGATGGCGGGCAAGATCATCGTCGAGGCCAGGCGATGACCCGGGTCGAAGCAGCGGCTCGCCGCCGCGAACGTCATCGTCGCGCTCGTCGCGCTCTTCGGCGGCGTGGTGACCGGGCTCTTCCAGGCGCTGGAGTACGCGGGCGTCGAGATCTACCCGTTGCTGGCGCCGGTGATCCGCTCCCACTACCACAGCGTCACGATGCACGGCGTGCTCAACGTGCTCGTGTTCACGACGTTCTTCATCTGCGGCTTCGTGCCGTTCATCTTCAGCCGGTCGCTGCAGGGCGCCGCTGGCGAGCGCCCGGCTCGGCTGGGTGACCTTCTGGGTCATGGTGGCGGGCCTCGTGCTGGCGGCGATTCCGCTGGTCGGCAACGCGGCGACGGTCATGTTCACGTTCTATCCGCCGCTCAAGGCGCACTGGGCCTTCTACGTCGGGCTGACGCTCGTCGTCGTGGGCACCTGGCTGGTCACCTTGAACCTCGTGCTCACATGGCGTGGGTGGAAGGCGCGGAATCCGGGCGACGGACGCCGCTGGCGGCGTTCATGTCGCTCGTCACCTTCGCGATGTGGACGCTCGCGTCGGTGGGCCTCGCGGCCGAGATGCTCCTGCTCCTCATCCCGTGGTCGCTCGGGCTCGTCGGCGGAACCGACGCGCTGCTCGCGCGGACGCTCTTCTGGTTCACCGGCCACCCGATCGTCTACTTCTGGCTCCTGCCCGCGTACATCTCGTGGTACACGCTGGTGCCGCGCCAGGCCGGCGGCAAGCTCTTCAGCGATCCGATGGCGCGCACCTCGTTCATCTTGTTCCTGATCCTTTCCACGCCGATCGGCATCCATCACCAGTACGCGGATCCGGGCATCCACCAGGGCTGGAAGCTCCTGCACGCGCTCCTGACCTTCGCGGTCTTCTTTCCGAGCCTGCTCACGTTCTTCAACGTCACCGCCTCGCTGGAGACCGCGGGACGGCGCGCGGCGGCCGGGGATGGATCAGCTGGTTCGCGAAGCTTCCGTGGGCCGATCCATCGGTGGCCGCGCAGGTGCTCGCCATGGTGCTCTTCGCCTTCGGCGGGATCGGCGGTCTGATCAACGCGTCCTTCAACGTCGAACATGGTCGTGCACAACACGTCGTACATCGTCGGCCACCTTCACCTCACGGTCGGGACGGCGGTCACGCTGACCTTCATGGGGATCAGCTACTGGCTGGTGCCGCACCTCGCGCGGCGCGCGCTGTTCAGCCGAGCGCTCGCGCTCGTTCAGGTCTGGCTCTGGTTCGGCGGCATGCTGATCTTCTCGCCGACCTTGCACGAGCTCGGCCTGCGCGGCATGCCGCGGCGGACCATGATCGGCCACGTCTCGTACATGCAGCCGGAGTGGAAGACGCTGCTGCCGCTGGTCGGGATCGGCGGCGCGATTCTCTTCGTGAGCGCGACGCTCTTCTTCCTCAACATGATCCTCACGGCGACGGTTTCCCGAGGCGCCCGCAGCCGGTCCCGGCATTCGCCGACACGGTGTCCGGACCCGATCATGCGCCCGCCTTCGTGGATCGCTGGCAGCCCTGGCTGGCGCGCGGCCGTCATCCTCATCGTGATCGCCTACGGGCCCACCCTCGTTCGCCTCGCCGTCACGACGCCCCTGACGACGCCGGGACTGCGAGTCTGGTGAGGCCTTCGATACGACTAAAGTCGCATAGTCGCCGGTACACGATCGGAGTACCGTCGGGCCACGATGAAGGTCTTGCGGAATCGGATTGTGCGCGCTCTTGCTGGTTGCCGCCGCAGTGGCCGCTGCCGGCGCAGCACCGCCGTACGACGGCTCGAAGCCGATGCAGTGCGCGATCGAGACCGTGATGGTCTGCAGCGATCCGAGCGTCTGCGTGCGCGGATCCAATCAAACCGTCAATCTGCCGGCGGTCCTCACCGTCGACGTCGGGCAGCGTCTCATCAGCGGCGCCGCGACCGGCCGGACCATCAAGATCGCCTGGGTCAACAACGACGGCGGGCGTCTCCTGATCGGCGGAACGGAGCTGGGCGGCGGCTGGACGATGTCCGTAGCCGCGGAATCGGGCGCGATGTCGAGCGCCGTCATCGTCCGCAGCGGCGGGTTCCTCGTGTTCGGCACCTGCTCGGCGAACTGACCCGTCGCGCCCTCAGCCATCGACCGCACAGAAAGGCGTAGAGCATGACCATCAAGGACGCGAGCCGGGGACTCATCGCGGTGGCGATCGCGCTGGCGTGGCTGCTACCGGCCCCGACCTTGGCCCAGGACCTTCAGGGCACGCTCAAGAAGATCAAGGACAGCGGGACGATCGTCATCGGGTACCGGGAGCAGTCGCTGCCGTTTTCATTCCGCGGCGACGACGGCAAGCCCACCGGCTATTCGATCGATCTCTGCCAGCGCATCGTGACGGGGATCCAGCAGCAGCTCAAGCTGCCGAAGCTCGACGTCAAGTGGGTCGCGGTGACGGTCGACACCCGGATGACTGCGGTCGTCAACGGGACGATCGACCTCGAGTGCGGCTCGACGACGAGCTCACTCAGCCGCCAGGAGCAGGTCGACTTCAGCAACATGACCTTCGTCGATCGGCGCCAGCCTTCTCGTCAAGACGACCAGCAACTTCGCCACGTTTCAGGATCTCGGTGGCAAGAAGATCGGCATCATCCCCGGCACCACCACCGACGGAGCGCTGCGCACGGTGCTCCAGAAGACGTCCGTCACCGCGACGATCGTTCCGGTGACGGACCACCTCGGAGGTCTGGCGGCGCTGGAGAGTGGGAGCATCGACGCGTATGCATCCGATCGCGTCATTCTCATCGGGCTCGCGGCGACCGCCAAGGACCCGGGGCAGTTCGCGATCGCCGAGCACTATCTCATCCTATGAGCCCTACGGCTTCATGATGCGGCGCGGAGACGCGCCGTTCAGGCTGGCCGTCAACCGCGTCCTGTCCAGCCTCTACCGGTCGGGTGAGATCGTGCAGATCTACGGCCGCTGGTTCGGCAAGCTCGGCCCTCCACCAAAGATCCTGATCGCGATGTACGCGCTGTACGCGCTGCCCGAATAGCCGTCGTCGGGTCGGATAGCGGCCGCACGCGGTCCGACGGCGGACCGTTACGGACGAGAAGACGCTGGCCGCGCCGGTGTGCGCATGGGCATCGCGATCTCGACCAGCTCGTCCGGCCGCCGGCCTTCAGGGCGCCAGCCCGGCGACGCCTGCAGATCGCTCCATCGCAGGCGGCCGTGGACGCCCCACGGAGCATCCTCACACGACCGGCCGAGGGCTCGACGCGTACCTCGACGAAGCTCTGGAAGAACGGCGCCACGTTGTAGTCGAAGGCCGCCGAGAGCCACTCGACGGAGAACGGCCAGGCTCCGTAACTGCTTGGTCCACACCCAGAACGGCCACTTCCAGCGCGGGGTGTTGAAATCGATCTTCGCGGTCAGCGCCGCGGTGCTCGGGATGGAACGCCCACTGCGGCACGGCGGGCTGAAGCCGGCCACGCCAGCGCCGTCCCGGACGAGAGGTAAGCGCCCCCGCCGCCGTTGACCACGTGGTGCATCACGCGGTCCGTTCCCGCAGCCTGGTAACGCTCGAGGTAGAGCTCGAGGTCGTGCGTGTCGCCGGCCATCACCAGATCGACCCGGTGCTCGCGCAAGAGCTCGTGGATCGCGGTGAAGTCCGGCATCGCCGGCGGCCTGGTACAGCCCCCCGAATACAGCGGATGTCCGAGGACGACCATCTTGAACTTGCCGCGCCGAACGGTCGAGCGCCGCGCGGAGCCACGCGAGCTGGTCAGGATCGACGCGCCGGAGCACGCCGGTGTCGACCGCGATGAGGGCGAAGCGGTCGGTCTGGATCTGGAAGTAGGGCGCCTGCTGGAACCCGGTGGGCACGCCGTACTCGCGCGCGCAGCCGCGCCGCTTCGCCGATCAGCCACGCGATCCGGTCGTCGGTCGTGCTGGTCAATCGGTTGTCGGCCTCGACCCGCGCCCGCATGGCGACCGCGGCCGCCTCGGGCGTGAAGAACGTGGCCACGAAGCCTTCGAGGGCGTCGTACCAGTCGTGGTTGCCCGGAATCGCGTAGACGGGCTTGTCGAATCCCTTGAACGGCAGCCAGAAGTTCGCCTCGTAGTCCTTCATCGCCCCGGTGCGGATAGATGACGTCCGACGAGATGACCATGAAGCGCACGTCGGCGCCGGCGCCGCCCGGATGATCTGGTCGCGCAGCACGTGCTGGGAGCGCGTCGCCCTCTCCGGGATCGCCGATCACCAGGAACGCGAAGTCCCGGCCGAGCTCCGGAGGACTGAGCGCGAGCGCTCCGGCCGGATCCGCTGCGGCCGTCGAGGCGGACACGCTGCGCGTCATGGCGACGCGCCAGGTATCCGTTCGGTGCTCGGCCCAGGAGTTGCAGATCGCGGCCGCCCAGTTCTCCGAGTTGAAGTACCAGCTCATTCCCCAGATCGGCACCGTGGCCACCGCGACGGCGACGACCGGCAGGCCCATCTGCAGGCCGCGCTCGAAGACGAACGGCAGCGAGTCGCGCATCTGATGGAAGCGGATCCAGATCCGAGCTCCTGACCAGATAGGCGCGCAGCAGCCGGTCGAGCAGACCCAGGGGCGGTCGACGGATCCCGCGACGAGTCGCGCCCACCCCCGGCGCTCCAGCGGCCACGTCGCGCGACGCAGCACGAATCTCGCCGGGCCGAGCACGCCGAGCGCGATGAGGAACGCCGACACGACGTCACCCGCCACCGCGACGACCGGCGCGAGCAGGCCTACGCAGGGTCCACTCGGCTTCCATCCGGCCGACGTGGGTGGCGAAGAGGATCGCCACGAGCGCGGCGATCCAGCGGCGGTCGTACGGCCGTCGCGCCACTCTCCTCCGCGCCAGACGCTCGCCGAGGCGGATCACGTCGGGATGATCCGGCAAGCCAAAGCTCCGGATCATCGTGGCGGCATCGCGGGTGGGCAGAGGCGACATGACCATGTTCCACCCCACTCCGACGATGCGAAGCGCGCCGGCGATGGCGATCGTCCACAGGGTGGAGCGCCGCCACAGCGCGAGGATGACGATGGCCATCGCGACACGTTGCCGGCGACGGCCAGCGCGATCGTCAGCGTCGTTCGGCGGTCCTGGCTGCGTCGAGCTCGACGGCGCGCTGGACGGCGTCGATGACGAACGACGCGCCGAGCAGCAACGTCAACGCAGTCTCGGCCAGCGCGGGGCGCTGACGACCAGCAGCCCCATCAGAAAGGTCAATCCGGCGCTCGAATAGGCCGACCGCTGGACGTCCTGACGGACGCGCCGGAAGGCGTGCAGGGCCTCGAGCAGACCCGCGACCATCAGCAGCGTCCCGACGAGTCGCAGCGCACTCGGGCCCACGAGGATCGGCGTGCGGCGGCGGCGATCCGCGAGCACGAGCGAAGGTGCCGAGGCCGAACCGCTTCGCGTTGGACCTCTCTGCGGGGAGAGCGAAGCGGTCAACGGCTCACGGCGGTCACGGTCGGGCCCAGGCGCTGCCGACCTGGATGTAGACCGCGGTGTTATCCGGGCGAACGCGAGATCGATGCCCATGTGAATGCCGTACTTGCGCGCGCGATCTCGTAGCGAACGCCGATGCCGCCGGTCACGATCGTCTGCGTGCTGTGCAGTCGTTCGAAGTCGTTCCACGCCGCGCCGAAAGCCGGCGAAGCCCACCGCGCTGAAGCGATTCCAGAACTGCCAGCGGAGCTCGGCCTCGATCTAGCGACCTCGTCGCCCTGATAGCGCATGATCGGCGCGCCACGAGGCGTGATGAAGGGCCGGCAGATTGAACGGCGCGTCGCTGAAGATCACTGCGCCGTCGGCGCGACCCGAAATAGACGCGCGGAGGAATCGGACGTACTGGATCGCGATCAGCTGCACGCGCTGAAGACTTCGTCGTCCGCGCCCAGCGCGGGTCGGAACTACACACCAACCAGGCCTCGAAGAACGTGCTCCGAAGCGGCGTGAACAGGTTGTCTCGCGTGTCGTAGGTGAAGGACGGCGTCAGTCCGCCCACGTTCGAGTCGCGCTTGAAATCCGGCAGCCCGGCGTTCCGGCCGGCGCGTCGAACGTGACGCGCGTCACGGCGAAGGCGTACCCGAGACCGGCCCAGAAGGGTCGAGTCGCCCAGCGCGGTACTTGACCCGCGCGACCCGCCGGTGGGCTCGAGGTTGTACCGAAGAGGGTGGTCGTCCAGTCGCGCGTCCTGACCGATGCCGTGGAAGTCGAGATTGGCCGACATGTGGGTGAACCCCACTTCGCGTCTCGAGTCGGTCATCGAACCAGTGTCGCACGTCGCCGACCAGAACGCCCACGAGCGCATTCTCGGTTCCGAGTCCCCTCGCGATCGTGATGTCCGGCCGGCCGAAGCCTGCCCGTGCCTCTCAGCGGCCTGCTGAGAAACGCCAGCCCCACGGCCGTCGCCGTACCCGACGGCAGGCTCCGTGATCGGAACGAGACCGGAAGAAATCCGTACTTCTCGTCGAGGAAGCCACTCACGTCGGGCCATCCGTCGTCCGCCGAGGCAGAACTTCGACGGCGCCGGCGCCGCGTCCGGAGGTTTCTCGATGGTCATCTGCGCCGCGGCCCGGCGATGCGCACAGAGTCGGCGGCGATCGAGGCCGAGTCGCGTGAATGGCCTCGCATCGAGTGGATGACCGCTGGTCGTTCCAGTGAGCGCTTCGATCCAGGCCGACAGCATCGCGATCATGAACGTCCGCAGATCCCACGCGCCGCGTGGGCGTTAGCGCGAGGATTCTACGGCCGAACCGGATCGGCTAACGTCTCCCAGGGTAGCCCCTGGACTGACGTCGAGTGCCGCGCTGATGGCGAATCGAGTCACCGAGTCGATAGTCGGACCCGCGGCGGCAGAAGGGTCGATCGCTCTCGCGGGTTCGTCCGCGATCGCGAACGACTCCCGTCCGTGGATGAGCCCTAAGGTCGCATATGCGCCCGGCGAAGCCTGGCTAGAAGGTGCTGCGGAGGCCAGGCGAACGATCGGCAACGACGGACGCTCCGCGAACGAAGGAGGCCGCCACGAATGATGACCACACGCCGGACACACCGCGTCCGAATGCAGCGATCGCTCTCGCCTACTGGCCGTCGGCCGCCTGGTGGCCGATAGCGGCATCCGCCGAGGACGCGCCGCCGCCGCCGCTGGCGCCGGCGCTCGAGCGGCTCATTCCCCAGCTCACGGAAGAGCGGAAGACGTGGACGCCGTTCTTCCGGGACGCCGATCTCACCTGCATCTGCGGACCTACTACTTCAATCGGACCAAGCCCGACGATTCCGTCAACGAAGCGCTGGCTTTCGGAGGTTGGATCGGCGTCAAGTCCGGCTGGCTCTTCGACACGTTCGCGATGGGCGCGACTCTGTACGGCTCTGGCACCCCTGTACGCGCCCGACGACAGGGACGGAACGACTGCTCCTCAAGCCGGGACAGGAACGGCTACTACGTCCCAGGCGAGGCGTGGGGCGCGCTCCGGTACAAGGACTACGCGCTGCTCACCGGCTATCGACAGCTGGTCGACCAGGCGTACATCAACCCGCAGGACAACCGGATGACGCCCAACACCTTCGAGGGCGTGACCCTCGGAGGCAAAGTTCGACTGGGTCAGATATCTCGTCGGGTATCTGTGGAAGATCAGCCTCGCAACGCCGACGAGTTCATCAGCATGTCCGAGCAGGCCGGCGCGGCAAACTCGAACGACGGCGCCGACCTGGCCGGCGTCACCCTGACGCCGTTGAAGGGCTGAAGTTCAATCTGGCCGACCAGTACGGGGTCAACACCTTCAACACGATCTACGCGGACGCCGACTATCTGTATCCCGCTGAGCGATGCGTGGAATATCCGGCTCGGCGCTCCAGCTCACGGACCAGCGCGCCGTGGGCGACGGGCTCGTGGACGGACGCGCAGACGCGATACTGGGTCGACGCAGCAGGGCGGCGGGCGCGTCCAGATGAACTACCAGGCGCTCACGCTCGACGGCGGCCTTCTCGATCACCGCCGCCGGCAACACCATCCAGAACCCCTGGGGCAGCTTTCCTGGATATCTCTCGATGATCGATCAGGACTTCGATCGCGCCAACGAGAAGGCCTGGATGTTCGGCTTTGCCTACGATGCGTCGAGGACCCTGACCGAGGGGCTGAGCGGCTACATCAACTGCGGCCTGGGGCACCGACGCCATCAATCCGACGACGCGGCGACCGCTCCGAATCAAGCCGAGTACGACTTCAACGTCGACTACCGGCCCCCGTGGATCACAGCCGACGCCGCTTCGCGGGCTGTGGTTCCGCGCGCGGGCCGCGATCCTCGATCAGCAGAACGCCACGACGACTGGGCTATCAGTTCCGCATCATCATCAACTGGGAGCGGGATCTGTTCTGATCCCGGTCCGTTGGAAGGAGATTTTCGAATGAGCACGACATCGGGCGATCGGGCCCTCAGCCTGAATCAGTTCTTCGCCGCTTCGGAAGCGCGCGTGGACCGCTGGCGCACGCTGAACCGCGTCGCGAGAGCGCTCACGGCGACAGGCCCGGGTTCGGCGGGTACCTTGCGTCTGGACCCCAGGAGCTGCTCACCGAGCTCGCGCCGCTGGAGGGTTCTGCGCGTATCCCGGACCCGGGCTGATGGGCCAGGTACACGAGCGCCTGCAGACCGGGGACCGCACCGGTTTTGCGCGTCTGGTACAGCGGATCAGCAACGCGCTACTCAGCAACAGCTATCGAGACGACGTGGAGCCCTGGAAGGCCGAGGAGGAGAGCGATGGCCGCGTGCCCGACATCCTGCCGCCGTCGATGGGCCGCGGCCAGGCGCGCCGGCCGTACTTCGAGGTCCTGTACGTGTCGCCCGCCGACCGCGTCATGTGGCCCGATATCCGCGAGACCTTCCGCCGGCTCCGGCGCGTCGAGGACGAGTTCGTCTACGAGCCCGTCGTCGTCGGCAGCTTCGAGGACGCGGTCCTCGCCGTCGTCTTCAATCCCAATTTCAAGCGGTCGTGATCAGCGACGGCTTCGGCTACGCGTCGCAGTACACGCTGCCGGCGCTGCGCGAGATCCTCACGCGCCAGGTCCAGCTCGCCGACGGCGCGAGCGAGCGGCGATCTCGGGACCCTCCTGGCCACGATGGTGCGCCGGTGGCGGCCGGAGCTCGATGTGTACCTCACGACCGACCGCGACGTCGCCCAGCTGGCCGGCTCCGACGAGGCCGCGCCGATCAGGCGGATCTTCTACGGCGTCGAGGAGCCGATGGAGATTCACCTCGCGATCCTCGACGGCGTGAAGGATCGCTACGAGACGCCGTACTTCGACAACCTCAAGCGCTACGCCCAGCGTCCGATCGGCACGTTCCACGCGCTGCCGGTGGCGCGCGGCAAGTCGATCTTCAAGTCGAACTGGATCCGCGACATGGGCGAGTTCTACGGCGCCAACCTGTTCCTCGCCGAGTCGTCGGCGACCACCGGCGGCCTCGACAGCCTGCTCGAGCCGACCGGCAACATCAAGGTCGCGCAGGACAAGGCGGCCCGCGCCTTCGGCGGCGACCGCAGCTTCTTCGTCACCAACGGCACGTCGACGTCGAACAAGATCGTGCACCAGGCGCTCCTGCGGCCGGGCGACATCGTCCTGATCGACCGCGACTGCCACAAGTCGCACCACTACGGGCTCGTGCTGGCCGGGGCCCAGCCTCTCTACATCGACGCCTTTCCGCTCACCCAGTACTCGATGTACGGGAGTCTCGCGATCAAGCCGATCAGAAGGCGCTGCTGCAGCTGAAGGCCGAGGGCAAGCTGGATCGCGCGAAGCTGGTGGTGCTGACCAACTGCACCTTCGATGGTCACGTGGCCAACGTCAAGCGAACCATGCTCGAGTGCCTCGCGATCAAGCCGGATCTCGATCTTCCTCTGGGACGAGGCGTGGTTCGGGTTCGCGCGCTTCTCGCCTTTCTGCGACGGCGCACGGCGATGGGCGCCGCCGCGGCCATCCGCGAGCTGGTGCGCGACCCGGAGTACCGCAAGCGCTACGAAGCGTTCAAGAGCAGCATCGGCAAGATGGACCCGAGCGATCCCAAGCTCCTGGACATGGAGCTGCTGCCCGACCCCGACCAGGTTCGCGGTGCGCGTCTACGAGACCGATTCGGTGCACAAGTCGATGTCGGCGCTCCGCCAGGGCTCGATCATCGTCGTCGCCGACCAGGACTTCCACACGGTCGAGGCCTCGTTCAAGGAGGCGTTCTTCACCCACACCTCGACCTCGCCGAACCTCCAGCTCATCGCGCTCGCTCGACGTGGCGCGCCGGCAGATGGAGCTCGAGGGCTACGAGCTGGTCGGCCGGGCCATCCAGCTCGCGATCGAGATCCGGCGCGAGATCAACGGGCACCCGCTGATCTCGAAGTACTTCCGCGTGGCCACGCCGGCCGAGATGATCCCCGCCGAGTACCGGAAGTCGGGCTTCACCGGACTGGGGCGCGCCGGGCTGGACGATGACCGACACGATCGCCGCGCTGGACAACGACGAGTTCTACCTCGACCCGACGCGCATCACGCTGCTCTGCGGCGCGCGCCGGCTACGACGGCACGCAGTTCAAGGGCGTGCTCGCCAGCGAGCACGACATCCAGATCAACAAGACCTCGCGCAACAGCGTGCTGCGTCCAGATCAACATCAACAACACGCGGAGCGACCTCGCGCACCTGATCAAGGCCCTGGCCGACATGGCGCGGGCGATCGACACAGCGGCTCGCCGAGGGCGGCGAGGCGGAGCAGGCGGCGTTCAAGGCTCGGGTGAAGTCGCTGGTCGAGGACGTGCCCGACCTGCCGGACTTCCAGCGCTTCCACGACGCCTTCCGCGACAACCCGAAGAGCGCCACGCAGGAAGGCCACATGCGCGAGGCGTACTACATGGCCTACGACGCCGCGAACTGCGAGTACGTCAAGCTCGACAGCAAGGCGATCGACGAGCGGCTGGCCGAGGGCCCGGAGCTGGTCTCGGCGAAGTTCGTGATCCCGTATCCGCCCGGCTTCCCGATCATGGTGCCGGGCCAGGTCGATCACGAAGGAGATCATCACGTTCATGCGCAAGCTCGACGTGAAGGAGATCCACGGCTACGACGCCGGCAAGGGCCTCGAGCTGCTTGAAGCCCGAGGCGCTGCAGAAAGTAGCGGCAGTGCGATGCTCCGACTCAGTCGCGTGCAGCGATCGCTGATCGCGGCTCTGCGACCATCCATCCGCGCCGCGGTCGCGGCGGCGCTGGCCGTCGCGATCGCGCACGCTTCTGCGGCTGCCGTTTCCTCTCTACGCGATGATCGCGGCCGTCATCGTGACCGATCTTCCGCCGTGCGAACAAGACGGCTCGGGTTCTTGCGACTTGTGGGCACCGTGCTGGGGGCCACGCTGGGGAGCCCTGATCGCGCCGCTATTGCCACCGGGTGCGTGGTGGGGGATCGGTCTCGGTGTCCTGGTCGCGATGTTCCTCAGCCGCGTGCTGCATCTGCAGGACGCGGACAAAGTGACCGGGTACGTCACCGGCATCGTCATGCTCCACCACGGCGACCATCCCTGGAGCTATGCGCTCCATCGAACGATAGAAACGGCCCTGGGCATCGGCCTGGCCATGCTGGTGAGTCTGGTGCCAAAGCTCGTATCGATCGACGAGCTGAAACCGCCCGAGCCTGGCCCACCCGAATCGAATGAACGGAGGGCAACATGATTGAATGGTTCTTCGCGACCTTGCGCCAATACCACGGAGATCGCGATCTTCCTCTCGCTCGCCCTCGGGTACTACTTTGGTGCCTTCACCTTCAAGGGCATCGGCCTGGGGTCGGTGACCGCCACGCTTGCTCGCCGCGGTCATCATCGGGCAGATCGGCATCACGATCTCACAACCCCTCAAGGCGACCGTCTTCCTCATGTTCTTGTTCGCGGTCGGGTACGGCGTCGGGCCGCGCAGTTCGTCCGCGGCGTCGCCAGGACGGCTTGCCGCGAGGCGATCTTCTCGGTGGTCCAGTGCGTGTTCAGCCTGCTGGTCCCCGTCGCGATCGTCAGTTCGTCTTATTATCCATTCATGATGGAGGGATGGCAATACAAAGCGGCTTTCGTCATCGCAGTTTCGACCTGAAACCAATATTGAAGCTGGGCGATTCGAGGGCAGGGTTGAGCAGTTGCACGCAGAAGGCATCGCGATTTCACTCGTCCGACGAGTTGCTTAGATTTATCGCAAGCGTGCTGACTCGAAGTCCGCAACACAGAGCTATCGTAGTAACTTGGTTGCCGCATGATCGCCAACGAAACGTTACCGCACATTGAACGACAAGTTTATGACTTCCGGATGCTGCCACGATTATCCTGCTCCCCGGCTTGATGATTGGATGATCTCGGTATCGCAAGGATTCATCATCAGCCTGATCACCACTTCTAAAAATAAGGGAGAAAACCCCAAAATGAGTACAGCACTGGTTCCCGCTCTTGACATGAAACAAACTGAATGCCTTTATCGGTCAATTCGTGACCGATCTCGGCGCCGCGGTTCACGCCGGCATGGTCGTCATCGGCGAAAAGCTGGGGCTCTACAAGGCCCTCGCCGATGGCCCAATGAGTTCGGCAGCAACTTGCCGCCAAGACGAAGACCGATGAGCGCTATTTGCGCGAGTGGCTGGCTTCCCAAGCGGCGGGCGGCTACATCACCTACGATGAAAAGAACAGACAAGTTCAGCCTGAGCGAAGAACAAGCCTTCACGCTGGCAAATGAAGACAGCCCCGCATATCTGCCCGGAGCATTCGAACTAGCTTTGGGCTCGCTCGCCGCGGTTCCACGGATCGCCGGAGTCTTTCCGCACTGGCGCGGGAATGGGCTGGCATGAACACGCGGACGGCGTCTTTCATGGATGCGAAAAGTTCTTTCGTCCAGGCTACGCCGCCAATCTTGTAAGCTCATGGATTCCCGCGTTGCGCGATGTCAAAGAGAAACTCGAAGCGGGGGCGCGAGTGGCCGACGTCGGCTGCGGAAAGGGCTTCCACTTTATTGATGGCGAAAGCATTTCCCAAGTCTCGATTCTTCGGGTTCGACTACCACGACAAGTCGATTGAAGCGGCCCGCGAGTCCGCTACGCGTAACGGCATCGCCGACCGCGTCACCTTCGAAGTGGCCAAGGCAAAGGAATTTCCCGGGCAAAGACTACGACTTCGTCGCCGTGTTCGATTGCTTGCATGACATGGGCGATCCGGTCGGGGCGGCGGCACATGTCCGGCAGTCGCTTGGCCAAGGATGGCACCTGGATGATCGTTGAGCCCTTTGCAAATGACCAGTTGAAGGACAATCTGAATCCTGTGGGTCGAGTCTACTACTCGTTTTCAACGCTGCTGTGCACGCCCTGCTCGCGATCGCAGGAAGTCGGACTCTGCCTTGGGTGCGCAGGCGGGGCGAGTCACGCATTCGGGAGGTCGTTACCTCGGCCGGGTTTAGCCGCTTCCGCCGCGCCAGCGAACGCCTCGACATAGTCTGGCGTCGGCACCTGATCCATCTGGCTACGAGGACCTGTCTCTCCTCGCACGGTTGCAGGGGCTGGCTTCGGTACTTCGCAAATTTAACCATCACTGCGAGTTCTATATCTGGAGCGGCAGCAACGCCGCTCATCAAGAAGAGTAACGCCAGGTGACCAACATCTCCGTAGTTACCGCCGGGATCATCCTGGCTTTCCAGCTGGATTTGGCTGCACCGGCTAACGGTTGGACAGAAAGCGCACGATCATCGCACAGTCTCAAAGAAGCGACGTGGGGGCCGGCACCGCCAGATGCTGCCGCCAGGCGCGCAGATCGCCGGCACTTGCAGGCGACCGGAGCCCAAACCGACCGCGCACGATCCGGCTGGGAAATTTCGACCATGAACTGACGCGTTCCGGCATTGCGCATCCGACCGACGAGAACGTTCGTCGTCGCTCTTCCGGCGCTGCACTTTCGGCATGGCAGCATGCAGCTGATCAAAGGCACCGCGTCGGACAGAACTGCGCGAACGGTCGGCGGGTTTTTGCGCTGATGCCGGCGAACATGAACTCGCTTCGCCTACACCACGCAGTGGAGTCGGACGATCATCCGGCCCAGGCGAGGGATACCTGTGGAGGTTCCGGCATGTGAACCGCTCCACGACTTGATCCGGCGGCTTGACATCATTCAGAGATAGCCTTCACGCTACCAGATGGTATGAACAACACATGATTGTGGTTGAGACTGAGCCGGCGGTGATGGCGCCGGCTCGGCGCTCTTCAGGTTGTATGATCCACGCTATTCGCGGCGAAGAAGGAGCTTGAGCGTCCCGGAAGCCTCCCTCCGACGGAAGAGCAGAACCGCTTCGCGCTCACGGGTGACGGTACGCTTGCTCCGGTAGAGCACAAGCAAAGTCGTGATCGCGGCGGTCGCCTCTTTTTCGGCCTCGCTAAGGCAGTAAGCAGTTTCAGAGAAACAACAGAGAGGAGAATCTACATGAAACATCATCTATCTAAGATCAGCATCGGCCTGATGAGCGCATCGGACTGATGAGGTCATCTTTCTTCGCCTCGACGGCACTGGCGGTTACCATCGGTCCCTTCCATCTGGTAGAGCATGGCACGTTGACAGCAGACGGGACGGCAATCGCGTCGCCGATGGAACCCAGGAACTGCGACCCACCTCGGTCGCTTTGCCTTGCACCGCACGGCCACGTCTCAAACCGACCAGGCTATGGAGGGAGGTCGGAGGTGGATCTGGCAGGCTACGCGCTGACCGCGGCGAGGCCAGCGGCCAGCTCGAAGCTTCCGTCAGAGGCACCCTCAACCCGCAGACCGGCAAGGCCGTCCGGATTTACGGCAGGCGGGGCTACGGGCCGGTTTCAGAACGCAAGTGGCACCACCGTCTGGCTAGTCCAGGTTAATCCCCGATCGGGCGTGCGATGTCAGCGTCGACGGACAGGTCATTAACTATCGGCAAGCGGGGCACGCCAGGCTTCTCTGGTGAGGACCGGGGGTGTCCCTTCTTTCGCCAGTAGTGCTGGTGCCCAAAGGACGAGGTAGGGAAATGTTTGCACCAGGCGACCAAAGATTTTCCACCCGAGCCAACTCAAGAGTCGTCTGAAGACGACATTAAGACGACGGGGAGACTACGACGTTTTTCTCCGGCTATCTTCGAGATTGACGCGGAGCGCGTTTCCCGGCGGCTCGGCGGCGTCACACTGGGGAACCAGAACTCTCGGCGGTGATGTCAGGTGCAGCTGGTGCGGCATCTGACCCCGCTTTTACGAGGCTGATGTGCCGGCCTGCTCTTTGAGAGGGCCAGGGTCCCTGGCCGAGTCCCGGGGTGAAACAGCCAGAAGGTTACCGCGCGAAGCACCGAGACAAGAGGAGTTCAACGAAGAAAGAGGTCACAAGCCGCAGCAGCCTCACCCACACACTGCAGACTTCCGTCGGATAAAGGGCGGACTCACTGCAGCCGCTCTACCTTCTTCATTTCAGTCGGACCGAGTGCCGTGCAGCCGGTGACGAAGTTGGCTGGACGCAAAGCATGAAAGTCGGGAACCCAATATCATCTAGAAGCAAAGTACATCGACGCTGAGACTGCATACCTGGCAGCCTTGAAAGAAGCAGGAGCACTTTCGGATAAAGGGCTGCGGCTTTCGATCAGCCTGAACAATCTGGCGCTTCTCTACTACGACCAAGGGCGGTATGGTGAGGCCGAGTCCTCTCTACCTCCGCGCCTTGAATCTGAAGGGAACAATGCCTCGGACCGGAACATCCTCGAGAGTAGCCTTAACACTAAACAATCTGGCTGACCTCTACCGCGCCCAGGCGCCTGCTATATCAAAGTCGGAGCCCTCTCTATTCACGCGCGCTGGCCATTCTCGAGAGGATCAGCGGGCCGGCTAGATCCCGAGGTTGCCAGAGTGCTGAACAACCTTGTGCACTGCGCTATGCGCAGGGCAACTACGGTCAGGCCGAACTGTTGCTGAAGCGAGCGCTGAGTATCCGGGACAAACTTCAGGAAGGAGAAACGTCCCGGGTAGCCTCAGCCTTAACAATCTGGCGGAGGTCTATCGCGCCCAAGGACATTATTTGGAGGCCAGACAACTCTATCGGCGATCACTCACCATCCTGGAAAAGACCTCCGGTCGGATCACCCAGACACCGCCGCCGCCCTCAATAATCTCGCCAGCCTTGATGTGAATCAGGGACGGTACCGCGAGGCAGAACAGCTCTACCGGCCGGGCATTGGCGATTCTCGAAAGAACCCTCGGTGCAGAGCATCCTAAAGGTGGCCACCAGGTATGACAACCTGGCCGCCCTTCACTATAAGCAGGGCCATTACAGCGAAGCCGCGCGTCTCCACCAACGAGCCTTGGCCATTCGAGAGAAGGCTCTCGGACCGAGCATCCGGATGTGGCTTCAAGCCTTAACAATCTGGGGAGTGTCTATGAGAAGGAAAGGCGGTATTCAGAAGCTGAAGCCCTCTACAAGCGTGCCTTGGCCATCTGGGAGAAGGTGCTGGGGCCGGAGCATCGGCAGTTGGCTGCGAGCCTGAACAACCTGGCGGAATGCTACTACCGGCGAGGGCACTATCGGGAGGCCGAGGCTTTGTTGCAACGATCGCTGTCCATTGGGAGAAGGCTTTTGGACCGGATGATCCCAGCGTGGCCGAAACTTTGAAGGACTATGCGGCGGTGCTGCGCAAGATGAAACAAAAGAGTGAAGCTACCGCCGTGGAGGCAAGGGCCAAGACCATCTACTGCCCGTTGCGGCTCCCGCTTGCCGAAACTTCCCAAACGGTTGATGTCCTCGCCCTGCGTTCAGCGCGAAGATAGGCCGATCAACCATTGGCCTGCAAGTGAAAGCTTGAGGGCCCACGAATCACACGCCGAATAAGCACGGATCCGGAGTCGCGGTTTGGTTCCAGGGCGTGGCGCCTCCGTTACGGGATGTAGTTTGCGAGGAAGCTGGTTTGCCCCGGCAGCTTTTCTGTGGAGCAACGGCGAGTTGTCATTTGAGAGCAGGAGAGCATGGTTTCACGATGAGATCTCTGCCAAAATCATCATCCATCCCCTGGTTCTGTTGGCGCTGCATACGGGGATGAGGAAAACCGGATCAGCGCTCAGTCTTAATGCGGAAGACGTGGACTTGAAGCCAGAGGATCACGGTGAGGGATTCACAGCCCGGAAGGTCGAGGCATATTCCCATGAACCAGGTGGTCGTCGATACTCTAGAGGGCCTTCCCCGGATGACTAGCAACCCTTACGGTGTTTCCCGGAGTGATAGAGGGCCAACGACTGGAAGGATCTCCCAAGGACTGGGAGGATTACATGGAGAAGGCTGGGATTAGTTAATTTCCACTGGCATGATTTGCGCCACACCTTCGCGAGTCGCTCTGCTGATGAGAGGTGTGGACCTATGCAATCCAGGAGCTGCTGGGACATCAAAACATTGAAATGACTTCCAGCGGTACGCCATCTCAGTCCGGGACATCTGCACAAAGCCGTGGAAGTTCTTAGCCGAGCAACACGCAACTAGCACCAGAACTAGCACCAGGGAGGAACAAGAAAACTGGAGAATTCGGTAAGTTGTTGAAAGGAATGGTAGGCCTGGAGGGAATCGAACCCCCGACCAACGGTTTAGGAAACCGCTGCTCTATCCTTCTGAGCTACAGGCCCACAATGACTTAGGCAGGTACTTCCTTGGTTGTGCCAGTTTGCTGTCACTCAGGCTAGCCAGGAATGGTGGTGACTATCAACGACTGCTTGCAATCGAGCATTGGCAAGATGAGCATGCCTCTCTGTTAACCTCCATGCAGCAGTAGCCTGGCCGCTTGCTCAGCGCATCACTCGGCCAGCCTGCAAGCGCGTAAAGTCATGCCAGCGAAAACCTTCAATCCTGGTCGCCGTGGGCATTCTTTCTAATCGGAGGTTCACATTTCTCAGGAACTTTCGCCTTACTCTCTGACCATAGAACACACGAGAATCATGAAACAATGGGGGAATTGATTGCAAGGCCTCAATCACAACGTCATTCTGCTCGAGATGTGGCGGGCTTTGCGAGCCTTGAAGCTTTTGAAGCATGGATCAGCGTTTCCCGTCGGAAGTCAATCGCAGCCCATTTGAGACTCTTTGTCCCGCGGACGACATCCAGACGACAAAGGAAAAAGCCAGACGGTAAGCATTTCTAGCGAAAACGCGAGCTTCTACGTCATCTGGGACGCTGTTCCGTACCGATGCGTCGATACAGCTGCAACCCAACAAGGGTCGATCCTGTCTTCAGATCGTACAGACCAAGGTCGCAGCGAAAATGGACCGTGGCAACACCTTGTTTGTGATGTTCGGCCCCTAATATTTCGACGCCTCAGCGATTCATTTGGAATTTTTCCGATACTTCAGAAAGGAGAGACAAATCATGCGGTGGTGACTGCCCTGAGTGCGGAAGCCCTCTAACTATCAAAGAGTCGTTCAGAATCGGTGCTGTCAACTGTAGCCTTTCAATGGCTAAGGTCCCTGCAAGTCCCCGATTCTCCAAGATCCCCTCCGCCTTTCTCTTGTCAAAGAACTTCGACCGGCTGGTTGCCGCCGAACTAAGAAAGACTAACTTGCCACCTGCTGCTTAGACAACTCCTTTGCACTCTGATTCCTAGTTAATCTCGCCGCCAAAGTAGTAGCGCATCACTCCAGCTTTGGGCGATGCCTGACGATCCCCTGGCGGACAAGCCAATAGTGCCGCGCCTACGTCTATGATGCTTGCACACTGGTATGCACTCCGGCTATGACCGATGGATTCGCTTGAAGCATCGAAACCATTTCGAGTGTACGTCTGGAACAGGCGATACTTCTCCAGAGTTCTTCCCAGGCTATTCCACCGTCACGCTCTTCGCCAGGTTGCGGGGTTGATCGACATCGCAGCCGCGACGGATATGCAATGTAGTAGGCGAGAAGCTGGAGGGGAACGATTTCCAAGATTGGAAGCAGGAGATCATTGCTCGGCGGAATTCTCGATATAATAGTCTGAGGCCTCTATGGCTTCTTTGTTGAACAGGGGTCACGAGTGAAATGACAATCCCATCGCGCGCTTTGACCTCTTTATGATGTTACTCAAGGTTTTCTCGTAGAGTTGAACGGACCTGGGATTGTTGATGTTGCTGGCGGCACATCACACACCACAGGCAGGGTTTCAGTCAATGAGGGCATTAGGGACCGTGCTTCATTTCCCCTGCAGGGATAGCCTTCCGCATGGATATATGAGATTTCTTTGAGCTTTAGCGCCCTTCAGAGAGCCACAGGGTAATGAATCCCACGGCCCAGGTGAGAGGATTGCCGCTGCGAAAGAAATTCTTGGACAGTTCTTCCAGATACTCAAGTTTCCCGAAAATAGACTCGATCTTTCTTGCGGAATCTTGCGCCAGGTCTTCGATAAGGGCTTGGATCTGGTCCGGTTTCAAGGTCCCTCGAACGCCGGCTAGGTAAAGGGCAAACAGATAGAGTCCAGTGAGCTGGGTCGTAAAGCTTTTGGTCGCAGCCACTCCGATCTCAGGCCCGGCATGCGTGTACAAGATGCCATTCGGCTTCGCGAGTGACCATGCTTCCGACGACGTTGCAGAATGGCAATGTTTTTCGGCGTCCCTTTTGTTTGACCTCTTTTGAGCTGGCGAGGCGTATCGGCGGTCTCACCCGACTGGGTGATCGCGATCGCCAGGGTGTGCGGGGAATTACGGGATCTCGATACCGAAATTCTGAACCATAATCGACTTCGACAGGAATGCCGCGCCAGACTCTCGATCATGAACTTGCCTGTCAAAGCGGCATGCCAACTGGTGCCGCAGGCAATAATGCGGACATGTTCGAAGCGACGAAACTCTTCGCTCGGAAATCTTCATTTCTTCCAGGAGCACTTTGCCCGTGTCGCGTGAAATGCGACCTAGCGTCGGTATCGCGCACGCGCACGCGGCTGCTCGTGAATTTCTTTGAGCATAAAGTGCTTGAATCCGCCCTTTTCCGCCATGATGGGGTCCCAGGTAATTCTTCTGGGAGCGAGATTCAACTCGGTCGGCCTTCGAGATCCAGGACCTGAACACCCTGGAGAAGTGAGGACAGCTAGCTCGCCATCGGCCAGAAAGAGAATGTCGCGCGTGTGCGCCAGTATCGCAGGGATGTCGGAAGCCACGAAGAATTCATTCTGTCCCAAGCCGATGACAATGTGGAGGACCACATCAGGCCGCGACAATCTTTTTGTGGGTCGTCAGCCGAAATGATAGCTACCGCATAAACCCCAGAGAGTCTCCTTGACTGCCTTTTGAACCGCTTGCTTCCAGGGATCCGTTGGAGTGCTTCTCGATTAGGTGAGCGATAACCTCGGTGTCCGTCTCAGTAACAAAGGTGTGTCCCTCGGAAGCAGAGGCTTTTCTTCAATGCCAGGTAGGTTCTCGACAATCCCGTTGTGAACGACCACGATTCCTCCCTTTGCAATCCGCGGTGAGGGTGGTGCATTTTCCTCCGTCGGCCGGCCGTGCGTTGCCCAGCGCGTGTGGCCAATGCCATAGCTCCCCTGGCAAGGATTCTTCCTGCAGAACCTCTTCGAGTTGTTTCAGCTTTCCAGATGCCCGGCGGATCTGGATTTGAGTGCCGTTCACGACTGCGATGCCGGCCGGAGTCAGTAGCCTCGATATTCCAGACGCTTCAGCCCGTCAATCAAGACAGGTACGACCTCTTTAGTGTCCCAAGTAGCCAACAATTCCGCACATACGCGATTATTCTTTTCGTGCGAGCTCGTTTCTCTGACCAGTTCTCTTTGATGACTTGCCGGGAACGAGCGATAGCCAGAGAGTTTGGTGGAACTTCCTGGTCGATCGATGAACCAGCCGCAATGTAAGCCCCTTGATGAATGGTTACCGGGGCGATCAGTTGGAGAATCACTGCCCACAAAAACGCGATCCTCAATCACTGTCCGGTGCTTGTTGACGCCCATCGTAGTTGCAAGTGATGGTGCCTGCGCCCGATATTGACCGTCTTGCCTCGATCTGGGCGTCACCGAGGTAACTCAGATGGGAGACTTTGCTGCCTTCGCCGATCTCAGATTGCTTAATCTCAACAAAATTACCGATGCGAACCTTTTTCCCAATCTTCGGAGTTGCGGGCGCAGGTGAGCAAACGGACTAATCTGGGCGCGGCACTGGACATGGCTATCTGAGATGACCGAACAGTCTAGAAGCTAATGACGTTATCTTCCAGGATAAGAGTGGCTGATGCGAACATTTGGATAGATCTGACAGCCAGAGCCAATCATCGAGCCCTTTTCCAGGAATACATTGGGGTAGAGAATAGTATCTCTCCCCACGTGGACGTCAGGAGCAACAAATGTCGAATCTGGGTCCATGATGGTGACACCTTCCAACATCAATTGCTGGAGCTTGCTTTCCCTCACGATCCGCTCCAAACGTGCCAGATCTATTCAGTGGTATTACTCCCCAAGAACTCAGATGAGTCCTCGCCAGACAACGGCACCTCACTGGCTTATTGTTCTCTCTCAGCAAACCCACGCAATCAGTCAGATAATATTCTTTCTGCGAATTATGCGAAGAGAGTTGCCCGATCGACGTCGCACAAGTCGGCTATCTCAAAGCAATAGATACCGCGTGTTGATCTCCTTCACCTGCTTTTCTTCAGGGTGGCATCTTTCTCCTCAAACGATCTTTTCAACACTTCCCATGTGCATTTCTGATCACCTCGTCCGTACCCGGTTGGGTCTTCAGGTCGAGTCGAGAACGCAACGTTACACTGAAATGGTTTTCCAGATGGGCTGCAGTGAGATTCTTGAGAGTTGACGCTGAAATAGAGGCACATCCCCGGACGAGGATCAAGACAGACCCACGATGCTGTTTCAGCTGCGGTACAGCAAGCTGAACAGCTTGTCCTAGTGCCCTGTTGCGGCACTTGCTCGATAAAAAGAAGAGAGCGGTCAGCCAGTGAGACCTCACTGCTTCGATTCATGACCAAGTCACGATCAGAGTTTGAGCGGGCTCGCAGCGGAATGGACGATTCCAAGCACATAGTCAATGAGAGGTTTGTCCGCTAGAAGATGCAACACCTTGGGCAAGATGACTTCAATCGGGTGCCCTTGCACCGCCGCACAGTATCAGGAGGAGGAGTTCTTTCATAGGTGCCCAGCCAGTGATCCTGCAGCCGAGTGATCGCAAAACCCCTGCCTTCGTTCGGACAGCCAGATTTCCAGAATGGCACGGGAGACAGTTTCAACGGATCATGCCTTACTTTTTCGCCATCCGCCAACAGGTCCGTTAGAACGACTTTACCGGCGTAGGGCTTCATGTTTTCGACATCGTTCTCGATCTGGGTAGCGGTCTGTTCCAAATAGTTCCTTCGTTGAGACTCTGAGATAGGAGTGAGGTTCCACAAAGCATAATCAGAACAGCAGATCGCTGCAGTGTTCTTTGATACTTCTAAGGTGGTCAGAGGCAGTGAACCCGACGGTACTCCCCTAGCTGAGTCATGATATTCCCGATATAGACTTTCCAGGGCAGACGACTCGCTCATTGCTTGTGGAATCGCCCTTGACTAGACAGATTTGGTAACAGACTGGTATAAAGCGAGCCGGGTCCCAGTGTTACGATGATCGGCCTTTCGGATGACTTCGAGGGTCTCGGGAAGCGGGTCGCAAGTGTCGGGGAAAAATTGAGATCCCTTCGAATCCGAGCTGGCGACCGTCCGATCAGACGATTCCCCGAGAAGTGAGACACCATTCCTCAAGTTCACCGACCAGATGGACATCCGCCATAGTGGAAGGGAGAATCCTGCCTCTGATCGCCAGGACCTCGCTGGACAACCGGATCGCCTCAGAAATCACCAGTGACGATTGGTCAGGGCAGTTAAGAAGAGATTTCCAAAACTATGGCCTCGCAATTCTCCACCACTCCCGAAACGGCACCGAAAGAGCTTTGACATCAAGAACTTCGTCTTCCGACTGGAGGCCACAAGGCACTTTCGGATGTCTCCGGGCGGAAGCATCTGAAACTCTTCTACGCAACCTGCCCAGAACCGCCCTCCATCATCCGTGACTGTTGACCACTGCCGTCAGGTCATGTACCATATCCGGAAATTCTTCAAGGCGCGGAATTCCTGCATGTGAGGGTTAACCACGTGCTGCTTAAGGCCCTAAGAGCAGCACGCGAGAGGCCAGTGCCTCCGCCAATCGAAACGACATTAACTCTCGATGGAGCTTCGTTATCCACGGACTTTAGTTTCGGAAGTGATCCTGTAAGCTTTAGTAGTACTTTAGACCCGAGGACTGTTCAAGCCCGCACTATCGCGGGGATGCCGTCACGCGTTCGGGAAAAACGATGGAGATAAAGCGGGAATCCTGCATGAGTGGTTCGAAATCATGATCTTGCTGTGCCAGGAAACGATTTTCAGGTTTCAGATGTGATCGCAACCCTGAGATTCTTGAGAGCACCGTCGATGTTGCCCGATCGAAGGATAACTAGCCGCCAAGGCATATAGGACATAGTACGCAATCGGGACTGGTTTTCAATGCCTTGTTCAAGTATTCAATGGACTCCTGATGTTTCCCTTCATTCATGAGGACCAACGGCAACGTTGTAGAGGTCTTCCAGCTGAGCGAGGGGCTGGTGGCTTTCACGAGGCGATCTTCTGTTCACAGAGTCGAGATGGCTCTTGGCACGTTCAGTATTTCTTTATCCTCCACAAGGGTTTGGATCAGCTTTTCTAAAGCCAATTTGGCTCTTTCAGAAATTCTGGGCGTACAAGAGTTTCACAGCTGACTCGTATTGCTTGGATAGATGCCAATCGAAGTGGGTTGGGTGGGAGCACCTTCGGAAGAGTGGTCCAGCGATGTTGCCGTGCTCGACGATCTTGAGGGCACTTCTGGCTTTGAAATCTGCGACTTAGACGCTTTCCCGCTGGATTTTAGCAGCGTTGCTCGCGAAGCCTCGGCGTAGCCGACTATCACTCAGGGATCATAATGCCTGGTTTGAGTACGACTAAGCCGTGACCGGTGCGCGGTTGATGTCTTAGGTGATCCAGACACCGCCCATTTTCTTTTGTTCGTCTTTTTCCTTGGGGATGTCTTTTTCATCAGGCCTCCCTAGCATTTCGAAGCATCCCAGTATCGAGTGAGGGACTATTGAAATGATGGCCAATGCCAGAAGTAACAACAACTTCTCTTGGCTCTATGATTTCAGACTTCAGTCTCGCGACCGAGTCTTCCACTAGGACGTCTTTCAGGCCAGGTCAGAAAGTTATCTATAGCAAGAAAAGCTCACGATCCGTCAAGCGGAGCCTGAATCTAAGGCATCTTCGGCGCATTGGTAGATAGCGGATTGCTTTAGGGCGTCAGAATCGATAAAGTTTGCGGAGATTCCCGTCGATTAACTCATTGTAAAAACATATTGCAGATTAAATTCAATCTGTGCTTATAAGCCTAATCGCTTGAGGTCCACTCAGACATTATATTTAATGTAATCAATAAATTGTGGCGAAAAGGAGCCGCGCGATCTTCTCCGTGGAGACTTATCATTCCTTCTTGGAATCACGTCCAGGAGTTCGGACCACTACGGTTACGTAAATGAGTGCTTCGAGACATGATCATGTACGAGGAGGAGTACCAGAGGATAAAGTCCATTATCCACTCGACTCCGTGGCGAATCGAATGCAAAGCTGGTTTTTGGTTGATAAGAACGGTCAGCAAATCGCGGTTCAGGGGATATCGAGAACCTGGACGCGACTTCTTTGGCGTCTCTGACGGCGAGAGCAACGTTGCCGCGACCGATGGCCTAGCTAAAGCTTATAGGAGAAAAGGAATTTTCGATTCTTTTTCATGAAGGGCGAAAAGGACAATATTCACATTTCAATCGTTGCACAGAGAGTGATCTTGGTCGTCATTTTTGACAGTCGTTCCTCTCTGGGGTTGGTAAGACTCAGGGTCAAGAAAGCCTCGATAGAACTGACAGACGTTTTTGAAAGAGTTGTCCGCAAGATCAAATCTGAAAGGGAATCTGGAAGTTTGGAGGGAGAATCTCCGTTTGCGGAGATTACTGATGAGGACATTGACAGTCTCTTTACTGAATGATCTCAACTACCAAATAATTGCGATTGTGTTTTGTAAGACCTGCCGATATAACAGAGTGCAGCAAGTACGTAA